>Ga0194110_10001967_pt1 | contig 26173 bp, 22 predicted proteins | sample TA2Kig1200mmetaG_FD_146192 | JGI IMG/M metagenome (GOLD analysis project Ga0194110, IMG submission 146192) | Freshwater microbial communities from Lake Tanganyika, Tanzania - TA2015032 Kigoma Deep Cast 1200m | ecosystem: Environmental > Aquatic > Freshwater > Lake | place: Tanzania: Lake...
AGGATGGAGAAGTGCTTGAAAAAAAATCATATCCATGGCAGAAGTTCAGCAAATAATGTGATTGTGCGCGTACGGGCTCTGCTGTGAGTATGGAGGGATGGTTGTGTGCAGCGACAATGAACGTCCTGGTGAAGATCACCGGCCGTGGGGTTACTATTGTGTTCTTTCCGACGAGACAGACCATAAGGTGAAAAGAATAGTGGTGTATCCGCAGCAGCGTCTGAGCTTGCAGCGCCATCGCCGCAGAAGGGAACACTGGTACATTGTCCGGGGAGAGGCAATGGTAACCATCAACGGAAAACAGAACCGGCTGAAGAACGGCGAAGTCATCGATATACCGGAAGGGGCATGGCACAGGATCATGAACACCGGATCTGAGGATCTGGTTTTTATTGAAGTGCAAACCGGCGAGTATTTCGGTGAGGATGATATCGAAAGGCTGGAAGATGATTACGGTCGGCTGTGAGAGGGTTTTCGATGTGAAATTATTTTATTTCTCTACAGTGGAGGCATGCTCACAGGTTTATCATGGTGGGATTAAATTTTTCTTGACATGGAGAAAAATTGGAGTATCTTCCCTCGCTAAAGACAGGGGATATATCCGCTGTCCGAATATTCCCGAAAGGAGGTAAGTGTTTCATGAAAAAGGTATTTGCGTTTGTTCTTGCAATGCTGATGCTCGTCGCTTTCTCGTTTGTGTTGGTCGGCTGTCCGTCAGCACCGGAAAAGAAACCTGCGGAACCAGCGAAGAAAGAGGCAGCGGCTCCGGCACCTGCACCGGCACCTGCTCCAGCCCCTGCACCGCCAGCACCACCGGCTCCAGCAAAGCCAGCAGCAAAGTAATTTTGCGTTAGGATTACGGGAGTTGACACAACCGAGCATTTCGTAAGGAATGCTCGGTTGTTTTTTGGGGAGGCACTACTTCTTGCAGGCGTTGCGCTGCATATTTTCCCAGAGACTTCCCGGGACGATCGATTTCCATTCAGGATTGTTATCGATGGCGGTATGCATCGTTTTTCCTTTTTTATTGTAGTAAATGACTTGCAAATATCTGATTCTATTTTGCCCGCAGTCGATTTCATTGAGTATTTCAGAGTATTTGTATCCCTTCGCCGATTTCCCTGATTTTCTCAATTCATTCTTCATTTTCTGATAGTATTTACTTTTCTCGGATGGGGCGATTTTGGCCCACACGTTCACATTATTACGGGATGGGGTGGTGTTTTTATCCATGAAGACGGCGTCTCTGTATTTTGTGAAACCTAAGAGTATCCATTTTCCTCCCTCCGGTTCTGCAGAGATGGCAGTTGATCCTGCGATGAATCCGGAGAGCAAAATCACAGAGCACCATAGTGCGGGAAAAAATTTCATCGAAATGATCTCCTTTCGGTGTTGATTTATTATTTTGTACTTTTATTGCGAACTATTTCGAACCACTCAATACCACACATGTGGTGATGGTGCAAAACGTTCCCTGAGATGAGAGTGTGAGCGAATATGCATGGGGAACCTCCCTCGATTACAGAATGTGGTGGTAAATTTCATTATATTTTAGGTATTTTCCAGCGTAATTTCATGATATAAGCTCATTCACTTATGTGATTTCGGAAGAGGGGTTGATGGATACTGAGGTAGTTTCTGTAGCATTGCTGGGAGATGGCGAGGAAGGGATTGTACAATTCATATCCGGAGGAAAATCTCTCACGAGCAGACTTGCCGGTATTGGAATTGTGAGTAGTGTGAGGATCAAGGTTCTTCGCAGGAGTGGTGGTCTGGTCATCGTGCAGGCCGCCGATACGAGGCTTGTGCTCGGTGCAGGCGAGGCCTCGAAAATCATGGTGAACAGGGTACTACCTTTACAGGAAGGAAAAGAACAGCAGACGTTTCGCAGGAAACTCTTGGTAACCCTGACAGGCCAGCCGAACGTGGGTAAATCCACCGTGTTCAACATCCTTACCGGTTTATCCCAGCATATCGGTAACTGGCCCGGGAAGACTGTGGAAAAAAAGGAAGGGGCGTATGTATCCGAAGATGTGGTGATGCAGATCATCGATCTTCCCGGCACGTACAGCCTTACCGCCTTTTCCGAGGAAGAAAGGATCGCAAGGGATTTCATCATCAATGTGAGCCCCGATGTCATTGTGCTCCTGGTGAACGCATCTGCCTTGGAAAGGAGTCTCTATCTGCTTTCGGAGTTGCTCCTTCTCGATTCTCCGATTATTGTGGCCGTGAATATGATCGATGTCGCAGAGGATCAGGGGATTCATATTGATGTAAGGGCTCTTCAGAAGTCGTTAGGTATACCGGTTGTATCGATGATTGCGACAAAGAACAGGGGTATCAAAGAACTTGTTTCGAAGATTATCGAGATGGCCAGAGGAGAAACTGATTACCGACCCAAAATACCTGGTGTCTCACGGGATCACCAGGATATTTTTGAAAAGCTCTTGAGCATTATCAGAAATCATGTGCATCCACCGTACACCCCTCGCTGGATGGCGACTAAGCTCATGGAGGGTGACCCGGAAATTTCAGGATTGATGGAAAGCGCCGTACCGGGTGACGTGTGGAATGAGATCCAGGTTCTTCTCGCAAAACATGAGGATTCTCTTCACGCGGTGGTCGGCGGCAGGTATGACTGGATTGAAGAGGTCACCCGCGCGGCGATTTCCAGGTTCAAAATGGGACAGGTGGTGATGACGGATCGGATCGATCACGTCCTGACCCGACCCATTTTGGGAATACCCGTTCTTTTGGCGGTATTCGCAGCTATTTTTTCCCTTACCTATAAAATCGGATTTCCCCTTCAAGAGTGGCTTGAAAGTCAGATCAGCTCTTTTGCGGGATGGTTAGATGGTACGGTTGGTTTCTCAAATGCCTGGCTCAGGGGGATCATCATAGACGGAGTCATCGGCGGTGTCGGGTCGGTTCTGACTTTTCTTCCCATACTCATTATATTCTTTACGGCGATGGCTGTTCTGGAAGATGTGGGGTATATGGCGAGGGCGGCGTTCGTGATGGACCGGTTCATGCACCTTGTCGGACTCCATGGGAAGAGTTTTCTGCCTCTTTGCCTCGGTTTCGGCTGCAATGTCCCCTCAGTCTTGGTGGCACGGATTGTAGAGTCGAAAAAGGAGAGATTGCTCACGATATTTCTTGCACCATTTGTTCCCTGTACCGCCCGGCTTGCCGTGCTTACCTTTGTTGCCGCCGCCATGTTCCTGGAGAAAGCGACCATAGTGTCATGGTCGTTGCTCACCGTGAACATCTTGGCTCTGGGCGTGACAGGGATGCTGGTAAATAAATTTTTTCTGAAGGATGAACCGACGCCGTTCATCATGGAACTTCCTCTGTATCATAAACCCGATTTCAGGACAATCAGCGTGGTTGTGTGGACGAGAACCGTTGCCTTTATCCGAAAAGCGGGTACTGTAATACTGTGTGTGTCAATCCTGGTATGGGTGCTTTCGTATCTGCCTCACGGGAATGTGGAAAACAGTGTGCTTGCGTGGATAGGGCATCGTCTTGAGTTTATCGGCCGGCCGTTGGGATTCGACTGGAAAATGATCACCGCACTCCTGACAAGCATCGTGGCCAAGGAGAATGCAATCGCGACTCTGGGTGTCCTGCACAGCGTGGGAGAGCAGGGGTTGATACAGGTGTTGCCGACGGTAGTCAGTCACGCCTCTGCCCTTGCCTTCCTGGTAGTTATGATGCTCTTTGTCCCCTGTGCGGCAACGGTCGCGGTAATGAGGAAGGAAATGGGTGGTGGGAAATGGTTCATATCATCGCTTCTGGTCATGCTTGTCGTATCTTTTATAGGCGGTATCGCTGCCTACAACCTAGCGTTATGGATAGGCTTGTAAAATCCCGGATTTCATCGCTCTGGTGATTTTATAATAATTACAAATGTACAACGGAGATCGGATAGTATGGATGGATGGAAGAGAGAAATATTTTTCAAAAAGGTTGAGCAAGAACCCTTTGCGAATCTTTTAGGCATCAGATTGAAGAACGTGGAGGAAGGCTATGCCCTCTGCGAGATGGAATACACCGAGCTTATGGACAACATATACGGGATGGCGCACGGCGGCGCTATATTCTCATTGATCGATGAGGCGTTCGAGATATCCTCCAACAGCCGCGAAAACGTGGCCGTTGCATTAAATATCAACGTAACCTACATGAGACCGCCGAAGAAGAATACGACATTGACGGCGGAGTCAAGGGAGATCAACAGGACAAAGAGGACGGCATCTTATCAGATCACGGTGAAAGATGAAAACGATCTCATCGCGATATGCCAGGCTCTGGTGTATATCAGAGATGAGAAAATACCCTTTCTGAAGCCTCCGTCGGATTGAATATCAATTCACTTCCGAGTAATGAGGACGTTGTATTTTCCCCCGTACCCGGCGCCTTTATAATCCGGGCGCACCATTCCCCGTCATCCTGTTTTCCATTCAGTGTTATGACTGGATATAAGCATCCCAGGAATACTCAGGGTCTCGATAAAGATGATCATCATTGATGGTAAGTTGAGAGTATTCATCCATCACGTATGGGGCATACGGCCTGCAAGTGCCGTGCATACAGGCAGGCGGGGCGTGCGCTTTGGTAAACCTTTTCCGATTCCATGATGCATGGTATGGAATCATCGTCTCCGCACTCCTGTCTTTTTCCCCGGGAGACGTTACTGTAAAATCTATAATATCTGACCATCTGCTCGCCCCTGTTCGGGATGTGCGAGCACATGGCGGCCAGCCATTCCAGAGCGGGGAATATCCTGCTTGACTTGTCGGCCTGTGCGGTATAGACGACCGTGCCTTCCTGATCGAGGTAGTTCATCCGTTCCTGGGAGAAGAATGCCCGGATAATGTAGCGGGCGAGGTTTTCCATGGCGGTTGCGTCATTTGGGGATATACGGTTGCCGCAGAAGACATGGAACCCGGAGTGCCGCCATCCGGAAAGGATTTTCACCAGCTCCTCCATGATCTTTCCCTTGTTCAGAAGCATTGGTTGCAGTCTTTGCATCCCCGATCAGGTCGAGGACAGGCTTCACACGGGCAAATCCATTGTGCAGATCCCCGCAATCAACGGTTCCTTCAAAATATTACGAAAAATAAAAAACCTCACTGTATTCTATGAATTTACTTGACAGGTAACTCCCCGGGCATAACAATAAAAGAAAGATGAAAGAAGAGTTGGAGGGCAAAAGCTTTTGGCTTTTTTGAAAGGACGGAGACAAAGAGGAATGGGAAAATTTCACGCCTTCGTATTTGAAAGATCCAAGAAAGCCCTTTTTTACAAGAAGGGAAAATTGACGAACGAAGACAAACGGTTTTATGTCAGTGATCTGATTCACCCGGGGAAAAAGCATGAAGTATAGCCCCTCTATCCTTAGTTACCTTGTCCAGAGGGAAAGCACCAAGCGTAATATTCGCCTGCTTGCGAAATTTTTCCTCGTTCTGGCCGTCATGGTCATCATCTACAGCATATTCTTTCATTTCCTGATGGCTATAGAAGACCGCCACTATTCATGGATCACCGGTTTTTACTGGACCCTCACGGTGATGACGACCCTTGGCTTTGGTGATATTACCTTCCATTCGGATTTGGGCCGCGCTTTTTCCATATTGGTGCTTCTCTCCGGGGTGATCTTCCTTCTTACCCTGCTCCCCTTTACCTTCATAAAATTTTTCTATGCCCCCTGGATTGAGATCGAAGCGCGAAAAAGGGCGCCCCGGGAGCTGCCGCCGGAGACGAAAGACCACGTCATCATCACGAGTTATGATTCCGTCACTATGGCCCTGATCGAGAAACTCAAAACTCACAAACAGGAGTATGTCCTTATTGTGGAAGATTTCAAGCAGGCCCTGGAACTCTATGATATGGGTTTACGTGTTGCCGTAGGGGACATTGATGATCCCGAAACCTACCGGAAAATGCGCGTGGATGACGCGTGTATGGTCGTTGCGACCAGCAGGGACGAAATCAACACGAACATTGCCTTCACCGTTCGTGAATTGAACGATCGGGTCACCATTGTCACCACCGCCGATTCACCCCATTCTGAAGACATCCTGAAGATGGCAGGAAGTACAAAAGTACTGCAGCTCTATGACATCCTGGGGCACACCCTCGCTGCATGGACTGTGGGCGGAGACTGTCGGGCCAATGTCATAAGCCGGTTCGATAAATTAATTATCGCCGAATTCCCTGCGCTGGACACCCCCCTTGTCGGCAAGACACTGGCGGAAAGCAGACTGAGGGAACAATTCGGCGTTACTGTCGTTGGCATCTGGGAACGGGGTAAGTTTGAAATCCCGACTGCCCAAAGTCAGATAAGGCGTACCAGCGTGCTGGTCCTCGCAGGGGGGGAGGGAAATCTGGCATCCTATGACGACGTCTATTCTTCCTATCATATCTGCCGTCTTACCGCACACCCGGTGGTTATTATCGGGGGAGGAAGGGTTGGGTCAACCATTGCAGAGCGGTTCAGGGGAAGGGAAACTCCCTATCTCATCGTCGAGAAGAACCCCCGGAAAGTGCAGGAGAAAGAAAATTATGTTTTCGGCGACGCCGCGGATATCCACACGTTGAAGAAAGCATGGATAGAGGAAGCCCCCGCTGCGCTGATCACCACTCACGATGATGCGACGAACATCTATCTGACGAAATACCTGAGAAGCCTGAGGCCTGACATGCAGATACTCAGCAGGGCGACCCATGATCGCAATGTGTCTACGCTTCACCGCGCCGGCGCTGATTTTGTCATGTCCTTTTCCTCCCTGGGCGCCAATGCCATTTTCAACTTCCTGAAAAATGAAGACACCCTGATGCTTGCCGAGGGACTCAATATTTTTCGCATGAAGGCGCCACAATCGCTTATCGGAAAAACCCTCGCTCAATCGAATATCCGACAAATGACCAACTGTTCTGTTGTAGCCATCAAGCGTGGCGAGGACATGTCGATCAATCCCGACCCGCAGACCCTCATCGAGGAGAACACTGGGCTGATATTGATCGGAACCTACGACGGGGAAAAGACATTTCTCCAGTGGAGCGGCAAGTAGCAATCACGGGCAATCAGGCAAAACCTTAGCAAAAGGTGATTCTTACATTGCAAATCAGTGTGTGGTTATATTTCGTTTAACTATACGAATACACTTCATACCTGTTAAGAAAGAACGGTCAGCTGTCGAAATTTCTTGACTCATAATGGCTTTATGATTACTATTCACAAGTAATAAGTAGAGCCAATCACACGACTCCATCGGGATACCTGGCAGAAAATTCACGGAATACACACTCAATGAAAAGTCTTCATCGGGTTTTGCGCAAGGTGCACTGTGGGGTTATTTACTAAGGAGGTTACCATGTTCAAAAGGGTCATGCTTTTTGTGATCACCAACATAGCGGTTATTCTCGTCCTTTCCATTGTCCTGAGTCTTCTCGGGGTTGATCGCATTCTTGACGAGCAGGGGATGGGGCTTAACCTTGCAAACCTGATTATATTTGCCGCAGTCTTCGGGTTCGGAGGTTCCCTGGTATCACTGGCCATCTCCAAATGGACTGCCAAGCGCATGACGGGAGCCCGTGTTATTACTACTCCCTCCAGTGAGGTGGAAGCATGGCTTGTGCAGACTGTCCGCAGGCAGGCGGAGAGAGCGGGAATCGGCATGCCCGAGGTCGCCATTTACGATGCACCGGACGTCAACGCGTTCGCCACGGGGATGCGGCGAAACAATGCCCTCGTTGCCGTGAGTACAGGGCTTTTGCGTGCAATGAACCGCGATGAGGCAGAAGCCGTATTGGCCCATGAGGTAAGTCATGTGTCCAACGGAGACATGATTACCCTTGCCCTCATCCAGGGTGTGGTGAATACGTTCGTGATCGTCTTCTCCCGGGTGGTGGGACACCTCGTCGATCGCCTGGTATTCAAAACCGAGCGAGACCATGGTCCGGCCTTTTTCATCACTTCCATTCTTGCCCAGGTAGTCTTCGGCATCCTCGCAAGCATCATTGTATTCTGGTTCAGCCGGCAACGGGAATTCCGTGCCGACAGCGGCGGCGCGCACCTGGCCGGAAGAGAGAAGATGGTATCGGCCCTCGAGAAGCTTCTCCGCACCGTAAACCAGCCCCATTTACCGGATCAGATGGCTGCCTTCGGCATTTCCGGAAACAGCAAGGGCGGGCTGCAGCGGCTTTTCATGACGCACCCGCCTCTGGAAGAACGCATTGAAGCGCTGAAGCGGAGCATTTGATACCGGGTGTGAGATCTCTGAAATAGTGAGATGCACTCCCAGTGTGATGTTCACCGCATACTGTTGTCACCTGGCCCCAAAGCTGACCATGTTCACATGATATCAGGGACCGCGGGAGATCAGGGGAAGCCATTCATCTTGTTTATTCTTCCGCGGCCTCCCTGCTTATTGATAATTGATAATTGAATTGATAATTATTGATAAGAATTCCCTTTTTGGATGGGGAAGTATAAAAGGGAAATTTCTTCACTGTCAAGTTAGTTTTCCCACAAAATATACCAGGTATCGCATCGATTTTCAAAGATATGCCTGCGAGAGCTTTCTGAGGGTTAATGAAGAGGCATATTAAGCGTTTTTCATCGGTATTGTGAGTGGCAGTATGCATTTTCCAGCATAATCCGGGCGCACCAGATCCGCATCAGGTAATAAAAAGGTCTTTCGACGAGAAATTCGGGTCGCTGGTGAGATTCACGCCGAGGCGGCGTAATCCTGCTTCATCGCCCGGTGTGGGAATGTGGGTCATGTGAACTTCGCAATGCTGAAGCTCTTTGAGCTTTTCCAGGGCTAACTGAGCGGCAGGATTTGTGGTGGCACTGATGCTGATCGCGATGAGCGCTTCTTCCAGATCGAGGCTTACGGATTTTTCGTTCAGTATCTCCGTTTTGAGATTTCTCACGGAATCCGTGATGAAGGAAGGTAACAGTTTAATTTTATCGGGGATGTCTGCAAGATGCTTGATGGCGTGGATGATGACACTTGAAGCAGCATGCATAAGGGGGGAATTGTTGCCTGTAACAACAGTTCCATCGGGAAGCTCGATGGCGGCGCCGCAGAAGATTCCCTCGTTTCCCTTGTTCTGTTCCTGAGCCCTCCTGGCTGCGTCCCGGGCCGGTTTGACGACTTTCCGGTATTCCGGTTCCAGGTTGAAATCCTTGATAAAAAGCTCAACCCTCTGCACGGTTTCTCTATCGGCGAATCCCATGGCATACTCGCAGCGGTATCGGAAGTACCGGCGGATGATTTCCTGTTTGGCAGCTTCCCGCGTAACCCCGTCATCCGTGATGGCAAATCCCGCCCGGTTTACCCCCATGTCCGTGGGAGACCGGTAAAAAGACTCGCCGCCGGTGATTTTTTCCAGGATTCTCTTCAACACGGGGAACACCTCGGCATCCCGGTTGTAGTTCACCGCGGTCCTGCCGTAGGCTTCCAGGTGAAAGGGGTCTATCAAATTGAAGTCCCGTATGTCCGCGGTAGCCGCTTCATAGGCAACGTTCACGGGATGCTTGAGGGGAAGGTTCCAGATCGGAAACGTTTCAAATTTGGCATAACCCGATTTTACGCCTCTGTGATAGTCATGATAGAGCTGCGAGAGACAGGTGGCCATCTTACCGCTTCCCGGTCCCGGTCCGGTAACGATGACCAGCGGTTTCGTTGTTTCGATGTACTCGTTGGCACCGTAGCCCTCATCACTGACGATCAGCTCGACGTCTGTGGGGTAACCCTTGGTGTAGCGGTGGGTGAAAACCTTTATATTTCGCCTCTCCAGCTTATTCTTGAAGAGTGTGGCGGCCGGCTGGTGATCGAAGCGGGTAATGATAACACCCAGAACCTCTATGTCCCAGGTTCTGAGATCGTCGATGAGCTTAAGGGCGTCGGAGTCATACGTAATCCCGAAATCCGCCCGGATCTTCTTCCTCTCGATATCTCCCGCATAGATACACAATAGAATATCCGCCTTGTCCTTCAGCTCGCGGATCAACCTCATTTTGACGTTGGGATCGTAACCGGGGAGCACCCTGGCTGCATGAAAGTCGTAAAGAAGCTTCCCCCCGAACTCCAGATAGAGCTTGTTATTGAATCTCTGCACCCTCTCCAGAATTTCTACGGTCTGTTCCTGGATGTATTTTTCGTTGTCGAAGCCGTTTGTATGGATCATATAATATGGGCGGTCATGTGAGTCTGAATGGAGAGCAAACTAACGTCTTTCGTTTCTTTTGTAAAGGAATTTTGACAGTATCCCCTGTGACATTTTCACCCGTGAGCCTCGTCCCAGTTGCCGCCGGAGGCGATGTCGACCTTGAGGGGGACCTTCAACCGGATGACTTCCTCCATCTCTCTTCTGATGAGAGGGATGATCCCTTCTTTTTCGGCATCGGGAACTTCAAAGACCAGTTCATCGTGCACCTGCATGATCATGCAGGAAGAGAGATGTTTTTCCGCCAGGCGGTTTGAAATATTGATCATGGCTACCTTGATGAGGTCGGCCGCCGTTCCCTGGATCGGGGTGTTGATGGCCGTGCGCTCGGCGAACTGCCTGACGGTTGCATTGTCACTGTTGATCTCCGGGAGGTATCGGCGCCGGTTGAGGAGCGTGGTGACGAATCCGTTTCGCCGGGCGTTTTCCAGGATACCCTCCAGGAAGGATTTCACACCACGATATTTGTCAAAGTATTCGTCGATGTAGGATTGTGCCTGTTTCTGAGGTATATCCAGCTCCCTGGACAAACCGAAGGCACTCATCCCGTAGAGAATACCGAAATTGATCACCTTGGCCTGCCGTCTCATTTCCGGGGTGACCGTTTCGGGGAATACTCCGAAGACATTGGCAGCCGTGGCAGAGTGGATGTCAACGCCTTTCATAAATGCCTCGATCAATGCACTGTCGTCGGAGAGATGGGCCAGTATCCTGAGTTCAATCTGGGAATAGTCGGCGGAAACGATTTTCCATCCATCCGGGGCGATAAAGGCCTGTCGTATTCGTTTTCCCTCCAGCGTCCTGACGGGGATGTTTTGCAGGTTCGGGTTGCTGCTGGAGAGTCTCCCCGTAGCCGTTACGGTCTGGTTATATGAGGTATGAATCCGACCCGTTTCCGGGTTGATGAGCAGGGGGAGCGCATCGATATAAGTTGATTTCAGCTTTGCCATGCTCCGGTATGTGAGGATCTCAGCCGGCAGTTCGTGGCTTCGGGCAAGGTTCATTAATACATCCACACCCGTCGAATAGCCCTCTTTGGTCTTTCTCCCTCTGGGGAGGCCCAACTTATCGAAAAGGATTGACTGGAGCTGCTTCGGCGAATTGATATTGAATTTTTCTCCCGCCAGCCGGTAGATCTTTTCCTCCGTGAGCGCCATGAGCTGTTCCATCTCCGCTGACATTTCCTTTAAAAGGTTCGTGTTCAGAAGAACGCCTTTCTTCTCCATGGCGGAGAGGACGGAAACGAGAGGCTGCTCCACCCGGAAATAGAGGTCTTCAAATCCCTCCCGAACAATCTTTTCGGAAAGGACCGACGAGAGGGTGAAGATGGCATCGGTCCTCCGGCACATGAAATTCTTCATTTGCTCGACAGGTATCATGGTGAAAGGAACAGCCTTCGCCCCGCTTCCGGTGACGTCTTTGGTCGTTGCAATCTCTATGTCAAGATGGTCTCTCACCACATCCGCCAGCTCGAAGCCGTGCCTGGCGGGATTCAGGACGTAAGAGGCCACCATTGTATCCCATCCCAAGCCTTTCAACTCAACGCCGTATCTTGAGAGGATAACCAGGGAACTCTTTATGTCATGGCCATGTTTTGTAATACCTGGCTCCGCGAAGAAAGGTGCCAAGCCTTTCAGGACTTCGTCTCCTTCAAGTTGATCCGGCACTCCTGCATAGTGGTGACCGACCGGAATATACATGGCCTCCCCCGGAGACGGACAGATGGAAATCCCCGTGATACCGGAACGCTTTGCCTCGTTCTGGGTCGCGGCAATATCGAAGGCAAATTCCTTTATGTCCCCGAGGCGTTTTCTCAGTACCTGGAATTCGTCGTGGTCAAGGAGGAGACGATAGGTGCCTTGCAGCGGTTCGTCATGGATGCCGAGGTCCTGAAGGAGCGACAGGAATTCAAAATCTTTGAACAGTTTCCTCAGCGCGTCATTGTCCGGTCCGGTATAGCGTGTGTTCTCCAGGTCAAGATCAAATTCCACATCTGTTTTGATCGTGGCCAGATCACGGCTCATTCTTGCCTGTTCTGCGAACTGACGGATGTTTTCTCTCGTCCTGGGGTTACGCACCTTATCCACGTTATCCAGAACTCCCTCCACCGATCCGAATTCTTCAATAAGTCTCTGGGCGCTCTTAGGTCCAATGCCGGGCACACCGGGGATGTTATCCGAGGGATCACCCGTGAGACCTAAGATTTCCACCACCTTTTCAGGACCTACTCCGAACCGTTCTGTGACGGCATCTTTGTCAAAGGTCTTCTCTTTCATGGTATCGACCATTGTGATGTCGTCGGATATGAGCTGCATCAGATCCTTATCACCGGACACGATAACTGTCTTTATTCCTTCTTTGGCGAGCTTTTTCGCAACGGTTCCGATGATGTCGTCCGCTTCCAGTCCCTGCTTTTCCAGAACAGGGATGGAAAACCCCCTGACTATGTCCTTTATGTAAGCTATCTGGGAGACGAGTGCCTCCGGAGTGGCCTTGCGCGTCGCCTTATATCCTTCGAAGGACTCATGGCGGAACGTGGGGCCTTTCACGTCGAAGACAACGGCGATATACCGGGGTTTCCAATCCCTCAGGAGCTTCAGGAGCATCGTGGTAAAGCCGTAGATGGCATTGGTGGGAAATCCTTTGGAGGTGGAGAGTTCACGGATGGCGTAGAAGGCTCGATAGATGTAGTTGCTTCCATCTACCAGGAAAAGGGTGGGAGTTTCCGTTCCTTCGTTCATTTTGGGCGTTCTTCCATAGAGATGTTATTTGCGAATCTCAGGGAGCGTATCATTTCTCCACCTTTCTCAGTTGATTGTTCTTAATTTCAGACCACGAATTGTTTATACGGACTGTGGTCCTTATTATACGGTAAAACTGGCGTCGATCTTAAATGTCCGGGAGGCTTTCATGCTCAGGATATCGGGGATTCCGGTCCTCTCGCGTATTTCGGCCAGTGAACTCTGCAGGGTGGCCTCATCGGGAGAGATGATGGTGAACCAGACGTTATACGCATGATTTCTCCTGTAGTTGTGGGTGATGCCGGGGTAGGAGTTCACCGTATCAACGAAAGCTCTTAACCGTTCCTCCGGAACACGGGCGGCACAGAGGGTACTCACATAGCCCAGCTTTTTTGCATCGAAGACCGCCCCGATCCTGCGAATAATCCCTTCCCGCTTCATCCGCCGTATCCGCTCCAGAACCTCATCCTCGGCGGTACCGATTTTTTCGGCCACCACGCGAAACGGTGCTTCCACGATGGGGAAGTCCTTCTGGATGATGTTCAGGATTTTTTTATCAATCTCATCCATCACTTTTCGGCTCGTACGCGCAAAATGGTTCTTCGGCGAGATAGTCGTCCTGGATTTCATAGGCCCTGGCCCGGCATCCTCCGCAGACGCGGATGAATTGACACCGGCCGCATTTTCCCTTGTATAAGTTCAGATTACGGAGTTCTTTCAGTATCGGGGAGCCTTCCCAGATTTCTCTGAATCCTCTCTCTTTGATCTGGCCGCAGTCTACTTCCAGGTAGCCGCAGGGCTGTACCCGTCCGGTGTGTGATATGAAACAGAATGAACTCCCCCCGAGGCAGCCCCGGGTCATGGCGTGAAAAGGACTCTCCCCTTCCTTTACTGCCGCTCCCCGCTCCCTGATCACGGTACCCCTGTTCTTCCCCTCCCTCTGGTGGAAGATACGGAAATAGTGGGGTGCACAGGTTGCCTTGAGCTGAATGGGACAATGGAGACTCTGCTCGTAGAACCAGTTCAAAGTTTTTTCATATTCCTCGGGAGATATGGCCTGCCCGGCCATTTCTTTGCCCCTGCCTGTGGGAACCAAAAGGAAGATATGATGGGCAGCAGCTCCCAGAGTGATCGCCAGATACATGATCTCCTGGAGCTGATGTAGATTCGCTTTCGTGATCGTTGTGTTTATCTGGAATTCAAGCCCTGCTTTTTTCATCGCCTGGATGCCGGACATGGCCCCGTCAAAAGCACCGGCGACGTTGCGGAAGGTATCGTGGCTTTCTTTATCCGGTCCGTCGATGCTCACGCTGACCCTCTTGATCCCTGATTTCACCATTCTCCCGGCGATCTCTTCCGTAACTAGAGTTCCATTGGTGGCCAGAACCATGCGGAGTCCCTTTTTGTTACCGTACGATGTGATCTCATAGATGTCATCCCGGAGAAGGGGTTCCCCACCGGTCAGGATAATCACGGGATTGCTGAATGCGGCAATTTCGTCTAACAGGTGCAGGCATTGTTCTGTCGTGAGTTCGTCAGGGTATGGGCCGTACTTTGACGCAGCCCGGCAGTGGATGCAGGCCAGGTTGCAGCTCCGTGTCACTTCCCAGGCGACCATGCGCAATGTATTCGGCAACAAAGGCAATTGCTTAGGTTTCATATCTTCATGCAGTTTGTTCACGGAAGTCAGACGGATGAGACGCCTGTCTCCTCGTGATATTAATTATCTCTGTCCGGAGAGAAGTATTGCCACTTCCCGGGCGAAATACGTGATGATGATATCGGCACCCGCTCTCTTGATCGAGATAAGTGTTTCCATCATTGCCTTCTCCCCGTCGAGCCATCCTGACCTTGCCGCTGCCTTGATCATGGCGAACTCACCACTCACGTTGTAGGCGGCGACGGGCAGGTCGAACTCTTCTTTTGCCCTGCAGATGATGTCCAAGTAAGGGAGGGCGGGTTTTACCATGATAATGTCCGCACCTTCTTCGATATCCAGACTGATTTCCCGGATGGCTTCATCTCTGTTTCCCGGGTCCATCTGGTATGATTTCCGGTTCCCGAATTGCGGAGTACTTTCCGCTGCCTCACGGAAAGGACCGTAGAAGCAGGACGCATACTTGGCAGAGTAGGCCATAATGGGAACCCCTGTAAATCCCTCTTCATCCAGGGCTTCCCGGATGGCGCCGACCTGCCCGTCCATCATTGCGGAGGGAGCAACCATATCTACGCCTGCCTTTGCGTGGGATACCGCTGTTTCCGCTAAAACCTCAAGGGTTATGTCGTTACTCACATCGCCCTTCTCGATCATCCCGCAGTGACCGTGGCTCGTATATTCGCAGAGACACACGTCGGTAATAACGATGATATCGGGCACCCTGTCCTTGATCGTTCGCACAGCCTGCTGAATGATTCCGTCTTTTGCGAAGGCTGCGGATGCCAGGTCGTCCTTTTTCTCCGGGATGCCGAAGAGCAGTACGGCGGGGATATCCAGTCCTTTTGTCTCTTGAATCTCCTTTACCAGGTGATCGACAGACATCTGAAAATGTCCCGGCATGGAGTTGATCGGGTTTTTTACGTTCTTCCCGGAAGTGACGAAAAGGGGGGACACCAGGTCATCGACGGAAAGGCTTGTTTCCCTGATCATCCTCCGGAAATGTTCATTCTTTCTCAGACGCCGCGGCCGGTATGCAGGAAAGTACATAATATGTTCCTTTCTTTTGGAGAGTGAGTGTATGGACGGATCCCCCGATTATCCATGGGGATGTTTCCTGTAGTAATGTTCCAATGCCTCCACAAGACCGGGAACGGTATAACGTTCCTGCAGGATATCAATGTTGAATCCTGCATTCCGTGCCGCCGAAGCGGTAACGGGCCCGATGCAGGCGATTTTAATACGAGGTGGCATGGTATATTCCCGGCCCATGATCTCCATGAAATTCATGACGGTGGAGGGGCTGGTGAAGGTGATCACGTCGGCTTTTCCCTGTGTTATTAAGGAATCAATCTCCGATTTTTTTCGTCCGGAGTTCACCGTCCGACATGTTGTGACTACATCCACTTTTGCCCCGAGTGCAGCTAAACCCTCGGGAATGATGTCCCTTGCGGTTTCCGCCCGGGGGAGGAGGATTTTCTTGTCTTTTATTTCAAGTTCTGCAAATGCCCTGACCACGCCTTCGGAAATGAATTCGTCCGGCACGAGGTCGACCCGTATCCCCCGGCGTTCCAGTGTGAGCGCCGTCGCTGGCCCTATGGTACATATTCGGATTCCCTTTAATTCCCGTGCGTCCTTCGCCAGTTCTTTCAGGCGAAGAAAAAAGAATTTCACGCCGTTGGCGCTCGTGAAGATAATCCAGTGGTAATCTCCGAGGCGTTCGATTGCGTGATCCAGATCGCGGTAATCATCCGGGGGAACGATTCTGATCGTGGGGAAATGGATCACCCGCGCCCCCCGTGAGTGGAGGAGGGATGCGAATTCTTCCGCCTGTGCCTCCGGTCTCGTGATGACGATACCTCTGCCGAAGAGAGGTTTTGTTTCGAACCAGTTCAACGCATCCCGGAGTTTCACCACGCTGCCGACAACCAGGATGGCCGGCGGGGAGAAACGTCGTTCTTCCGCCATCCGGGCAATATCAGTGAGGGTGCCCGAGAGGGTTTCCTGATCTTCCGTGGTGCCCCAGCGGACGAGGGCAGCAGGTGTTGATGAGTCTTTGCCGTGTTGAATCAGATTATTCACGATAGTGGGAAGATTCCTGACGCCCATGAGGAAGACAAGTGTTCCCATTCCGGCTAATGCCTTCCAGTCAATGTCGCTCCCGTCTTTTGTCGGATCCTCATGACCCGTGACGAAGGCGACTGTTGACGTGTGGCCCCTGTGGGTGAGAGGGATTCCCGCATAGGCGGGTACGGCAATGGCAGACGTTACTCCCGGAATTATCTCGAAGGGTATGCCGGACCGGGAAAGCATTTCTGCCTCTTCCCCGCCGCGACCGAAGATGAAAGGGTCTCCGCCCTTAAGTCGAGCCACCGTATTTCCCCGCCGTGCTTCCTCAACCAGAAGACGGTTGATCTCCTCCTGGGGAAGGGTATGTTTGCCTCCCTCCTTCCCCGCGTATATCAGACGGGCTGATGCCTTTGCCCGGCAAGTGATCTCGCTGCTTACCAGGTGGTCATAGATGACGACATCCGCTGCCTCAAGGCATTTCAAGCCCTGGAGTGTCATCAATCCGGGATCGCCGGGACCGGCACCAATGATGTACACGATTCCTGTTTTCTTCATGGACATATCAAAAATTCAAATCCTGTATGCTCATATCTAAATCCCGGGCACATTCAAAATACAAATATCAAAATTCCATATATTTCCCAGACCGGGATTTTCACAGTGTTTGAGATCGGGAATGGGGTGCTCGGGATTTTTAAAAGCTGTGTGTCTTGTATACCTCCTTGAGAATATCTTCTCCCCCCCTGGACAGGATGCGTTCGGCCAGCAGCACCCCCAGCGCTTCCGCGCTTTCACAGGGACCCCGGACTTCATCCCGGATTAGGATGCGGCCGTCCAGGCTTCCCAGAAATCCCGTCAGGGTGAGGTCGTTGTCGGTTTTTTTCCCGTAGGAGGCTACGGGCAGCTGGCACCCTCCACCCAGCCTCTTCAGGAAGGTTCTCTCGGCCGTAACCTCCAGCCACGTCTGGGGGTGGTTGATTGGAGAAACGGCATTTCGTGTATCGATGTCGTCTTCTCTCAGTTCAATGCCCAGCACGCCCTGTCCTGCGGGGGGAAGCATCATATCCACAGGGATGACCTGAGTAATCTTCCGGCTCCATCCCATCCGCTTCATACCCGCTGCGGCTACGATGATTCCGTCGAGATTGTCCGTGCGGATTTTCCGGATCCGAGTGTCCAGATTGCCCCGAAGCGGGATGACTTCGACACCCGGAATCAGATAGCGGAGCTGAATAGTTCTTCTCAGAGAGCCGGTGCCGATGCGGGCCCCTTGAGGCATATCCTCGATCCTTCTGCCGTCTTTCGAGATCAGGACATCCCGGGGATCCTCTCTCTCCGACATGATGCCGATTTCGAGGCCTTCGGGCAGTTCCACAGGGACGTCTTTCATACTGTGGACGGCTATATCAATTTCGCCGCGAAGGAGTGCATCTTCTATTTCCTTGACAAAAAGACCTTTCCCTCCGATTTTCGCCAGGGAGACATCCTGCATGATATCCCCCTTTGTTTTGATCGCGATAATGTCAACAGGGATTTCGGGCTTGTCGTGTTTCAGCCTCTGAGCTACCCAGCGGGCCTGCGTCATCGCCAGGGCGCTGCCCCGTGTTCCGATTCGTAGTGTTGATCTAATGTCTCTTTCCTCATGTGAGTTTATGTGTATCGGACGGGCGTCCCGCCGGTCTTACCTAACAGGTGAGACTACACATCGTCCAGTCCGAAAAGCCTCCTGAGAGCCGCAATGTAGGGGAGCGCGCCGTTTTCGCGACTCTCCTCCTTCAAGCCGGTGATCGGATCGTGCAGGATTTTATTGATTATCGAACCGGCGAGTATCTCTATGTTTTTTTTCTCCTCTTCGTTAAGGTTCTGCATCCATGAACCTGATTTGACCAGTTCACTTTTTACGATACCTTCCATTTTTTCTCTCAGCGAGATAATTGTCGGGACGACTTCCAGGGTGTTGAACCATTCATGGTACTTCCCGACTTCATCGTCGATGATCGCCTCTGCCTTCTCTGCTTCCCTTTGCCTGCTTTTCACGTTTGTGTCCACGATATCCTGGAGGTTGTCGATATTATACAGGTACACATTATCGATTTCGTTTACCGCAGGATCGATATCTCTGGGAACCGCGATGTCGATCAGGAAAAGAAGGCGGTTCTTTCGCCTTCTGATAGCGGCTTCGATCATGGGAGGTGTGATCACGTAACCCGGAGCGCCTGTGGAGCTGATGACGATATCGACGTCCCGGAGTTTCTCCGCAAGGGTATCAAAATCTGTGGCGGTTCCGTGAAAATTCTCTGCCATCTGCAATGCCCGGGCATACGTCCGGTTGGCAATGAGTATTTTTCTTACACCCTGATTGAGCAGGTGTCTTGCCGCGAGTTCAGACATTTCTCCTGCTCCAATAAGAAGTATCGTCTTCCCTTCGAGGCTTCCGAATATTTTCTTTGCCAGCTCCACGGCGGCAAAACTGACCGATACCGCATTATGGGCAATCCCGGTTTCGGTTCTGACTCGTTTGGCGACACGGAAAGCGTGATGGAGAACCCTATTGAGAATAACACCGGTGGTATTGTGTTCCACTGCCGTGCGATATGCGTCCTTGACCTGCCCCAGGATCTGCGGTTCACCCATGACCATGGAATCAATACTGGATGCAACCCGGAAAAGATGTCGTACCGCTTCGTCATCGTAGTGCAGATAAAGGCATCTGGCCATTTCCTCGGCGGAGAGATTCCCATGATGGAATATGAAGGCTCTCAGTTTTTCCACGGCACCCGCGGTATCCACGGCATTTGCGAGAACCTCCACTCGGTTGCATGTGGCAAGGTATAACACCTCCTGGATCTCCGGGAATTTCATTATTTCCGCAAGGTGGTTTGCATCATTCCCGCAGGTGAGCGAGAGACGTTCCCTGATTTCCAGTGGGGCAGTTTTATGATTCATCCCGATGAGAATAATATTCATAGCGTTAAATAAAGCTGTGAGCAGTGACAAAGAAGAGGTTGATTGCTACCAGCGAAACCAGGAGAATTGCAAAGGCCAGAAGCGATAAAAAGGCCGCTTTGTGCCCCTTCCAGCCTATGGCAAGTCTCTGATGCAGCAGCAGTGCGTAAAAAACCCAGGCAACTAACGTCCATACCTGCTTGGGGTCCCATTGCCAGTGACTTCCCCAGGCGGTTCTGGCCCATAGTGAACCGACGAGCACACCCAGTGTCAGCAAGGGAAAACCCCACATGAGACAGAAGTGGTTGATCCTGTCCAGATCGCTCAGCGAAGGAAGCATTCTGCTGAAACCGCTCACCTTTTTGTTCTTGATCAGTCCTTCCTGAATAAGGTACATGGCACCCGCGAATGATGCTAATGCGAAGAGGGCCTCACCCGTCACCGAGAGGATCACGTGGAGGGGCACCAGATTACTCTTCAGTACCTCCGGGATGGAAACATATCCCTCCAGCCCTTTGGAGGCTGCAATCATGAGCAGGAAAGTGACAGGAGAGACGAACGCACCCAGGACTCTCGTTTTCGTTTTCGGTTGAAACGCCAGGTACACCCCCGCCATAGCCCAGGCGAAAAAGGAGAGGGTCTCATAAATGCTGATGACCGGAGTATGCCCGGTTTCAAGGTATCTGAAAATAAAGGAAATAGTGTGACACAGGAAGGCCAGAAAGAAAATCCATGTGGAGACCTTTGCAACCATCACTCTCCTGACATAAATGGACGTGACATATCCGAGGACACTCACGAAATAGACGGCAAGAGCAGCTTTCAGGAACATGGTGTCCATCATTCATCGACCTCAATATCTTCGCCGGTAATGTCACGAATTATCTTTTTTACCTGTTTCCACTTTTTCTCTTTAATATGGTGAAGGATGTCCGAGTGAATCACCGATTCGAACAATTGTCTGTTCTCATTCGAGGAACGTCCTTTCATCACAATCTTTTCTCTGAGTTTGCCCATTATCATAAGGAGGGTTTCGTATTCCGGACCGAAGAGATGCTCCATGTCCTGTCGCAATTTTTTTGCCAGCGCGGGGCTTTTCCCGCCCGTAGATATGGCGATGGAAAGATCCCCTCGACGAAAGAGGGAAGGAAGGATCACGTTACAATTGTCGGGATCATCGACGATATTGACCAGGCACCCCTTTGCCCTTCCATCTCTGAAGATTTTTGCATTGACATCGTCCCGGTCCGTGGCACCGATCACAAGAAACGCTCCGCTGAGAGAGTCGTCGTCGTAGTCGGCCTCGATGTGGTCGATTTTCCCCTCTTTCTTCATTTTCTCGAGAGTCGATGTCAGTGTTCTCGAGACCACGGAGACATGGGCACCGGAATCAATGAGCCGCATCACCTTTCTCTCTGCGACGTCGCCTCCACCCACAACGACACACCGTTCGTTTGTGATGTCTATATATACAGGATAGTATTTCACAATGATTCCTCTTTTCTTTGGACGCGGCGAATGGTGAAAGGTAGCACGAAGATTCTCAAAATTCAAGCTGCTTGAAATATCATCAAAAAGAGGATATAGATGAATTGTTCACGATTTATATCCAGTCAAGGAGGAGCAAGACATGCCAGAGCTCGGTGCAAAAGCTGGGGAAAAAAGGGCAAAGTGGTTGAAAATCGAATTGTCGGCATCTCCCGAACTGGTTGACGCATTGTCAAACTTTCTGACGGAAATCGGTGCCCATGGCGTGTTTCAAGAGGAGCTGGAATCTCAGGCACCTGAAGACTTTACTGTCTCCAGACAGAGGGAGGTGATGAAGGCGTATCTCCCCTTCGACATCCGGTTGGAGGGCAGGCTCGCTTCTCTCAAGGTGTATCTCGAGAGTCTCTCCGGGCTTTTTCCCGAATTAGAAGAGCCTCAGTTCACCACCGAGGCTGTTGTAGATCAGGACTGGGGGGAGGAATGGAAAAAATATTTCAAGCCCCTCAGGGTGAGCAAGAACATTGTCATCAAGCCGACATGGGAGCGGTACGCCCCTGCCGGTCGTGATATTATTATCGATATCGATCCCGGTATGGCGTTCGGGACAGGACAGCATCCCTCAACCCGGATGTGCCTCGAAGCCATTGAGGATATTCTCCTGAAAGATAGAACGAAAGAAAAGTGGAGAGTTCTTGATGTCGGCACGGGTACCGGGATTTTAGGTATTTCCTGTGCAAAACTGGGCGCAGAGAGGGTTGTCTGTGTGGATATCGACAGAAAAGCCGCGGAGATCGCCCAGGAAAATGTGATCATCAACCACGTGCAGGAGAAAGTGGAGGTTATCAATAGGGACGTAAATACGATCCATGAACCTTTTGATCTTATTGTGGCAAACCTTACGGCGAAAATACTGATCCGTCTCCGCACCCATCTGATGTCGCTTATAGAGAATGGAGGATACCTGGTAATCTCCGGGATCATCGATCAGAACAGAAGTGATATCGAGGCTCACTTTTTCACCAGCCAATTTACTCCCCGTAATATCATTACCGAAAAAGAATGGATTTGTTATGTTCTCCGAAAAGGGGGAAATTGAGGTTGACTGTACCGAGAATCTATTTCCCCCCGGGTGTGGAGAAAGGCAACCGGTGTAAACTGCTGAAGGAAAACCTCCGGTATGTGAAGTCCGTACTGAGAATGAAAGAGGGTGATCGGCTCATTCTGTTTGACGGAACCGGAGGGGAGTATGAATCAGTTGTCCATCGCGTTTCTGCAGATGGTGTTGATGTGGAGGTGATCAAAAAGACAGAAATCCCTCAGAGGGAATTAAGAATCAGCCTCCTCCAGGCACTCCCTAAGGCCAATAAGATGGATTACATTGTGCAAAAAGCGACGGAGTTAGGTGTTGACGGGATCGTGCCTTTCCATTCGACGCGATCGGTTCCCAGATTCTCACCGGAAAAGAACGCCGCAAGGGTGATAAGGTGGCACAGCATTGCCGTCGAAGCGGCCAGGCAGTGCGGAAGGGCTGATATTCCGTGGATCGGGAATGTTCTCTCTTTTGAAGAAGTGATCCGAAGCGGCGAGGGAGATGGGTGCAAAATAATTTTGTGGGAGGGAGAACCTGAGAGAAATATCAGGGATGTGTTACGGGATGTGAGGTACAGGAACATAAATGATATCGTCATCGTAATCGGACCGGAGGGTGGATTCACCACGGGGGAGATTGAGGAGGCCGGGGAAGCGGGATTTGTGGCGGTCAATCTGGGAAGGATAATTCTCAGGGTTGAGACTGCCTCCGTTGCCGTGCTTTCCATAATTCAGTACGAGAGAGGATTTTTCGGTGGATTTCGCGGATAGGGAGGCGGACGACTGATGGAAGTACGTTTCGGTGGATTCTGGAGAAGGTTGATGGCGTTCTTTGTGGACAAGATTATCCTCTTTTTCATTTCCCTGTTCGTGCTGTTTGGGGGGTTCATGAGCCTGCGTTTCGGATTTCCATCTCTCGGGAGCGGTTTTGCTATGGAGAGATTTGTACAGATATCCTTCGCATTCTTCTCAGCGTACTACCTTACCATGCTGCTGGTGGGCATGCTCTATTTTACCTATTTCCACGGTACCACCGGGCAGACTCCGGGGAAAATCATTTTTGGCCTCCGGGTTGTCCAGGCGACAGGTGAAAAAATGACGCTGGGAGTCGGTTTCCTGAGGTGGGTGGGATATATCGTATCGACTGCGGTCTTCTTCATCGGTTTTGCATGGATTGCGATTGATGGGAAAAAGCGGGGCTGGCATGACAGGATCGCGGGAACTGTTGTTGTCCGTGTGGAGAATATTGTCGACGGCCTTTCATTTTCATGCGACGAAAAATACCTTGACAAAGGGAGGGATATTATATAGACGACACATCCGATAAATCACTGAATAGTATACCGGAAGGGTCGGTAGCTCAGTCGGTAGAGCACTGGACTGAAAATCCAGGTGTCGGCAGTTCGATTCTGCCCTGACCCACCAGTTCATTTCAAGGGGTTGCAGGCCGATGACTGTAATCCCTTAACATTTTTCCCCCTCCCTTTTCCTTTGTTGGTTTTTTTTCATTCGTGATTATCCGGTACGTTCAGATATAAGAACTAATCCCCGGGATTGTGGTGTGATGTGCGGCCGGGATGTTGCTTTCCCGATGGGTGCGGAGGAAACAGTAGATAAAACAGTGAGGATAACGGGACGTCTTTCATGATACCGCTTTTTGTGCAATATCCACGGCTTGCTGATAGATTTCCCCGGGTTTCTCTGGGTGAATTTCCGACACCCGCGGAAAAACTTTCGGGGCTCTGTCGGCGAATGGGAAAGGATAACCTGTATATAAAGCGGGATGATTTAACCGGCAGTGTGTACGGGGGTAACAAGGTACGGAAGCTGGAATTTCTTCTGGCGCATGCCCAGCGGTGTGGGACGACACGAATCATTACTGCCGGTGGTGCCGGGTCGAATCATGCGATGGCTTCGGCACTCTATGCGAAACAGGTCGGCCTTAAGGCTGTACTCATGCTTTTTTCGCAGCCGAATTCCTCTGCGGTGAGACAAAATCTTCTCATGAACCTTTATAACGACGCGCAGGTCATTCACTATGAATCCTATCAGGAATATCTTGAAGCCATCACCGGCCTCATCGAGCGTTTCAAAATGCTCGACGGCGTTCATCCTTACTTTATACCACTTGGCGGTTCATCACCGGTGGGAGCGACAGGTTACGTGAATGCGGGCTTTGAGCTTGCCATGCAGGTTGCACAAGGGGATATTCCCTCTCCCGACCACATCTATCTTGCGCTGGGCACAATGGGGACAGCAGCAGGTCTGCTGCTGGGGCTGAAAGCGGCAGGTCTCAAGGCCAGGGTTCATGCCGTGCGAGTGGTACACTCCTTCATGGCCGATGAAGAAAAGAGCAATCTCCTGTTTTGTCAAACGAACGAATTGCTCCGTTCGCTGGATACATCCTTTCCCCTGTGTGCAATCGAGCCTGAGGATCTTACGATTCACCATGAATATTTTGGTGAAAGATACGGCCTCTTCACACGGAAGTCCGTGGATGCGGCAGCACTGCTCAGAGAAAGTGACGGAATCATCTTGGACGGTACATATACCGGCAAAGCCGGCGCTGCTTTCCTTGACCACGCGGCAAGTTATGTGGACAAGGGAGAAATTCTTCTTTTTTGGAACACGAAAAATTCCCGGCCGTTTCCCGGGGAGGTATTGTCCGGAGATTACAGGCGGCTCCCGGAACCATTCCATCGGTATTTCATTGATCCGGTTCAGCCATTAGACCAAGAATTCTTGACATGACTGTTGCAATTGTATATTATGCGGCCTCCGCCGTGCGGAGGTGGAAAGCGAAAAATGTATCGATTTTAATGGGTTGAATGTTCATGATGTAGTTTCCGAGGTACGTAATGGGGAGTGTTGTTAAAAAGCGAAAGAAAAAAATAAGCAAGCATAAATACAAAAAGCGTTTGAAGGCCAACAGGCATAAAAAGAAATAAGTGAACAAGCGGAAGGAGAGCAATTTCCTTTTGACGAAACGCCGCCGTGTATATCAGGAAATGCACTGATATCATTTAACCGCTTTTTTATCATCCGGAAGACCTTTCACACTGTACAGCCACATTTTGCTGAGCTTAGAGACAAGGCATCCATTTATGTCTTGTGACGAGGGATTGTGTCTTTTGTCTGTGTGTGTGGTCATAACAATTTTCCAGATAAGAAGTGGACACCCGAGCAAATTGATCCTCACCAGCATTATCACTGTGTCCATGAGTTCTTTTTCTTTCCCTGGAACCGCAAGGCGAGGGATAACAACAATGTGACGGACTGGGCACAGTGGGGCTGGTCGTATGGCATGTGGGCTCACCACTACCGGTTCGTGAACGCCCTGAGGGAAAAGAGGGGATTGGATTGGTGGTTTAATGCCACAACGGTGCCCGACAGTCACGGGTTCTTTAATATGTCCTATGGAACGAATAACTGTAATATCTTCCGACAAACGGCGAAGAGGATTGTCTTTGAAGTCCGGTCCGACTATCCCTGGGCAGAGGGAGGACGTTTTAACACCATCCACATTGATGAGATTGATTACTGGGTAGAGGTTGACTGTGAGAAATATCGGTGGCCTCAGATCAATGAGAAAGCTCTGAAACCGAGACCGGAGGAGGAAGCGATCGCGAACCATATCATGGGTATTATGAGGGATAGAGATGTCATCCAGCTTGGTATCGGTTCTCTCCCGTCGGCATGCGTGGGTGCCATGGCAGATGCCGGTTTCAGGGACCTGGGAGTTCACACGGAGATGTTGAACTATGGTCTCATAAGACTGATTGAATCCGGCCAGGTGACGAATGCATATAAAAATATCGACCGTGGAAAGAGCGTCTGGACTTTTGCCTTCCCGGTGGATGTGCAATGGTACTATGATACTATCCACCGGAACCAGAACATGGCCGTATATGATATCGAATACACGAAGTTTCCCGTTTCCATG
>Ga0194110_10001988_pt1 | contig 26049 bp, 15 predicted proteins | sample TA2Kig1200mmetaG_FD_146192 | JGI IMG/M metagenome (GOLD analysis project Ga0194110, IMG submission 146192) | Freshwater microbial communities from Lake Tanganyika, Tanzania - TA2015032 Kigoma Deep Cast 1200m | ecosystem: Environmental > Aquatic > Freshwater > Lake | place: Tanzania: Lake...
CTTGCTGCGCCTCAGGGAGGCCATCTACACCTCTGGGTGTTTCAGCTTTGAGGTACCGATTAACCAGGGAGGTAAGACTGACATGAACCGACTGAGCTTCGTGGGCCTGCTGGCCCTGTTGGGACTCGCTTTGCTGTTCGTGCGACCGGCGCTGGCGCTGGAGAAGGGCGACCCCGCTCCGCCGCTGACCATCAACCCCGTGAATGACGACTCCGACGAGGACGTGCAGCCTCTGGCCGACGCCGAGGGCGGCGTCATCCTGGCCTTCGTCAATGGCGCGGCGATCAAGGATGACGTGCCGGAGGACCTGCAGACCCTCATCCGGCTGTTCAACAACCTGCACGAGGAAGCGGAAGAGGAGGGGGCCCGCCTGGGCTACATGGTCGTGGTGGGTGAGTACACGGAAGACCAAATCTCCGCCTGGGCCGAGCATAACAACCTGACGGTTCCCATCTCCCTGAAGAACCCGGATGACGAGGAACTGAAGGCCTGGGACCTGCCGGGCGAGGCAACGGCCGTCGTGTACCTGATCGAGGATGACTCCGTGGGTCAGGAGACCAACAAGCCCGACCAGTACGATGACGTGTTCGGCGTCGAGGAAGAGGGCGAGGGGTAGGAACACCGACGGACGGCGACCCCATGCGTAACGCGACCGCCCGGCCCCAGCGCCGGGCGGTTGCGGCGTTGATTGTGTTGACAAGTCACCCCGTCGAGGAGGAGTACCTCTCCTCCACCGTCTACGTGTCTCGTAGGTCGGGATGCCAATCCCGACACTGCTTTTTGAACGCAATCTGCTCTTTGCCCCCACGGAGAATGCGGCGGCGCGTCGATGCCTACCCCTGCTTCATGACCTTCACGTCATCAAACCACGCGGCCCCCTCGCTCATGTTAGAGTACAACGTGACCCGCAGCCACTTGCCGCCCTCGGGGACCCGGACCTCAACGTGGGACTCCTGCCAGGCGGGCGCGTCCGATACGGGCTGGCTCTTCACCACGGCGATCTCGGAGTAGTCGGTATCCGCCACCTGGACGGCCAGGTAGGCCACGCCGCCCGCACTGCGCGTGCGAATCCACGCCGAGCAGTCGTACCTGTCTCCCGGGCGCACCTTGATCGCCTGTGGCCACGTCTGTCGCCACTCCAAACCGTTCTCGCCCGGCGCCCAGAGCAGCAGGACACAGTGCCGTCCGGTGCGGGCGTTGCTGCCCCAGTGAGTGCCGCTGGCGTACCACTCCGCGCGGCCGACGCGGTCCTTCAGGTCAAGCCACCCAACGACCCACCCGTCGGGCACGCCGTCGCCATCATCCTGTTCGAAGGAGGGGTTGAACGCGAGGTTCGCGCCCGACGCGTGTTCCGGCGCCCGCGGCGCCTGGAGCGGCGCGAGGCTGAGTAGCGTACAAAGCACGTCGGCGCACGCTCGCCCTGACTCGCGTCCGGCATCCTGTACGAGGGCTTGCCAGCGGTCAGGGTGCTCCTCCCGCAAATCGGCAACGAAACGCATCAGCTCCGCAGGCGTCAGCTCCTTTGCGCAGAGGGCCTTAGCCTTGTCGAGCGTCAGCCCGGTGCCCTCCAAAGCCGCGACCAGCTTCTGTTCCGTGAACTCCACCAGCTCGCGCACCCGTTGCGCAACCTTCTCAGGCGCCTGCTCCGGGTTGTCGGTCAGTCGCTGCGGCTGGTAGTCCCCCAGAAACGCGTCCTCGGGGCCCCGCAGCCGAGCGGAGCGATGGAAGGGCTGAAGATGGGGAAACGAACCGCTGTCCTGGACGTAGTGCAGCAGCACTCCGCACACGCGAACTCCGTCTTCGTACTTCCCCTCCCGCAGGGCTGCCAGAGCACGGCGGAAGTGGACGCTGGAGGCCTCGTAGGAACCCGGCGGAGCGTGAGGGTACCCCTTGCCAACGCCCAGCACCGGGTCCCACGCGCAGTAGGCGGAGATCCCCCACTCGCGGCGCGTGTCCGGGAAGCGCGCGCCCGCCGGGTCGCCGTCGCCTCCTCCCCATTGCCCCTGGTTCGGCCAGTTGAGGTCCGGGAAGGTGCAGTACAAGGAGGCAAGCGCGTGGGCCTCGGGAGCGAGGAACGCCTGCTGTTCGGCGGGCAGCGTCGCCACGGCCGCCCGCGTGATGAGTTCGTGGCCTCCCCAGGCCTCCGCTCGGCGAGGACAGCACACTGCGAGCACCCCCATCCAGCCAACAGCCGCCGCGAACGCTGACATCACCGGCAGTCTCATCGGCAGCCCATGCCTTCCGGCAAGCGGTGTACGTCTTGCTGTTGTCGTTCGTGCCTGCAGCTCACCAGAGCTGCGACGTGTCGTGCTGTTGCCGTCCGTGCCTGCAGCTCTGGTGAGCCGCAGGCACGAACGGTGGGGCCCACGCCCAACAGAGCACTACCGCCCGATCATCCCAAGCACCCACGTCATCCCCAGGATCGCCAGCGCAAACAGCAGCGCCACGATGAACCCGCCCCAGTGCACGAGGCGCGAGCGCTTCGCCTCCCACGGGTGCGGCTCCGTGTTCCCGACGTAGACCGGCTCGATGCCGGCCTCGGTCAGCTTCTCCTCCTGGCCGACGGGTGTGCTGATGAGGAGGTAGAACCGGTCGAGGACCTCCTTCGCCTTCGGCTTCGTGAGCAGACTTCCGAGCACGAGCACGATGAAGCCCGGAGCGAGGTAGGAGACTGCCAGCAGGTGCGAGTACTTCGCGGCGCTGTACTTGCCCAGCCACGCGAACTCGGGGAAGTAGGGTTGGAGGAGCGAGCCCCCCTTACCGAGCAGCAAGAAGATCGGCGCCATGACGATGAACGAGAGCCACGCGCCGGCCGTCGTGGTGCGCTTCCAGGTGACGCCGATCCACATGAGGATGCCCGTCAGTGTCGGCAGGAGGAGGAAGACGGATAGGCCCTCGATGACGGACTTCGAGACGATGGCGAACAGGATGCCGAGGACCACGATGATGAGTCCCGCGAAGCGCCCGATCTTCAGCACCTGTTTGTCGGAGGCGCTCTTGCACAGGTAGCGCTTGTAGATGTTCCGCGTGAACAGCGCCGAGCCCGCCACCATCAGCGCGCTGAGGGTGGACATCTGCGCCGCGAGGATCGCGGCGAACATCAACCCCGTCGCGCCCGGCGGCAGCAGCACCCGGATCGCAGTCGGGAAGGCCAACTCGCGCCCCTGCCGCTGGGCGAGGTCGGTCTTGGCGGCCACGTCCGGCATGGTCGCGACGGCCTGCTGCACGTCGGCCGAGAGCGTGACGCCCTTGGGGAAGGCGGCACTCATGCGCGCCGTGTCCTGCACGGAGAGCTTCCCGCTCATCGCCAGGGCCAGGACGATCAGCCCCGTCAGCGTCCAGCCCATCGCGCAGAAGCGCTTCACGAAGTTCCCGTACGTGAAGCCGACCCGCCCCTCGAACTCGGTCTTCCCCGCCGAGCAGACCTCCATGATGTGCGGCTGGGCGACGATCCCGATGATCGCCACCAGCGACATGATGATCACGAACTGCCACGTCGTCTCCACCGGCGCATGAAGGCTGAACTGCGCCGCCGGGACGAGGTCGTGTAGCGCGCCGAAGCCGCCGATTCGCATCAGACCATAGGGCACGAGCAGCAGGGACATCACCACGATCAGCACGCCCTGGATCGACTCCGTGACGATGGTCGCCATCAGACCGCCGAAGAACGAGTACGCCACGAACACGGCGGTCATCCCCGCGATCGCCATCCAGTCCGGAACCGCGCCGCCGGTCACGCCGTCGGCTATGACCGCCGTCGCCCGCAGCATCATCCCCGTGCTGACGCTGAAGGTAATCATCCCGAGAATCGTGTAAAGAACGCCCAGTCCGCTGCTGAATCGCTCCTCGAAGAAGTCGGCGGTGGTGAGGTACCGCGAGCGCCGGAACAGGGGGGCGACGATCCAGTAGATCGGGGTGGCGAACAGATAGCAGAAGGTCCACCAGATGCCCGACATCCCGCGCTGCAGGGCCGAGCCGGTGACGCCGACCGGGTCGTCGGCGTGGGTGCCGGTCCCGAGCGCGTGCATCGCCATCATGAACTTGCTGAACTTGCGGCCGCCCGCGAAGTAGTCGCCGGCGCTGCGGATCTTCGCCGACTGCCAGATGCCCAACACCGCCATCCCGACGAGGTACACGACGACCACGGCAAGGTCGAGCGGATGCATGCCATCGGCCCCTTGTGTCTCAGTCACGGCTCCCGCGTGTTTCGACTCGCGACCCCCGCAGGCCTGCACCAAGGAGGACACCCGCCAGCGGCGCGGAAGACACGCTTCCCTGTCAACGCTGATCGAGGACGGTCCGATCATGCTGCGTGTCATCGCCGAGCGCGCCCAGACGATCCGGCTCCTGCACGCTCTGGCGCTCGCCGGAGCCGTGGCCTTCTTCGCGGTCTGCACGGCGGCGGGCGCCCAGGTGCGGATTCCGCTGCCGTTTTCGCCGGTGCCAGTGACCGGTCAGACGTTCTTCGTGCTGCTGTCCGGCGCGCTGTTGGGACGCAAACTGGGGCCGACGAGCCAACTGCTGTACGGGGGTCTGGCCTGCGTCGTGCCCGGCGCGACGGCCGGCCCACTGCACCTTACGACGGGCTACATCATCGGCTTCGTGGCGGCCGCGTACGTCGTGGGAGCTGTGGTCGGTGAGTCGCGCTCGTACCTGCGCGTCGTGGGGGCGATGGCCCTCGGCTCGCTGGTCATCTACCTGCTCGGCGCGGCGTGGCTCGCGGGGGCGACGGGGAACATCCCGAAGGCGGTCCTGCAGGGAATGGTGCCCTTCGTGCCGGGGGATGTCCTGAAGCTGCTGCTCGCGGCGGGAGTCGTTGCCGGTGGGCGTGCCGCCGCGGGGCGGACACGCGGGTCCGCCCCTACACCTCCGGGCCGGGGAACTCCGCCCGGCTGCGCCCGGTCCAACTGACCACACGATGAGAATCCTCGACCGTCTGGCCGCCTCCGAGGTCATCGGGCCGCTGATGATCGGCGCGCTCACCTTCGTGGTGCTGATCGTCGGGCACCTGCTGTTTCAGGTGATCCAGCCCGTTGTGGAGCGCGGCGTGCCGCTGTCGGTGGTGCTGCAGTTCGTGCTGCTGCAGGTCCCGAACGCACTGGCCCTCGCCTTGCCGGTGTCGATGCTGCTGGCCGCGGCGATTGGCATGCACCGCATGGCGCGGGACAACGAGTTGGTGGCCGTCAGGGCGGCGGGCACGAGCCTCCGGCGCCTCCTGCGGCCCGTGTGGGTCGTTGGAGGCCTCGTTTCGGTCACGAGCTTCCTCGTCGCCGAGTACGTGCAGCCATATGCCGACCGCCGCGCCGAGGGCATCATCACGGACGTGCTGATGTCCGAGCGGACGCTGGCGCTGGCGCCAGGCAAGTTCGCCGAGGTGACGCCCGAGGTTCACGTACTCCCGGGTGCCGTCGATGACCGAACGGGTCGCGTCTCGGACCTGAAGGTCTTCTACATCGAGCCCAAAGGCGCCGTGACCTTCATGCAGGCGAAGACGGCGCGCCTCGAGGGTGAGGAGTTCGTACTCGACCGGCCGCTCGTATGTCGCCTGGATGGGCGGGGCGGCCTCACCCAGTCGCCGCCGAGCCCGGGGTCGCGGGCCGTCATCCACCTCCCGGAGGCCATCAAGGAGTGGACCGGCGAGCGCCGCACGCTGCGCAACATGAGCATCGAGGATCTCGTCCGGCAGATCCGGCGCCAGCCCGAGCCGTCGCTGAGCCGCCCGCTGATCCTGGAACTGCACAGCCGGCTCAGCCTGGCCGTGGCGTGTCTGGCCTTCTCACTGGTCGGCGCTCCGCTCGCCCTGCTCTTCCGCGGCGGGCGGAGCCTGGGCGGAGCGCTGGTGGCGATCTTCTACGCGTTCATCTACTACGTCGGCATGCTCTGGGCGCGCATGGCCGGCGAATCGGGCGCTCTCGCTCCGGTCCTGGCGGCGTGGCTGCCTAACGGCCTGACGGCGGCGTTGGGCGTCGTGCTGCTATGGCGGCGGCAGTAGGACGGGTGCGGTTGGCCGAGTCTGCCGGGTGGGGCACCAACAGGGCGGAAGCAGTGGGGCGGGCATTCCTGCCCGCCACCGCCCCTTGGCGGGCAAGAATGCCCGCCCCACTGCCTCCGCATCCGCCAGGGACTCACTAAGGCCTCGGGGGGATCCCTTGCTCGGACGGTTGGTCTGCGGCATCCTGGTCGCGCTTCTCGTGGCGGGCACGTCGGTGTGCCCGGCGCAGGAGCCCGCCGGGACGCCTGCTGAGGGCCCCACATTGCCCGGCCCTCCCGCCGTCATCGCCCGGCCCGAGGAGGCCCCCACAGCCACGCCGCCTGGGGAGGCTGCTCCCGAAGGCAAGCCGCCTCCCTCTGCCACCGAGCCAGCCCTGGCGGAGGACGAGTACACGATCGAGGCGGATGAGTCGCAGGGCGTGTCCGGCGCCGTGTACGCTCGGGGGCATGTGCGCATCCGGCTGAAGGACCTTGAGGTGACCGGCGATGAGGCAGAGGTGGACGAGGAGAGGGTCTGGGCGCAGGTGTCCGGCAACGTTGTGATCATCTCCAAGGGCCTGCGCACCACGGGCAGCCGTCTGCGGGTCAACCTCGATACGGAGCAATGGGAGATCACCGACGGCGAGACCAAGCTCGAGCCCGAGTCGCTGGAGAACCGCGTCGCCGAGCCGATCTTCGTCCGCGCCAAGAGGCTCAGCTCCTACCCCGACGCCAATCTGCTGATCGCCGAGGACGCCGCCGTGACCTCCTGCAACTACGCCGAGCGGGAGGGCGACGAGGTCCACTATGAGATGACCACCGACGAGTGCCGGGTTCACCTGCACGAGGACATCGTGCTCGACCACCCGACCGTCTACGGACTCGGGCGCCGCATCTTCCGGTACCCCGGCAAGCTGCGACTGCGCCTGGATGAGAACCGCTCGCGGCTGATCATGGAGGTCGGCCAGAATCAGGTCGAGGGCTTCTACGCGAAGTTCGGCTACCCGTACGACGCGGGTCGGTCGGCGTCGGGCCTGGCGCGGCTGAATCTCACCACGATGCGCGGCGTCGGCTTCGGCGTGGACCACTGGTTCGACAACGGCCAGTCCGCGGGAGAGATCGACGTCTTCGCGGAGCCGCAGCAGGGCGCGTGGTCCACGCGGGTCAGGCATCGCTTCCAGATCAACCGCGCTCTCAGCACGACGCTCAACAGCAGTCTGCAGAGCAACAGCGGCTACAGCTCCGGCTCCACGCAGTCGCTGTCCTCGGACTTCGCCGTCCGCAACGACACGGGCGCGGCCCATACGACGCTGGGGTTCCAGCACTACCTGACTTCGGGCAGCGGTTACTCCTCGACCCGCTTCACCGGCAACTTCACGCATCAGCAGCAGGGCCCGGCCGGGATCGACTGGACCCTCCGCAGCACCATGCAGCAGAGCAAGTACGGCACCGATCCCGCCGCCGACCAGGAGCTGGAACTCGACTTCGCGGCCCGCCGCCGCCAACCGGCCTTCGACTGGGAGATCGGCTACAAGCAGCGCTACGACCTGGACGGCAGTCGCTACACGCGCGACACGCAGTATTATACGATGGACGAGATCCCCTCGATCATCCTGCGCAGCGACACCGAGCGCCTGGGCCTGAAGTGGGGCTTCCCGATCGAGACCCGCGTCGAGATGGGGCAGTTCCGCCAGCAACCCGAGGACCAGCTCATCCAGCGCCTCAGCCTGGACGCGGACATCTACGGGCAGAACGTCCAGCTCGCCAAGGGCCAGGACCTGCGGACCGGCGCTTCGTTCCGCCAGAGCTTCTACTCCGACGGTTCCGCGCAGTACGACCTGCGCATGTCGGCCGCGCTGCAGTCCAGCTGGGGCGGGCCGTGGTACTCCCAGCTGCAGTGGGATTGGAGCCAGCCCGCCGGCTTCTCGCCGCTCCGCCTCGACTATGCGGCCAAGAGCCACGACGTGCAGTTCAGCTTCTCCCGCTACGTGGCCAACCGCTCGCGGATCGAGTTCGACACCGGCTACGACGTCCGTCAGAGCACCTGGCGCGATCTGCTCCTGCGCGCCGAGTTCACCCCCAACCTGCACAACCGCTTCGAGATTCAGACCGCGTACGACATCGAGTACTCCACGTTCCGCCCGCTGGAGGTGCGCTGGCAGTTCGTCAAGCAGCACCACCTCGACCTCGAGCTCTCGGCCTCCTATGACATCGAGCGGTCGGAACTCAGCCGCGTGGTCGTGGACTCCGACTGGCTGGTCTCGCCGAAGTGGCGCGTCGAGTCGCTCGTGGGCTACAATGGCGCGCTGCAGGAACTCGACTTCATGGAAGCGCGCGTCACCCGCGACCTGCACTGCTGGATCGGTTCCCTGGCCTACAGCCTCAGCCAGAAGGAGGTCCGCCTCAACTTCGGCTTGAAAGCTCTCGGCGGCGGCGACTGGGAGTACGGCCTCGGCAACCAGGGCCAGTGGCTCAGCCCCCGCAGCGGTCAGTACTACTGATCGGGTCTCAGGTCTCGGGTCTCAGGTCTCACGTTCGCGGCAACGACAGCGGGCCCCGCGGCTACGGCCCGGAAAGGGTATGTGTGATGCGCTACGTTCAGTTCATGTTGGCCTCGGCAGCGGCGCTGGTCCTGTGTCGCCCGGCAGTGATCCACGCGCAAGCTACCGACGAGCAGTTCGTCTCGATCTTCAACGGGACGGACCTGACCGGCTGGGATGGCGACCCGCGCCTCTGGTCGGTGAAGGACGGCGTGATTCGCGGCGAGACGACGGCGGAGAATCCGGCCCAGGGCAATACGTTCTGCGTCTGGCGCGGCGGCGTGCTGCGGGACTTCATCCTGAAGATCGAGTTCCGCATACAGAGCGGGAACTCAGGCATCCAGTACCGCAGCGTCGAGTTCGACAAGTGGCGCATCGGCGGGTACCAGGCCGAGGTCGAGGACACGCCGGGGAAGGTCGGCTTCCTGTATCACGAAGCCGGTCGCGGATGGCTGGTGAACGTGGGCGACTCGATGGTCATCGACGCCGAGGGCAACATGAACGTCGTCGGTAAGGTCTCGGACGTCGAGGCGCTCAAGCAGGCCGGCTACTACAAGCTGCGCGACTGGAACGAGTACATCATCATCGCGCAGGGCAACTACATCCGCCAGTACCTCAACGGCTATCCCACGATGGCCTTGATCGACAACGACCGGGTGACCGATCCCAAGGACCCCAACGACCGCAAGGGCGCCCAACGCGAGGGTTTGCTGGCGCTGCAGATCCACGCCGGCCCGCCGATGGTGGTCGAGTTCCGGAACATCCGCCTCCGCCAGCTCACCTCGAACTTCGGCAACGCCGTCCGCCTGTTCAACGGTGAGAACCTCGACGGGTGGACGCCGATGAACGACAGCAACAAGGACACGTTCGGGGTGAAGGACGGCGTCATCACCGACACTGGCCAGCCGGCCGGCTACCTGCGGACGACGGCGGACTTCACGAGCTATCTGCTCCACCTGCAGATGCGTCACGTCGCCGAGGGCAACAGCGGCGTCCTGACGCGCATGACCGGGCCGGACAAGGTGTGGCCGAAGTCCATCGAGGCGCAGGGGCAGTCCGGCGCCATGGGTGACATCTGGAACATCGACGAGGTCAAGATGAAGGTCGATCCGGCGCGCACGAGCGGCCGCCATACGCCCAAACTCCACGACTCGAACGAGCGGCCGATCGGCGAGTGGAACGACTACGAGATCACCCTCGACGGCGGCAACCTGGAGATCAAGGTCAACAACCTGCTCCAGAACCTCGCGAGCGAGTGCGAGGTCGTGCCGGGGAAGATCGGCCTCCAGGCCGAGGGCTCGCCCAAGGAGTTCCGCAACATCGTGTTGGTGCCGATCGACTGAAGAGGAGCGAAAAAGAGGGACACCAGAAAAGAGGGACACCATACTAATTCCGCAGGACGTCTCGCGGAATTAGTATGGTGTCCCTCTTTTCTGGTGTCCCTCTTTTCTGGTGTCCCCCTCTTGCCACTGCCTCGAGGAACTCCGCCGCGGGCTCTCCGGCCGGGATGACGAAGGTGCCGAGTTCGGTCCCGCGCACGGTGCAGACCGCGAAGACGCTCAGCGGGTGCGTCGCCGACAGCTCGGCCAGCGCGTTGCGCCATTCCTTCTCCCTTCGCCCCAACAGGAGCGCCTGAACGTCCGCGAGACCCTCCCGGGCGGCCTCGGCCTTGTCGAGTTCCGACTCGTCGGCCGGCGGCGTCGGGGGCTCTTCCTGCGGCTCGTCCTCCGCGGCTTGAGGGGCCTCCTCGGCGTCCTCCTCGTCCGGCTCCTCGATCTGCTCCGGCTGGGTTTGCGGACCTCGTTGCTCGGCTGCCGCGAGGCGGGTGTCGCGGATCAGGTGCTGATCGTGGAGCTCGCGGTAGCGCGCCATCGCCTCCGCGTGCCTGCGGGCGAAGTCGCCCAGGTCGGGGTCCGTCTCCGCCGCCAGAATCCTGAGCAACCGGAGTGCGTCACCCGCGGCGGCAACTGCGCGCTCGGCGAGCGCCGCGTCGTGCAGCAAGTAGCGGACGGCCAGCGGCGCGAGGGTCTCGAGGGGTAGGTCCGAGACGCACGGCTCCGCGAAGCAGCGCGCATGGAGCAGCGGGCCGTAGGTCTGCCAGGCGGGGAAGTCGGGCAGCGCGCGACCGCCGCTGATGCGTCCGCGCACGCTCTCGGCGCCGAGAGAGAAGGCCAGCTCCGCGGCGTTCACTCCCAGCCCCGTGACGAACTCCCGGCGCGCCTCCGGTGCCGTGCGGGCCCAGCCCAGCCGGCCGGCCAGCGTCAGCTCGAACGCGGCGCTCGTCTCCTGTCCCGCCTGGAGGCTCTCGATGGCGAAGTCCGCGTATGTCCGGTAGACCTTGTCCAGCGCCTCCGCCTCGCGCAGCGCCCGCAAGGCCGGCGCGAACTCGCCCCGCTCCAGCGCAAACCGCGCCGCCAGCTCCACCATCTCGGCCGGCGCCGTCGCCCGCCTGTCGAGCGGCGGCAGCAGCTCCACGGGAATCGCCTCGCGCACCTCGTCCAGCGTCTGGCGGTCCTCCGAAGGGTACAGGCGGGCGATGGTATCCGGGGGCAGCGCCACATCGCCGCCCGCGTACAGGTTCATCAACTCCTGGAAGTCGCCCGCGACGATCAGCCGCGCCACCGCGGTGCGCAGCTCCTCAGTTCCGATCTGCATCGTGCAGTCCTCTCAGAGCGCGTGCGAGAAGGCCACCGCCAACAAGGGACAGTCCCGTTTTCGGCGGTACGGCTGCCGAAAACTGGGACAGTCCCAACGTCTCCACCCCCTCCGCGGACGGCCCCTCACGCGGAACGCTTGATCGGGCGGCGCGAGGCCAACGCCGCCAGCGCCGCCGCTCTCTCGCCCGTTCGGGCCACGCGCCGTCGCCCCTCGGCCTCCTCCGGCGCTTCGTGCTCATCGTCGCTCTCCGTGCGAGCTTCGCCGAGGTGATCCTGGGCGTGCCGCTTGTACTGCTCCTCGTGGACCCGCCGGACTTCCTCCCGCACGCGCTCGACCTGCTGACGCAGGTGCAGGATGAGCACCGCCGACCGATCCCCCGTGCCCTTCGCGGTCGCCTCGGATAGGTCGCGTTCGGCCGTCCGGAGCCGGCGGAGCAAGTCCGAGTACTCCTGGCGCGACTTGCGCGGCAGCAGCACGCCCTTCGCCGCGTTCAGCTGCGCCAGCCGCGCGCGCACCGCCTCGGCCTCCTCGGAGGCCTCATCGATCTTCGCCAGCCGCTGGACGTGCTGACGCGCGCGCTTCTCGTACTCCTCCTCGATCTGCCGCCGCACGATCGTCGCGTTCTCATCCAGCCCCAGCACGCGGAAGTGCGTCTGCTGTGGATCGATCTTCTCCGCCGGGCTCATCGCCGTCTCCTTGCCATTGTGGGAGCGGCTCTAGCCGCGAGCCGCGACCGCCTGGTCCTCCGCCATGTGGCAGTTGCGGTACTTCTTCCCGCTGCCGCACCAGCAGCGCTTGTGCGGCTTGGGCAGCTCCGCCGGACGTTGGGGCTGGCCCTCGGTGGGCGGAGGCTGCCCGGTGCGTTCCTGGACGGCGCGGGCTGCGGGTTCGGCTCGGCGCAGGCGGCGCTGGGCGGGTCGCGGGACGAAGTCGGTGCCGTAGACGAGCTTGGTCACGTCCTGCGCGATGCGGTCCAGCAGGCGCTGGAAGTACTCGTAGCTCTCTTTCTGGTACTGCACGAGGGGGTCCCACTGGCCGTAGGCGCGCAGGTGCACGGCCTCGCGCAGGTGGTCCATGTCCTGCAAGTGCTGCGGCCAGCTGGCCTCGATGGCGCGCAGGAGCGACATGCGCTCAAGCTGCCGCAGCGCGTGCTCGCCGAGCCTCGCTTCCCGCGACTCGTGGAGTGCCAGCGCGCGGCGCTTGATCTCCGCGGCCAGCTGACCGTGTGGCAGCCTCCGCAGTGCTTCCACCGCGAACGCTCGCCGCAGACCCCACGACCCGCGCACAGCCATCGCGCGCTGGGCGTACTCCTCGGCCGCGGGGTCCTTCAGCTCCGAGCCAAGGCGCGAACCGCGCACGCGCCGCAAGGCCTCCTCGGCGAGCAGCCCGCGCACCTCGCCCTCCGCCTCACCGGCCTTCCGGAAGAACGGCTCCAGGTCCCAGTTGCGGACGTCGGAGCGGCCCGGCACGGCGGTGCGCACGGCCGTCGCGACGCGCTCCTCGAGGGTCTCGAGGCGCTGAGCCGTCTGAGCCGGGTCCCGTTCCGCCGACACCTCTTGCGCGACCCGTTTGATGAACTCAGGGTACTCGTGCGGCTCGACGGAGCCCACCACATCCGGCGTCAGACGACCGCCCGTTCCGGGCACGATCTGCTCGACGTCGCGCGTCAGCGCCTCCAGGTCCCAGTCCGCCAGTTCCGCCTCCGGGTTCGTGTGCGCCTTAGTCGCCCCCTGGATCCGCCGCTCGACCGCCCGCTCGTGCCACTGCTGCTCCTCCTGGTACAGGAGCGCCGCCCGGTCCGTGAGAATGCGCGCGACCGTCCGACTCAGGCCGTCGGCCGCCAGTTCCTCCGCCTGGCCGTTCTGCTGCTCGGCGGCCCGCAGCCGCTCCGAGCACGCGCTGATCAGTGGGTCCTTCCGCTCCGGCGGAAGCTGCGCCCGCTGCAGGTGCTCGGCGAACCCGCGCAGCTCGGCCAACCGTGCCTGCCGCAGCGCGGCGGCGGCCTCCTCGCACGCAGGCGCAACATCCGGCAACTCACCGGCGGCGGGGTCGTCCGGTGGCGTGACGTGCAGCCGGCCGACCCGCGTCGCCAGGTCCCGCGCCACCCGGCCGTTGCCCTCGTCCTGAGCCTGCAGCGCTGCTCGCACGCGCGGCAGCACCACGTCCTCGAGGCGGCCGCTATGAGCGGCCAGTTCGTCCACCGACAGATCGACCCGCGCCGGCGCCAGCGCCTGCGCCGCAGCGATCAGTTGCTGAAGGCCCTCCCGGCTACCGTCACACGCCGCTGTCGCCTCCCGCACGGAGCGCTCTACCAGGCGCACGGCCCACTGCCGCTCCTCGGCATGGCGGTCGCCGACGGCGGCGGCCAGCTGACTCGGGAAGGTCTCCGCGATCGCGGTCACCACAGCCTCCACCGCCAGCCTCTCGGCCAACCCCGGCACGGCATCGCGCAGATCGCTGCAGAGGGCCTCCATGTCCCACTCATCCCGGTCCTGCTCTTGGCGCGAGTGGCCCGTGATGATCGAGCTGATGACGCGCTCGATCATGCTCACGATGCTGTCACGCACATCCTCGCCCATCAGCACGCGCCGCCGGTTCGCGTAGACGACGGTGCGCTGCTCATTCATCACGTTGTCGTAGTTCAGCGTGTGCTTGCGGATGCCGAAGTTGCGCATCTCGACCTTGTGCTGGGCGCGCGCGATGGTGCGCGTGATCAGCCGAGTCTCCAGCGGCTCCTCCTCCGGCCAGCCGCCGGTCAGGAACCGCATCCGCTCCGGGGCGAAGATGCGCATGAGTTCGTCTTCGAGGGATACATAGAACCGGCTGGTTCCGGGGTCCCCTTGGCGGCCGGAGCGCCCGCGAAGCTGGTTGTCGATGCGCCGGCTCTCGTGGCGCTCGGTGCCCAGGACGTGCAGCCCGCCGATCCCCTTGACTTCTTCATACTCGGCCGAGCGGTCCTCGCCCTCCAGCGGCGCCCCGCCGAGCCGAATGTCCACGCCGCGACCGGCCATGTTCGTGGCGATCGTCACCATCCCCGCTCGTCCGGCCTCCCGGATGACGTCCGCCTCCTGCGCATGGAACTTGGCGTTCAGCGGGTTGATGGCTTTGTCGTCGCGGAGCACCTCACCCAAGTGCGCGGCCAGCTCGGCGCGCTCCTCGATTGAGGTCTCCTTCCCGGCGATGTCCCACGCGACCAGCAGCCGGTCGAGATTGAGGGGATGCAGCGGGTCGGGGTTCAGACCCAGCTCACGTGCACACTTCTGCACTTGCGCCATCGAGAGCGTCTTCTTCGCCTTCGTGGCCTCACGGCGCGGGCCGCCCTCCTCCTCCGTCTCCTCCTCGAGGCGGAACTCCTCCGTCCCGGTCGGCAGCTTCTCGTCCAGCGGCGTCCGCAGCAGATCGATCATGCGGTCGCGTTCGGCGCGGTTGAGGTCTTTGCGGGTTAACAGGTCATCCTGGCAGATGGCCGTCAGGGCCAGCAGCTGCACCTTGTCGCTCAGGAGGCGCCGGGCGATGAGTTCGGAGACTTCGACATTGCGGGTGCCCACCAGCGTGGGCTGCCCCAGGGTCTTGGCGCGCAGAATGTCGGCCGTGATGCCACGGAACTTGGCCTCCTGGGTCTTGTAGACGACGTCCGAATGGTCCCTCCGCCGCATCGGGCGGTTGGGCGGGATCACCATGACGGGCATGTTGTAGATGCGCTGGAACTCGGCTTCCTCGGTCTTCGCGGTACCCGTCATGCCCGCCAGCTTCTCATATAGCCGGAAGAAGTTCTGGTACGTGATCGTCGCCGCCGTCTGTTGTTCCTGGCGGACCGTGACGCCCTCTTTGGCCTCGATGGCCTGGTGGATGCCGTCGCTGTAGCGCCGGCCGGGCTGCAGGTGGCCCGTGAACTCATCGACGATCACGACCTCGCCGTCTTTGACGATGTACTCCTTGTCGCGATGGAAGAGCGTATGCGCCTTGAGCGCCGCCTGCACGTGGTGCTGCACTTCGAGCGCGCCCTGGTCCGCAAGGTTCTTCACGCCCAGCGCCTTCTCGACTTTCGACTGCCCCGCTTCGGTGAGATGCACCGCGTGCATCTTCTCATCCACGATGTAGTCGCCGTGCTCGGTCTTGTCCTCGTCCTTGCGTCCCGCGTTCAGACGCGCAATGACGCCGTTCACCTGTCGGTACAGATCGGTTGACTCATCGCCCGCTCCGCTGAGGATCAGCGGCGTGCGCGCCTCGTCGATCAGGATGCTGTCCACCTCGTCCACGATGGCGTAGTACAGATCGCGCTGCACGAGTTGCTCGCGGTCCAGCGCCATGTTGTCGCGCAGGTAGTCGAAGCCGAGTTCGCTGTTCTGGATGTAGGTGACGTCCGCGTAGTACATCTCCCGGCGCACCCAGGGCGGCATGTCGTGCTGGATGAAGCCGACCGTGATCCCCAGGAACTGGTACAGCCGTCCCATCCACTCCGCCTGCCAGCGCACCAGGAAGTCGTTGGTGGTCACCAGGTGCGCGCCGCGCCCCGTCAGGGCGTTGAGGTACATCGGCAACGTCGCGGTGAGCGTCTTGCCCTCGCCGGTCTTCATCTCGGCGATCCGGCCCTCGTGCAGCGCAATGGCCCCGATGAGCTGCACGTCAAACGGCCGCTCACCCAACACCCGCCGCGCCGCCTCCCGCGCCGTCGCGTACGCCTCCGGCAGGATGTCGTTGAGCGCTTCGCCGCCCGCCAGCCGCGCCCGGAACTGCGGCGTCATCGAGGAGAGTTCGGGGTCCGACATCGCCCTCATGCGCGGCTCGAGCGCGTTGATGCGCTCCACCACCCGGCGATAGCGGGCGATCTCTCGCTCATTGTAGATCACGATTCGCTTGATGAAGTCCACGGGCATGGGCACCACCTTCTCTCCACGACCGAATCCCTTGCGGGTAGGGAAACAGTGGGGCGGGCATTCTTGCCCGCCACAGCCCCTTGGCGGGCAAGAATGCCCGCCCCACTGTTTCCGCGTCTGCCCGCAGCTCGGGAACGACTCACCAGTTCCAACGCACAACGCCGCCGGTCTGGTCCTCCGCCGGCGTCTCTTCGGTCATTCAGCGTGCGGCTCGACCTACTGAAGCATGGTTGCCGAAGCCAGCCGTAGATACGGCGGAGGCGGGAGGTTCGGGCGCGGTGCGTCCGGGGCGCGCTGCCGCACATCCCGCGAGAGCGCGAACTCCGTCGGCACCGCAGTCAGCGGCTCGGCAGGGGAGAGGGACAGCTCGGGCAAGCTACAAAGGCCTTCGCGCTGCAGGGGCTGCGCGGCCAGCGACCGCCCGGGGCCAAAGGTGCCTTTCGGGGCCCCCTGAACGCGCGGGCGGCCGCCGAACATGAAGTCGGTGAGGTTTACCCCGACCCCGAAGGAGTCGTGCGCCCCGTTGTAGGAGATCGACCAGGTGAGGCAATGCTGGCGATAGTGCAGGCCCAGGTCATAGTCGCGCAGCGCGGGCCGGTCAAGGTCGTACCGCCCGCCCAGCGTCACCCCCCACGGGCCAAACAGCGGCGTGCTCAGCTCGCCCCGCACCTCGGTCTTCAGGTCGATGTCGTCGAACTCGAAGGGCGTGTGCCCCCCGATGAAGTGGTGCAGGAACTCGAGCCGCCCCGTCGCGTCCGACCACAGCGGGCGTGAGGCGCCGACACGCAGATCAATCGTGCGGTACGAGTCGCCGCCGTCGTACAGCGAGCCGCGCGCGCCCACACCGGCCCACACCTCGGCCTTCCGGCCGGGAAGCGACCGCTTCCAGTCCCAGCCAAGCGTGATCGTCGCGGCACTCCCGCCGGCACGCCCGTCGGTCCGCAGGTTCCGCTCCCGGTAGTAGCCGCCCGCGAGTTGTGCGCTCAAGGTCGAGGGGCCGATCCCACGGGAAAACCGGACGCCCAGCTCGGGCAGCGCGTCATACAGCAGGCGCCCCGTGATGTCGTCAGCGCGCTGACTATGGCGGACCACCGTCGCCCACGTGTGCAAGCCGCCTTGCGTGTAGTCCGCCAACACGCGCCCCGTGAGCAGGCTGTTCTGCGCGAGGCGCACGTTCATCCGCGTCTGGAACGGCGCCTCGGGGTCGGTGAACCGCCGATCCAGCGGGTAGTACCAACCATCAACCGCCGACCGGCCCGGCAGCGCGAGATCGAAGGCCCCGCGATCATCCTTCAGGCCCAGCGACTTGTTGAACTTGGGGATCACCGGAACCCGCATCCCGTACAGCTCGATTGCGCCGCCGTAGATGGTCACCCGATCCCGAGCGGGGATCACCGCGGCCCGGCGTACGAGTAGCTGGTAGTGAGGATGCTCGAGTTCGCAGGTGGTGAGGCGCCCCCGCCGCAGTTCCGCGTTGCCTCCCGTGGCGTCGATGCTCTGACTCCGCGCGAAGACGGTTACCTCGCGATCCGCCAACGGGACCACGATCGCCGTGCGCGCGTTACGGGCATGGAAGTCGCCGGTGCGGAGGTTACAGCGGAGTTCGTCGCCCGCAATCTCCAGCCCCGGCGCGCGAGCCACCGTCGTGCCCTCCGCCAGAACGTCCCCCGGCCCCAGGTTCACCGTGATCCGCTGCCCCTCCATCTCCACTTCCGGCACCGGTCCCGGGAGGTCCTTCGCCCGCAGGCGGACGCCTCCATTGAGGACGGCCGTCTGGTCCGTGTCCGAGTACTCGAAGTCATCCGCGCCAAGCGAGATGGTGATGCCCTTGGTCTGCTCCTGCGGGTCGGAGGTGGCCTGCGACCCCGCCGTGCAGACGCCCAGCAGCGCCAGCCCCAGCGCCTTCCCCCGCCGACCCCGGGGATGGCGCAGCCACCTACCGATTCGCCGCACCAGCTCCTGTAGCTGCATACGCTCGCCGCACAGATGAGTGTCGGCCCCGTACCCGCCGGAGCCGCCAGGTTCGCACGACTGAGTCTCCTGTGTCTTGGGGAACAAGGAGCGAACTCGTGGGGCGGGCATTCTTGCCCGCCAATGGCCCGTGGCGGGCAAGAATGCCCGCCCCACGAGTTTCCCTATCTACACGAGACTCAGTATATCACAGTGGTAGGACATGGGCAACGCGCCGCGCGTTCAGAACAACGCCAACTGCCGCGGCTCGTCCGTCGGCTTCCGGCCCTTGCCCGGACCATTCGCCACATGCCCGCGAACTCGCTCCACGATAGCCGGAGCCTCCTCCGCCGCCCGAAGGGGGAGCGCGCCCTGGGCAAGAAGCTGCCGCGTGCCTTCGGCCTCGGGCCTGTCGCTTGCCCAGTCCACGGCGTACAGCAGTCGCCCCTGCCGCTTCGCATCCTCGGCGGTCTGCAGGCTGCCGCCCTGCTCCCCCGATTCCACCACGATCACGGCCTTAGACAGCGCGCTCTGCAGCCGGTTGCGCGCCATGAGGCTACGCACGCTGGGCCGCGCCTTGGGGGACAGCTCGCTTATCAGCGCGCCCTGCGCGGCGATGGCGCCGGCCAGCTCCCGGTTCTCGTGCGGATGGATGATGCGGATCCCCGAGCCCAGGATCGCGATCGTCCGCCCGCCTCCGAGCAGCGCCCCCTCATGGGCCGCCGTATCGATGCCTCGCGCCAGCCCGCTGACGACCGTCATAGCCTGCTGGGCGAACCGACGCGCCAGCTCCCGCGCGAAGTCGGCGCCCTCCTCGGTCGGCGACCGCGTCCCGACGACCGCGACCGCCGGGTCATCTCGCGCCGCTTCCCATGTCCCCGCCAGACACAGCACGGCGGGCGCCGTTCTCAGGGCCGCCAGCGGCGCCGGATACCCCTCGTCGAAGGGGCAGAGCACGCGCACGCCCTCTTCCTCCAGGCGCTCGATCTCCTCGGCGATGTCCGGCGCAACCTCCATCGCCGACCAGATGCGCTCCACATCCTCCGGCTTCAGGCGCGCCCGGCAGCCCAGCAGCTCCTCCTCGCCCGCCTCACAGACCGCCCTCGGCGAGCCGAACCGGTCCAGCAACCGCCGAAACGCCGCCGGCCCGAGCTGCGCATGCCACGCCAACGCAATCCACTCAAGGCGATCCATACCGTACCCGCCGTTCCGTCCCTGTTGCCTGTGACCTGCCGCTCCCTACCACCGCCGTCCCGTCGTCGCGACCGCGAGTAAGACGACCTGCCGGGCGCCCGCGGCCAGTAACGCCCGCGCGGCCTCGGCCATGGTGGTTCCCGAGTCTACGAAGTCATCCAGCACGATCACCTTCCGCCCCTGGATACGCTCCGGGTGTGGGACGGCGAACACGCCGGCGAGGTTCTCCCGGCGTCCACCTGCCGATTGCAGGCTCTTCTGTACGGAGGTGTCCTGGCTCTTGCTCAGTCCGTCCAGCAGGGCCTCGAGGCCGCCTTGCCGCTGCATCTCCTGCGCCAACTCGGCTGCCGGATCGAACTCCCGCCCCTTCACGCTCCCAGGAATGGGCACCACCACTTCGGCGCCCGCAAACTCCCCGCGCGATTGCACCGCCTTCAGCAGCTGCTCTGCCAGCACCTTGCCCCGCTCGCGTTTCTGCCCATACTTGAACGCCTGCAGGTGGCCGCCCAGCTCCGTCTTGGAGTGCCCGCTCGGGTTCCAGTAGCTCGTCAGCGCCCAGCCCACTGCCGGCCCGCACTCCAGCCGCTTGCTGCGGCTCCGCTTCAGGAACTGCGCACCCAGGCCGTGCGGGTTCACGGCTTGCGGGCTTGTCGGGCGCTGCGTCTTCCCGGCGCCGCGCTTCACCTGCAACACCGGCCGCAGGCCCTGACTGATCGCCAGACTGCCATCGGCAACGAGTGCATCGATGCGCGCGAGGACAGTCTCTTCGCTCTCCCGCACGCTCCCGTACGGGGCGGTGTCCGGCCCGCCGATTCGCTGCACCTTCTTGGACCGAGACCCCCGCAGGACGTCGGCGATCGTCGTCCGGCCCACGGCGATCGGCAATTCCTCGACGCACTGCACAATCGCGCGGCCCAGCTCATCGGGCACGCCGCTCGGCGCTCGCTCCCCCGCGCACACGTCGCAACACCGCGCCCGGGTCGGGGCTTGCTCGCCGAGATAGCCGAGCAGCGCCCCTCGGCGGCACGCGGACCCCTCGGCGTACTTGCGCACCGCGTCCACCTGCTGGCGCTTGACCAACCGCAACTGCTCCACCTCGGCGGCGTAGCGCACGAGGACCGCGTCGGTCAGTTCCTGCTCGCCCGGACCCACTTCGACCACCCCGCGCCCCGCATCGACCACCGCCACACAGCCCAGGAGCGTGAGCTGCCCCAAGGCCGTCTCCACCACTTCCTCGGGTCGATTCACTTCCTTCGCCAGGTCGGCATACTCCGCGCGCCCCACGGCCGGCAGCGCGTTGTACACCGCCCGCAGCAGCTCCGGCGGCGGGCGGTCGCGCTGGATGAAGTACTCCTGCAGGTCCGCGTCGTCCTCCGCGTACAGCAGCACGCAGCGCGCGGGCTTCCCGTCGCGCCCCGCCCGGCCCGCCTCCTGGTAGTACTGCTCCAGGCTGCCGGGGTACTCGTAGTGCACGACCGCGCGGATGTCCGGCTTGTCGATTCCCAGGCCGAACGCGGTCGTCGCGGTCACCACCTCCAATCCCCCGGCGAAGAAGGCCTCCTGCACGGTTCGGCGGTCGTCCGGGAGCATCCCGGCATGGTAGGCGCGAACGCGCTTGTTGAGCATGGTCCGCACGAACGCCGCGACCATCTCCGACGTGCGCCGCGAGCCGCAATACACGATCGCCGGCCCGCCCGTCTCCGCCAGCGTCTCGGCCAGGATGTCGAGCTTCGCCCCGTCGTCGGCGGCCGGCCGGACCTCGTAGAACAGCTCCGGGCGGTCGAAGCTCAGCAGCACCTCCCGCGGCTCACGCATCCCGAGCTGCTCGACGATGTCCCCGCGCGTGATGGGCCGGGCCGTCGCCGTGAACGCAGCGATCTGCGGGCGCTTCAGCTCCCGCACGAAGCCGCCGAGCAGCCGATACTCCGGCCGGAAATCGTGGCCCCACAGCGAGATGCAGTGGGCCTCATCGACCGCGACCATCCACACGCCGGCGCTCTTCAGCACCTCCCGCGCCCTCCGCGAGCGCAGCCGCTCGGGCGCCAGGTACAGCAGGCTCACCCTCCGTGTGGCCACCTGGTCGAACGCCTTCTGCATCTCCCGCCCCGACAAGTCGCTGCTCAGCCGACACGCCGCGAGCCCCCTGCTCCTCAGGGCATCCACTTGGTCCTTCATCAGCGCGACCAGCGGGGAGACGACCACCACGAGCCCCGGCCTCACGAACGCGGGAAGCTGGTAGCACAGCGACTTGCCTGACCCCGTGGGCATGACCGCCAGTACATCCTGCCCCGCCATGATCGCCTGCAGCGCTGCCTCCTGTCCGGGGCGGAAGCCGTCCAGCCCGAAGAAGCGCTTCAGCGACCGGAGCATGAAGTCGCGCCCCGGCCAGTCGCCTGATCCCCGCTGGCCGGCGTCCTGTCCCATGGCGCAAGGTCCTTCTCCTTGCGCGTGCGAAATCCCCTCTCGGACGGCGAGGAGTGAGGGCAGAGGAGAGAGGAGCGAGAGGTCGGCAGCATGGCAGTGGCGTCAAGGGAGGACAAGAGGCCCCGTGTCACCTGACCCCAAGCAACTGCGCCGCGAGTCCGCCGACGGGACGTTCTGCATCGTGCCATACAACCATCCCGACTTCGCGTGGACCCATCACCGCGAGTGGCATCAGGAGCGTTACGCGGTCAGCACGACCGAGGCGCTCGATCTCATGCGCGAGCATCCGGAGTTTCGCTTCTGCATGGAGCCGTGGATCGACCATGTCGAGCCCTTCCTGGAGCGCTGCCCGGATCGCGTCGAAGAGCTGCGGCAGCGCCTCAACTCCGGCGAGATGGGCGTGAAGGCTTTCACGCTTACCAGCCCCCGGCCCGTGTCGGCGGGGGACGAGACCTTCGTGCGCAACATGATTCTCGGTCGGCGGCGGTACGAGGCGTTCGCGCCCGAGGCCGACCTCTCCGTGATGGCCTGCCCGGACGTCGGCCTCGGCCATAGCCAGATGCCGCAGGTCTGCGCGCTCGCGGGAGCCTCCATGTGTCGGGGTTGGCGCTCGGACTCGGCCTTCAGCGCGCTGGGCGTCCCCCGCGCCTTCGTGTGGCGCGGCCTCGACGGCACGGAGCTGATCACCTCGCGCGGCTGCTATGGCGGGCTCATCTCCAACGATCTCATCCCCGACGACTTCGCCGATCGCTGGGACGAGGTGGTCGAGCGCCTCTTCGCGACGGAGCTGGCCCACGCGATGGAGTGCTCGCAGTCGAAGACCTGGTGGGTCGCGCAGGGCATGGATGACGCGCGCCCGCTCAGGGGCTGGCCGCGCGACAAGCTGCTGCCGCTCATCGAGTTCGTCAAGGCCTGGAACCAGCGCGAGGCCAGCCGCATGGTCTTCTCCACTCCGAACGAGTTCCGCGCGCGCCTCGAGCGCGAGAAGCTCCCCGTGTGGGAGGGCGTGGTGGACCAGGTCGATGTCTCGTACAACGCGGGCTGGCACGGGAATCGGGGCCTGTGGCGCCTGCGCCAGCAGCTCGACACCGCGATGGTCATCGCCGAGCGCGCGTGCGCCGTCGTCAACCTTGCGGGTGCCATGAATGGCGCCCCTACACGTGGGCGCGATGAATCGCGCCCCTACATGGCGGCAACCGTGGCGCGTCTGGAGGAGCTGTGGACCGAGACCGTCCGCGTCGCCTCCCACGCGCAGCAGTGGGTCTTCGAGAAGGACTGGGAGTGGCTCCTCAGCCGCGCCCGGTATGCGCTGCGCGAGATCGAGGAGGCGACGCAGCACGCCGTCGCACGGATGGCGGGCGTCGGTCGCCGGTCGGGCGCGTCGCGACCGCTCGTGCTGTTCAACCCGCTGCCCTATGCGCGCGAGGAGATCATCGAGGTCCCGTGGGTGCAGCCGCGCCAGGAAGTGGGCGGGCACCGCGTCCTCGATGCCGAGGGCAACGAGGTCCCCCTGCAGCTTGGCGAACAGGCCGGCGAGACGTGGGGCGACCGGGTGGTCGAGGCGTCCCTCATCTTCCGGGCGAAGGTGCCCGCCCTCGGATGCGCCCTCTACGAGGTTCAGGATGCGCCGCTCGTCAAGACGCCTGCCGCCCCGCCGCACGATGTCCTCGACAACGGCGCCCTCCGCGTGCGGCTGGACGGGCGCGGCCTGCAGGAGATCACCGACGTGAAGAGCGGCCTGGCGTGGCACGCGCCGCGCGGCTCGGCCATCGGCGACTGCCGGCTGCACGAGATGGGCCCGGGCGTCCTGCACATCGGCGCGATCACCGGCGTCCTCTCCGGCCGCACTGGCAGCGGACGCTGGATCACCACCGGCCCGCTGCGCTGGATCTACCGCTGGGAGTGCGAGTTCCACGGGCACCGCGTCCGCCAGGACGTGACCCTCGATGCAGGCTGCCGCCACATCGACTTCCACACGCGCGTCTTCTGCGCCGGGACGCACGGTTTCTTCGCGCTCTGCTTCGACCTGCCGCTCCGCGGCGCGATGCACGTGGACATCCCCTTCGGTGTCGAGCCGCGCGACCTGACCAGCGAGCCGTACGCAATGACGCTGCCTCTCGGCCACAACAACATCGAGCGCCATCGCGAGCATCAGTTCTGGGCGCGTAGCTGGGCCTCCGTATCCGACGACGTGCTCGGCATTGCGCTGGTCACCATCGACGGCGACCGCTACTGGACCTACGATGCGGCGACGGGTGCGCTGCAGCACATCCTGTTCACCGTGGTCCACGACGTGGATGCCGGGTGGGAGGCCTGGGTGCCCAAGGACCGCCTCGCTCTCGGCTGGCACGACTTCCGCCACCGGCTCGTCTTCCACGATGGCGACTGGCGCGCCGCCGACCTCTGCGGCCTCTCGGACCGCCTGCGCACTCCGCTGCAGGCCGTCAAGCCCATCGGGCCAGGCTCCGAGCCCCTCGTGGCGCAGGTGGATCAGCTCTCCATCGCACCCGCCTCGGTCCGCCTCTCGGCCTTCTACGAGACGGACGAGGGCTGCGTCCTGCGCCTCTACGAGTCGTCAGGCGAAGCCACGGAAGCCTCCATCGACCTTCCCGCCGACTTCGCCGAGGCCGTGCGCACCGACTTCAACCTCGCGCCCCTCAAGGCGCCGGTCGAGCTTGATGAACGCGAGCTTCGCGTCCCGTTGAGAGCGTGGGAGATCGCGACCGTGCTGCTGACGCGATAGGAGCTTCGCGGTGTCTGTCTGCCTCTTCGCAGCGCTCTACGCGACAGCCGCCTCAACCGCGCCCTCGGTGGTGACGGTCAACGCCGACCTCGTGACCGTCATCGGCGGCGAGCCCGTCTTCCCGATCGGCTTCACCCTCGGCCCGCCGCCGGACGGGAAGACCCCCGAGGGCAAGGACGGCCTGCAGGAGCTGGCCGACGCGGGCGCGACCTTCCTGCGCACCGGACCGGTCGGCGGCGGCTGGGACGAGCCCGCCCTCGAAGCCGAGCAGCGCTGGCAGGACGCCGCCGCCGAGCACGGGCTCTACTGCTGGGTCTTCCTCCGCGAACTCGGCAGCATCTCGCCCGATCAGCCCCAGCGCGAGGCCTTACTGCGGAAGGTCGTGACCCGCTTCCGCAACCACCCGGGCCTCGGCTTCTGGAAGGGCGAGGACGAGCCGGCGTGGGGCAACAAGCCCGTCGAGCCGATCCGCCGCGCTTACGAGATCATCAAGGAACTCGACCCGAACCACCCGGTCCAGCTCACCCAGGCCCCGCGCAACACGGTGGAGGAGCTCCGCGCGTACAACGCGGCCTGCGACATCACGGCGTGCGACATCTACCCGATCAGCTACCCGCCCGGCATTCACTCGGACCGGCCCAACAAGGAGATCAGCATGGTGGGCGACTACACGCGCACCATGATGGAGGTCGCCGAGGGCAAGCTGCCGGTCTGGATGGTCCTGCAGATCGCCTTCAGCGGCACGGTCAAGCCGGGCAAGACGCTGCGCTTGCCGACCCTCGCGCAGGAGCGCTTCATGGCCTATCAGGCCATCATCAACGGCGCGCGCGGCCTCGTCTTCTTCGGCGGCAACCTGCCGCAGGCGATGACCCCGGAAGACGCGGCGCTCGGCTGGAACTGGCGCTTCTGGAACCGCGTCCTCCGCCCGCTGATGGACGAGATCGGCCGCCACAGCCCACTGCACCCAGCGTTGGTGGCGCCCGAGTCCAGAGCCCAGCCAGTGTTTCACGTGAAACAATTGTTCGATGGAACCTGGGACCCCTCCCAGCTTGAGTTCTGTGTCCGCGAGACGCCGGACGCGCTATTCCTGCTGGCCTGCAAGCGCGAGGGCGCGACGGTCGAGGTCGAATTCAGCGGCCTGCCCGCCGACCTCGGTAAGGGCGACGTACTCTACGAAGAGCCACGCACCGTTCAGGCGCAGGACGGCAGGTTCACCGACTGGTTCGGCCCGTTCGAGGTCCATGTCTACCGCTTCGCCCGCGCCCGTTAGTGCCGACCGTCGGAGCGCGGACATCTTGTCCGCGTGCCGTCGCCGTTCGCCCAAGGAGGCCCCCATTGCGACTCCTCTCGCTCGCCACGCTCATCCTCGTGCCTGCCCTTTCCCATCCCCAGCCTCCCCGCGAGGTTGCCGTCCCCAACGCCGGCATGGAGGACGGCGCCGATGGTCCGACCCACTGGGCCTGGAGCACCGGCGAGGGCGGCCAGGGCCAGTTCGCCGTGGAGACGACGATCAAGCACGGCGGCGCGCGTTCATTCCGCGTCACGAAGGACGGCGCGGTCGGCTACACCGACCTCTGCAGCGAGCCGTTCCCGGTCGAGGCGGGCAAGGCGTACGAAATCACGGCGTGGGTCTACCCGATCCGCAACGTGCGGCGTGGCGTGTACTTCATGATCAACGAGCTGCCCGCCGGCG
>Ga0194110_10001992_pt1 | contig 26035 bp, 30 predicted proteins | sample TA2Kig1200mmetaG_FD_146192 | JGI IMG/M metagenome (GOLD analysis project Ga0194110, IMG submission 146192) | Freshwater microbial communities from Lake Tanganyika, Tanzania - TA2015032 Kigoma Deep Cast 1200m | ecosystem: Environmental > Aquatic > Freshwater > Lake | place: Tanzania: Lake...
CAGCGATTTGATCCTGCAAGTTGAAATCGCTGAGAAACCAGAAGGGTTGGCGGCTGTTCCCCAAATTGTGGGAGAAAGAATACTTGCCAATTCAACACCCGCCAAACCCTTCTAGGGAAATCAGTGTGTCACGTTGCGGTACGCAGAAGGCACTGTCGAGCAAGTGGGCAAGTTGATTTCGCTGGCGACCGGAATGATTTTTGTGATTGGCGCGTTGATTACACTGCGGAGAAAAAGCCGATGAAACGATTCGCGCAACACGCGGACAAACTGATTCCGTGCGCGCTCGCGCTGACAAGTCTCGCGCTCTATCTTCGTACGCTCGCGCCCGATGTCGTTGACGCAGACGGCGGGCAGTTTCAGTTTGCCGCGTGGAATTTCGGTTTCGTTCATCCGACCGGCTATCCGCTTTTTCTGATCCTCGGCGGACTGTTTCAACATCTTGTTCCAATCGGCAATCCCGCGTTTCGGCTCAATCTCTTCACCGCGCTTACTGCCGCGCTCGCCATCGCCGCGCTCTATCTCGCGGTGAACGAGTTGACGCGCGCGCGCGGCGCGGCGATCATCGCGGCGGCATCGTTCGCGCTGACGCGCACGTTTTGGTACGACGCGAGCGCGGCGGAAGTGTACGCGCTCAATGCGTGCTTTACCGCGCTGCTGATCTTCATCGCGCTGCGCTGGCAAGCGGACCCGAGCGCGCGCACATTTGCCGTGTTCTGTTTCATCTGCGGTCTCGCGCTGACGCACCATCGCGCGATTGGGTTGTGGGTGCCGGCGTTCGCGCTGTTCTTCCTGGTTTCAAGTTTCAAGTTTCAGGTTCAAGGTTCAAGGTTCAAAGTTCGAGGTTCAAGGTTTCAGGTTTCACGTTTCAAGTTTAATTTTTTACTTTGCGCTTTTAGCTTTTTACTTCCGCTCGCACTCTATCTCTACGTTCCACTCCGCGCGCCGGCGTCGCCATATTTTGCTTTGCCGTTTGCGCCCGGACGCGATCTGATTTTGTACGACAACACGCTCGCCGGATTCATCAACTATGTCTTGGGGCGCACGTTCCAGTCCGAGATCGGCTGGGACGCGACGAGTGTCGCACGCCTGCTAGCGTTTCCGCAACTGTTGTTCGATCAGTTTGGCGTGCTCGGTGCGCCACTCGGCGGTGCAGGTATGTTTGTGATGGCGTGGCGTAAAGAATGGGCGCGGCTGATTTTACTGGCGATCGGTTTCAGCGCGACGATTCTCTTCGCGTCGCTTTATCACATCGGCGATATTCTTCATTATTACATTCCCGCTTGCTTGGTTTGGGCAATATGGATCGGAGTTGGAATTGTGTGGTTGTGGCAACGCGATACGCGGTATGTGATACGTGGTATACTTTCAGCGTTGCTTGTCGCTTTCATTTTGGATCAGTTGGCCACGAATTTTCCTTTCGCCGACCGCAGCCGCGAGACCCAGTCGCGCGCACAGTGGACGCAGATCTTGTCCGCGCCGATTCCGCCAAACGCGATTCTGATTTCGAACGACCGCGACGAAATGATGCCGTTGTGGTACATCCAGTACGTCGAAAATACGCGGCGCGATCTGCTGGGACTGTTTCCGCTGATCACGCCCGCGCCGGAACACGCGAACATCGCGCGCGTAACCGATCGCGCGCTGGGCGCGCATCGTCCGGTGTACTTCGTCAAAGCGATGCCAGGGATCGAAATCAAGTATCGCGTCGTCGCGTCCGATGCGTTGTGGCGCGTGACGGAACAAAACCGCGCGCCGCAACAATCGAGCGACGCGGTGTTGGCGGATCGTGTACGCGTCTTTGGATACGATGTCGCGCGTGAAGCAGACGCGCTGCGCGTCGCGGTCTACTGGAGCCCGCTCACAAAATTGGATCGCGATTACACGACGTTCGTGCATCTGCTCGACCCGCGCGGCAACAAGATCGCGCAGGGAAACGATCACCAAGTCGGCGGCGCGTTTTATCCGACGATGTTGTGGGACGTTGGCGAAACATTGCGCGACGAATTCGTGATCGCGTTGCCGCCGCATCTTGCGCCGGGAACGTACACGCTCGTCGCAGGAATGTACGCGACGCCGGAGTTGGAAGCATTGGGCAAACCGGTCGTGGTTGGAACAATCGAGATGAAATGACTGCCGACCGTAGACGGTAGACCGCGCGCTCGAGCTGGCGGTCATCGGTCGTCCGTCGGCGGTCGCGCAAAGAAAAAGCAGATGCCCGAAATGTTGGTAGCGACCAAGCAAATCATCGAAGAAATTTTTGACGGCGCGGCGGCGCGGTACGATCGCGAAGGTCCCGGCATTTTTCAGAACTGGGGCGCGCGGCTCGTCGAGTTGATTCGCTTGCGCGATGGCGCGCGCGCCCTCGATGTGGCGACCGGGCGCGGCGCGGTCCTCCTTCCGGCGGCGCAACGCGTCGGCAAATCAGGACGCGTGATCGGCATAGATTTGTCGCGCGCGATGTTGCGCGAAACCGAAAACGCGGCGCGCCAACTCGGCTTGGATAATTTCGAGTTGCACCAAATGGACGCCGAGCATCTGGAATTTCGCGATGAAACTTTTGATGCGGTGACCTGCGCGTTCTCGCTCTTCTTTTTTCCCGCGCTCGATCTCGCGCTGCGCGAAATGCGACGCGTCTTGAAACCCGGCGGCAAGTTCGGCGCGACGACGTTTGGCGCGACACCGCCGCCGTTCGATCCGTGCTGGCGCATTTTTGCGGAACAAATGCGCGCGTACGACGCGGTGGTACGAACGCCGGGGCGCGTGGTATACATGCCGGAGGAATTTCAAGCCATACTGACTGACGCAGGATTCGCGCGTGTCGAGACGCGGCTGGAACAATACGATATCGTCTTTCCAGACGCGGAAACGTGGTGGGCGTTTCAATTCACGCTCGGCAATCGCGCCGCGCTGATGCGGATGCCCGACGCGACGCGCGCCAAGTTCAAAGACGAATATCTTGCCAAGCTGCGTCCGCTGTTGCGCGCGGATGGATTGCATTTGGGTGTGTCGGTGGTGTATGCAGTAGCCAGCCGTCAGCAGTCAGCCATCAGCGGTCAGCCGATTGCTGAATGCTGAACGCTGAACGCTGACGGCTGAATTCAAGGAGGTTAAAGTGGACTTTAGACTGACCGAAGAACAGAACTTGTTCAAACAAACCGTGCGCGAATTTTCGGAGAAGCACATCGCGCCGCGTTCGCGCGAGATTGATCGCAAAGCCGAAGGCATCCCGGAAGAAATCATCAAAGGAATGGCTGACCTGGGTCTGTGGGGCGTGACGATTCCGGAAGAGTACGGCGGCTCGGCGGTGCGCGGCGAGGAGTTGGTCTATGCGATGAACGCGGTGCACGAAATCGCGCGCGCCGATCTTTCGATGTCACTGCCGGTGTACTATTTGCTCGCGCTCGGCTGGTCGTATCTGGTCGTGCGACACGGCACAGAGGAATTAAAGCGCGAATTGTTGCCGCGCGTCGCAAACGGCGATTGGTTTCTCGGCATCGCGACGACGGAGCCGAGCGGCGGCTCCGATCTGGCAAACATTCGCACGCACGCGAAAAAATCGGACGCGCAGTACATTGTCAACGGCGAAAAGATTTACATTAGCGGCGTGGTTGAAGCGGCGCAGCGCGGCGGCGGGCATCTGACTTTGTTCAAGACTGCGCCCGAACTTGGCACGCGCGGAATGACGTTCGCGTACGTGCCGCTGAAATCGTCGGGCATCACGACGCAAAAATTGACGATGATGGGACGAATGGGCTTGTCGACCGGAATGATCGCGTACGAAAACGTGCCGGTGCCCGCCAAGTACGTGCTGGGCGAAGAGAATCGCGGCTTTTATCTTGCGATGGAGGGATTCAACGCGGCGCGTGTCCTGGTTTGCGCGGCGTGCACCGGCGGCGCAGAACGCGCGCTGGAGTTGAGCGCGGAGTACACCAAGCAACGCAACTTGTTCGGTCAACCGCTCGCGAAATTCGAAGGCGTCTCGTTTGAAATCGCGGACGACTATGCCAAGTTGGAGATGCTCAAGAATCAATTGCTCAAAACCGCATGGATGATCGATCAGGTGAGCATCAATCCCGGCGCGATCGCGCGCAAAGAGATCAACGCGAACGTCGCGATTTGCAAACTGACCGCGCCGCTGCTCGGCGTCGAAATCGCCAAGCACGCGATGATGCATCACGGCGCGATGGGGTACACGATTGAAACGCCCATCGAAATGTTGTTTCGCGGCTTGATGTCGTACGTCGTCGGCGCAGAGGGCGGCGCGAACATTATGCGGATCATCATCGCGCGCGAGTTCATCGGCGACGTAGCGATTCCGTACAAATAGCCGCGCAGCGTGGCGAATGGCAAATTGCGAATTGCGAACTTTCGATTCGCTATCTGCCATCCGCCAACGCGTTTGGCATTTTCGCCAACTTGTGTTAAAATCCCCGCCGTTGTGCTGGCGCAACTTTTTCGCGTCGCACAACGCGTAGGGGCGAGGCATTCGCCGAAATGTTCTTCAATGGCAAGCCATCTTCCAATTGGCAAGTCATCTGACACGGCAATACACTTTGACGAATGCCTTGCCCCTACCGAACCGGTTATCAAAACTTTCAGGGAGGAAGTGGATGAATTGGTCGAGCATTACTCAATTTGAAGCAATCGGCGTGTGGGCGGTCTTGGGGACCGCCATTCTCGGATTGCTGTACGCGGCGTTCCTCACGCGCCAGATTTTGCGCGAGGATACCGGCACCGAAGCGATGCGCGATATTTCGAATCGCATTCGGGAAGGCGCGGTGGCGTATCTCAACAAACAACTGCGCACGATTATTATTTTTGTCGCCATCTTGATGTTCGCCTTGTTTGGCAGCGCGGCGTTGATCACGGAACTGCCCAAGTACGTGACCGACGCGGGCTTCGACGGAATGGCGATCGCGCTCGGACGCGCGGGCGCGTTCTTGATGGGCTCGCTCTTTTCGCTGGCGGTCGGTCAGCTGGGGATGCGGATGGCGGTGTTGGCGAATGTCCGTATGGCGGCGGGCGCGCAACGCAGTTTCGGCGAAGCGCTCCGCATCGGTTATCGCACCGGTACGATCAGCGGGATGTTGACCGACGGGCTGGGGCTTTTGGGCGGCACGCTGATTTTCATAATGTACGGTCAAGCCGCGCCGGAAGTGTTGCTCGGCTTTGGTTTCGGCGGAACGCTGATCGCGCTGTTTATGCGCGTGGGCGGCGGCATCTATACCAAAGCCGCGGACGTCGGCGCTGATCTCGTCGGCAAGGTGGAAAAGGATTTGCCGGAAGACGATCCGCGCAACGCGGCGGTGATCGCCGATCTCGTCGGCGATAACGTGGGCGATTGCGCCGGGATGGCGGCGGACATTTTCGAATCGTACGAAGTGACGATTGTCGCCGCGATGATTCTGGGGATTGCCATCGCCACGGCGGGGCCCGTATTCGAATTCAAATGGATTTTGTTCCCGCTACTCGTGCGCGCCATCGGCGTGATTTCTTCGATCATCAGCACGTACTCGGTGCGGACGACGGAAAATGAAAAAGACGCGTTCAAAGCGATCGATCGCGGTTTTCGCCTTGCCGCGATCATCAGCATTGGCGGTTTCTGGATTCTCGCGTTGACGTATATGAACGACTGGCGCGTGGCGGCGGCGACGACGGCAGGCGTTCTGCTCGCGGTGTTGACGAATACGTTGACCGAGTATTTTACCGGCACGGACAAAGCGCCGGTGCAGGAGATCAAACAATCCACTTCCGGCGGTCCCGCGACGACGATTCTCTCCGGGCTGTACGTCGGGATGGAATCGGCGGTCTGGGCGATTTTGGCGGTCTCGGCGGCGATTTTCGCGAGCGTGCTGATCTTCCAGGGTCAAAGCATCACGATGATTCTGTACGGCGTCGCGCTGTGCGGGATCGGTCAATTGACGTTGACCGGCAACAATATCAGTATGGACGCGTTCGGTCCGATCGCCGACAACGCGAACGGGATCGGCGAGATGTGCAAAATGGATCCCAAGGCGCGTCAGATTATGGCGGATCTGGACGCGGTGGGCAACACGACCAAAGCCGTGACCAAGGGCATCGCGATTGCGTCCGCGGTGATCGCGGCGGTTTCGCTCTTCGGCGCATTCGGCGATACGGTCATCCACACGTTGCACAGTTTGAAAGCCGCCGTCCCGAAGGATTTTATCATCAACATCGGCGAACCCCAGGTGTTCATCGGGCTGCTGATCGGCGGCGCGCTGCCCTTCCTCTTCAGTTCGATGACGATCCGCGCGGTGGGTCGTTCCGCGAATTTGATCGTGGACGAAGTGCGGCGGCAGTTCCGTATCCCCGGCTTGATGGAAGGCAAAGCGCAACCGGACTATGGCAAAGCAGTGGCGATTTGCACCGATGCCGCGCAGCGCGAGTTGCTGCCGGTGGGCGCGTTGGCAGTGCTGGTGCCGATCATCGTCGGCTTTTTGCTGCACGAGGCGGCGCTGGGCGGTTTCCTGGCGGGCGTGATTCTCTCCGGACAGTTGATGGCGGTCTTTATGGCGAACGCGGGCGGCGCGTGGGACAATGCGAAGAAAACCATCGAAGACGAGCCGCGCGATCTGGCGAAGAACACCGGCAAGGGCTCCGAGCGGCACAAAGCGAGCGTCGTCGGCGATACGGTCGGCGATCCGTTGAAGGACACGTCGGGTCCCGCGCTCAATCCGATGATCAAGGTGATCAACATGGTTTCGATCTTGATCGTTCCGTTGGTCGTCCAAGTCTCGCACCAGACGAATCGGAGTGGCTGGTTTTCGCCGGAGGCATTGCCCTGGCTGGCGGTCGTGGTGATCTCGGTGGTGATTGTCGGCTGGGCGCTGTGGTCGTCGCGGCGCGGCGCGTTCAAGTTCGAATCATAATTCTGCGTGAAGGAAAAAACACGGGCGAGGCGCGCAAGCGTCTCGCCCGTTGTTCATTTGCCGTCCTGCTTATCCCCTGCCCTGTACCGCTGCGGCACGCGCGTGCGCGACCGCGCAAAAGTACGGCGTCACGCCGTCCAGCGCGCCGCTCTCCAGATGCGCGTGCGCCGGACACCACAAACACAAGTTGACGAGTTCGCATTTGCGACAGGTTTCTAAAAACTCGCGCTTGCGTGAACGCAAATCGCGCACGCGCGGCACAAAGTCGTACCACGCCTCGCGCAACGTCCCCGCGCGTAAATCGTACGTCGTCCCCTCTGCCCACAGCGACGAACACAAGCGAAACTTGCCGTCGTAACTGACGTTGAAACTGCCGTTGCCCGCGCCGCAGTGGAAAAGATGATCGCAACCGATATGGTTGAATTCTTCATTGATCAGTTTGGCTTCGCCATCGCACAGCGCGGTAAAACGCTTTTCGTCCGCGCGTTCGAGCGCGACGATTTGCTCCGGCGTCAAACGTTCCGCGCGAATTTCGGCGTTGCGCGCGGCGTCGCCGTCAAAACGTCCGTGCAGTTGCGGATCGAAGCGATAGAAATCTTTGGTGCGCGCGCGGCAAAATTCCGCGATCGCGTCGAATTCGTCCAGGTTCGATTGGAGCGCCATCGCCTTGAGCCGGACGCGCACGCCGGAATCGAACAGCGCGTCCAATCCGCGCCTAAACGCGTCGAACGAGCCGGGCTTGCGCGTGACGCGTTCGTACGTCGCGCGCGTGACGCCGTAGACGGTCGCTTCGATATCGCGCGGCGGATATTTTTTCCAGAGCGCGCGATGCTCGTCGCGAATCATCGTCGCGTTGGTGAAGACGGAGACGAGCAACCCTTGACGCTTGAGCGCGAGGTAAATGTCGGCAAAATCGGGACGCAGGAGCGGCTCGCCGCCGGTGATCAGACACCACAGCGCGCCAAGTTTGACCGCTTGATCGGCAATGTTGGAAATTTCGGCGACGGTGAGTTCTTGCGCGCGCGCGTTCGCATCGTTCGCCGGGAGATTGATGTAGCAGTGGCGGCAATCGTTGTTGCAACGCGCCGTGATTTCGAGATCGAACGACAACGGGACGCGTTTGTCTTTGAGTTTGTCCCAGAGCGGGAATTGTTGGATTTCGAGAGTGGGTGGCATAATTTACGAGTCGCCAAGCAGAAACAGTTTCGCCGCGACTAATACGCGTCGCAAATTGATCAGACCGGAGCGATTCAAGCGCAAGGCGTCTACGGTTGCGCGCCCGCATGCGGTCTTGCCGATAAGATGTGTGCCCTCAGCGTTCCAGGTAAAATGCTCGCCCCAGGTTTGACGACGTGGATGGTAAAGCGCAATGCGTTCGTACGTTACCGGATCGACGGCGTGAGTTTGGATATGCTTGTACGCATTACATCCTAAACACGCCCAAGCAAGATTTTCCAGAATCGTCGCGCCGCCAGCCGCACGCGGTAAAATGTGATCGAGCGAATAACTCTGCGTGGCGAATTGTTCCGGAGTCTGACAGTATTCACACTTGCCTTGCGCGCGTGCGGCAACCACGCGGCGGAGCGCGGGAGACTGACGCGGCAAATCAGTTGGCATCGGTTACATATTCCGGCGAGTATTCGCGAAGGATCGTGGCAACCGGCTTGTTACGCAAACGCGCCAACTCGATCAACGCGCCCGCGCGCTCGGCGTCCGCGTACTCGATTTGTTCGGTGATCTGCAACAACTCGGCGCGTTCGGAGGGAAGCAATTCCTCGATTTCGTTTTTCCGGCGCAATTGATCGAGCCGGTGTTGTTGTTCAGGCGCAAGTCGGCGCTGGATGATCGTTAACAATCTTTGCTCGTCCACGTCAATCATCGGCGCGTTGTGCGGGAACGTCTTGGAACGCAAAAACTCGGCGAATTGCGCCAACTCGGGCAAAGTCTCGGTGGGTAAAGTATCGATCAGTGCGATCACCTCTTGACGCGTAATCGTAACGGACATCGCTCTCCTCCAGTCTATCGCTTGGCACCGAGTATACCACACGCGGCGGGGTCTGTAAACACGCGCATCACCACGCGCCGCCGTCCGGTCTGGCGCGCTTCGTCATTCAGCACGCGCGCGAATTCGGGCGCGTCGGCGAATTCAAAACCGAGTTTGCGATACAAATTGATCGCGCGCGCGTTGTCGGCGAAGACGAGCAAGCGCAACTCGCGCGCGTCTTCAGCGCGTGCTTGCTCGATCACGCGGCGCGTCAATGCTTCGCCGATCCCCATTCCGCGATAGCGTCCCCACACGACGAGCGAAAACAGCCACGCGCCGACGTACGGAAAATGTTCCGGTGGATGGCGCACGAGTTGGACGAAACCAAACAGGCGCTTGCCGCGCTTGGCAACATAATTTGTGACGCCGGGCATCTGCGGTCCCGGCGCGGCATCGCCGCCGGGATTCAGGCGCGCATGCACTTCGATCACATCGCGCGGTGCCGCCTCCTCAATCGTGAATGCGGGGCGAAAACGTTTGATCCACGCGCGAAATCGCGGCAACGTTTGCAAGCGGCGCAGGATCGCGCCGGCAGGGCGAAGCGGTAAAAAGAAAAATTGTTTGAGCGGCAAAAGCCACTCGCGCGCGTTGAGCCATGCGATCAAGCGGCGTTCCGCGCCCAATCCAAGTTCGACCACGCGCCCATCGCGCTCGACGCGCGTGACGATGCCGAGCACATTCGCGCGCGGAATCGTCGCGTCGGCTTCGGGGCAGTTATCGCCGCGCGCGATCACGACGCCGTCGTTCGCGGCGATGACACGATGCACGGCAAGGCGCGCGGTTTCGGCTTGGACGAACGCGATCACATCGCCGGCGCGCGGCGCGCGTGGACCCAGCGGCGCGACAGTCAGAACGTCGCCGTGCTGGACAAACGGCATCATACTGAAACCGAGCGCTTCGAAGCGAAACGGCACGCCGCGTTCCAGCACGCCGCGCATCAATTCCAATTGGACGCGATTCGTGACGCGCAGTTCGGCGTTGGGGCGGACGAAGGAGGAGGGTTGTTCGTTCATCGTTATTCGTTATTCGTTGTTCGTTATTCGTTAAACGATTATCGAATAACGAATAACGATTAACGCTTCTCATTCCCTGCGCGTTTCAAGTAATTCATGTAACCATTGATGACCTGGACAGCAACCATCACCAACTCTCTGCCGCGCGCAAGTTTGTCGGGGGGAATCATTCCTTCGTCGTTCGACGTGATGAGATGATCAAGCACCTCATAACACGAACCACGCGCGTTGCTACAAAACTTGGCATTGTCAAGATAGTGGAATCGCCCATATCCTTCCGCGAGATTCGCTGTAGTCGAGCGCGCCGCGTCCAGGATTTGTGCGCCGAGATGGAAGCGTTCTTGCTTGGGCAAAATCGGCACGATCTCTTTCGCGATAAATACGCGCAGTTCGCGGCACCTCTTCCAACAGTCGAGGTCTTCGAAAGTGCGGATGGCGGACATTGGATTGCTCCTGGGTATCCGTTATCCGTGATTCGTTATTCGTTATTCGTCAAATGTTTTTCGGGAGTCACACGTTTCGATTAACGAATAACGATGAACGATTAACGAATCACGAGTATCTTTCTCCGCACCATCTCACCGCAAAAGCCCAGCACGTCCGCTTCCAGTTCGGCACGCGGCGCGTTGAACTCGTGCGCGAGCGCGTCCACGACTGCGCCGAGCGCGCGCGCGCCGTCGAGCTGTTTCCAGATCGCTTGCCCGGTGGGATTGAGCGAGTACAGTTCGTCTTCCGCATCGCCGATGCCGGAGACGAGCGGGACGATGACGATTTCGCCTTCGATTTCGCGCGCGACGATGTCGTCGGAGGGCGCGCAGATGGATGTGAGTGTGATTGATGTTGGCATAGATAACCCCTGTATGCGTTAAGCGTTCATCTCTCTGGTTTCAATTTGTCGTTCAACGAATCACGGACAACGAATAACACCGAATCATTTCACACGCGATTGCGATACAACGCCGGGTCAATCGCCGCCGCCATCGCGGGTACTTCTACAAAGGGAAATAACGTACTTGATTTTCCCATTCGCCTTCGATGCTACATTCCGCCAACAGCAGAATGTCCGCAATGGCTTGCGCGATTGGAATAGATTGACTCACGGCGAACACGCCAGACATCGGCAACCCACGACGAACCCGCGCGTAGGCATGCGCGGTCAGCGTGCTGACATCGTGCGTCAACACCACGCGTCCCTCTTGCGCCGCCCGCTCTAGAATTTGCGGGTCGGCTTGTCCGCCCAACCCAACATCTTGCGCGCGGACAATGGCGAGGTTGGGTTTCTTTCGCAGAACGCCGCGCACAATATCGTTGTCGAAATCTTCGTCCACCAAGAAACGGATCGGCACGCTCATTCTGATTTTGCTCGCCGCGCCAATAGGCGTTCGCGCACACCCCGCGGCGGAAATCGCCGCTCATTCTCCTGACGCACTTGCGCGGTAACCATCTCACGTTCTTCGAGATACTGATCTACCTCGACGCGATGCCACAGGTAGTAGGTGATCACTGCGTAGATGTCGGTCAAACTGAGCGAAGGATACTTGAACAGGATCTCTTCAGCCACGTAACCGCTATTGAACGCGCCGATGACGGTGTCCAAGCGCACCCGCGTTCCCGTTACGCGCAGGACGCCATCTGCATCCATTTGGCATGGCGCAGGTTCCGCTACCAACACATCCGTAATCATTGCTTGTTCTCCCTTCTTGCGTCTTCACTCATTCTACGCCAAATCGCGCGGCGTGGCAAGTGCTATCCGTTAATCGTCATTCGCTCATGGTTATTCGTTATCCGTTAATCGCTATTCGATAGACGATTAACGAATAACGATTAACGATTCACTCTCCCACGCGCGTTCGTTTTCATCGAGCCAACCCAGCCACCGCGCCTGCGCGTGCGCGACGTCGCACAAGTACTCGACCGGCGTATCGAGCGTGCCAGATTCCTCCCACGATTTCGCCGGGCATTGCTCGCACAAGCCCTTGAGGAAACAACGCGCGCAGCGGCGCAGATATTCGGGATTCGTCGCGCGCAGATCGTGGAGCGCGGTGAATTGGATCAGAGCGTTTTCTAGTTGGATAGTTGGATAGTTGGAGGGTTGAATCGTTGGATCGTTGGGATGTTGTATCTCCCCCTCTCCCTTTCTCCCTGTCACCTTGTCTCCTTGTCCTCTGTTCATCAAATCCACCGTCAACTCCGGCGCGCGGATGCCCATACACGGTTGCAAGCGTCCGTACGCGTCCACGCAACCGCTTCGCTCGGAACACGCGCCGCAGTTGAGCAATTTATCGCCCGGCGCGCCCATAAATTTCTTCGCGCGAAACTCTTCCATATTCTTGCGATATTTCGCTTCGTCGCGCGCGAGCAGCGCGATGGTTTCTTCCGGCAGAAGCCGGAGCGCGGCGATCTGCGCGTTCTTGCGCGCGTCGTCGCGGCGATTGCGGAGATCGAAATTCATCGAGTACGACGGCGGCTTGGTCATCCACGGAATCGTTTTTGCCCACGCTTCGAATTCGGCGATTTCGGCGCGGTTGGGCGGCAGGAGCGCCTGCTTGACGATGAACGGTACGCCGCGTTCGAGCAGCAAATTGACGCCGCGCCAAAATTGCGCAAACGCGCCGGGGACGCGCGCGACCGCATCGTACGATTCCGCGCGCATCCCGTAAACCGTGATCTCGATTTCGATGCGCGGCGGGATGCGCGCGAATAAATCAGCAAGATGCGGCGTGATGAGGCGCGCGTTCGTGAAGAGCAACACTTTTATTCCGAGTCGCCGCGCAAAGAGATACAGTTCCTCGAAATCGGGGCGCAAGAGTGGCTCGCCGCCGGTAAAACGGACGCGCAAGCAACCGAGCGCGGCGGCTTGCGTCAAAATCCCTTTCACCTGCGCGGTCGTCATTTCACACGCGCGCGCGTTCGCATCGTTCGCGGGGAGATTGATGCAACAGTGGATGCAATCGTTGTTGCATCGCTCGGTCAGTTCGATGTCGAGTTGCCCCAGGCGCGCGGCGATGGCGCGTGGGAGTTTTTTGACGCGATGAGTGTAGTCGGTCATCAATCTGAAATGGCACGCCAGACGTGATGTCGATGTGCCAGACGCGGTCAGGCGTAGACCGGAGTAGAGACGCGCTGGTAGGAAAACTCGTCTATCCCGGCAGTTTGGCGCGCGTGCTCAATCGTCAAACTGACAACTCGCCCGTCAGCATCCAGGTCAAGGTAGATGTTTTCGTTGAGTTCGCGCGTTTCGACCGGGGGACTAGTGGTGAATTCGATCAGCGTCGTATCGGTATCGGCAAAGTATTTGATGCGCATAGTTACTCCTTGAAATCGCGATCAAAGAACGCGTTATGCACGGTCTCGCCATCTTCGAGCAGAATGACGCGCAGCGCGCGGTCGTTCATTTCAGGAATGCGCGCCCAGCAGCGGATTCGTCCATCGGCTTGGCGCTCTTTTCGCAAGGGATGCTGGATGACGCGCACAATCCACGCGTCTTGGATGATCACCCGGTCTGGACGCCGGCGCGTGAACAGAAAGTACTGGGTGGCTTTCATCGTGATCGTCCGCCATTAATTTGATTCAAGATCGAATTGGTCAATCTGCGCCAGCGCGATGAGTGGTCCCGTGTTCGAGACGACGTTAGCCACGCGGCGCGCTCCACGCCTGGACGAGCGCAACCTGTTCCGCCCATTCATCCGGCGTGAGCCGGAAATAATCAATCCCTTTGCGCGCCAACAGAGAGACAAAGCCGCGCCGGGTCAATCCTAGCAGTTCCGCGGCTTTGCCGCCAGAGATGCGCCCTTCGAGAAACAATCCCAGCAAAATGTATTCGCGCGCGGTCTCGGCGGCTTGCGCGGGCGCGCCCAACCACGTCGCCAATTCGCGCGGAAGCGTAACGGGAAAAGTCAAGGTGTCAGCCATTGCCAGACCATCCTTTCTACCAACTTGATGATGATCATTCTATCGCACTCATTTCACGATTGCAACAAGGAAGGTTGTTGAATGTTGCACCGCTCGGTCAGTTCGAGGTCGAGTTGACCGAAGCGCGAGGAGATGGGGCGCGCGGGTTGTTTGACGCGCCGGATGTAAGCAGTCATCGAGCGGCAGAGACAGCCGCAACCGGCGTCTGCATCGCGGATGGTTCGGCGGGCGCGTCCGCGTCTGCCCACGGCGGATTGCCATCGTAGTACAACACATCCGGGTCAATGTCCGCGCCGTTGGGCCAGGTCAGCGTCTCCGAATCAGGGTCTACATAGACCGAGACAAATAGTTTGCGATTGCGGCGAATCGGTTCAAAGATGGGACCACGCAGGTAGGGATCGAGGTCTATTTCGCGCGCGGAGCCATCGGTAAAAACAACGTGGACCCGCAAATCGTCCAGCGGCTTGACGGCGCGCACGCACACGAGATCAGGATATTTTTCGTTCTGGACAAACATACAACCTCCCATCTATTCAAGCCCGTCAATCCATTCGAGCGTTTCTTGACGGCGCGCGCGTTCCCAATTCGCCAGCAGTTCCGCGCGATGCAATTCCGCCCATTCCACCGCCAGCCGATAGGTGCGGTTGGGCAATCGCCCGGCAATGACCCTACAATCTTGGATGGCACGCCAGGCGCGATGCTCGGCGTACCCGACGTGGAAATGCGGCGCGTGTTTGTCGTCAAAATACATCCGAATGACGAGTCCGTAGAATTTGCTGATCGCTGGCATAGTGATTCTCTTTTTCCTGCCGTCATTATATCACACGTGACAAGCGACGCGCAAATGACTATCAGCGTCAAAGGATGAAAACAATCCGTCGTCGGTCTTCGGTCCTCGGTCTTCCGTCATCCTTCATCCTTGCGCGCGATTCCGATACAACGCCGGGTCAATCGCCGCGAGCATCTTGTCCGCGTCGAGCGGCACGCCGAGAAAATCGCGGAGGCGCGCGACCGGCGCGGTTGGATTATCTATCAGATCGTTGTAATTGACAAATAGCGCGGGCAGATGTTTTTGTTTCATCAGCCACGCTTCGTACATCACGTACTCGGTTTTGTACGCGAGGATTTTCTCGCGCTCGCTCAACGGCGAATCTTCGCGCAACAACTTGAACTCGCCGCTCGACGCCAGGATTTCCGCGATGCGGCGGCGCATAAAAACGACGCGATAACTGAACTCAGGGGGCAAATGGCGTAACTGGTACGCGATGACCTTGACGGCTTTGCCGCGCGCGTCCGCGACCCAATCGGTCGTTTGCCCTTCTTTGCCCAATTCCATCGCGGCTTGAATCTCGTAATAGCCGCGCGGATTGCGCTCGTCCGCCGGGCGAAATTGTTCATCGCGCAAAACGGACAAACCGCCCGCCTCCAGCATTTGCATCATCAGCGAGGTGCCGGAGCGCGGATAGCCGGAGACGATGGTAATGAAGGTGTGTGTTGGTTCCATAATTTTCGTTCGTCGTTATTCGTCATTCATTGCGCGCCAGCATTGTCCCTGCCATCATTCGATTTGACAACGCCGCGGCATCGGGCGTATAATCGCACTAGATTAGTAACTTACTAGATGGAGTTTTCGACTATGCCAGCCGCAACCCTGACTAAACTAACCCGCAACGGACAGATCACTTTGCCCGCCCCGGCGCGGCGCGCGCTGCGCGTCGCCGAAGGCGACTATGTGGAGGTGCGCGTCACCGAAGACAGCATCGTCCTCACCCCCAAGAAACTGGTGGACCAGAGCCAGGCGTACTTCTGGTCGCCCGAATGGCAAACAGCGGAGCGTGAAGCGAGCGACGACATTGCCGCCGGGCGCGTCCACGCCGCGCGCGACGTCGAAGCACTCTTCGCCCAACTCGACAAGGCGCGGAAACGGAAACGCTGATGCGCCTGTTTTACACCGAACGTTTTCAACGCGCGTACGTCAACCTTGACGATGATCAAATCGCGTTGGTCAAAAAGGCGCTGCGCCTGCTCACATCTGAGCCGCGCCATCCAAGTCTGCGCGTCAGAAAAATGCAAGGGACGACGGACATCTGGGAAGCGCGCGCCAGCCGCTCGCTCCGTTTGACGTTCGAGCTGCGCGGCGATACGATTCTCCTGCGGAATGTCGGCGCGCACGATGAAACGCTCAAGCATCCATAAATCGGAAGGATGAAGGATGAGGGATGAAGGATGAAAGATGAAAACCCCTCGCGCAGTTTCTTCATCCTGCATCTTTCATCTTTCATCCTTTCCCCCGTTCCCCGCCCCCGCGCGTGCCAACGCGAAGGGCGAGGAGCGAGGGATCTTACCCCATCACACAACTCAAGTGCCCAGTTCTGCGAGATAAAAAGGTATCCGCAGGTATCCTAACTTGAGGATAAAACCGAGCAGTTGTCGCCGGAGAAACAATGTTGATTCTCACACCAGAAACCCTGCGAACCGGGTGAAGAAGCAACCATATTACCCTTACACGCTGTCAGCACCGCCTCCTCCGGCTTGTTCCGCACCAGGACAAGCAGTTCGGGCTTCACCCATTCTTTCTTTTGTTGTTCCATTGGTCTCACCTCCTTTCGGAAAGGATGAAGGATGAAGGATGAAGGATGAAGGATGAAGGATGAAGGATGAAGGATGAAGGATGAAAACATCGGTCTTTGGTCGTCCGTCATCGGTCATCCGTCGTCCGTCAATTTTACCAACTCACTCACAATCTTCCCACTCTTGTCAAACCGCATCGTATAGCACGGCACCTCCTGGACGATTTGTGCGAGCACGTCCAACTCTTTCTGCCACCATTCCGCCGTCACCATCGGACGGATCAGCGTGGCAAGCAAACGTCGCCAAATTTCCTTGCGATCGGTCAGCGGAACGATCTCATTATACTGACTCTGCTGCAAAAACAAAATCGCGCGCAGCGGCGCGGACGCAGACGAGACATCCGCCGTCGTCCCGTGGCTCCACGTGCCGTGGACGCGCCAGTCTCCTCCTGTCATTGCGAGGAGCGATTTGTGCGACGAAGCAATTTCCGAATCGCGAGTTGGGGATTGCTTCGCTTCGCTCGCAATGACAGAACGCGAGTCCCACTTGCGTATTACGTTACGATCATCGCAAAGAATTTCAACCTGTGGGGGCGTTTGATTAAACGCCCCTACGCGCGCCGCCTTCAACAACTCCATCGTCGTTGATTTCCCGGCTTCGGAATGACCGACGAAGACCAAGCCCTGTCCGTTGACGATGGCTGCCGCGGAATGAAGCAACACCGCGTTGCGATCCGCAAGCAACGGCGCGAGCCAGATTTGATCCGTCGGAAAAAGCGAAAGCGAATGCCAACCGTTTTCGCGGACGAGTTCCAAATCGCGCGGCAGACTGTAAATCGTCCCGTGCGTGTGGTCGGGATTGAACACCGCGACGCGGTGTAGGGGCGCGGTTTCCTCGCCCTCCACCGTAGGGCGGGATGACCCCGCCCCTACAACGTGATTCGGCGAAATGCCGCGATAAAACCAGGTATCGCCTTTGCGCGAGATCGCCCACGGCGCTTTGCGATACAATTCCTCGCCCAGGTCTTTGCCTTTCAAATCCGGCAACTCGAAATAATGGCGCAACGTCACATTGTCATCGCCGGGAGCGTCCACTGCGAACGACGCAAACTCGTCCTTGAATTTGAGCGCGTCGAAATCCACGTCGCTTTCGACGCGCACCGTGATCCCGGCAATGCGAAAATACCGGCGATGCTTCGCCTGCCATTCGGTTTTGAACGCGCGCGCCTCGTCCGCGACCGCGCACAGGTACGGGATGCGCGCGGAATAGCGTCCGGTTTCGAGATATGCGTACACCGCGCACCAGCGACAGTCCGCTCGTTTTTCGCAACTGCCGCAGTTTTCGCGCCACTCGTCGCCGCCGCGCACCTTGTCCGCGCACGACGGGATGAATTCCTCCCACGCCTCGCGGAATGTGCCGCGCCGCAAATCGTACCGCAGCGCCGGGTCTCTGATGAAACTGCACCACGTCATTTTGCCGTACGCGTCAATGTGAAAATCGCGCCGCCCGGCGATGCAACGCGCGAACAAACGATCGTCGGAATCAAAGGATGAACGCTCCGCGTGAAAGATGAAAGATGAAGAGGGAGAATTTTCATCCTTCATACTTCTGACTTCTGACTTTAATTCGTCCATTCGCTCGCCATACGCCGGATCCGGCTTGTCCAGATCGATCACGTCGCGCGGCGAAAGACGTTGCGCGGCGATCTCGCGATTTTTCTCCGGCGCGCCGGACGACGACAGGTACAGCCACGCCGCGCCGACGCGCTGATGCGGCGAAAGCGTTTTAGCGAGTTCCTGCATCTCATTCCACTGATGCCAATTCGCGCGCATCGGAATCAACTGGACGATGAAACCCGCGCCCGCCTCGCGCAAATAATTCATCCCGCGCAATGCCGCGTCAAATCCGCCGGGGTGACGCGTCACCGCGTCGTACACCTCCGCCGTCGCGCCGTAGAGCGCGATCATTTTCGTCCCTTTGCGTTTGAGCAATTGCGCGATCTCCGGCGTGATCAGCGTGCCGTTCGAGTTGAGCGTATAGCCGGTGGCTTGGCGCGTGAGGTAATCGAAAATCGCGGCGAAATCAGCGCGCAGCATCGGCTCGCCGCCGGAGATGCTCCACTTGCGCGTGCCAAGCGCGCGCGCATCGTCAGCAAGCGCGCGGATTTCGACGAAGGAAAGTTCGTCGGCTTGCTCGCGCGCGTTCGGCGCGAGCCACAGCCAACAGTGGCGGCAGACATTGTTGCAACGATACGTCAGGTCGAGATGGCCATGCAGGGGAAGACGCGGCAATTGGGTTGCCGGCGTCACGCGGGAATAGGCGGACACGATGCTCCTTTGATTGCGATCCGTTTGACGCGATTATACCACACGCGTCAAACAACGCGCAAGTGTGGCAACAAAAAAAACGTGATGCGCGCTTCACGTTTCACGCATCACGTTTATTGCCGTGCGGCGCGGCGGTCAATACACTTCATCGTGCTTGCCAATGTCAACCAACAAAATTTCCTCCTCGCCCGACGCGGGATTTTTGACAAACTCGAAAACGATCCGACAATCGTACTCTGCCGTACACGCCCACAAGCCCGCCAGTTCGCCTTTGAGTTTGTGCGTCTCCAGGCGCGGATCGAATGGATCGGCGGCAAGCCAGTCCAGCGCGTCGGCGATCCGCGCGCGCCACTGCGGATGTCGCCGCACGGTCTTTTTAAGCGCGCGCCCAAATGACGCGCCCCAGACCAGCGTTTTCATTCCAATACCGCCATCACCTCGCGCGCCGAACCACGCCGAACCCGATTCGCGCGATACTCGGCGCGCGTAGCGGCGGCGTGCGCGGCAATTTCCGCGCGACGGCGCGCGATGCGCGGCGCGCTTGCCCACTCGGACAATTTGTGGTCAATCACCCCTTCGAGCAATTGCCGCAACTCATCCGTCGTCATCTCGGCAACCGTTGTCCGCGCGCGCGGTCGTTTACGTGTAATCGTCATTGCCCGTCTCCTCTCCACACTCATTATACCATTTTCGGACGCGCTGACAAGCCCGGTAGCACCCCACCTAATCGTGGAGGCTAACACCACTTCTTGATCAACTCTTTCATCGCGTTAGACGGTCTGCCGCGGTGTGAAGGTGGCACCCAGCGCGCCGGCGGCACGTGATAAGTGAGCAACTCGTGAACCGTCCAACGGTGATCGGTAATGCCGGCCGCCATCGCCGGAGTCCGCAAGACCCAGTGCCGCCGTCCCGCACGACCGATTGCCAGTGCCACGCGCAGACTGTCATGGTTCGTGCAAAAATTGTACACCGTGCCAACCCAATAGACTCCGCCATAGAGCGTCGTTGTCTGTTGGAGGAGACACCGTCCGCGTCGCACCAAGCCAGGCAAGCGCGCCCGGAAAGTCGCATTGAGCCGCTCGATGTAGGCGGTGTTGATGACACCGCGACCTTGCGTGATCTGCACCAAGCGCTTGACTTGCGCTTCCGTTCCTTGAACAATCCGGCGCGTAACGCCGATCACATGCCCGCGTGCATACTGCTTCACTACTTGGGCGATGTGAATGCCATCCCACGGACGTAACTGGGGGCGTCCCAAGGAACCCGTCGGAACGGCTTCGCGAAAGACGTTGTGAATCGCACCCAGATACGCTCGAAAACCGTCCACGCAGAACAACAGGGGGCGGCAAAGGGCGCAGGCACGCACTTTCTGCATCAAGCCGATCAGTAAGGCTTCGTCGCGGTGTTCACTGACCGTGGCCCCCAGCCACAAGCGGGTTGAGACTTGGAGTGCCAGTGCCAACCACACAACAGCAGATTGCATCTTGACGCGAATTTCGTCGGCTTGCACTTGCCCCAAGTCGCGCGGTTGGTGCACCAAGTGTTCGTGCACCTGTTCGGCATGCTGACCGGCGCGGTGTTCCCAGTCGCGGACAGTGCGTTCGTCCAGTTCAAAGGCGAAGACGATGGCACACACCGGGCAGCCGTGTGCCAACAGCGCCAAAACGAGCGCGACTTGATCCGCCTCCGTTCGCAGACGATAGAGGGGTGTGCCTTTCGTCGCGCTGAACGTTTTGTGGCACACGTGGCAGATGTAACGGCGTTCGCGGGGCTGATGCACCCCGATATTGCCTTTGCCCAGTTGCCCTCTTGCCGGACAATCGAAATTGGGGCAAAATACGGTCTGTGGATCCATTGGCGGTATCTCCGTCGAGTTGGTGACTCAGACGTAGTATGCCAATGGATTCACGCTTTATCAAGTTGTTAAGCCAACTCCACGATTAAGCGGGGTGCTACCCGACGAAGTGCTGACGCGCGAGCGCTTGCTCGACGCGGTGTGGGGCTGGGATTATCCCGCCGCCACGCGCGCCGTGGACACACGGATCGCGGAATTGCGCCGCGTCCTGAAAGACGATGCCGAGACGCCCAAGTTCATCGAGACGCTGATCGGACAAGGGTATCGCTTCATCAGCCGCGTCGAGGTCGGCAAGTGAAAAAAATCGCGCTCGCGTGCGTTCCGTTCGCACTGGGACTGGGCGCGGCATTCGCGTTGCAAACAGGACTTGCGCCGAACGATCTGTTGTATTTGCGCGCCGACCTGGGTTCGTTACTCGTGCTGATCGGTTTGCTTGCCAGCGGCGGCGCGTTACTGGGACTGGCGGGCTGGCGCTGGAGCCGTCGCGATCTCGCCAAACAGATCGCCTACGCGCGGACGCGGCAGGCGCAGGCGCACCGTCAATTTCTGCGCCGACTGGATCACGAGATCAAAAATCCGCTCACCGCGATCCGCGCCGCCCTCGCCAATTTGAACATCCAGAAAGACGATACGACCCTCGCCACCGTGCGCGCGCAAGTCGATCGCCTGGCGAAACTCAGCGCGGATTTACGCAAACTGACCGAACTCGAATCACAACCGCTCGAACTCGAATCGGTTGACCTGGGTCAGGTGTTGACGGAATTGCTCTTGCTGATGCGCGAACGTCCCGACGCGATCTGCTGTCAACTCCACCTTACCTTGCCCCAAGCCCCCTGGCCCCTGCCGCCGATTCGCGGCGATCGCGATTTGCTTTTTCTCGTGTTTCACAATCTTCTGGACAACGCGCTCAAATTTTCCTCGCGCGGCGACACGATTGAACTGCGCGCGTACGAAGACGGCGCGCAAATCGTCGCCGAAGTCGCGGACACGGGACCGGGAATCGCGGAAGAAGAACTGCCGCATCTCGGCGAGGAATTGTATCGCGGTCGCGCCGCGCGCGGCGTCGAAGGAAGCGGCTTGGGACTCGCGCTCGTGCAAGCCATCGTCGCGCGGCACAACGGCACGCTGAACATTCGCAGTCGGCTGGAGCAAGGCACGGTCGTGACCATCCGTTTTCCGATTGCGCGATAAAACGCGCGTGTCATTGCGAGGCGCGCTTGGTGCGCCGAAGCAATCTCCGCTTTGTGAATTGGGGATTGCTTCGCTTCGCTCGCAATGACACGCCCAGGACAAAATGCAACGACCTACCTGGCTGATCTTGATCGCAATTTTATTTCTGCTCGCGCTCAGCGCTTGTCGCGGGACGGTGGAACTCGGCGTTGAACGGACGCCGACGCCGAATCGCGCGTTCGAAGCGACTGTCACCGCGCTCGCGCAAGAAAACGCGCGTCTGGCGACTCTGGTCGCGCAACAAGCAACGCCAAGCATTCCGCCGAACCTGGGGCGCGTCGCGTACGTGCAAGGCGGCGACATTTGGCACAAGGCGTTGCCGGACGGCAAAGCGCAACGCTTGACCGCCGACGGTCGCAATCGTGAACCGCGCTGGTCGCCCTCCGGTAACTGGATCGCGTTTCGCCGCGAACGGTACGTCGTCATCCAACGTGAATCATTGTGCGACGTGCCCAAACCGAGTCAGGAAATCTGCCGCGAAGTCATTTCGATTCCGCAACAACAGGTGTGGGTGGTTGACGATTCCGGCAATGACGCGCATCCGGTCAACCAAGGTTTCTCGGTGGACGCGTTCGCGTGGTCGCCGGTGCGCGATCGTTTGGCGTACGTCACCGCCAACGGCGAATTGCAAGTCGTCAACGCGGATGGCACGGGCTTGGTGACGCTCGCTTCCGCGAATATGATGAGTCGCGCGCACGGCAAGCCCGGGCGAATCGCGTGGAGTCCGGAGGGCGCGTGGATCGCGTACGAATGGACCGCGCAGACCGCGCCTTCCAGCATTTGGCGCGTCTCGCAAGACGGCAGAACGCGCGGCGAGTTGTATGCCAGCGGCGCGCAAGCGCGCGGTGACATCGTCCTGGCAGCTTGGTCGCCCCAAGGGAACACGATTTTGTTTTGGCAAGACCTCGCGCGCGCGGGCTTTCCGGCGGAGGGCGCGTTGCTCTACGGAATTCCAGTGGATCGAAGATCACTCGAACCAACGCGCTGGAGTACCGAACCGATGTTGGCGCATCCCGATTTCATCGCGCCCGCGCCGCCGAATACGAATTTTGGCGCGCGCGACGCGCTCGCGCTGACGCTTGGCGCGGGACAAGGGACGTGGGCGAACAAACGGATCGAACTGCCCGGCGTCGTCACGCTGAAAACTTTTGCCGCGATCTCGCCCGCGTGGTCGCCCAGTGGCACGCGCATCGCGTATACCGCGATGCCGGAACGCGCCGACCTGGGTTTGAGCGAGCCCACGTTCCAAGAGTTGATGCAACGCCGGATCTGGATGACTGATTTTGCGACGGTGCAATGGTCGCGCCAACTCACCAACAACCTGGGATGGCGCGACGAACGCCCGCTCTGGTCGGCGGACGGCAGTCACATTTTGTTCGCGCGGATGGATGCGCGGGGGCGCGCCTCGCTGTGGGTGCTGCCGATCGAAGGCACGACGCCACGTCAAGTGGTGGACGAACTCACGCCCGCCCCGGATCCGATCGGCACGTATGGTCACGCCAACTGGGATACCTTGTTCGATTGGTGGCAAGGGGTTGGGAGATAGCGTCGAAAGAATCACGCGGGTACGCCGCGGGACAGGGCTTGAACGCCGATGCAACGCGCGACCGGAGCGCGGCGGGCGCAACAACTGAAATGCTAGAAATTCGCCAAAAAATCGTTCCGCCTATTGACGCGCCCGCGCAGGGTTTCTATAGTATTCCTCTACAAAAACTATCACAACCGCGAGGATTTTTTGGACACAGATGAACACAGACAAACACAGATCAAGAAAAAATCAGTGTTCTTCAGTGTTGGTCAGTGTCCAATGAGTTTGGTTGCGGCTTTGCCGCGTTATGATCACGGCGTAATTTAAAGTGGCGGCGGTCATCATTACCAATGACAAGACCTGACAGATTTTGCCAAATCTGTCAGGTCTTGCTTTTGACGAATCCAAAAATTCCGCGTACAATGTCAGCGCAAATGAATCCATCGCAAACTCCTGTTCCACCTGCGAGACCGCCGCGCCCGCGCAGACGGCGGCGTTTGCCTCTTCCCGTCTTGGCGCTGCCCGTCCTCGCGACGATCCTCGGCGTTCTCCTCGTCGTTTTTGTCGGCTATGAATTTCTTTATCGCGATCGCGTGATCCTGGGCGTGAGCGTCGTGGGACAACCGCTGCACGGGTTGACGCGCGCGGAGGTCCGCCAATTTCTACAAACCCGGTTCGGCGATCCGGAAGCGATTCTCGCGCGCTATGGCGGTGAGGCGATGAGCGTGCGCGCGGGCGCGCGCAGTTGGCGCGCGTATCCCTGGGAACTGGGGCTCCGCACCGATTTCACTCCCGTCGCCGAGAGCGCGATCCTGTTGGGGCATCGCGGCAATTGGATCGACGCGCTCGTCGAGCAAGCGCGCTGTCTCTGGTTCGGCTGTGATCTGGGCGCCGACGCGCAATTCGACGAGGCGACCGCGCGCGCGTACCTGGGTTGGCTCGCGCCGCAAGTGGAACAGCCCGCGCGCGACGCGTCGCTCCGCATCGAAGGGATTCGCGTCGTCGCGACGCCCGCGCAACCCGGTCGCGCGATTGACGGCGCGCTGACGCTGGAGCGAATGAAACAACGAATTCTGGCGAATGATCGCGGCGAGATCGTCGTCGCGCTCCGCGAGGTGGCGCCCGGGATTGACGACGCGAACATCGCCGCCGCGAAGACGCACGCCGAAGCGATCCTCGCCGCGCCGACGTTGCTGACCTTCGGCGGGCGCACCTGGGCGCTCGATCAAGCCGCGCTCGCGGCAATGCTATCCGCGCGCCCCCAACGCGGCGCTGATGGAAAAATGGCTTGGGCGGTTTCGCTCGACCGCGCGCGCTTGACCGCGTATTTCAAACCGCTCGCGCGCGAGATCAACCAAGCCGCGCGCGACGCGCGCTTTGCGTTCGATCCGAACACGCGCGCGCTCACGCCGATCGTCACCAGCCAGTACGGACAAACGCTCGATCCGGAAGCGGCGGCAAAGCAGGTCGAACAACAATTGCTGGCGCACGCGGCGCGCGCGCCCGGATCAGCGAGTGCATTGGAAGCGCTGAATGCGCGCGTCCTCGCGCTGCCGGTGACGGTGACCAAGCCGACGATCGCGCTGGAAGACGCGGCGAAATTCGGGATCAAGGAACTCGTCGCGCAAGGGGTCAGCAACTTTAGAGGATCGTCGGCGGGGCGCTTGCAAAACATTCGCACCGCGACCGCGCAATTCGAGGGCATCGTCATCCCGCCGAACGGAATTTTCTCGTTCAATCAATTTCTCGGCGAGGTGGTGGAGGCGAATGGCTATGACGACGCGTACATCATTTTCGCGGATCGCACCGTGCTGGGTCCGGGCGGCGGCGTGTGTCAGGTTTCGTCCACGGCGTTTCGCGCGGCGTTTTTCGGCGGCTTGCCGATTGTCGAACGCTGGGCGCACGCATATCGCGTTGGTTATTACGAGCCGCCAGCCGGTTTGGATGCGACCATCTTCACGCCGAGCGTTGATTTGAAATTCAGAAACGACACGGACGCGTATCTGCTGATTCAACCCAAACTCGATCTGCGCGCCAACACGCTCACGTTCAACTTGTACGGCACGAAACCGAATCGGACCGTCGAGATGGAAGAGCCGATTATGGAGCGCATCATTCCGCACGGTCCCGCGATCTACACCGACGACCCGACGCTGAAAAAAGGGACCACGCGGCAAATTGATTTCGCGCACGACGGCGCGGACGTGACGGTGTGGCGCAAGATCATCGTGAACGGGCAAGTGATCAAGCGCGACAGATTCTTCAGCCGGTACGAACCCTGGGTGGCGCGGTATTTGGTGGGGACGAAAGTGGTGAAATAAGCGCCCCCGCTTGCAGAAAACGGGGGCGGATCTATTTTGCCTTCATCGCGCGCCGGCGCGAAATCGTGTGATGCTCCAGATCAATCACCAGGCGAAAATCTTGCAAGACGTGTGTACCGACAATCGGCTCGATGTCGGGCGGACCGATGATCACATTCCCCGCAACGGTCTCGCCATCGAATGCAAAATACACATGCCATACGGGAACCTTCTGAACCGATTATGCGAAATTAGGCGAACAGTTCTTTGACCGCTAACAGGTTGCGCCCCAGCAGTGCATTCAGATAAATGCCTAGCGTGAAGGCAGTGATAATCCCGACAACGCGTTTGCACAACCCCCA
>Ga0194110_10002016_pt1 | contig 25909 bp, 20 predicted proteins | sample TA2Kig1200mmetaG_FD_146192 | JGI IMG/M metagenome (GOLD analysis project Ga0194110, IMG submission 146192) | Freshwater microbial communities from Lake Tanganyika, Tanzania - TA2015032 Kigoma Deep Cast 1200m | ecosystem: Environmental > Aquatic > Freshwater > Lake | place: Tanzania: Lake...
TGGAGGCGCTGCTGACGTTGGGCCGGCCGGCCGACGTGGGAATGGTCTTCGTGCCGGCCGGCGAGTTCCTGATGGGCAGCCCCAAGGATGACCGGGAGGCCGAGGATGACGAGAAGCCACAGCATCGCGTCTATTTGCCTGCCTGCTACCTGGATCGCACCCCTGTCACCAACGCGGCCTACCGGCGTTTCATAGAAGCTGGCGGCTACGGCAATGCGGCGTACTGGCCGGAAGCGGCCGCGGCCGGCCGCTGGAAAGACGGTGTGTATGTGGACCCCGAATACTACGGCGGCAAGCCACGCACGGAGCCGGCCTATTGGCGGGATGCGGACTTGAATGGCGACCAGCAGCCGGTGGTGGGCGTGAGCTGGTACGAGGCGCTGGCCTATGCGCGGTGGGCCGGCAAACGGTTGCCCACCGAGGCGGAATGGGAGAAGGCGGCGTCGTGGGACGTAGTAGACAAGGAGACAGGTAGACAAGGAGAGAAGGGGCGGAAGCGGCGCTATCCGTGGGGGGATGAGTGGGACTCGAAGCGGTGCAATACGAAGGAGGACGGTCCCGGCAAGACGACGCCGGTGGGAACCTATTCCCCCGCATTGCATCCTGAACTTGTCGCCGGAGGCGACAGCCCTTACGGCGCGGCCGATATGGCCGGCAACGTCTTCGAGTGGTGCCAGTCGGTCTATCGTCCCTATCCCTACGACCCGGACGATGGCCGCGAGGATTTGGCCCGCGGCGAGGATGTCAGGCGTGTCTTACGGGGCGGTTCGTGGTATACTGACCGGAAACGGGCGCGCTGCGCCTACCGCGGCAGGCTCGTCCCGTGGCGCAGGTATCACTTCGGGGGGTTTCGTTGTTGCGCCACGCCTTGACCGAGCCGGGGCTGGAAACACTTTGCGATTCACGGATCTCGAGGCGATGCCCCAAGGAGAAGACGATCCGATCTATCCCCGGCCACCGCCGTCTGCACAAGCGGACGGAACGGCCGAATATCGAAAAGCCTCGCCTGGCCGGGTAGGCGAGCGCCGACAGGCCAGGCGGGGCGCTCTCTCCACATTTAGCCCCACAAATCCGTACTCAAATACTTCAACCCCGAGTCGCACATCACCACTGCGATCGTCCCGCCCTGGCATTCTCCCTGCAAAAGGCGCAGTGCGGCAGCCGCGTTCGCGCCCGATGAGAAGCCGGCGAAGATCCCCTCTTCGCGCGCCAGCCGGCGGGCGACCGCGATCGCCTCGCCGTCGCTCACCTGAAGATAGCCGTCCACGTGTGCAGGGTTCAGCAGCGGCAGACGCGGCATCGAGTAGCCGCCGCCCTGGATGCGGTGGCCAGGATAGGTAACCGGCTGGCCCGCCAGCGCGGCCGCGCCCGCCGGTTCGACGATGTAGCAGCGGATGGCCGGGTCGTGCTCTTTGAACGCGGCCGCGCAGCCGGCAAACGTGCCGCCGGTGCCGGCGAAGTCGCAGAACGCAGTGATCTGACCGGCCGACTGGCGGAGGAACTCCGGGCCGGTGCCCAGGTAGTGGGCGCGGAAGTTGCCCGCCAGCCGGAACTGGTCGGCGCGAAATGCGCGGCGCTCAGCCACGATGTGCTGCGCAGCCTCCTCGACCAGCGCCAGGTCGCCGCCCGAGACCTGGCCGGCGATCGAGCCAGGGAGCTGATCCACCAGCACGACCTCCGCGCCCAACGCCCGCATCATGCGCGCCCGCTCAGTCGAGTTGCCGCGCGACATCACCGCGACGAAGGGGTAGCCCTTCACGCCGCAGACGATCGCCAGCCCGGTCCCGGTGTTGCCGCTGGTCAGCTCCACGACCGTCTGGCCCGGCGCGAGGAGGCCGTCCGCCTCCGCGTCCGCGATGATCTGGCGGGCGATGCGGTCTTTCTTGGAGAAGCCGGGGTTGAGATAGTCCAGCCTGGCCAGGATGCGGCCATCCAGCCCGCGCGCCAGCCGCGAAAGCTCCACCAGCGGCGTCTCGCCGATGGCCTGCACCACGCTTGGGAGGAGGCGGGTCGTCCTGGGCGTCGGGTCTACCTGCGGCATCGGTCCATGGCTCCCCGCCCTAGCGCGGCCGCTGGAAATCGGCCAGCGCGCCGACGCTCTTCCTGAGCAGGATCTCCGAATGCCCGACCACGATGTAGTCCTTGAGCTCGCCGACGACCTCATACCCCAATCGTTCATACAGCCGCCGCGCGCGCTGGTTGAAGGAGGAGACGCAGATGAAGGCGTTGGGCGACTCGCTGAAGATCCGCTCCTCGGCGAACCGGACCAGGCGACTGCCGATCCCGCGATTCTGCCAGGGGGGCAGCACGCCCAGCGTCTGGATGTAGCCCACGAACGCGCCTTCCATTTGCAGCACCAGGAATCCCGCGACCTCGCCGCGCACGACCGCGACGTAGACCTCTCTGCGCGGATCGTTCAACATGCGCAGAGAGGTCTCGACCGTTCTGCGCAACGTGAGCCACGGCTCGGAGGCAGCCATGAACCTGGCGCAGAGGTCCGCCTCGTGCGCGCCGTGGATTCTCCTGATCTCGACCGCGGGCGCTTCCCCGGCCGCCAGGAATCTGCCTTTGCTGCATGGTGCAGCGCTTCCGGTCTGCATCCTTGTCCTGAAAATCGCCCACCAAGTGCCAGGCACTTCGGAAGTGCCTGGCACTTGGTGGGTTTCAATACGGCGGCTCAGCCGGGCCGGCGTAGCCGCACTGACCGACCCGCGGGGAGTTGACGATCGGCAGGAGATAGTCTTCGTGCTCGTGCTCTTCCGCGTGTTCGTCGCACAGCTCGCCCCGGCGATCCTCGCGCTCGTACATGCACTCATTGCAGAGTTGGGTGGCCGGCTTGTCGCATTCCATACAGGACGGCGGCTCGAAGTTGTTGCGCGCCATCAGCACGATGGGATGCGACGTGGTCGGCCGGCCCACGCGCTGATCCATGACCTTGATGAGCAGCTCGGTGGTGGTGCCGAAGTCGTATTCGTAGGGGATCTCCATGCCGGGAGTGAACAGCTCTCCCACGGGCACGTCCATCCCTTTTTCATCGCGGAAGTCAAGGCCATCGTCCATGATCTGGGTGTAGTATACGCCGCCGATCTCGAACTGGCTGAGATGGCCGCAGCACTCCAGCCAGATGTCGCGCAGGTAGGAATCCAGCCGTTCCAGGGTGGCTTCCCCGCGCATCTCCAGTTGGAGCCAGTAGTAGCTGCTCCACGCGTCCTCCACCTGCAGGTGGTAGAGGGTCTGTTTGCGCCGGCGGGTCCGATCGGCCTCGGTTTGGGCCGCCAGGCGTTTTTCGCACGTCCGCAGATGCCGGGCCATCCAGCCGCGGGTCATCTCACGGCCGCAGTAGGCGCAGGCGCCCCGATTCTGTAGACTGGGTGACATAATGACCTCCTTGATGCATTACACTTTCACCTCGGTTCCTGTCTCGGCCGAGCGATAGATCCCCGCCAGGATGCGCGTCAGGATCACCCCCTCGTCGGCTGTGACGGTCGGCGGCGCAGCATCGTTCAGATGCGCGACGAAGTCCTCGATCTGCCGCGCCTGCTGGCCCACGTCGAAGCGCGGCAACTCCGGCGTGATGTCCACCGGCCGGTCGCCCCAATCCTGGTAGACCTTCAGAGACGTGCCCTGTCCCAAGAGGGCCGGGTAGATCTCGGCGCCGCCGGCCCGCCCCACGAGCTGCACCCGCTCTTCGGAGCGGCCGTGGAAGGCCCAGGCTGCTTCCAGGTGCAACACCGCGCCGCTGGCGAATCTGACCAGCGCGGTCGCCAGGTCGTCCACGTCGAAACGGGCTGGGCCGGGCAGGATGTCGGCGCCCCAACCGCCCAGCTTTTTGCGCTGCGGCCCGAACTCAGCGAAGGTGACGCCGCTGACCGCCAGCGGCTCAGGATGCCCCATGAAGTAGAGGGCCAGGTCCAGGATGTGCACGCCGATGTCGTAGAGCGCGCCGCCGCCAGCCAGCTCCTTGCTGGTGAAGTGGCTGCCGTAGCCGGGGATGCCGGAGCGCCGCATCATCGCCGCCCGGCCATAGTAGATCTCGCCCAGCTCGCCGGCCCGGCACATCGGCTTCAGCGCCAGCGCCTCGGGCCGATAGCGATGGTGAAGGCCCAGGGTCAGCTTGCGCCCCGCCTTGCGCGCGGCATCCGCCATGGCGGTCGCTTCCGCCACGGTGAGGGCCATCGGCTTTTCGCAGTAGACGTGGCAGCCGCGCTCCAGCGCCGCGATGGCCTGAGACGCGTGGAACCGGTTGGGCGAGCCGACGCTCACCAGGTCGAGCCCGGTCTTGGCGAGCATCTCGTCATAGTCGGCGTAGACGTCCGGGATGCCGAATTCCGTGGCGACGGTTCTGGCCCGCTCGATGTTCGGGTCGCAGATCGCCTCCACAGAGACGTTGCGCAGCCGGCGGTAGGCCGGGATATGTCCGCGGGCGGTGACGAACCCCGCGCCCGCGATGCCGACGCGAATCTGATTGGTGGTCATTTCTTTCTCCTCGATCTTATGTGGGGCGGTGCGCCTCCACTGAGAGACGCAGCGCCAGCATCGTGTCCAGATAGGGGCTGAAACGCGGTTCGGCCCGGCACAGCAGATCGGCCGCGGCGTCGAGCGCGCGATGCGCGGCCTGCAGGTCGCCAGCCAGTCGCGCCTGACGCGACGCAACGATCTGCTGCAACAGGCGGCCGTGGTGGATCAGCAGCGCCAGAGACAGACGGCGCACGGGATCGGCTGCGGCCTTCTGCCGCGCCCGCAGATCGGTCAGGCTGGTCCGCAAGAAGCCCGCGCAGGACGTAAGGGTCTGCGCGTCAGCGTCGGCAAGGGGCAGGGTGCGGTCATGAGGATCGCCCACGGCCAGGTACGGCTCGATCCCGCGCAGATAGTCGCCGGCAGCCGCCGCGTCTTCCCCGAACGCGGCCTTCATATAGGTCTCGCGCACCGTTTCCCATGATCGGTCCGGCTGCCAGAGCGACTCAGCCAGGGCCGCCATCGCCAGCCCGGAGGGGTAGAAAGCCCGGAAGGACTGGCAACTGATGAGGCCGTCGAGACCCATCCGCTTCAGGCTCTGGAGGTCTTCGTGCAAGACGCGGGCGATGGCTGTGTCGGTCAGTTGGCGCCAGACTGCCCACATCAGATGATAGTCGAAGTCGAAGCTGTCCCCGCGGAACGCCTTGCACCAGGCAGCCAGGGCTTCGACGAAGAACGCGTTTTGGCGAGAGACGTCGAACTGATTGAGCGCGGGCCTGGGCCACTGTTTGCCGTCATCGCAGGCGGGGTCGGCCAGGGCGTGGTTGAAACAGCGCCTGATGGGCGCGAACATGAGGATGGCGTTGTCGGGGCGTCCATCCACTCCACGGGGACCTTCGAGGATCCGCACCTGCTCGGGCGGCCACAGCAGCTCGATGTAGGCCAGGAAGACGAAGCGCGTCTGCGGCGCGCGGCGGTGCAGCGCGTCCGAAAGGACGTTGATGAGCTGCGCGTACCAGTCGGAGATGGTCAGTTTGCGGCACTCGGTGCACTCGCACTTGTTGTTGGCCGCGTCCGATAGCCAGACGTGCACCACGTCCAGTTCTGGGTGCGTCTCGCAATAGCGCGTCACCGTCTCCACGAACGCGTCGAACGCAGGCTGGAAACTGTAGCACAGCTCGGTGTTGATGGGAATGCCGCCGAACAGCTTGCGTTCGCCGGCCACCTCGGCCAGCCAGCGGATCTTGTCTGGCGGGACCGGCGTGGTCTCTTTGACCCAGCCCGAGCGCAACATCCCGAACGCGGCGCTGGTCCAGCCGTGGCCGACGCGATGGAACACCAGCCCGCGGCGCTTCATGGCCGCGATCACCTGATCGTCGAACGCCAGCGCCTCTTCATCGCTCAGCGATCGGCCCGCGTGCTGCGGATTGTACGATCGCTCGTACCATTGGTTGTAGAAATAACGGCTGTGGACGAATTGCAGGAAAACGGTGTTGAGCCGGCGCTTGGCGCACCAATCCACCATGCCCAGCGCGTGCGCCAACGAGGTGGCGCCCTCGATGCACACCCCGCGATGGCGGTAGTGGGGGGTCTCGACAACCGGCGCGGGGGGCAGGCGCAGCTCGGCGATGGCCGGGATCACCTCGCCCGCGGGGCCGGGCCGCACGAAACGCACTCCTTGTCTCTCCAGGAATGTGTAGACTCCGAACAGCACGCTGCGGCTGTTGCGGCCGGCGATGTGGAGCGCGTCCTTCTCGGCCCACATGGCATAGCCGTCATCCCAGGCGGCCGGCGTCAGCGCAGCGGCCGGCGGCGCCGGCATCGTGTCGCACACGCCAAGCCAGGCCACGCCGGGTTGGGCGACGATCTGTTCGGCGCCTTGCACGGCCGGTCGCACGGCGGTCAGCTTGCCCAGATAGCGCGCCAGCTCGCGGCCCGCATAGGCCAGAATGCGGTCATCGGTGGAATTGCCGGAGCGCAGCCAATGAACACGAGACAGGGTCATGATCTACCTCCGAACGGCGAGACATGGGTAGATTGTAGCGCCGGAGCGCGCAGCGGTCAAGTCTTGGTTGACGTGAAGCTGGCGTCAACGCGCGATCGGCGCTTCCAGCAGCAGCGGCTCGGTGCGCGTCATTGATGCGGCCAGTTGCTCGCACAGCGCATCGGGCTCGGTCACGCGCTGCGCTTCGACGCCGAACGCACGCGCCAGGCCGACGAAGTCCACGGTCGGGTCGGTGAGGTCCATCCCCCGGTAATCCTCGTGCGCCACCTGCGTCAACGACAGCACGCCCGCGCTCGACTTAAGGACCTTGTATTGGGCGTTGTTGGCGATCAGGAAGGTCACAGGGATGTGATGATGGGCGGCCGTCCACAGCCCCTGGATGCCGTAGAGCGCCGCGCCATCGCCCAACAGGGCCACAACCGGCCGCTCAGGCCAGGCGAGCTTCACCCCGATCGCGCAGCCCAATCCCCAACCCAAAACCCAGCCGCGGTGCGCGAAGTGGCCGGTCGGGTCGCGCAGCACGCCCAGCCTCTCCAGCACGCTGTTGTGCGTCGTGGCCGCCTCGGCCACGACGGCGGCGTTCGGCGGCAACGCGCGCGCCAGCGCGTGCATGAGAGTCAGCGGGGTCATGGGGCGCCGATCCTGCTGGCCGGCGATCTCGGCCAACAGCGCGGCCTGCTCGTCTGCACGCCGGCTGGCGTGTGCCGCCCGCCGCCGGCCGGCCGCCTCTTTCTGATCGGCGGGGTAGATGGCTGCAACATGCTGCGCCAGTTCCGCCAGGCCCGCCTGGGGGTCGCCCAGCAGCGCCACGTCAACAGGATAGTTCTTGCCCAACTCCCAGGGATTGTTGTCCAGTTGGATCAGCCGCGCCGTCTCGGGGATGGGCCGCTCGGCCCCGCGATAGATGAACTGGCGCAACAGGGCCATGCCGACCACCAGGATCACATCGAAGTCGCGCAGGCGCTGGCGGATTTCCGGCGCCCACACCGGCAGACTGCCCGCATAGAGCGGATGATCGGCGGGCATCGGCACCCGGCCGTGCGTGGTGTGCATTTCGGAGAAGACCGGCGCGGCCAGGCGCTCGGCCAGCGCGGCCAGATTGGCGATCGCATCCGCCTCGACCACGCGGCTGCCCGCCAGGATCGCGGGGTTTCGGGCCTGCGCCAGGAGGCGTGCGGCCTCTTGCAGAGCCTCGACCGGCGGCCGCACCCGCCGATCGGGGATGTGGGGCGGCGTCAAATCCAATGCCGCGGCGTGCTCGAGCTGCACGTCTACCGGCAGCGACAAGAACACGGGGCCGGTCGGCGGGGTCAACGCGACCTGGATGGCGCGACGCGTTGCAGTGGCCACATCCTCCACCCGGCCGATCTCGGCCGCCCACTTGGTCCACGGCCGGGCGACGCTGACCATGTCGCCTTCCAGGGCTGGCTCTTCGATGCGGAAACGCCGGTCTTGTTGGCCGGCCAGGAGCAGCAGCGGCGCGCCTTCGCGCCAGGCGTTGTAGAGCATCCCCATCGCATTGCCCAGCCCGCCGCAGATGTGCACACACGCGACCCCCAGCTCGCCCGACGCGAGGGCGTAGCCGTCGGCCATGGCCGTCAACGGTAGCTCGTGCAGGTTGAGGATGTACTGAAACCGGTCGTCCTGCGCCAGCGCATCGCTGAGGGGCAGCTCGGTCGAGCCGGGGTTGCCGAAGATATAGCGCACGCGTGCCGCGGCGAGGATTTCAAGTAGCGCTTCGATGCCACGCATGAGACTGTCTCTCCCTCCTTTTCTGCGGACCACAAAAAAGCGCCAGGAGCAGCGCGCCTTCGGGAAAGAGCCGAAGCGCGTCGCGCCTGACGCATTGTATCACAGAAGAGGTAAATTGGATTCTATCTGCCAGAGGTCTCACGCGGCCTGACGCAGCAAGGGCCGGAATTTGTAGCCGTAGAGGATCTGGCCCTCGTTGCCATCCTGGGTCAGCTTGCGGGTGACCATCTCCACCGGCAGGCCGATCTTCACCTCGGCGGGCTCCAGGTCGGTCAATTGCGCGGTGATCATCGGACCTTCGGCCAGCTTCACCAGCGCCATGGTGTATGGCGCGTATTCCTCGAACCCCGTAGGAGCGTTGTACATCGTGGTGAAGGAGTAGATCTCTCCGCGTCCGCTGAGGTTCGTCCAGTTCTGCTTCTGCTCGGCGCAGTGCGGGCAGACGTCGCGCGGGGGAAAGATGTGATTGCCGCAGACGTGGCAGAGTTCAGCCTTCAAGCTATAACGCTGCTGGCGGGTTCGCCAGTTGCGAGGTATGGTCATAACTGTCTTCCTCCCAGAAAGTCAACTCGATCCGGCGGCTGCCGGACGATACCATTATAACGCTATACGTCCCTCAAAAGCTACCGATGCGCCCTGTGGGGCCGAAAAGCCCGACATTGATAGATTTTGGCAGCACGAAACATCCGATCGGCAGCGCGCTACACGCCGGCCAGGATGTGGGTGATCACCGTCGCGCCGCTGCCGCCGATGTTTTGGGCCATGCCGATGCTGGCGCCGGGCACTTGATTCTGGCCGGCCTGCCCCATGAGCTGCTGGACGACCTCCACGATCTGGTAGACGCCGGTGGCGCCGACCGGGTGGCCGCGCGCCTTCAGCCCCCCCATCGTGCTAATCGGCACGCGACCGCGGATGCCGATCTCGCCGTCGGTCGCCATGCGAGCCCCCTGGCCGCGCGGCGCGAAGCCGGCCGCCTCCAGGGAGAGGGCCGACATGATGCTGAACGCATCGTGCAGCTCGAAGACGCTGATGTCGGCCGGCGTGACGCGCGCCTGCGCATACGCCTTTTGGGTCGAGGCGACCGCGGCGTCCAACACGAGAGGATCGCGACGGTCGTGCACCGCCAGGCAATCAATCGCCACGGCCGAGGCGAGCACGCGCGCTTTGGCGCGGCCGCCCAACAGCTCGGCCGGCGCCAGCACCACGCACGCCGCGCCATCGCACACCGGGCTGGAGTCCATCAAGTTGATCGGGTCGGCGATCATGCCGGCCTTCACGTAGGTTTCGGCGGTGATAGGGCTTTGGAACATGGCGTATGGGTTGTGCGCGGCGTTGCGGTGCGCGTTGACGGTGAAACCGGCGAACTCCTCTTTGCGCACGCCGTATTCGTACATGTAGCGCCGCATCAGCAGCGCGTTCAGCCCGACGAAGCTGATCCCCTGGCTGACCTCGTACTCCTGGTCTGCGGCTGTGGCCAGCCCAGAGGTCGTCACCGCGGCGCTGGTGTCGGTCATCTTCTCCACGCCGCACGCTATCACCACATCGTGCAGGCCGCTGGCGACTGCCATGACGCCCACGCGCACGGCGGCCGCGCCAGAGCCGCAGGCCGCTTCGACCTTCAGCGCCTCGATGCCGCGCAAACCCACGAAATCGGCGATCAGCGCGCCCAGGTGCTCCTGGCCGGTCAATTCGCCGGAGAGCATGTTGCCCACGTAGAGCGCGTCCGCGTGCTCGATCCGCGCATCGGCCATGGCCGCCATGATCGCGTCATGGGCCAGGTGGCGCAGCGATTTCTCCCAGTGCTCGCCGACCGGCGTCTGCCCGATGCCGATGATGATAACGTCTCGCATGTGTTCCTCGTATTGCGTAGTGCGTAGTGCGTAGTGCGTAGTGCGTAGTCCGTCCTTGTCTACTTGTTTCCTTGTCTCCTTGTTTCCTTGTCTACTCCCTGTCTACTCCATCCGCAGCTTATGTCTGTATCGCGCATAGGTCGCGTAATCAATCTCGACGCGGCGGGCGATGTAATCGTGCGTCAGCGCCGCGCGGGCGCGACACGGGGCGATGCGTTCGGTCACGCGGATCGAAAACGCATCGGAGCCCGCGCCTGAACCGAAGGAGACCATGAAGATGCAATCGCCCGGCTGCGCTTCGTCGAGGATCGCAGTGAGACCAATGAGCGATGAGCCGGCATAGGTGTTGCCGATTTGCGGCGCCAGCAACCCGGTCTTGATCTGGTCCGGCTTGAAGCCCAGCAGCTCGGCCGCGCGCTGGGGGAACTTGGTGTTGGGCTGATGGAAGACGGCATAGCGGTAATCGGCCGGCTGGGCGCCCAGCTCCTCCAGCAGCTTGCGGCCGGCGCGGGTGATGTGCTCGAAATAGGCTGGTTCGCCCGTGAAGCGATGGCCGTGGCTGGGATAGTGAGCATACGCCCGGCGCCAGAAGTCGGGCGTGTCGGTGACGTGCGAGACGGTTCCTTCGAAGAGCGCCGCGCTCTCTTCGGCCGGGCCAATGACAAACGCCGCGCCGCCCGACGCCGCGGTGAACTCGAGCGCGTCCCCTGGCCGGCCCTGCGCGGTGTCCATGCCGATGGCGAGCACGTAGCGCCCCATCCCCGCGCCGACCAGCCCGATGCCCATCACGATCGCCTCGCTGCCGGCCTTGCAGGCAAACTCCAGATCGGCCGCCTGCACGTGCGGGGTCGCGCCGATCGCTTCGGCTACGATGGTGGACGAAGGTTTGACCGCATACGGGTGCGACTCGCTGCCCACCCACACGGCGCGCAGGTCGGCCGGGTCGATCGCGGCGCGGGCAAGCGCATTGCGCGCCGCCTCGATGGACATGGTGACGGTATCCTCGTCCAGTCCAGCCACCGCCTTCTCTTTGACCGGCAGCCCGCCTGAGCCGTCGTGCCAGACGCGCGCTACCTCTCGGGCCGGCAGGCGAAAGCGCGGCACGTATGCGCCGTAGCCGACGATGCCGACGGGACGATCGGGTTTGAGCATGAAGAGAGACTCCGTGGTGCGTGTTGCGTATTCCGCAGGGCGTTCAGGTTTCGCGGGCGGCGCGCAGCAGGGCCGCGGCGCGGTCGCTGCGGATGGTGCGTTCCGCGACCAGGGCGGCCGCGATGCGATCCACTTCGTCGCCGACAGCGCCGGCCGCAGTGGCTACCTGCCGGGCGTGCAACGCCATGTGGCCGCGCTGAATCCCTTCGGTGGCCAGCGCGCGCAACGCAGCCAGGTTTTGCGCCAGCCCCACCGACACGATGATTTCTGCCAGGTCGCGCGCCGTGGCGACACCCAGGATTTGCAGGGCGACGCGGGCAGCCGGGTGGACGCGCGTCGCGCCCCCCACCACACCCACCGCCAGCGGCAACTCCAGGCGCCCCGCCAGGTCGCCATCCTGGTTCACCGACCAGGTGGAGAGGGAACGATAGCTGCCGTCGCGTGCAGCGTAGGCGTGGGCGCCGGCTTCGATGGCGCGCCAATCGTTGCCTGTGGCGATCGCCACTGCATCAATGCCGTTCATGATGCCCTTGTTGTGGGTGGCCGCACGATACGGATCAACGGCCGCCAGGGCCCAGGCCTCCACCACCCGCTCGACAACCAACTCGCCCGCGAGATCCCCGGTCGTCAGCGCCTTCGCCGGGACCACGCACCAGCCGCGCGCCAGGCGTCGGTCCGCCAGGTTCGAGAGAATTCGCAGGTTGACCCGGCCGCCGGTGATCTCTTCGATCACAGGCGCCAACGCCTCGCACGCCGTGTTGACCATGTTGGCGCCCATGGCATCCCGGCAGTCGTAGATGACGTGAACCACCAGCATCGGCCCCACAGGGCTGTCAAGCAGAGGCCGCGCTTCGACATCGCGCGCGCCGCCGTGTAAGCTGACGATCACAGGATCGGTGCGGTTGGCCAGGTCAATCAGGCGTTGCTTCTGCGCCAGCACCTTGCCGGCTGCCTGCTCTGGCCGATCGAGATCGAGCACCTGGATTTGGCCGATCATCAGCGATGCGGTCGTTTCGGCGTGGAAGCCGCCGCCGGCCCGCGCCAGCCTGGCTGCGTAGCTGGCGCCCGCGACCACCGACGGTTCTTCGACGACCATCGGCGCCAACACATCGCGACCGTTGACGACGAAGTTGGTTGCGATGCCGAACGGCAGGCCATAGACCCCGATCGCATTCTCGATCATCTTGTCGGCCTGCGCCAGCCCCAGCGCATTCTCCAGCGCCGACGCCTGTTCGTTCGTGAGTTCAGCCCACTCGACCACGATGCGTTGGCGATCGGCCGGCGATAATTTGTAGAAATCACTGATGCGCGAAGATGGGCTCATAGGTCCTCGATCTGAGACAGCGCCTGCGGCAGCCAGGAAGCGCCGCCCATGTATCGGCATGATAGCGGCTTCGGTCTCTCAAAAGCTACCAGGTTGGTTTCATGGCCCCAGGGTGGCGAGCGGCAGGATGACCGCCGCGACCGGCTCGGTGAGAAGCTGCGGGAAAAGCCCCAACAGGACGCTGACAATGACCAGCCCCATGGCCAGCAGCGCCGCGCCGCGCGGCTCGCGCTCCACCGGCGCACCGCTGAGCTTGCCGAAGCAAGCCCGGCCTGCGCGCACCGCGCCGATCGTCACGCCCAACGCGCCGATCAACAGAAAGATGGTCCAGCGCGGGTCATTCTCGGCCAGCAGTTGCAGCAAGGCCCAGCGCGAGGCGAATTGCGCGCTCAGCGGCATCCCGGCCAGCGCGAACCCACCCATGACAAGCGCGATCGTGGCCCAGGGGAGCCGCGACGCCGCGCCGGCGATCCGATCCAGGCGGTCGCTCTCCAGGTGATGGCGAATCAGCGCCACGCCGGTCGCCAGAGTCAACAGCGCCAGCGTGCGGGTGAGCACCAGCCAGATCGCCGTGGGCAGGCCGGCCGTGCCGCGCAGCCCCATCGCGACCAACACCACGCCATAGTCATACAACCCGGCGTAGCCGGCATAGCGGCCAAGCCGATCCTGTACGGCCGCCAGCACACCGCCCAGGAGCGCGGTGAACACGCCCAACCAGAGCAGCCAGCGCGCGCTGTCCACCGCGGAAGCCAGCCAGGGATAGGTCACCAGGAAACGCTGCAACAGAAACAGCGTCGTGGATTGGCCGCCGATCCAGAGGAAGGCGGCGACGACCGGCGGCGCCTGTTTCGCGACGGCCGGAATGGCGACGTGAACCGGCGCCGGCTGTAACAACAAGACGAAACCGGCGATCAGCAGCCAACCCGCTACCCGGTAGGGGGTCGGATCGTCGGGGTTCAGCGGCGCTTGATCAATGTACCACGCTGCGGTCAGGAACAGCGGCGCACCCAGGGTCGGAAAGAGCAATTGCCGCCAGGCGCCCCGCGTCTCGCCCGCCTTCCCGGCCTGGATCAGAAAAACGGCCAGGATCGCGGCCAGCGCCAGAGCCAGGGGCGCGAGCGTCAAAGGCTGGAGCATTGCGGCCACGGCCCACAGCGCGGCCAGGCCTAGCCCGAATGGGTAGAAGGTGTAACCCTGGTAAGTGCGCCAGGCCAGGATGAAGGTCACGGCCGCCACACCGAGCAGAAACACCAGCAGCGCCTGCGTCACCGGCGCAATCTGCAGCGACAGGTCTTCCCAGGCTACCGGCTGGCCCAGCCACACCCCGCGACCTGCCAGCCGCACCGGTGCGGCCAGCGGCAGTCGCCACAGTCCGATGGCCAGCAAGAGCGCCAGCCCGGCGGCTGCCGGCGCGGCCAGCGCCTCAACCCGGCGGAGCAGGTAGAGTCCGCCGGCCATCAGCCCCAGAAGCGCCAGCAAGAGGAGGGGGCCGGGGATGGTATCCGTCATTCGCTGATCTCCCCCGGCTGCTTCGCCTGTTGACCCGCCAGCCCTTGCGATACCACCAGGTATGAGATCGCCAGGCCGAGCAGCACCTGGCCGGCGTCGGCCAGACCGATCAACATCCGCCGCTGGACCAGCGAGAACCAGAGCAGGCTAAACCCACCCAAGACCGTCAGCAGCGAAAGGCCGGCGTGGAACGGTTCATCGTGCAGCGCCAGGCCCAGCAGACCCAGCAGCATCAGCCAGAGGATGGCATCGCGGAACAGAGGGCTGACCCTGGGCAGCGCCACAGACTCGTGTACGCTCAAGAACGCCACGCCGGCCAGCATCACGGCCAGCAAGCGGAAACCGCTTGTCGAAGCCATCTGCGGCCAGCGCGCTTCCCAGCTCAGCCCCGCCTGCCCAGATACGTGTAGCTGCCGCGCCGACAGGTAGAGCATCACCGCGACCAGGCCGCCGGCAATGGCCTGCAACAACGCCCACTCGACCGGCAGCGCCTGCGCGAGCAACATCGCCAGCATGGTCGTCTGCACCGCGTAGGCGAACAAAGCCAGCCGCCAGTCGCGCACGATCACGATGGTCGCAGCCGCGGCGCCTGCCAGCAGCGCAGCGGGCAGGCCGCCCAGATGGCTGAGTTGGCGAAAGAAGTCAAGCAGAGACATCCATTCTCTCAGAAGTCAGTATTTGGCTGGATCAGCGCAGCAGCACCCACAAGATCACGCCGGCCAGGGCCAGCCAGCCCAGGTAACCCGCGCCTTCGCCCAGGGCAGCGAAGTATTGCAGGCCGGCGCCGGCCAGGGCCAATCCGGCCGCCGCGGCCCGGTAGAGCCATTCGAGGCTGACGATGGCCGCGATCCCTTGTTGCCAGCCGCGCATCTGGCCGAAGACGCGGGGGCGCAGGATGCCCAACGCGACCCCGCCCAGCCCAGAGAGGAGCAGGCCGAACCAGACCGATCGGCGGGCGTGCTGCAACGTCCAGATCAGGGCCGGAGACGTGAGGCTGGCAGGCAGCGAGGCCAGGCTTGCCAATTGCTGCGGCGCAATGCCCCACGCGAGGATCGGGGCGGCGACCAGGGCGATGGCGATGGTCAGCCGGCCGAGGGTCGCCCAGCCAGGCCGCGGCCCAGGCATAGCCTGGCGCGTCAAGGCTGCGGAGTCGGTAGATCGCGCCTCGCTGGCCTGCTGCGCAGGGCTTTTGCTCTGTACGGCCTCCCACAGCGCCGCGGCGAACACGGTCTCGGCCGCCAGGACGACCACGAAGAGCGGGATAGCGGTGGCGAGGTCGGTGGGGAAGACCAGCGCGGCGCGCGCGAGGAAGCCGGGCGTGCCGGGGAAGCCCCACAGCGCGAGCGCGGCGAGACCCGCAGGCAGCCGCCAGCCCCAGTGCGCAGCCGTCGCCTGCCCAACGGCCAGCAGCGCGCTGCCGAGGCTAAAGGTCACCAGCGCCCAGACGAGCGCCTGCGGGCCTGACTCCCTGGCAACATAGGCCGCCATGACGACCAGGCTCGCTCGATTGAGGGCGATCCAGCGCCAGCGCAGGCTTTCTTCGTTGACGGTCCAGGCTGCCAACGCGGTTCCGAACAGCGCCAGTGCGCCCAATGCCGCCCATTCGGGCCGGCGCAGCCATTCTGGTCCGGCCACGCCATGGATGCGCGCCAGCAGCCACAGCCCGGTAGTCGGCGCGACCAGGTGCAGCGCGACGCGGACCCCGGCGTCGAATCGGCCAGGACCCGTCAACCAGAAGTGGAGTGGATAGACCCCGGCCCGCACCAGCGCGATGACCCAGAGCAGCGCCAGCTCGAGGGGAGTGAATGCGCCGCTGGCCAACATGGTGCGGATGCCGCTTTCGCCCAACAACGCCAGCACGCCCAGCAACAGAACGCCCGTCAGGCTCAACATGGCCCAGGCGCGACCGGCCGGCTCGGCGCCTTCCCCAGGCCGCAGGCGCAGCGCCAGCGCGCCATCGAGCAAGACCCAGCAACTGGCGAGGGTCACGGTGTTGGCGGAAAAAACGAACGCCACGGCCGCCGCGGCCAGCCAGAGGGTGCGTTCGGTGCGTTGGCCGCCGACCTGCTGGGGAGCGGCCAGGTCTTGCAGCAACAAGCTGACCGCGGTCAGCAAGAGCAACAGCAGCGCGGCCAGCCAATTCCAGCCATCCAACCGCCAGTCGAGCGCGCTGCCGGCCACCGTCAAGGGCTGCCAGGTCCAACGCAGATTGGCCTGGATGGGCGGCGCGCGCAGCAGCACCAGCGCGGCCAGCGCGCCAGCGACCGTCAGCAATCCCACGAACGCCCACAGGCCAGGAAGCCGATCGCCGACGGCCGGCCGCAATATGGCCAGCGCGGGGCCCTGGCTGCGCAGCCAGCGAACCATCGCCGAGCCGAGCCAGATCAAGAGCCCGCCGAGCGCCAGGATCAGGGCTGGACCGAGCGGGTGAAGAAAGAACAATCTGAGCATGTTTCCGTTGCATCATTGTACCGCCGGGCATGGCTGGAGGCAAATTGGGGCCGCGTTGGTCCGCGCAGGGCGACTTTGCCCCCTGCGCCGCTTTCGAGTAGAATCGGCGCATGTCAATCATGTCTTGCCGGGCGGTGGTCGCGCTGCGGCTGCTGGCCGCGGCGCTCATCGGGTTGCACCTGGCGATGCCCCACTGGTTCAGCCAGGAGACAGCATGGGGCTTGTGGCCGGCCGTGTTCGTGCCGGCGCCGTGGCTTTGGTCTCTGGCCGCGATCACGCTGGTGTTGATCATCGGCGGAGACAAAGTGCTCGCGCGTTTTGGTCCGTGGGTCGCGCCGCGGTTCCAGCGACTCGCACGACTCCTTTTCGCGCACCCGACCGGCTTCCGCGGCCTTGCCGCATCGTTCGCCGCCATTCCTTTCTATGCCTTCCGCATCCGCCACCTCTATTGGGGCGATGCCAAACTGCTCGTCGAGGCGATCCCGCACCCGGATTTCCGGCTGACTTACGTCTGGCAGGCGCCGCTGGACGTGTTCCTGCACGCCAGGGCGTGGGCGCTCGGCAATCGTCTCTTCGGCTGGCCCGATCCCCAGCCGGTCTACGCGATCCTGAGTACGGCCATCGGCGTCGTCTTCGTTTGGGTGTTGTTGGAGCTGGCGGCCTGGCTGGGCCGCGATCGGATCGAGCGTGTGTTGCTGTGCGGAATCGTCGCTACGTTGGGCACGGTGCAGCTCTTCTTCGGCTACATCGAGAACTATCCGTTCATGACGGCAGGGGTGCTGATCTACATCTGGCTGGCGGTGCGTGCGCTTGCCGGCGAGGTTGCGCTCGTCTGGCCGGCGACTGCGTTGGCGCTCACTCATGCGCTCCATCCTTCGACGATCATCCTGGCGCCGAGTCTGCTCTATCTGGCATTTGGCCTGCGCAGCTTTCGCGGCGAGGAGCGGTCGCGCGATGGCGCGCCGACGGCCGGATCATCCCTGGCGTTGCGCCTCTCTGCACGGCCGGCCAGTCTATGGCTGCGCGATCTGGCCAGTCTGGCTATTCCCTATATCGTGGTCCTGGCGGGCGTGCTCGTGCTGATGACGCTGGGGAGGCACGGCGTGGATGCGCTGCTGGGCGTTGACTTTCCGGGGGGCGGCGACCGGCGGTGGTTCGTGCCGCTGTTTCAGATCACGACCGAATGGGAACACTACACCCTGTTCTCGCCTGGCCATCTGATAGACATCGTCAATCAGCAGTTGCTTGTCGCGCCTGTGGTCTGGCCTGGCCTGATTGTGGCGGGCCTCCTGGCGTGGCCGCGGTTGCCCGGGCGTGACGCCGTGTTCCGGTTGTTGTTGTTCATGGCAGCGTCCTATCTGCTGCTGATTCTGACCTGGAACCCGGACTATGGCGGCCAACGCGATTGGGACCTGTTCTCGCCCGCGGCGATACCTGCGGCGCTGCTGCTTGGCTACACCTTGCCGCGTCTCTTGCCCGAACGGCCGGCGCTGCGCGCCGCGACATGGGCGCTCGTGGCGACGCAGGCGTTCCATGCCGTTCAGTGGATCTATCTGAATGCTACTGTAAGGCTTGCTCTGCCGTGAAAACCGGCCGCCCGCCAGTCATTGCGAGCGCATCCTTCGACAAGCTCAGGACATGGTTTGCGAAGCCGTGGCCTGAGCCAGGTATCTTCTCAATAAGTGGAGGCGACGGGGGTCACAGACCCCCTGAGAGCAGGCTCATAGGCGGTCTGCGACCGCCGTTCCCCGGATTATTGAGAGGATACTGAGCCAGGACGAAGCAATCTCCTGCCCATGGCAGGAGATTGCTTCGTCCTGAAGGATGCTGGCGCAATCGCGCACTACGCTCCTCGCAATGGCTTTTCACGGGCCGTAGCGCCGCGGCCGCGGCATGGGCAACCGTCTGAAAAGGGAACCGGGTGACGACTTCTTCTGCTGCGCTGCCTCTGGTCATCGTCGGCGCGGGCGCGGCCGGGCTGATGGCGGCCATCCACGCCGCCGGCGGTCCGCGGCCCACGCTGCTGCTCGAAGGCGGCGAGCGGCCGGGCCGCAAGATCCTGATCAGCGGCGGCGGTCGCTGCAACGTGCTGCCTGCCCAGGCTTCGGCAGCCGACTTCGTCAGCGATGCTTCTTCGCACACGATCCGCAAGATCATGGCTGCATGGCCGCTGACGCGGGCGCGGCGCTTCTTCGAAGAGGATCTGCGCGTGCCGCTGGCGCTCGAGGCAGAGACCGGCAAGCTCTTTCCAGCGAGCGGCCGGGCGCGCGACGTGCTGGATGCGTTGTTGACCGCGGTCAGCGAGCGGGGCGCGCACATCCGCGCCAACGCGCGCGTGACGGCGCTGGTCTACGAAGATGATGGCTGGTTGGTTCGCCTGGCGTGCGACCAGGTCATCCGGGCTGGCCTGGTGATCCTGGCCACCGGAGGACTGGCGGCGCCCGCTGTGGGCAGCGATGGAGGCGGTTTGCGCATAGCCGAGCAGTTAGGGCACGCGATCATCCCGACCTATCCAGCCCTCGTGCCGCTCATCGGCGGCAACCCTGCCCATCGGGCGTTTGCCGGCCTCTCGCTGGAGGCGACCGTGCGGGTTGAGGAGGCGTGGGGCGAGACCCAGGTCGCGGGACGACCGCGGTCGGCCGTCTCATCTTGCGGCGGCTTTCTCTTCACGCATCGCGGTTACAGCGGGCCGGCTGTGTTGAATGTCTCGCACGTCGTAGCGCGCACGCTGTTGCGCAGGGGGTTGCAGGGGCAGGCCGGCGTCGCGACCGCGCCGGAAGTCGCGGCGCGCTCGTCTTTGCCCTCGTCGCCTCAGGCCGCGGTGGGGCCGCGGCTGACCGTGCAGTGGACGGCCCTCGATGCTGCAACGTGGAATGCACGGCTATGCGCAGAGGGGGGCTCAACGCGCGCGCTATTGCGACAATTCTTGCCGGAGCGCCTGGCGCTTCAGCTCTTGACCGAGACCGGTCTGCTGGACGCCGATCTGGCGCAGCTCCGTCGTGATGCGCGTGGCCGCCTGATCGAGGCGTTGACGCGTTATCACTTGCCAGTGGCCGGGCATGAGGGATACCGGGCCGCGGAAGTGACCGGCGGCGGCGTATCGCTGGCCGAGGTGAACCCTGCGACGCTGGAAAGCCGGCGCGCGACGGGACTCTTCTTCTGCGGCGAGATGCTGGATGCCTTTGGGCCGATCGGCGGGTATAACTTTCTGTGGGCCTGGGCGACGGGAAAAGTGGCCGGCGAGACCGCGCGGCGCGGATGAGAGGGCGACCGCAGAGGATCGCCCCAACAGATCGAGAACACACGGGAGAGCTGATCATGGCAGACATCGCTATCGTCGGCGCCGGCCTCATGGGGACAGCCGTCACCTGGCCGTTGAGCGATAACGGCCACCGCATTCGACTCGTCGGCACGCACCTGGACCGCGAGATCATTCGTTCATGCCTGGAGCGGGGCTATCACCCGAAGCTGCGCCGTTTGCTCCCGCCTGCCGTGCGACCCTACTACGTCGAGCAGGCGGCGGAGGCGTTGGCGGGCGTGGATGTGGTCGTCAGCGGGGTCAACTCGCTAGGCGTTCATTGGATCGGACGCACGCTGGCGCCGCTGCTGCGGCCGGGGATGACGATCATCGCGGTCACGAAGGGGCTGGAAGCGTCCGCGGATGGCCAGATGCGCATCCTGCCGGATGTGCTGGCGAGCGAGTTGCCGGCTGGACTGCGGGACGCGGTTTCGTTGGCTGCGATCGGCGGGCCGTGCATCGCGGGCGAGCTGGCTGGCCGGCGGCCCACGTGCGTCGTCTTCACGTCGCGCGACAAGGCCGCGCTGCACCGTCTGCGCGACCTCTTCCGCACCGACTACTACCACATCTGGCTCTCGACCGACATCATCGGCGTGGAGGTTTGCGCGGCGCTCAAGAACGCGTACACGCTGGCCGTGGGGCTGGCCGGCGGCTTGTTGGAGCGAGCGGGGGGCGAGGATGGAGCCGCCGCGGGCATGCACAACCTGGCCGCGGCGTTGTTCGGCGTCAGCATGCACGAGATGACGCAGATCGTCACTCTGCTGGGCGGCCGGGCCGATCTCGTCCCCAACCTGTCGGGCGCTGGGGATGAGTACGTGACGGCTGTCGGCGGTCGCACGATCCGCATGGGCCGGCTGCTGGGCAAGGGCCTCACCTATTCGCAGGCGGTCCAGGAGTTGGCCGGCGAGACGCTGGAGGGGCCCTTCGTGGTCCAGCAGTTGGCCCGCGCGCTGCCGGGCTGGGAGGCACGCGGACTGATCGGCCCCGATGACCTGCCGGTGTTGCGCATGTTGTGTCAGGTGATCACGCAGGACGCCCCCGTGCAGATTCCCTACGCCGACTTCTTCGGCCGGGGCGCAATCACGCTGTAGGATTTGCCGGAGAACGGCGCCAGCAGGGGTGCGGCTGACAACTCGTCATCGTCGTGATATTATAGTGCAAGATACTACGTCTTGGTGACAGTTGGATGACACAAACTATCACGGGCCTTTCGCAACGAGAAGCCGAGTTCCTTGTAAAAGGCCCGCCGTCTGACATCGTCTCCGCGGCAGGCCTGATGCAGCGCCGCGCGACCTTCGAGGCGGACTGAGAGCGCCGTCTGGTGCACCTGTTGCCGCCCCAGCAACCGGTGACGTTCGCCGCGGCCTGGCAGAGTGTGATTTCCCTGGTCGCCGCACTGCAAGCATCATTCGCACGACCCTCGCGGGCTACCCCACCAACGCCCCCAGGATCACCACGAGCGCCGCGCAGCCGGGGTCAACCTGGCCCTCGGTGCGCTCGCCCACCCAACTGGCGCGGCCGATCTGGCTGCGCAGCGGGGTGACGGCGTCGCGGCCGGCCTCGGCCGCGGCCAGCGCCACGCGGCCGGCAGCCTCGATCGCTTCGCCTGCTTCCACCGCGGCCGCGAACGCCTCGACCGCGGGGTGCAACGCGTCGAGAATCGTCTTCTCGCCGAGCTGCGCCTTGCCGCGTTCCTGAATGCCCTGCTCCGCAGCTCGAAACATGGCGACCAGGTCGGCCGGCGTCAATTCGGCCTTCCCCATCACCGTCTTGCCGGCGCGCATGAGCGCAGTCGCCAGCAGTGTGCCCATCGTCGAGGGGCCAACCTTGTTGGTCAGCAGCCCCGCGCTGCCCAGAAACTTGCCGAGATCGTTCGCCGGCGTCGCCTGGGCATATCCCGCCAAAGCATCGGCGATCTTGCCGAGGGTGTAGCCCATGTCGCCGTCGCCCACCGCCTGGTCGAGCGAAGTCAGATGATCCACCTGCGTCTTCAGCGCCGCGCAGACACGCCCCAGCGCATCCGACACAGATTGCCCGCCATACGTCACGGTCATCTCTCTATCTCCCGTCTCTATCTCTCGTCTCTATCTCTCGTCAAGCCTGCCGGAAGAAGGGCGTGTGCGCCGGGTAATCGAGCAGCGCGGTCAGCTCGTCGTCCAGACGCATGAAGGTGAGGGATGAGCCGGCCATCTCCATCGAGGTAGCGTATTCGCCCACGTAGGCGCGATGGACCTTCAGGCCTTTGCCGGTCAGGATGTCGTGCACCTGACGGTAGATGATGTACAGCTCTTCGGGTGGGGTGGCGCCCAGCCCGTTGACCATGACCGCCAGCGTGTCGCCGGCCGCGGGCTGCAGATCCTCCAGGATCGCCTGGGTCATGCGCGTGGCGATCTGGTCGGCGGTCTGGAGTGTTTCGCGCTTCTTGCCCGGCTCGCCGTGGATGCCCATGCCGATCTCCATCTCGTCTTCACCGATGGTGAAGGTGGGCCGGCCGGCCATCGGCACGGTGCAGGGCGAGAGGGCCACGCCCATGCTGCGGGTGTTGGCCAGCGCCTGCTCGGTCACCCGCACTACATCTTCCAGCAAGCCGCCTTGATCGGCCTTTGCGCCCGCGACCTTGAACGCAAAGACCATGCCCGCCACCCCGCGGCGACGGTGCGCCTGTTCGGCCGGCGCAGACGCCACATCGTCGCGCACCAGCACGGTCCGCACCGTGATCCCTTCCATGTCGGCCATCTCGGTCGCCATGTCGAAGTTCATCACGTCGCCGCTGTAGTTGCCATAGATGTACACGACGCCGCGGCCGCCGTGGATGTGCCTGGTAACCTCGAGCATCTGATCTGCGCTGGGCGAGGCGAACACGTCGCCAACCGCGCAGCCGTCGAGCATGCCTTTGCCCACGTAGCCCAGGAATACCGGCAGATGCCCGGAACCGCCGCCGGTCGCCAGCGCGACTTTGCCCTGGATCGGCGCGCCGGCGCGCACGATGCAATGGATGTCATCGCCGGCGTGACTCAATTGCGTGGGATGGGCCTTCAGCAGGCCGTCCAGCATCTCGACCACGAACTGGTTGGGGTTGTTGAGGATCTTCTTCATCGGGTGCGCTCCTTCGATCGTTGAGATTGTCGCGCGAGATCGTGCCGACGCCCCTATTTTACGCGCGATCGGTCCCAGCACAAAATCGCCGCATGGCAGACCGGCCGGCGATGAAGTCGCCGGGCCTCGTCGCCCGACACATCGCCTGGGCAGCTCACACATGGAAAGGAACACCGAACACGGATGAGTTTGGATGTGTGGATGCGTCATTTGACAAACCCGGCAACTCGCGATATAGTCTTTCGAAATCTAGTAACTTGGAGACTAGTAATCCTTCTTCCGCTTCGAGGCATCAATTGGTCGTCCGCAACGCTGTTCTGGGCCTGCTTGCACAACGTCCGCGCCACGGATACGAGCTGCGCGCGGCGTTCGAGGCGCTGGCCGGCGGAGAAGAGAATTGGGACGTCAAACCCGCCCAGGTCTACACCACCCTGACGCGGCTGGAGCGGGACGGCCTGGTGGTCGAGCAGTCGGTGGAGCAGGATGCGGGGCCAGAGAAACGCATCTATGCTCTGACGGCCGAAGGCCAGGCGGCTCTCCAGGACTGGTTGGCCGAGGGCACGCCGCCGGAGCATCAGCGCGATGAGTTCTACCTCAAACTGATGCTTGCACTGGTTTCCGGAGCCGTTGATCCGTACCGTCTGCTCAACACCCAGCGCACAGTCCTATATCGAGAGCTTCATGCGATCACCAATCAGCGCGCCCGAACAGATCCCAATCGCGAGCTGGCGAAAGTCCTGCTGCTCAATAAGGTCGCGATGCGGTTGGAAGCCGATTTGCGCTGGCTGGATATGACTGAGGCGCGTCTTGACGAAATCAGGCGCCAGCCGCTGCCTGAGCCCGAAGCCAGGCCGCGCGGGCGACCCAGGAAAGGTATTGAATAATCTGTTGCCAGGAGGAAGCCATGCCACTCATTCACACTGAGAACCTGACCAAGATGTATCTTTTCAATAAGTGGGGGCCGACGGGGGTCGCAGACCATAGGCATCAAGCTAAGCTCCGGCTGGCTGGAGTTGATTGGGTGGGACCAGGCGTTCCAACTGACGCAACGTACTCGGCGTTTTGCGGCGTTTGGTCTTGCCGCCCAAGCGTTGCAGGCGCTGGTCGAGTTCGGTCAAGGCGCCTTCCAGGTCGCCGGCCGCCAGGCGTTGGGCGATGCGCAGCACATGCCGGCGCAGGATGTGGGTGGCTTTGACGAGGCTCAATTCCGCCGCGGTGGTCAGCCGGTGCTGGGCGGCCAGAAAACAGAGCAGCACCGCGCCGATCAATTTGGCGTACAACTCACACAGCACGCGTTCCCGGCGCAGGCCCGCCACGCGATCGACCGCGAACTCGCTTTTCCAGAGTTTGAAGACCAGTTCGACTTGCCAGCGCACCGGGTACAGGAGCGCCACTTGCTCGGCACTGAGCAGGGTGGCGGGGACGTTGGTCATGTAGATGTTCCAGGCCAGCAAGGCCAGATAGCGGGCCGTGGGTGTGCTGCGGCCCTTGCGGCGGGCGTTGGCGGTGGCCCGTTGGCGCCGGCGGTCCACCACTTCTTGCGGCAGCCGCACCGCGATAATGCGGCACGGCAGGCGGTGGGTGTTACCGACCAGGAGGTCGCGTTCGCTGAGGCTGGCCGTTTCGCTTTGCAGCCAAGCGAGCAGATCCACCGGTGCCGTCGTGGTGGCATCCCGCAAGCCCACCTGCAAGTCCAGCCGCGGCAGGAAGTACGCCTGCTGGGCGGCGGTGGTCTGAAAGCGCTCCAACTTGAAGTAACCCAGATCGGTCAGGCGCAGGACGCCGGGGCGCAGCGTGCTCAGATCGGCGTCATAGGCCTGATCCGGGTCACACCCGGTCTGGAAGACCACCTGCTCGAGCTCACCCGTCAGGAAGTTCAGCAGCAGTTGCACTTTCAGGCACGCGACCGGCCCGTCCCCGCCACTCCCCGGATAGGTCTCCTTGAGCGTGGCGGGCAGGGCGATGCAACTGCTGTCCAGAATTTCCACTGCCGTGAACTGGCGCAAGATGGCCACCGCCAGGGGTACGCGCTGCTGAAACCACCGCAGGCTTTCCTGGCAGAGCGCCGCAAACAGCTTGACGGCTGCCTCGTTGATGCGCTGATCCAGCCCTTGCGCGCTGATCGCGACGTCGAGATCCGCGGCCGTCTCCGCCAAGTCGTTGAGGGAGGCCGTGGGCCGTTCACTCCAGCCCAACACCAGGGTCTCCACAAACACGGCACCCGTCAGCTTGGAACGCCGGATCACGAACTTGGTCTGCCGAGCGGTCGTCTCGGCCGTCTGCTCAAAGAACGTGCGAAACGCCTGCGCCATGGCGCCCTGGTCGATCATAGTGGTTCCCTCCCGCAGTGTGTGGTGGGTAGCATGATGCCATAAGCGCACCAGAAAATCAACTGTCGGAACGGCGGGACCGTTAGCTTGATGCCTATGGGGTCGCAGACCCCCTGAAAGCAGGCTCGTAGGCGGTCTGTGACCGCCGTTTCCCCGGATTATTGAGAGGATACGCTCTAAGGCCGCCAGATCCGTTTCCAGGGTGCGCGGCCCGCAGTTGAGCAGCCGGTAAGCCAGGTCTTCGACGGTGCGATAGGTCTCCTGTGCCACAGCTTCCCAGGCCAGGCGCAGCAGTTGGGCCCGACGCACACGGGTGACCGCCTGCCGCCCAGCTTGTCGGCGGAGTTGATCGTCTTCCGGCGCATGCAGGGTGACGATAATCGGCGCAAACTGGCATTCCTTGAGCGGTTTGCCCGGCGGTTCGTTTGCTTTGATCGCCAGCATCACGGTCTGGCCTGGCTTGAGCGCCTCGGGCATGCGCCAATGGCTCAGATAGCTGGCCTTGACCGCCGCCAGGAGCGCGCGGCTTTCGAAGGGCGAGTAGTTGAACTCCTGTTGAAATTGCGTCAGGAACGCTTGGTCGAGCGTTTTGGTTGCCAGGCGCTGTTCGAGTTCCGTTGCGGTCTGTCGTAACATACGCATTCGCCTCCGGTTGGGTGTTGCAGGGAGCTTGCCGCCCCCATTCAC
>Ga0194110_10002026_pt1 | contig 25874 bp, 9 predicted proteins | sample TA2Kig1200mmetaG_FD_146192 | JGI IMG/M metagenome (GOLD analysis project Ga0194110, IMG submission 146192) | Freshwater microbial communities from Lake Tanganyika, Tanzania - TA2015032 Kigoma Deep Cast 1200m | ecosystem: Environmental > Aquatic > Freshwater > Lake | place: Tanzania: Lake...
CAGTGGTTACATTTGCATTTAAAAGATTAAAATTACTTTGATTTGAAGTTAAATCTCCACCGTCAATATTCAAATCACCATCAAAGTCAACAGTTGCATTTCTAACGGTGGCAACACCTGTTGTTGCACCCAATACAATGTTAGTTGCAGCACCAAGAACATTTGCAGTAGTTACATTTGCATTGAATAAATTAAGGTTTGCAGTTTGACTTGTAACAGACCCACCTTCAACCCCAAGATTACCACCTAGATTAACATTCTTTTCAACACCAAGACCACCCTCAAGAACTAGACATCCAGTATCTTTATTAGTTGACTCTGTGGTGCCTGAAATTATTGTGGTGCCTGTTAGAGAGAAGTTACCACCAACAAATAGATTCTTTTCAATACCAACACCACCTTCAATGATTAAAGCACCAGTATCTTTATCAGTTGATTGTGTATCAATATTAATTCTAATATCAGCACCAGTAAATGTTAGTTTATCTGTGCCGTTTTCATCATATTCAATTTTGGAGTCTTGACTAGTTCCAAATGTTAAGAACGTATCGTCTGGGATTATAATTTCTCCAGTTCCATCTGGATCTAAATTTATATGTCCGTCAGTGTTTGTTGATGAAATTATATTTCCATCAATTCTAATATTATCAACGTTCCATTGATCAACTTTACGATTCTGATCAAGAATAGCAACAAAACCATTTGCAGGAGTTGTTGGGTTTGTTTGACCTGCTACTAACCCAGGAGCAATGCCTAACAGGTCTGTATAGTATCTACCACCAACTATTAGTGAATTGTTAGAAAAATCTCCGACAAATAGTCTACCACCACCATTTCCATGTGTTCCTACTCCAACTGTAAGACCAAGTTCTCCAAAATTAAGAGATGCTGGAGCAATAGTTCCTGTAGACCTTTTAACTCTAATTATACTTGCCATCTTAGAAATTTCCTCCGTTGATATCTAAATTCTGTGTTGCGCCTGGGGTTAACGTTAATGTGGCATCCCATTTAGAAGTGGAACCATTATAAACAAGAACCATTCCATCAGATAAATTTGGCGCATTGACATCACTGAGTTCAGACAAGGAGGAACCACGAGCACCTGCAAGTGAGGATATAACTTTTATTGCAGATTGCTGCCCTACTCTGACTTTTATTTCTGCCATCAACAAATAGATGATTATCTAAAATATATTTATAATGAATTAAATCCGATAGTCAAATTACTCAATTAAATTTTATTTTGAATCATTAATTAATTGTCTTAACAACAACTTAATCTCATCAATATCTTGTTTCATTTTATTCAATTCTTCTTTTTGCAATTCTCTATTGTGTAATGCATTAACATACTGATTATATGCCAAAGAATCGCAATTGATGATAGCTCCACTATTTTCATCACGATAAAGATTCTGATGCCCTTTTACTCTAATCATCTTATTGCTATTGTTCTAAGTTCTTTAATTCTTGGTGGATATGCTTGATTAGTTCCGGACATTACAATTTTAATTACATATCCATTAAATAAATTAAGATTGTTGGCAGTAAATTCATATTCTTTAAATTCATTGTCCAAACTTGAAGATACAAAAGTATCTGGTTTTCCATTATTTTTAGAAGGATCTATAACTCTTAAAGAATTTAGATTTTCATATCCAGGGAATAATTCAAACGCTTGTTCAATTTCACCGGAGTCTGGTCTAAACAAACTATATAAAATTCTAAAATCAGCAGATTCATGTCTATATGCCGATAAAATAACTTTGAGTGAAGATGCTGGTTGAGCTAAGTTTACTTTTTTTGAAATATAAACCGCAGCATGTGGATCATCTAATATAGAATTTGATCTGTTATCTAGCGTAAAATCAGTAATTGGTCTGTTCAAACGACTTGAAATAAATTCGGTAAATGCGGTATCTAAAAATATTATGGGTGACAAATTGGGATCCGTTGTATTCAAATCTATTGCAGTAGTAAATGATTTGTTTCTTGTTAAACCACTTAAATATTCAGTTTCATTTTCTTTGGAACATACAATTCTAACACTTTTAAGAACATTTAAAGAATTTAGTTGGACCGGTTCATATCCATTATCTAAAAATGAAGTTTCATCTCCACCAACACTCGTTCCAGTTACAGATCTGATTTGAGCGGAAACTGATGTTGATGATCCTGGAGTAATGACATCATATGTGGGTACTATTGAACTGTATAAAATATTTTCTGTTGCAAGAACGTTAGATCCACCTAATGTTGCTTCTGATGTAAATTGTATCTGTGGGTTTCCATTATCGGCGCTTCTATCCGCTCCCTTTGAACTTCCTCGATCAATTTGAATATAATATCTATCTAATCCAATATTTAAATCATCAATATCATGAGTTGTATTAATTCTACGCAATGAAACCCCATTTAATTCATACTTATACATTAAACTATTAACAGAATGTGGAATTATAATTGTAGAATCAACGCCTCTAGTAATAGCATTCAAGGAGCCATTGCCAATAGATTGATATCCAATAATTTCATTTCCAATTTTTACATATCCAGTATTAGCCGCTCCAACAGCAATACCCTCAAATGTACTAAAAATTGCAGTGCCTCCAGCTCCAACAGAAATTGATGTTCCCGAAGCAGACAGTTCTGATGTAATTTGAACTGGTGCTAAACTAGATTCTGCATCCTTAATTCTAAGTTTATTAGTTTTAGCATACATGTGGTGATCAAAGTGATCTACTTGTATATAATTACCAGAATATTGATTTGTTGAAGAGGCAAAAGATCTAATTGTAACACCAGCACCGGTCAATACATTAGAATCATTGTAATAACTTAATTCGCCACCATTAGTAAAAGTATTTCCTTGAATATTTGTTAAGAATAATGTATCTACTCCAGGAGATGTTAAAATAGAAATTCTTGCACCAGTCCCAGTTTTGCTAATAACGGTAGAAGTTACAATTCCAACTACATCTCCAACTTGGTAACCATTTCCTGGATTTACAATTGTTGGTGTTCCAGTGATTGTTCCAGATGTTGCCGTAATATTTAATACAAGCCCAGAACCCTTTCCTATAATGTTAAAAGTGGATACATTATTATTTGATGGTGTTGCCAAATCACTATCATAATTACTTCCTCCTGTGGTTAATCCCACCGTGGCCACAGAACTACCAGTTCCAAAAACGTAACCATATACATACGGTTTTGTTGTGTCTGCAACTTTTCTACCTTTTAACAAATTATTTGTTATAGAAGAGTTTGTTGTTGTAGTAATTCCTAAAGTCGCTGTTCTCGGTAATGTTGTTAATGGATTATTTGTTAGTTTCTGAACATAACCATTACTCTCATCTAATGTTGGATTAAAGAAAGTGGCAGTCCCTGTCGGGGATGTAAACTTTGCCTTATAAAGTTTAAACTTAAGATCCTGATATTGATTTGCTGTCCATATAGATCCATTTTGAGATTTAAACAAACTTCCCATTGAGAATTGTTTAGAGTATGTTACGGCATTTACATCGGGAAGACTTGCAGTATTAACAGTTTTTTCGCCCATGATTGCCGTCCATAGTTCATAACTATCACTATTTTCCGAAATAATTACAACGGCATATTCTCTTCCTGGTGGTAGATAAATTGGTTCATCAAAGGTAATTTTAGTTGCAACAGAAGCATCTGCAGAAATATTAACTTGACTTGGTCTTAAAGTAACTGGAGTTCCAATAACAATCCTTGTAGGAGTTCCAAGTTCAACAGTTCTTATTTCAACTTTTACCGGAGCATTGCCACCATCTTTTTTAGCAAAGAATAAATCAACGGCAGTTAAAAATGCACCGTTTATGTCATCGAATGTAGATGTTGGAGAGGGAGCCTCAACATTTCCACCAACAACAAATGATTGTGCAAGAGGATCAACAAATCTTTGAATTGTTGTTCTTGTATGGGTGTTTATTGTCGTTTGCGAGGTTGTTGTATTGGTTGTAAGATTTACTACAGTTTGTGTGGTTAAATTTTTAGTTGTGTTTGTAACAGTATTCTCCCATTGCTCAAGAGTTCCATCAGAATTAAAATTTGTTTCTGCAAATGAAGTGTCCGAACTTCCAGGAAGACCAGGATTATTTGATGAACTTGAAGACAATTTAAACGTTTTAGTTCCAGTAGGAATTCTTACAGTTGGAGTTGGAGTTCCATTTGGATCTCTTAAGAAAAAGGTTCCAATTAAATCTCCAAAATTATCAGAAATCAATCTTAGGTTAGATACAAATGCTACGGCACCGCTAGTTTGCCCAACCAGCTGCATACCAGAAACTAAATATCCAGAATATTTTCCTTGAGCTTCTTCTGATAGTGAAATGGTATCAATATTTAAAATTGTAGATGACTGACTATATCCTGATGATATAGATTCATTTCTATTATATGGATTAATTGTGTAAGTTGCTGATGGTGCGTTATATGGTCCATACTTGTGATTTGGTGTTGCAACCCTAAATGTAATTAAATTCCTGTTATCAAATCTCCCTATAACTGCTTCCCCTATTATAAATGCTTTAGATGGATTTGAAATTTCAACTAATTTTGGAATAAAATCAACACCACTATTTCCATCTAAAAATTGATAAAATTGAGTCGATGGTTTAACATTAGATACTGAGAACTGAATGTTTCTAGATCTCATAAACGATTCTTTGGACGATGAAATTAGAACATTTCTTATTGTAGTATCAGTATTACTTACAGTATCAAAAGTTGAAGATGATGAAAGTGAAGAAGTTGTATTAGTGACCGTATTAGATGTTGTGGTACTGGTAGAATCAGTTATTGTTCTATTCCCTCTCCCCCTAATTGTTGGTAAATTAATAGTTTCTTCAGTATTGATGTTAATTGGTGCTAATGTAACCGCAACATTACTTGTCAAATTTTGAGTAAGTATTCTACTAGAATTTAAAGTTATATCAATATTTTTATCTGGAAGCTGAACTGTTCTAACCCAATTATCAATCTCTGGACTGAGTTTAATATCACCACTATACACAATAACATTAAATGGATTTACATTCTCAACGGTTGTCGCAAATGCTTGTTCTATCCATCCAATAGAATCATATTTTAAAGTTAGTGCCTGCCCAGTTTTTTGAACATTTGGATCTAATAATTGGAAATTTTGCGACGTATCTAATTGCTCATCAATGACTGAAATTGCTGGGGCAAGTTGCGATTTGAGTGAATTTCTACTAACAATGGGTGTCAATTCATTTGCAGAAGTATTAACTCTTATGTTAGACAATCTATTATTGGTGAATGCATAATTTTTAAAGTCATCAACAAAAAATCCACTCTTAAATCTATTATTTCCTTCCTCATCTTGAATTTGTAAAGTTTGAGTATTTAATTCAAGTAGTGATAATGAAGTTACTCTCTCTAAATTTTCTACCCTATCTTCAATTAAACCAATATCTCTCATTGTATATCGTCTATTATCCACTAATGTTACAACGGCATTTGCAGGGTTGTAAAGATATGGTGGTAATTTAATAGTTGCAATTTCCATTACCGCATCACTTTTAGATGGTGCCTTAGGAGTTTTTGAAGATATTCCTCTTTCAACAATAAATGTTCCGGTTTTATCTAGATATAATTTATCAATTCTTGCTAGATAATATTCATATCCAAGTAAAGAACTTTCGTTTGGTGATAAAATACGAGTTGGTTTTATAGTTCTCGATGAAAAATCAAATGGGGAAGATGAAATTTCAGTAAATACAGGAACTCTTGGTCTAAAATCTAATGTATCGGAAGTCCTTATTGAGTTCTGATTAATAAATGGAACATCATGAGTGAATCTTTCTGCGTCATAACTCAAAACTGTAAATATGTCACCAGAATCATCTAACGGCACAGAATAATAATCAAATACGATTAAAAGTTTTTTAGATGGTTCTGGAGTATTTTTATTTCTAACAATTTTAGAATAATCGTAATATTGATTTTTTTGACCCTTATTAAGACTATATGAATTTGTAATATCGTTATATTTTCCAGGAGTAATTGATTCAATATTCGTTTTTATTTTTGATTCACTAAATGTAATATCCTCGGTAGATGTCAATTTTTCTGAATTCAAATATACAACTCCTAAAACATTTGTTGATTCTTTAGTAACAACTCTAGCAATAGCGCCGCTAGTTGACCCCAAAATATTTTCGCCAATAATTGCATTTGTTGTTACATTAGCACTGGCACCAAACTGTATTTTGTCCAAGGTAGGTGCTGAAGAATCATATGATTCGTATATTGATATTATTTTTACAACATCTGGATAATTTAAGGATATTTCTTCGTCCTGAACTCTTAAACCATAATATTGATTATATGAAAGACCATCTCCAATTGATGAGCTAATACCACTTCCCGATTCTGGATATTTTGATTTATCCACAATTAAAGTCTGACTTTTGTTATATGTTTTTATTTTACTTTGAATTCCATTTTTAATTATTGTAGAATTTACAACAACATTATTTGTTTGGTTAGGAGTTAATCCACTAATAGTTATAGTATTTCCACTTAAAACAAATTGATCTGAAGTTACTGTGCCAATGCCACCATTACTATAATGTATAGAATATCTTTCTTGATCAAATGCTTCAAAAAATGCGCTTGAGATACCACTAATTGCAGATATGTCAAATGTCAATACTCCCTGAGCATTAGTAGATTGTCCGGTTATTTGTTGAGAAAGTTTTAATAAAGAATTAGAAAGATTTACTGAAGCAATATTATTATCTGGCAATTTTGCATATAATCCAGAATCCTGATTTCTTATAAACGGAGCACCAATAGAAACATCAGTGAATTTTCCATTTGTAATTACACCATCATATACACCCGCCACGCCTGGTGTAGGTGCAATGGTTAATGTTCTACCGTCTGGGGAAATTGCTGTGACTCTATTAAATGTTGAAAAATTAGCCGGAACTGTAACTCCCAATCCAGAGATTGAACCATCATTTAAAATAACTTGAAAAGAGTTTTGTGATAATGTGGTTTGATATCTAATAATTGATCCAACCTTTACTCCTATAAAGTTTTTTCCAGCACTTGTTACAGTATTTGATCCACTTATGGTTAGTTCAGTTACCCCATTTGGAAAACTAAATTTTTCAAGAACGCAATCTGCCGTAAATTGTGAAAATCCTGTTGATGCATTTTGTTGTACTGATTTAATATCATCAGTAGAATATGCTATTACGGATTTAATAGTTCTTGAAAAGTCTAGTCCATTAACAATCAATTGTTCTCCAACGTTAAAAGTTCCGGAAGTTTGACTTAAATTAATAGTTGTAGAATTTTCTCCGGCAGCAACGGCAAAACCACTGGCTCCACTACTTTTCCCCTTAACAAAGGAAGTTTTTGGCAATTCTGTATTTGATACCGAAGAATTTAAAACAAGAGTAGTATATGTTTGAATATCATACAAATATAAATTAAAATTGGTAGAAGCATTTTTGTAAGGAGCATCATCCAAACTAAAATTATATACTCTAGCATTACCAATAGTTGTAATTCCTGCCGATCCTTTTAATCGATCACACAAATTTATAATCTCTGTCTGTTTTGCTGTTCCAAAAACATTATTGACTTTTAAAATATTTCCCATTTCAAAAGGAATATTTACATTTTCAATCTTTTCAGTGTCTCTGGGTTTTTTTACATCAAGAATAGTTGCTGAAATTTTGTCTATATCATATCCCCGAACATAAGCTTTTCCTGGAGATATTTTTACACACATTAAATCTTCAGACGGTTTATTTTTTTCTGCTGTCGTTTCAAAATCAAAAAATAATCCATTATTTCCTAGTCTATCATTTAATGAATTATTTACAAAAACACTAAATGGTTCAACTGTATAGTCACCAGATTCATCATAAGTTCTAGCTGCCATATAATCTTTGATTATATTGTATTGAGATTTTTGTTCAATTATTTTAATTTTTCCATTTTCAACTCTTAACAATTCAATAAAATCTGTATCATTAAGATCTGATATTAATTTTTTAGTTAAGGTTAAATTAATCTTAAACCTATCAGCACCTGGTGCCGCATAGTTTGTAAATCCTTTTGAAGGGTCGTATAATGATTTTTCATCTTTTGATCCGATAATTAGTTCATCAATTTTTAATCCTACTCTATACGAAGGGGTATTACTATAATCATCTAAAATTATAGTTTGTTTTGATACATTAACAAAATATCCTCTAACAAAATAAACACCATCACCTATTGATGCTGAAGACCCTACGGATGTTGCACCCAATGGTATTAAAGACGCAAATGGAGTTCCTGCATTAATAGTTGTATTTCCATAAGTTATATTTTTTTCTGCAATTAATGCCTCACCATCTTGAAACGGGTTAAATTGAAAATTATTATCAGAGTCTAAATATTTTACATATATGGTTAAATCAGTTATATTTGAATTATTTGGAAAAGAAACAAATTGAATTGTTGCACTTGTTCCTGATATTTGGCCGGTTACCTTCATTCCAATAAAATTATTAATATAAAGAGATATATCAACTCCAAAATTAGTCGAATTAAGTTTTACGGAATTAAAATTTCCATCATATGCAATATTTCCAGGAATCACCATTGATCCGTCTTTAAACATATGACTTCCAAAAGTCTTTATTTGATTCTGCAAAATTGATTGCAGAGTTGTCAGTTCTCTTGCCTGTACTGGAAACCCGGGTTTAAATAGGACTTTGTAAAAATTCTTATTAGAATCAAAATCATCATAGTATGGATTAATATTTAAATCTGTTTTTTGTACCATTTTTGGTTAGAATTCCAGAATAATTTTAATGTCTTCTTTTTGCCTAATATCTCTTGTTACCAAGGGGCGATTATCAATATAAATTATATCTCCCTTCTTTTTATTTATGTCTGGATTTGAAAGACCATTTGTAAACACTGTTCCCAAATTTATAGATTTATTTCCAATATTAATTTGACTTCCTGTAGGGAAAGCAGTATCAATAGATGCAGTAAATCCTTCGCCAACTATTGACCCGCCAGAAGATTGAAAATCATAAACAGAAGTTACATTATTATAATCAGTTTGATCTAAATTATCCTTAAAGTATAAAGATCTATCTCTAAAATATTTAAGTACTTTTGTTTCACTATCATAGGATGCTATGTACGCTTTTGCAGTCCCACCAGTTACAGATTGAGTTATTTCAGTTCCTATTATTGGAGTTCCCGTAAAATTAGAAGTAAATTTAATTGCTCCTAAAGATGAATATTGATTTTCTGTAAAAATAATAGTATCAGAAGAATATGTGGTTGGATTTTTTATAATACCAACTTGTGAAAATTTAGTATCAATAGGAAAATCTTTGGTTGAATCATCAAATCTCGCATATATTAGTATTTTATCTGTTCCCAATTCAGTATAAATATCACTTCCATGTCCTTTGGATGGTGGAATAATTGGAATTAATTTTGCAGGATTTGTTAAACTTCCCTCCGGTTGAATACTCCCCAAATCAACGATTGCCCAAGTATACCCAAAACCTCCTGCCGTAACTTGTGTAGAGATAATAGATCCAGACGAATCAACATTGACTAATACTTTACCACCGCTACCGTCTCCAAGGATATCAACAATTTTTGAACTATATCCAGCACCACCATTTGCAATGTATACTTTTTTGATTTGATTTGGATTGGTAGAACTAGACTCCCCATTTTCTCTCAAACTTACAATTTGAGCATCTGTCGAAGTTGCCCATTCGTTAGGAACAACAACATATTCAGTCGAATCAAATTTTATAATATCGCTAGGTAAAATTGAAAATAAATACTTCCAAATATATCCATCTCCACTTGTTCCGGCTGCTGAAGGTTCTAGATCAGTAAACGTGGGTTCATCTTGTGATTTATTTCCTTTTAAGTTTACGCCAGAAGATCCATTATCAATACAAATATAAACTCTAAAGTCACTAGTAATTACATAGTAATTTGAATCATATAGTCTACTAGAATTAGAATTTGGTGATCGATTATTTATGCTATAATCATGACGATACATGTCATATGATGTATTAGACTGCCACTGAACTTTTCTTATGACTCTTCTAATATTAGCAGACGTAATTTTTTTACCAAATAATGCAGTATCTCTGTAATGTGAAGGATATTCAAAATTATCAATTGGATTTGGTGTATTGTTATTCCAATTAGTAGTTCTCCCAAATGCAACTTTGTCTGGATTATTTAATCCCAAAAAAACATAGTAAGAATTATTGGTGCTCACTACAGAATCTACAAAATTACTTGCATTTAATATTCTAAATTGATCGGTTACAATTGCTGGCATATTGATGTTTTTAGATATTTATAAGAGTTTTGGAAGTGCTCCGGTATTTCTAATACCGGAATTTCTTCTTTGAATTGTGGGGAAAGTCGAAAGACCAACATCAACAGTATTTCCAGTCACTCCTATAGAAATTGGAGAACTTGATCTACTGAATCCAAATAGTCTTCCCCAAGAGTATCTTCCAACAGGATTTGATATGTTTCCAGTGGAATTTAAACCGACTACGGATGTAGTTGATAATATATTACAAGTAATAATTCCAACTATTCCAGTACTAGACCAACTACTAATATAGTAAATATTATCTACGAAAGTTGTTCCAATTCCAACTTTTGAAGAATCTGAATTGTCAATAGAAGTTACTCCAGTACCAACTCTTGTATCAAAAATATAAATTGGATATCCAGTGGACAGACCAGCAAATGATTGGGAGTTAATATGGAATTTAAGTGCCAATGGATTTCCCCCAGTGCCTGTTGAAGTTGTGATTCCAGTAATAATTCCAGAAAATCCATTGACTGTTGATGATATTTTAGTTATGTTTTCATATATTGGATTTGGGAATGGTGCAATAACTTTTGGTGGACTTGAGGACGTATAACCAAAACCGGGATTAGTAATTGTTATTGGTGTTGTTAATGTTCCACCTGCACTAACTGTAACTGTTGCAGTTGCGATAGATCCTATTCCTACTCCTATTATAGAGGGTGAAGAAATTTTTACCACAACTGAATTTCCAGTGTATCCACTTCCAGAACTATTAATAACTAATGATTGAATTGTTCCTGCCGCCGAAACAACCGCAGTTATTCCTGCTGCCACCGGATCCGCAGATCCATTTATAATTATAGCTCCAAAATCTGTTGGATTTTCATAATCAAAGAATTGTGCATTATCAACAAATATTTCATTATCGGTTGTTGAAAAATTTTTAATAATTTTTGCTGTCGGATATACTAATGGTTCAATTGAATCTCTTGTTTTATAAACGATTTGACCATTAATTATTTTATCTGATTTTTGTTTGATCCAACTTAATGGTTTATTATCTATTTCATCTATTCCCCGACCAGTATAAAGATTAGTTTCAAACTTATCCGAGAATGATAGATCAAATATTACTCTCTTGTCCTGTGTAACTGTTTTAGAAATTGAATTATTTTTTAATACTTGTACTTGATCTCCTTTTTTTAAAGTTTCTGGTACATTTGTAACTAATGTACTATCATCTTCTGCTGTTCCTCTATAGAAGAAAATCGCAACATCATCTTCTGATTTGGGGGCAGTGGTAAATACGAAACTAGTGCCACCTTCAAATTCATATGCGACTCCAGGATCTTGAATTACGCCATTTATAACTATTAGTAGAGAATTAGCAAGGTTTACTTGAGATCCTTTTAACTTTTCAAAACTTAATAACTGATCATTATAAAATAGAGGAAATCTTCTCCTTACTCCATCTTGATAATTTTTAACAGAATCAATATAGTCTAATTGACCAAATTGCCATAGTGCAAATGAATCCGAGAAAGTACTAAGAACAGTCAATTTAAATTCAGATAATGGAGATGCTAATCCTTTGGCAGTCACTAATCCTACAGGTTTAAATACGTCCCCTCTTTGGAATGCATAACCTTGTCTAGAAATACTAAATTTGGAAACCTCAAAATATGTAGACCCAATTCCAGTTGTAGAACTTGCACCAACTTCGACATTAAGTAAAAGTCCAATTCCAGTATTAGTTGTTGCACCAATTCCTAATCTAGATACACCAGTTATGGTAAGATTTTCATAAGATGGTTCAGATACAAATATTTTAGGATTTGTATATCCGGTTCCACCATCAACAACAGTAAAGGAAAGTGTTCCACCCACACCAACTGATGCAGTTATGATTGCAGTATTTCCAATATGACCACTTTGATATACTGAAACTCCTATCGCAACAATTCCATTATATCCAGAACCAAGATTATCAGTAGTTCCCAATCCAACAGATACTATACTACCTCCAGCACCAACTACAGCAGTAACTGCTGCTCCTGCAAGTGGTGCATATCCAAGACCAGTAGAAGATCCCAGAGAAATAATTATTCCACCTCTAGGAGTTTGATTCTGATTTATATCCGAAAGTGAAATAGTAATGTCATCTGTAACAGCGTTTCTGATTCCGGAAAATACTACACTTGATATCCCAACACTGGAGTTTTCAATAATTTTAAAATTATTTTTTGGATTATTTAAAGTTTCTGGTGTTTGGAAAACACTGTTTATGAATAATATCCCATTTCCTCCGGTGGTTCCAAGTCCAACAGTATTGGCTCCACCTACTCTCAATGCAAATGTTCTTCCTATACCAGTGAATTGATCTGAAATATCATCATAAATTTGATTTGATGTATAATCATTTCTTAAATATACTCTTCCGGCAAAATCCGATGTTTCAAAATTTAAATTACCCAAATCTTTATTAATCTGTGGATTTCCTCTTGGAGATTCCGTAAAGAAAATATTATTTTTTACAATATTATAAGAACCTTTATAAATTTTAGCTTCAGTAGAATCTGTGTGAGAAGTTGCAGATGATCCAACAAACCCCCTTGTAACCTCAACTAAATTAATAATTCCACTATCCGTAATTGGTCCAATATTAGTCGTCCCAAAACCAACATTAACAATACCCATATATTCATTATCAACTTTAAGAATATCTTTTGGTGATATTGTTGATATTCCGCTTAAAGAAAATATTGTAGATCCTGCACTAATTTGACCACCATTTCCAGATAGTGTGTGTGATATTTTAGTGAATATTAAAGGATATTGTGCTAAATTATCAATAGTAATAATTGCCTTTTCATTCTTTTTAAACATTTCAAGTTTATGTGCATTACCAAGACCGTATGAAGTAAATGTAACTCCTATTCCTAATTGTGCATAGTCTGGTCTTGTGGATAATTTAAATGAGTTATCAGATATTTTAATAACATAAACATCAGAAGGTAGTATTGTAGTTACGACTCCAACAGAATTTAAAGTTGCTCCAATTCCAACTGCACTTGTTCCAATTCCAACGAATGTTGATTCTGGTGTATAAATTAATCTTTCTTTGGGACTAAAGAAATGATTTGGTATCGTAAATTCTCCGGTAGAAGGATTTAATATATTAGAATTTGATGGATCAAATGTTTTTGTAAAAATTGGTACTCCATCAGAAGTTAATTTAAAGTCTTTTCTATTAACTCTATTTCCATTAATAGCATTGTAAAATTGTAAATCAATAGATTCGGTTACACTTCCATAAGTTAAATCCGGTGCAATATTTTGCGAATCTAAAATTGTATACAGACATTGATTAAAAGATGAAATTTTTATCTGTGATGTTATTGAAGCGTCTGGATAGAATTTTAAAGAAAAATTATCTCCAGAGTATTCTCCACCAAAAGTTCCAATTCCAGTTGCACTGTTGGCGGAAAGAAATGGAGACTGTTGGACATAAATGTTAGACAGGTCCTGAACCAACATAATTTGATGGAGAGCACTCGTTGACCCAACACTAACCTCAACTAAAGATTTGATAGCATTGAAATTAAATTTGTCTAATGATATAATTGATGTCGATGCCGCAGAAACTGTGGATGTGTAAACAGATTGGTATAATGCTCCCCGCTCAAATCCAGACAATTGACCATTCAGTAAAAATCTATGAGTTCCACCACCAACAGATGTTGTACCAAATCCAACGACCTTAGATCTTGTATTAACAGTGTTTAATGAATTATTTGTATAATTTAAGGATAAAATTCCCGAAGAAATAGATGCACCAAATGTTCCTATAAAGTTTCCGGAATAAAGATTAGTTGAAAATTCAGAATCAAAATAGTATTCTGAAATATAAGTATCAGTTCCATTATGAGTTAAATATACCTCAACAAAATTCATTTTATTTGGTATTGTTGTTGTATCAATAATCTGAACATTTGTATATAATGAAGAGAATTGATTAGATTGTACTGATAGAATAGAAGTTGTTATTCCAGATCCTATTGATTTGTTTGATCCAGTCAAATTAATAAATCCAATCGGATTTGTTCCAATTCCCGGTAAAATTGTATTAAATCTACTTTTGATTAATTTGATATCATAATCAATATTAAATGGATCATTAGGTTCAAATTTTAAATAACCATCAATTATTGAGAATTCTCCAAAATCATCTTGCGCGGTATATGTAAGTCCTACTCCAGAATTAATTATTTTTGATTTTTCTGCTAGAAAATTATTAGTACCATCATTTAATAATATTAATTCAGTTAATTGAATTTGTGTATTATTCAGATCAGAAACTCTAATTAATAGATTATCATAAGATGTTCCAGAATTTAATTTTATTAAATTTAAAGCTTTACTAGGACTTGTATTTAAATTGGAAAATTGTTTGTTTATATTGTCTATTTTTAAAACAACATTACTTTTACATTCAATATAACTTGATAGTTTTTTATTTTTTAATTTTAATAATTTTGAAAAAACAGTTGATGTAATTCCAGTGTTTACAGTGACTACATCAACATCATTTACCAAATCAAAGTCATAAATTGTATCAACTCTATTTTCTTCGACAATATCACGAATTATAGTTGTCGAATTATTAGATGTTGTAATTCCAGATCTTGCAGTTGATGTGATTCCAGTATCCGAAAAGTTTTTTAATCCACTAGTATGGACCAAACTATTGACAGGAGTTCTTAATTCATTATAAGTAATTGGGCTCTTTATTGTATACGAAAGATTCTGATAATAATCATTATCCTGTACTACTTGATCATCATAATTTAATCTCCCTACATTATCAGACCAACCAAGATTTTTTCTGACAGAATAGTCAACTTTAAATTTTCCAGTGCTAGCATCAATTTTACTTACTGTTGCTATATTTCCAGATTCTTTTCCGGTGATAACATCGCCAACAACTAATTCATAATCTCCAATCACCTTAATAAAAAAGGAATTACAATCAGAAATTTTTAAATCTACCTCATTACCATTAACTACTAGATTTTCCCCAATATTAAATAAAGAAGAAATTTGTTTAACATCAAATGTGGGATAATCTTTTTTGTTTACAATGTTTGGAATAGAATCTTGAATTGTTTTTGCTATCCCAGTATTTGTAGTTAACCCTGAAATATTAATAGTGACTTGATGAAGATTTGTAGTGCTATTGTAATTAGATACGGGAAAAAACTTGTATCCATAATCTTCGGAGTTAAATCCAGATCCATCAGTACTGAATTTTTGAATTCCTTCTATAAAAACTTCATCATCAGGCCCAAAGGGGTTTGTTGAAAATCCAAGTGTTGGTGTTGTTATGAAGCAAGTAAAAATTCCACTAGAATTAGATTGAACTTTTTGAACACTAACTCCATTAGTATTATTAGTAGTAAATAGTTTTACTGATGTTTCTGAAAGACCCTTTGGTTTTTGTACTATATTTACCGAAGAAATTGAAGATCCAGATAATTTTGCCTCTAATATTCCACTATTAATCTTTTGTCCAGTACTGGAATCTACAATTACAATTGATGGTGAGTTTACATATTGTCTTCCACCACTAGTGACTGTGATAATACCAATAGTATTTGAATTTTTAATTGAAATTAGTGGTGATATGTATGAAATTGGCTGTAAAGTTTTATCTGAAGAATATTCAAATCCTTCATCAATAATTCTTACTTCTCTTGCATTACCTATAGATGTTGATATTGCAACAATAAAAGCATCTTTTCCACTGGTAGAATTAGATCCCACAAAAATTGGAATCTTTTTATACCCATATCCTCCTGAAATAATATTAATTTTATCAATAGGACCTTTTGCAGTCAATGATTTCGTATTGTATTTTAATACACTACATTCATTTTGAGAATATTTTAGTTTTTCTGGTTTTTCGATTAAAGATATATTGAAGGTCGTTGATCCTATGCCAGAAACTGTATAATTTTTTAAAGTATAAGTACTATTAATAAATAATATTTCCGAATAGTTAGTCACTGTTTTATCAGAAGTACTAATGTATCCAGATTTTTCTAAATTATAATATATTTTATCTGGTAAAGACTCATCATAATTAACAGTCAAAGATGCAGTAGAAGAAACACCTACTGTCCCAATACCTGATATTGTAAATTTACCAGTTTTGGCAGTTGAAACGAACTCTTTACTATAACTTTGATCATAATAAAGTTTAAATTTATACCCAATTAAGGAACTATCTGATAAATTAAATACTAAATTGTTATTTTTAACTGATTTGATTTGAGGATTTACTAATGAAATGCTTTGACTTGATCCTCCAGTACTAGCAATGCTTACCACCGTTGGAGGAGTAGTTTTATTATCAATTAAAGTTTTAGAAAGTTTAATATTATTATCATCAACTCTAATAACATAATAAAAATCTGTTGTCAATCCAGATGCAATTAAATTTGCAGAATATAAAACTTTATCACCGGTTTTTAAATTATGAGAATTAATAGTAATAGTATTTGTTGTTGTATTGATACCAGTAGAGTTAAATCCAATTGGGTTAATTAAAATATTCCCGGTTAACAAATCTCTTTTAACATTTACAAATGATGAGGTTCCAATACCAACAGAAAGATTTGATTTAACTTCTAAGTCAATAGTATCTTCATTGGATAGTTGGTGAGAAGTTGATACTGAAACTGTAGAACTAATTTTTTCAACTTTTCCAATAATTTGTGGATATAGACTTTCAAATGAATACTTTTCATTATTAGCATCATTTTGATTTACTGTACGAAAATATACTTCAGAAGAATTTAGATTAGTTTTTATTCCAATAACATTCTTATTTTTATTGCTTACATATACCGGAGAATTTGTAGGTAGATTGAATGTAGACGATGTTGGTGAAGTTGAAATTGCTATTTCTCCGCCCGGTAAACTTACCGTTGGTGGAATTTTAAATATTACTGCTTGATTATGAGTAAATGGATGATTTTCAATATAAATTCCCTGTGTTGGAATAACTCTCGTAATAGTAGAACTACCAAATGATACAATTATAGAATTTGTAATTCCCGAAATAGTTCCAACTCCTACTGATTTTGTCGGGTTAAAATATACTTTATTATTTACATCAGATTCAAAATAATCTATATTTTGCGAAATGATAAATGAATCTGGAATAAAATTTATTTGTGTTGTTGCAGTATGAGAGACTCCGGTAGATCCTCTTTCAACTTTAAGTATATTAAGATTTTTAAATACCTCCAATATTGACAATGTTTCACTACCAATTGTAATGCTGCTTCCAATTGATACTATTTCAGGAAATTGAGAAATGTAGATTTCTGTTACCACACCAACCGTTGATGCTGGAATATCTTGGGCAACGTTTGAATAATAAGAGGATACGCCAATTTTATATGGTTTATTTAATTTTGATAAACTGGTTGAAAGTCCAGAAATTACAACATAATCATTGTTTGATAAATTATGATATGGCAATATATTTACTTGTACTTCATTACCGTTTTTCCAAGTAAAAATAGAATTTTGATAAGTTTGTATTGAAGTGTTTATTTCTACAATATCTTTTCCACCTATCGATGATACTCTTGCGATAACCCCCCCACCTGAAGTATTTGCATCGTCAAAATTTAAGACGTCATCTATCTTATAATTTGTTCCGGAATTGATAATGTTAAATCCACTTATACTTCCTTTGGATACTGATTCTACAATTGACTGTTGATTTATTTTATTTTCCGGTTCAATTATAAAATCATTTCCGGCATAATTATCAGAAACTTTATATGGCAGAGTATTTCGAGATAAATTCGAATCATTAAAATTGTATGATTGGTTAAGAGTTTTATTTTCATTTAATGTCTTTGATCTATATGTATTTCCAATAAAATATGGGAACTTGGGAATTAATGTTCCCGAACTAATAGTTGCAAAGTATGCATATACACCATTTGGAAATTCTGGAGTTTTTCCAAATCTTCCATTATTTTGATCCAAATCTCCGGAGTTATTATATTCGTAATCTTCAACAAAAAATCCTGCAGGAAATTGTGGTCTATCAACAACATTAGAGGTATTTAAAATATATCCGGGAGTTAGTATTTTTGGAATTGAACTAGAGTTTTCTGGATCAGAATAACCATATGGTCCATATATTGGATTACCATCATAGGCCCATCCGATTATATTGGATACTTCACCATTATCATTAAATGATTCTCTCAATTTTTTAAAATATCCACAAACTGAATATTGTAATTTATTATCAGTCTCTACTAATATTTCATCCCCAAACTTAAAATTATGATTAAGCGATAAAGATCTAATATTAGCATTAAATTTTGCATTAGATCCCGTAGATTGCACATTAATTATCGTTGACGTAGAAGAATATCCAATACCAGTATTTACAACTTTAACGTCTATTATTTTTCCGTTGGAAATAATAGGTCTCAATTCTGCCCCAGTTCCTGCTCCAGATAAATCTTTTACATTTAAGTTTGGAACGGAATAATATTCAACTCCGCTATATTGAATATTAACATTTGTAATTTGACCATTTATAATAACTGGTTGTATACGTGCCTCTTTACCATTTTTTATAGTTATTATTGGAGATTTTTCTAGATTTAAAATTGTAGACCCATAACCGGTTCCACTTTTATACAAATAAGTATCAATAATACTACCAGTAACCACTGGTGTTACTATGAGAGATGAATAAGTTTGAGTTGTTGTACCAATTCCTACTGGAGAATATAATATAGAAACAGAAATATCGGGATAACTAAAATATTGATATCCAGATCCAATTCCAGTAAATTTAACATAGTTTTGTCTACTATAATTCGATATATCAGTCCCACCAATTCCAGCATCACAAAGTCTGAAAGAATTATTAGTATCCTTAAGCACATAATATTGTGATGCTGTAGAAATACCAATTGTAGATGTTTCAAATTTATAATTTATTAATTCTCCACTTGAAAATCCATGATTTTCAAAGTTAATTGTATGATTTATTGTAGATATTCCAGTTGGGGAAACAATTAATTTTCTATTGGTATATCCACTACCAGGATTCAATATTTTGATTTCTGATACAGTATTTTTAAATGCTGCGGTTGAAAATTTATGAATTCCTGAATTATTACTATTAATAAAACTTATTGTATTAATTCCCGAAGAACATTCTAAAATAGAAGAAAAAAGTCTAACGGTTTTATTATTATCAACTTTCACATAATATGTTGCATTATTAATTAAAGTTAAATTGGAAGTACCAATACCGATTGGAGTGTTTCCATTAGAATTATAAATTATTGATTCTTGGTTATTCAGATTATGATCGGTTAAAAATATTAATTGTGATGTTGTACTGCTAATTCCACCAGAATTTGTAGTTAGTCTTCCATCAAATAAAATAGGTCTTTGCCTTTTTACAACGATTGGTTCTAGGACAGCGTTAGACCCATTACCACCACTTACGTCAATAGATACAATTTTATCAATATCATAATCTTGAGAATCTATATAAACCTTTTTGAAAGATCCACTAATTACTGGCTGCACTAATGCAGTTTCTCCTATACCAGAAGAAACCGATATTAGTGGAAGATTAATTACATCATAATCATTTCCACCATTTAATACTTCTATTGATTTTAATGGCCCATAATAAATTTTATCGTCAGATTTATAATTTCTAATCTCAACACCATTAATTAACATACCGGTTGATCCAGGAATTGTTAATTCTGATGTTTCAATACCAACATTGGTAGTTTTAACTTTTTCACTTAATGGAAATTTTTTTAATAATTTTTGAGCACTAATAATTCTAGATTTTTGTGAATATAATGTAAAATTATGTTCATTTTGACTGTTAAAAGTTGCACTTATAAAATTTAAATGATTATTAGTTCCAATAAATGATTTTGAAGAATAAAGTTTTATGCCATTGTCTGGATTTTGAACTTGTACATAATAATCACCAGTATCCAATCCAACAATATTGGTTCCAGACGGTTGATAATAAATCCTATCTCCAGTAATAAATGGAACGCTATTAAAAAATAATATGGTAGAATATCCGTTATTACCTAGATTACTTAATGCCGTAGCATTAGATGATTTAATATTTTTTGTTATTTCATAATTATAAAAAGTGTTAAGTCCAACTATTCCTGATGGTAAAGAGTTAGAAGCGACATAAGCATAATCATCGTCAACATATAAATTTTGTATATCTGATATAATAGAGTTATTTCCAAATTCAATAGGGACTGTTGAACTACTTGCAGTATTAATTTTCCTTCTTAAATCATACTCTACTCCCACTTGATGAGTAAAGTCACTGCTGGAGTTTTTGCTTTTTAAGTTGTTCAATGTAACGCTATTATTACCAATGTTAATATTAGAAATATATGCTATATCTGTGGCAGAAGATTCTACAATATTACTGTCTCTTACTAAAATTTCAACTCTATCTCCTATTTTTAAACTAGACCTATCAATAGGACTTTTTAAGGTAAAATTGCTAATATCACTAATTTGATATCTTGAGCTTGTATTGTATATCCAAGAATTTGCAAAAATTTCTTTATATGATTTATTAACTGTTGGATTTTCAATTTTAGATCCAATGTGTCTAACAGAAATAATTTCTCCTTCATTCAAATTTAAATTATCTGATATCTGTACAAATTTAGATAATACACCACAAAGTCTCAGTTCAACCTTTTTATTAAGATCGCCATTTTCATATCCAAAATAAATTTCATCAGATCTTATATTAGTAGAAGATAAGATTGAAGATGTAATTCCCGAACACCCAAAAAATTGATTAACACTTTTGCTGGTATAGTTAATTTTATTACTGCCAGATATAATCACTCCCTGTTGTGGAAATCCAATTGTAGAATCTACAGAAATTATAGATGCTCCGATAGAAACATTTTCTAAACATTTGGTATTTGGAGTAATTGTAAAAGTACCAAGAACTGCAGTAGAATCATCATATCCAACAAAAAGTGAAATTTTATGATACTGTTTATTATTTCTTGTGAATGGTTCAACTTCAGAAACTGAGGCATTAGTAGATTTATCTGTTGATTTTTCTATTGTTTGTCCTACCAATTTACGAGGATCACCAGAAATTTTTTCAACAACTATAACTTCTCTCCGAATAAACTCCGAAGATGATGGTTTAATCAAAAAGTTTTCTAAATTTATAATTTTCGGAGTAACTCCATAGAGGACATTGAATAAAATTCTAAATGATTCGTCGGTCCCTTTTGCCTGATAAAAAGACCTTGCTTTTTTTATAAAATTACCAACATTTAAATCATTTACAAAATCATATTCTTCTAATCCTGGAGTAAAAGTATTTTTTATTTTTTTGTAAAATTCTTTTAAAAATAAAGAACTTAAATTTTGTACAGATGAGTTTTTCTTATGTTTTTCTATTTTTGATTTAGAAAAAACTAATTCTTCTTGATTTAAATCTGCATGGTAACTAGTAATTCCACTAAATCCCCGAATACAACCGATGAATGTATTTGTTGTTATTCCGGTATATGTAATAATTTCATCATCAATCTTAAGTAGGCCATATTTTTGTGGAAAACCCTTAGTACTTGTTACTGTAATTATTCCAACATTAACATCAGTTCCTATATCTTCGCTAAGATTAACATTATTTACGACAGTTTCTGGAGTTAAATTGTCTAACTTTAAATATTGATCTAAATTTTCGGCAATATCAGTCGGACCACCTTGATATTCCTGAGAAACATAATATTGCTTCAAAAATTCTAATGTATTTGGACTTTCATCCAAAATAAAATTTGGAAGTTGGCTAGAAATAATTTGCTGAATCTTAACTCTGGATTCTATGGATTCTACTCCGGTTTGTATCATATTATTCTCTTATTAATTTCCCATTTGAATAACTTGATGTATAATGGTCTCTTGAAAATACTGTTCCTGATATTTCATCACCAGAAGATATAGAATCTCTTACCATATTTATTGTGCTTTTTGAGATACTAAAATTAAGATATAAGTCGGCGAGTCCAATAACATCATTAGATTCTGGAAATGCTTGAATTTCAATAATATTGTTTGGTTCTGATGTTGATGTAATGTTTATGGTGCTAATATTAATTTCACCTCTTATATAATCAACGACTCCGGCAGATTTTGCAACAATTTGAGTTGATCCATCAGGTAAATTTTTTACTATCGAAATAATACCTTTTCCACTACCGTCTTGGTTTGGAACATCAGTTATGTATACAGTATCTTCAACACCAGAAATTTTAAATCCGGTACTTTTAATATTAAATCCAAGATTATTAATATGAAATCTGTTTCCAAAACATAATTCATATTGAGAAAATTGATTTATGACTGCTACCAGATCTCTTCTGATTTTTACCTTGGTAATATTAGAAGTTATAGAAGTATCGGTATTATCAATTATCTGTAAAATCTTACTGTACTTAAATCTTCCACCAAACTTATTGAAATCAATAGAATTTGAATATTCTGTTAATACTTTAATTATTTTTGTCTTTAATGATTCTACTGCCGATACTTGAGAATAGTTATAATAGACGGAAGAATCAATTTCTACATATAGTAACTTAAGATCGATTATTTTTTGATTAATTCCCGAAATACTGTATTGTTTTAATTTATTTTTAATTTGCTGCTTATTAAAGTCTGAAACAAATGTTCCATTTTTTGGTTTAATGGCAATTGATACCGTTCCGAACTCCGGTGGATTTAATTCTTCCCCCCCAACAACCGAAACGGATTCTGTATCGGGATATATTTTTTTAATAATCGCTTCATAATCTCTGGAGGTAACTGCTCTGTACTGTGCGGAATAGATTCTTGGAGCGAAATATTTAATTGAGTTTATAGATTCTATCTCCGCACCATTTTGAGATTTTTGATTTGTAGTAACAATTACTGTTCCTGGATCTATAATTTGATCATTCGCCTTCTTAATTCTTCCGGAGAATGAAAATGAAGACACATCATTACCGTTTTCCCCATCGGTTACAATATAATTTACTGTGATGAGCGCATTATTTTCTAACTTTTTGCCAATTTTACCATCACCAAAGAGTAATTCATATTTTTCATCCTGAACTTCTTGTAAAAGATAAATTTTTGAAGTTGAATCAACCTGAAGAATATTTTCTACCAAAGAATATTGAACTCCAAGTCCACTATCATTAATTCCTTTTACATAAACAGAGATTGTTGATGTGTCAATGAATGAATTATTTAATATAAATCTTTGATCTAGAGAACCATCGACTATAAATTGTTTTGTTAAAAATGTTCCTTGATAAATTTCAATATTTTTAAAGGATGCAATATTGTTGATTACATTTGTCGAAATATTATTGGGAATTGAAAATGTATACGAGGTATTATTAACGGATCCAACGCACAGTAGTCCTGCTTGTAGAGTAAGAGTTGGTGTGTTTTGGGAGGGATTTACTCCCACATCAAATGATACCGTTGCCTTTGCAGATGTTCTGGAACTAGGAACATAACCAATATTTCTCGCTAGAGAAACAACATTTTCACGAACGGTTGCAGAATCCAAAAAGGATTCATTTACTATCATGTTCGAGTTGAATGCCGTAATATAGGTGTTATATGCTAGTGTATCTATTAAAATGGAAAAATTAGATCCATCAAAGTCAAAATCCGTAAATTTGGAGTTTGCACGGAGATAATCTTTAATGGAAGTTTTAATTTGATCAAAATCTAGATTTGTAAATTTAGTAAAAGGCATTTTATCTTGCTGCCTCTAATATAAATGAATATTCTTGAGTTGGTATCTCCTGACCAATAATATCAAAGATGATTGTCACATCAAATTTATTTAAGTCCGGATCTGGATTCACCTGAACTTGTACATTATCAACTCTTGGCTCAAAATTGTCAATTGATAATTTAATTTGATCCTCAATTATTGAGGCAGTGCCAAAATCGACAAATTCAAATAAACTTTTTGTAATATCAGACCCAAATATTGAATTAAAAAACTTTTCTTTTGGGATAGTCTGCACAATATTTCTTACAGATCTTCGAATTGCATTTGCATCCTTTAATATGGGTAGATCCTTTGTTACCGGATGTGGTTCAAAGGATAAACTAATATCAGTAAATGATTTGGATATCCTTTGAATCGCCATCTAATGAAAGGTTTTCATTTATTTATACTACTTCCAGGCATGTCCGTAGACTGGTTCGGTTCCATATTCCCAATCATCATAGTCTTCATCATTGCGAATTTTTTCGTGCAGTTCAATTTGTTTTTTTAGGTCATGTTTTGGTGCAACATCATAAACAACTTCTTGTAGGACTCTTTTTTGATTTTTTTCTGATTCGAATAGCATTTGTGAAACTCCTGTTTTAAGAATAAAACAGAACTTTTATGAAGGAGGTTTCTATCTCCTATTTCTATTTAACGATCTATTTCACGTATTGAATATGAGTCTGAATTAAGATATTTTAAGATTTCTAGAGCGATTAAACGTGGATTTCCTTCACCACAGGTATAGACATCAACTGCCAAACACTGATTTTCTGGCCAAGTATGGCAAGAAACGTGACTTTCTGCCAATGCGATAACGATTGTACACCCTTGTGGATCAAAATAATGCAAAAAAGTGTTCAAAATCTCCATTTTTGCACGTTGAATGCCTTTAATCATGGCATTTCGAAGTGATTCTGCATCATTAATTGCCTCAGGGGCAATATTATACGCTTCTAAGAGCAAATGTTTGCCCATTGAATGATGTTTCAATTAAATTATTGTAAAAATTTATTTATTTTGGTTTTCTTCTGGTGTTGTGTAGAAATATTCATCACAATCACCCAGACTTCCCCATTCAATATCGTTTTCAACTTCAAACCACTGAGTTGAAACCTTAAAATCTGGTGTTTTTACCTCAGATGGTGTCAAAGAGACATCATAAATTCTACACCTATTGTTTGGATAGAGTGCATACTGACCATTTTCAAGTTCTATCAGGTTAAATGACTTATGTTCTTGAGGAATTTCACTAGTGCTATAGTCAATTTCGTCTGTGGACTCATGATAATTATCGAGTGTGCAAATATAAAACCCGTTAATCTCACCAAAATGACGAGTACGCACAACCCAACGCATGGATCCTGTAAATTGTTTGTGAATATTGGTAATTCCGTAGTCCATACAGTTCCAAAACTGTAAATTTGGAAGATCTAGGTCAGGAGTTGGAATTTCTGGAGATGCAACAAATGCTGATATCGGCAGTTTATCAAACATTGCTCCATATTCAGGCAAATAAGTTTCAAAATAAAAGGCACGTCCGGGTATTGACTTTGCCGAAACCCAAACACCTTCGACAAA
>Ga0194110_10002027_pt1 | contig 25868 bp, 20 predicted proteins | sample TA2Kig1200mmetaG_FD_146192 | JGI IMG/M metagenome (GOLD analysis project Ga0194110, IMG submission 146192) | Freshwater microbial communities from Lake Tanganyika, Tanzania - TA2015032 Kigoma Deep Cast 1200m | ecosystem: Environmental > Aquatic > Freshwater > Lake | place: Tanzania: Lake...
AGGAGTGCGCTTGGAGCTCGGTTGGCGCGTATGACGCCTATCCGACGCTCCGCGTGTGGGTTGCTCCTGAAGGTGCCCCGCAGGCGACACTGCTGTATGCGGGCGCCGAAGTCGTGGCCGACTTCGGCACGGGCAATCCTCGGCACCCCAGGGGCTTCTGCGCCTTTGATGACTCTGTGCGCAAAGACATCGGGATTCCCCCAGGTGTTCATGCCCAGGCGTCGCATCTTGGCGCCAGCTATTGGTACACGGGTGTGCCCGCGCTCGTCGCCACCAGAGACGGGTTGGGCCAAACCCGCGCTCACCGGGCCGCCGTGCGATTCGTCCCTGACTGGGAGTCCAGCCCGCTCGTCTGGGCTAACCCCAGCCGGCGCGGCGATGAGAGCATAGATTGCGTGGTCCTCGATCCGCCCTACATGGAGGGCCTCTTCCGCCGAAGCGCGGACCATCTAGCCGGGGCAGGAAGCTATGCGGCGTTCCGGGACACCTACTCCAATGGCGAGGGGACGGTTGGCGGCCCGAAGTACCATGCCGCTGTCCTCGACCTGTACTTCAGGGCCGGCCGCGAAGCCTACCGTGTCCTCCGCAAGTATGGCGTCCTCATCGTGAAGTGCCAGGACGAGGTCAGTGCCAACACGCAGAACCTCACCCACGTCGAGATCATCAACGAATACCAGTCCATTGGCTTCTACGCCAAGGACCTCTTCATCCTCGTCCGGCCCAACAGACCCGCTGTGAGCCGCATCAAGAAGCAGGAGCACGCCCGAAAGAACCACTCCTACTTCCTCGTGTTCGTGAAAACCGGCGGGTGAGAACCCGAGAAGGGAGCGTGCCCCGGAGAAGTAGGGGGTTCCGCTTCGCGCGAATCCAAAGCGGCGACTTCGTCGCCGCACTCCATAGTCCCCCCAACGGAAGCGGGAGGAGTGTGGAGTGCGGCATCGAAGATGCCGCTTTGGTAAGCAGCGGAGCGGTGCTTGACAGGCATGGGCCTGACCAGTAGGATTGAGCCTCGTGAGCCGGGTCCGCCGGGCGGCCGGGCTGGGTGTCGGAACGGTTCTTCCTTGAAGGAGTGAATCATGCGGGCGATGAAGGTGCTGGCGGTGGTCGCAGCGATGCTCGTGGCAGGCTGCGCGAAGGTGATCATTCCGGCCAACATGGCCGCCATCGAGCTGGCCGACCAGTACAACAGCCCCGATGGCATGGCGCTGGATAAGGAGGGGAACATCTATCTGGCGTGCCCGAACGCCAACGACTCCACGCAGGGGTCATTCATCTTGAAGATTGACAAGGACGACAAGGTGAGCGAGGTGGTGAAGCTGCCCGAGCACCCCGACACGAAGAAGCCGTGCGGCCCGCTGGGCATTGACGTGGGGCCGGACGGCAACCTCTACGTCGCCGACAACCAGTCGTTCACGACGCCCGAGCACAAGAGCCGCCTGCTCCGCGTGGTGATGAAAGGCGGCAAGGCCGAGAAGGTCGAAGTCCTCGTCACCGGCTTCATCATGGCCAACGCCGTCGCCTGCCACGGCGACGCGGTCTACGTGACCGAGAGCAAGTTCAGCACCGACCCCACGCCGCCGATGCGGAGCGGGGTCTACCGCTTCAAGCTCGCGGAGCTCGACCCCGCCAAGCCGCTCGCCCTGAAGCCGGGCGGCGACGACCCGCACGTGTGCGCCCGCATGACGACCCGCAACATGAAGTGGGTGGGCGCGAACGGCATGGCCTTCGGCGCCGACGGCACGATGTACGTGTGCAACTTCGGGGATGCGAAGGTGGAGAGCTACACCTTCGACGCGGAGGGGCGCCTGCGCTGGCACGCGCTCGTGGCCATGCGCGACGGCATGCTCTGCTGCGACGGCATGAAGGTGCACCCGAAGACGGGCGAGCTCTTCGTCGCCGACTTCCTCGGCAACGCCGTCCACAGGATCAATCCCAGGTCGGGCCGGGTCACGACCATCGCCAAGAACGGCAACACGGATGGCCGCGGGGGGCTGCTCGACCGCCCCTCCGAGCCGTGCGTCCGCGGCAACAAGCTCTACGTCGCCAACATTGACCTGCCGCTCGCCGGGAACAGGTTCGACAAGCCCCACACGATCACCGTGATCGAGTTGGGGGAATAGGAAACGAGGGGATCAATGAGGAAGCTTGAAGAGATTCGCGCGGCGATCTGCCGCCATCAGGCCGAGCTGCACCAGCGCTACAAGGCACGCGTGGTGGGCATCTTCGGTTCATACATGCGCGGCGAGCAAAGAGACGACAGCGACCTGGACCTTCTCGCGCAGTTCGACGACACCGCCTCGCTCTTCGATCTCGGCGGAGCTCAGGCGATGCTGTCGGAACTCCTCGGTGTGAAGGTTGACCTCGTGCCACGAGAGGATGTCAGGCCCGAACTCAGGGACGCCATCGAATCGGAGACCCTGAAGATATGACCCGGAACCTTTCCCTGTACCTCCGAGACATCCTTGAGAACATGACGTTGGCTGAACGATTCGTCGGGGCGCTAACGCGGGAAGAATTCGTCGCCGACCTCAAGACAGCCTATGCGGTCTTCCGCTGCCTGGAAGTAATCGGCGAAGCGGCTAAAAACGTGCCCCCGTCCGACCGAGACCAATATCCCGCGGTCCCCTGGAGGGATATGGCCGGCATGCGGGACCGCTTGATCCACTTCTACTTCGGCGTCAGCTTCGACAAGGTTTGGAGGGCCGTCAAGGACAACATCCCCGTCCTCAAGCCGATCATCGAGCAGGCCCTGCGAAACCTGGATGCCCAGTAGCGCCAAGGTGTGGCGACATGGCACAAAGGAGGCCAGCCGTGGCAAGCGATCTGAGGCTCAAGATCGTGGCCGGCGAGGGGGCGGGGCGGGAGCTGGCCATCCCCGAAATCGGCGCCGTGCTGGGTCGCGACAAGGAAGCGGACATCGTCCTGGGCGAGAAGGTCCTCTCGCGCCGCCACTGCCGCATCTTCCGCCTGGAGAGGCGCTGGCTTGTGGAAGACCTCGGCAGCCGCAACGGCACGTTCGTCAACGGCAGTCGAACGACGCGGGCGGAACTCAAGGCAGGGGACACCATCCAGCTTGGTCATATCCGATTGACCCTGCTTGCGCCCGCGGTGGCTCCCACTTCCGCAGAGCCTTCGCCGCCAGCGGCGCCAAGCAGTGTTCGGAAGCGCCGCCTGCCCCTCATCGCCGGGGCGGCGGCAGCCGTCGTTGCCCTTGGGGTGATCGCCTACACGGTCCACGCCCTGAGCCTGAGTTCACGGGCCGCCGAGTTGCGACAGCAGTTGATAGCCCTTAGAAAACAGGCGAAGGCGGAGTTGGGCGATGGCCGCTACGAGTCGGCAGTGAAGACCTACGAGCAACTCCTGACCCGCGCCGCACCGGAGACCTTGGCAGACGCAGAGGTCCGGGCCATTGTCGAGGAAAGCAGGGAGTCCGTCGAGATTGCGCGGCGGGCGATCGAATCGCGGCGAAAAGTGCCCCAGCCACCCATCGACGAGCCGGGCCAAACGAAAGTTGACCAAGGGCTAGCCAAAGAGGTGGAGGAACAACTGGCGGGACCCACCCGCAAGCGTCCCCCCGGCAAGACAAGCGAGCGAGGCGGCAAGGCACGGGTCGAGCCCCAGACCACGGTCGACCAGCACAAGGAACCCTCGCCGCCACAAGGAGAAGTCGAGGTTGCAGCTTGGCAGAGAAGCTGGCCGGCTTTCGCAAAGGCCGTCGATCAGATCGCCTGGAAGGGGAACGGGAATCTGTACGATCTAGCTCTCGCCTTTGCTGACAAGGAAGTAGAATGGTCTGGAACTGTGACGTCTATAGAAAGGCCTGGCCCGGCCCAGGTGCGGCCGCGCATCACTTTGCACATGGCAGTTCCAGTTACAGTCTGGATACCATGCGTCACCTTGCACGAGGGAGTTCTAGTGAGAATCCCGCCACATGCTGTCGCCGTCTATTCTCTGCACATCAAACCTTCTACCCATGAGTGGGGAGGATGGACCAAAGTGGTGGCCGGCGATTGGGTCAGGTTCCGCACAACCCTAGTCAAAGGAACCCTGCCGGGTGAGGGGATCGTCGGTGCCCTGCCCAATGGCAAGACAGTAACTGCGTGGATCAACACCAAGGACGGGCGTCTCATAAGCCAGGAGCCCGGGATTGCTCAGCCGGCCCCTTAGGCAGAGTCCTATGAGGTCAAGGAAGCAGAACCCCTGCAGCAATAGATGAGTGACGCAAGGAGTTCCTCGAGGTCGTTTGCATGAAAGACTGCCTTGGAGAAGCAGAGGGAAAGCCCCTCTCCAGGGGACAATTGGCTGACAGTCCCCTTCCCGCATCGGGGGCAAGCCTATGCCGTGGTTCAGCGACACCTTTTCGGTTATCTGGGACAAGAGTGGTTCGCCAATGGGTTGGATGTGGAAACCCACACAGGCGCGGCAGGCGATCACAATTGATCAGCTCCGGCATCGTTGCGGCCCCCCGACGAAGCAAACAGGGACCATTTTGTGGTCGGGGATGGGTGGGGTCGAGACTACCAGGATGGTAAGCATCTTGCCAGGGTTCATGTCTTCCCAGGAGGGCCAAGATAGGACAATCAGGGGCGTGGTGGCGACCCGACCAGCAAGCCGGGTCCAGGTAGGAGAACTTGCGGCTCGCTCGGCGTGCATGCATGCACGCCCTGCCCTGGCGACTACCGAACTCGCTTGAGGCTGAGGGCGAAGCCCGAAGCCCCGCCTGGTGCTCCGTGTGTCCGTGGTGAATGACAGCGGAAGATGCCCCCAGCCGGTCTCGCCTTCCCGCTTGACAGGCCTGCCCCGCCGCGTTACCATCGTGGTACGTCGGAGGTCGCTTCCGCCGGCCTATCCTCTTTTGATGAGGAATAGCAATGAGCCGCCAACTGACCTTGGTGCTATCCTGCGCGCTTCTCGCGTCCCTTGCCATCGCGGGCCAGGAGAAAGAGGTTCAACTCGACGAGGCGAAGAAGCCCCAGGCCGGCGAGGTGTATGCAAAGAAGGCCACGTGGCCCGAGACGATGGCGGCGACACGGGCCAACTACCTGGCCTGGCTCGCCGAGGCGAACAAGGGCGACGGGGCGGCCGGCTTCAAGCCGTGGGACAGCGGCTCCGTGGCGGGCGAGGGGCCGGGCACGCAGGTGTCGCTGAGCGTGGCCGGGCTTCAGACCATGCGCCTCGTCGCCACGCTCGAGAGCGGCGGCGGCAACTGCCATATCTGGGGCGACGCCAGGCTCATTGACAAGGCCGGTAAGGAGACCCGTCTCAGCGCCCTCAAGCCCCTTGCCGTTCAAGTGGGCTGGGGACAGCTCCTCCGCGACAAGAACTGGGAGAACCACCCGCTCCAGATCGGCGAGCGGAAGTTCCAGCACGGCATCTGGGTCCACTCGAACAGCGACGTTTCCTACGCCCTCGGCGGCCGCTACGAGCGGTTCGAGGCCTGGGTGGGCATGGACGCCCACCGCGCCAACGGCGTCGCACGCTTCCAGGTGCTCGCGGGCACGAAGGACATCTTGCCTGGCCTCTGGCGCCAGGTGGCCGCCGACTTCCCGCTCCAATCCAATTGGTTCACGCAGGACTTTCCCCGCGACGGGCACCTCGCCTGGTTCCACGGGCGGGCCAACGCCAACTTCGAGTACGCCAGCTTCAGCCGCATCATCGTGGGCCTCGGGCCGAGCGGCGAGCCGCTTCGCACCGAGATGACGGCGCTCCTGAAGGCCCCTGCGCCGGCGGGCGACCCCCGCTGGCTCGACCTCTACGCCCGCGCCTGCCGCCAGCGCGATGCCCTTGCCACCATCGCCCCGGTCCGCCTGCCCGCCGTGAAGCAGGCCATCGAGGCCGAGCTCCTCGCCCTCGCCACCGCCAAGACGCCCGCCGACGACCCGCGCTGGGCAGAGATGGCCACGAAAGGCAAGCGCTACGCCGACGCCCTGGCCCCGCTCGGCGACATCAACGTCGCCACGCTCCGTCCGGCTGTCGAGGCCCTCGCCGAGGCATTCCCCAAACGCTTCGCCGCCAAGGACGCGCTGCTCAAGCAGCTTGCTGAGCGGGAGGCGCTCTGGCGCGACTTCTCCGACCGCGTGCTCAAGGGCGACCAGGCGGCCCTCCAGCAAATCCCCGAGGTCCGCGACAAGGTGGCCGGCCTCTGGCAGGCCATCCGCCTCGGCTACGCCAGCGCCGAGGAGCTCGCCGCCGCCGCGCTTTCACCCGAGATGGTGAAGGAATGGGAGGCGCAGTTCGCCGCCCTCAAGGCCGACTTGGCCAACAAGGGCCACTTCGCACGCGTCGACCCCGAAACCTGCCGCCCCGAGGCCCTCATCGCCGAGAGCGACCGCGACCCCGCCGACATCGTCCTCCGCCGCACCGCGGCCCTCCTCGCCCACCTCCAGATTGGTGGCACAGGCCTCCGGCCTGTGTCGGCCACAGGCGGGACGCCTGTGCCACCGTCCCATTTGGCTGCCTTGGGGCAGCAGCTTGCCGAGCTTCAAGCCGCAAACGCCAAGATTGACCCCAAGAACGCCGATGCCCGGTATGCCCTCTACGCCCAGGCCTGCCGCATCCGCCGCCAGGCCGCCTTCGCAAACCCGCTCCTGGCCTTCGACAAGCTCCTCTTCATCAAGCACCACCGCTCGCTCTACAGCCACATGTGCGACCAGTACTACGGCATCACCGCCAAGCCCGGCGGCGGCCTCTACGTCCTCCACAACCCCTTCGGCCCAAAGCCCACGGTGCAGGATGTCCTCGCCAACTCCGTCGTCGAGCGCGGCCGGCTCAAGGGCCAAAAGCTCCTCGGCGGGCCGGCCCGGTCCGCCGACGACCCCTACGATGGCGGCGGGGGACGCGGCGGCGCGGACGCCCAGGGCGGCTCGTTCCTCTCGCCCGACCTCTCCTTCGACGCCCGCCAGATCGCCTTCGCCTTCGTCGAGTGCAAAGGCCGCCGAAACCACGACCACCACACCGACGCCGCGCGCGGCCACTGGGACCCAGGCTGGTCCTGGCACGTCTTCAAGGTGAATGTGGACGGGACAGGGCTGGAGCAGCTCACCGACGGCACGTTCAACGACTTCGACCCCTGCTGGCTGCCCAACGGGCGCCTGGCCTTCATCAGCGAGCGCCGCGGCGGCTACCTGCGCTGCGGCCGCGTCTGCCCCACCTACACCCTCTACGACATGGCCGCCGACGGCTCCGACATGCGCTGCCTCAGCCCCCACGAGACCAACGAATGGCACCCCAGCGTGACCCACGACGGCCGCATCATCTACACACGCTGGGACTACGTTGACCGCCACGGCTGCACCGCCCACCTCCCCTGGATAACGACGGTGGACGGGCGCGACAGCCGAGCCGTCCACGGCAACTTCGCCCCGCGGAACTCCCGGCCCGACATGGAGGTGGACATCCGCGCCATCCCCAACTCCCACAAGTTCGTCGCCACCGCCGCGCCCCACCACGGCCAGGCCTACGGCTCCCTCGTGCTCCTCGACCCCCGCACCCCCGACGACGACGCGATGGGTCCCATCCGCCGCATCACCCCAGAGATCGGCTTCCCCGAAAGCCAGGGCGGACAACAGGTCTACGGCACCGCCTGGCCCCTCAGCGAGGACTTCTACCTGTGCGTCTACGACTCCCTGATGCGGGCCAACGCCGCCATGCAGGGCAGCGCCTATCTGCCGGGGAACTACGGCATCTACCTCGTGGACGCCTTCGGGAACAAGGAGCTTATCTACCGCGACCCCGACATCGCGTGCCTGAGCCCCATCCCGCTCGTGCCGCGGCCCAAGCCCCTCGTCGGCTACGAGCTGGCCTCGCAACACCGCCGCACCACCACCGCCCCCCACCTTGCCGCGGGCGCCGACCAGAAACCCGAGGCCACGCTCACCGTCCTCAACGTCTACGACAGCCGCCGCCCCTGGCCCGAGGGCACCAAGATCAAGTCGCTCCGCGTCCTCCAAGTCCTCCCCATGTCAGTCCCCTCCGGCGGACCGCCACACGAGACAGGCGTCCGCCTCCCAGAGGCCGGCGACTCCGTGGTCCCCTGCCGCTACGTCCTCGGCACCGTGCCAGTCGAGGCCGACGGCTCCGCCCACTTCAACGTCCCCGCCAACGTCGAGCTCTTCTTCCAGGCCCTCGACGAGCGCGGCCTCGCCGTCCAGTCCATGCGTTCGGCCACCTATCTCCTCCCCGGCGAGACGCTCTCGTGCCAGGGCTGCCACGAGACTCAGGGCCGCGCGCCCGACGCTTCGCGCGGCGCACCGCTCGCCCTCCGCCGCGAGCCCTCGAAGCTCACGCCCGACGTTGACGGCTCGAACCCCTTCAGCTACCCGCGCCTCGTCCAGCCCGTCCTCGACCGCAACTGCGTGCCCTGCCACACCAAGAACAAGGACAAGGGCGCCCCCAACCTGGGCAAGGAGCCGCTCGCCCGCAACTGGTATGCCTCATACAACACCCTGGTCCGCCACGGCTACACGACCTACAAGGACGCCTACCGCACCACCCCTGGGCAGTTTGGCGCGCGCGGCTCGAAGCTCTTCGCCATGCTCGAAAAGGGCCACCACGACCTCAAGCTCTCCGCCGAAGACCTCCGCCGCCTCACCCTCTGGCTCGACTGCGTCTCCATGTTCTACGGCGTCTTCGAGCGCGAGGGCGGCAAGGTCCAGCTCTCCGGCGGCATCGCCAAGCCGACCCTCGAATAGGCTGCGGCGAGGCGTGCAGGGCCGCACGCGGAATCCCACACCGCGCCCTCCGTACGGCGGAGGGCATCTGCCCCCTCTCCCTCCGGGAGAGGGCCGGGGTGAGGGCTCCGGAAACAGAGCATCCCCAGACTTGCGGCGCCCTCACCCTCCCCTCTCCCAGAGGGAGAGGGAAGAGAGGTACGGCTGTCGGCTGGGGCCACGCGAGGAATGCGGGAGGACGTTGCAGAATCTTAGCTTTTGTGATATATTCATGGCATGAAATGGGAAGCGCTCCTCGCCCTCGTCGGCCACGAGCCGGTCTTCTCGTCGGCCTTTCTCTTGGCCGGAGAAGTGTCGGCTGCGCAGGTGCGCCTTCAGCTCTCGCGCTGGGTGAAGGCGGGCCGGCTCATCCAGTTGCGTCGCGGCCTGTACACCCTGGCGCCCGCCTGGCGCAAGGTGGAGCCCCACCCGTTCCTCGTCGCTAACAGGCTCCAGCGCGGCTCATACGTCAGCCTACAGTCCGCGCTCGCCTACCACGGCGTCATCCCCGAACACGTCCCTGTTGTCACCAGCGTGGGGCCTGGCCGCCCCGAGACGGTTCGGAACCCGCTCGGCGCCTTCCAGTTCAACCACCTGGCGCAGGGCCTGCTGTTCGGCTATGCCCGGCTGGAGGTCGCCCCCGGACAGTTCGCATTCGTGGCTTCCTCGGAGAAGGCTCTGCTCGACCTTGTTCACCTCACGCCCGGCGCTGATTCGCCCGACTACCTCGCGGAACTGCGGCTTCAGGATGGCGACGCGTTTGACGTGCAACGGCTCGAGGAGTTGGCGGCACACGCCGGCAAGCCCAAGCTCATCCGGGCCGCGCGCCTCGCCGGGCCCATCCTGCGCGCCACGGAAGGAACTCCCCTGTGAAAGAGTACCTACGCCAACGCATCGAGCGGGCCGACAACCCCCTTCTCCGCATCTTTCCCCCTGATGCCCTGTGAGGGGAAGTGGAAAGAGTGCCGCCCCGTGGGAAGGGCCCGCGGGCTCTTCGAAGGGCAGAGACGGCACCAGGATGAAGCCAGAGGATGCCCCGCCGAGCCCTCCCGCACGGAGAGGCCTTCGCCAGTCGGGGGCAATCTTCGCTTTCGAGAAGTAAGGGGTTTTGTGCGAGGCAACAAAGCCAATCCCCCCTGGCCGCACACGATAGCGGCAAAAGGGGCAAGCGGCGTGACGCGGCAGTGCGGCGTGGCCGGTGCCTTGCGGCGTGACGGCGGTCTGAGCGTGCTCAGCCGCCGGCCGCCGTGTCTTAGCCCGCCGCACTGACGCGGCACGTCCGCTTGCCCCTGGCTTCGCACGCTTCGTGTGCGGGCTGGGGGGATGGCAAGACAGGAGCAGACCTTGGCGACGGGGCGGGAGGGGGGGTATGGGGCTGGCAGCCTTGTTAGTTCCCAATCCTACGCCCCACCGACGCAAGGTCGGCGGGGGCGGGGCACCAGGCGGGGCGCTTACGTCTGAATCGCTGCACCATCTGCGCCCGACTTGACAACTCCCAGCCCTTATGCTACGGAAGATAGGAGCAGGCATCGGGTCAGGGGTCCCCGCGTGATGCACCAGCGCCCGAGGGACATGGCGTGCCACAAACCGACATCTTCTCGGCCTTGAGCAAGTACGACGGCTCCATCAGCCCGGAGAACTACCTCACCGAGGCGCTCGCCTTCCTGCTGAGGCATCTCCTGGCCGAGGAGCCAGCAGCCGCGGTCGCCATCCTGAACGACCTCTGCGGGGCCAACGACGCGTTCAGCTTCAAGGACGAGGAAAGCCGCGAGCTCACCGTGGAGACCCAGGTGACCACTGAACAGGGCCGGCCGGACCTGATGATCGCGGTTGGTGACAAGCGCGCGTGCTTGGAGGTGAAGAAGGAGGCCGCGCTGGGCGGGACGCAGCTCGAGCGCTACGGGGACGCTCTTGAGGCATCCTCTGCGGCGCATACGCGCCTGGTCGTGCTCAGCAGGTACCACGTCGACATTCCCGCGAGAGGGCGCCAGCCAGATCACTGCGTTCGGTGGTTCCAGGTTCACGAGTGGCTTACCGGGTTGACCTTGACCAACCCCGCGTCCTGTTACCTCCGAGACCAATTCACCGCATTTCTGGAGGCCAGTCACATGAGCATCGCACGAGTGGGCTGGGAGCTGATGTCGGGGGTCGAGGCGCTTGCCAACTTTGGGCAGATGCTTGCCGCGGCAGTCGAGCAAGCCGGGCTGCAAGGCGAAGCTGGCAAGATCACATTCACGGGCGAGTACTGCGGCTGCTACTTCGGCTCGCACAACGCACTGTGGTGCGGAATCTACTACAAGAGACCCATCCTGTTCTACTTCAGTGTCCAATCTCGGTACCCCGCTTCGGCGAAGGCCCTTCTCCTCGCGAAAGCGCGGGTCCGATATAATAAGGACGACGACGGCTTCTACCTCGACCTTGAGAGCGAAAGCACGCACTTCTTCGCCTTGGGGAAGGATGCACAACTTGGCTGTCTCGCCAAGTTCATACGCACCTGCTACGATCTAGCCACACAAGCCCGAGGCAGCGCAAAGAAGCGAAAGAAGGTGCCGTAGCGAAATGGGGGGTGGAGTCCTTTTGGTGGGCAGGTTAGAGGCCGTAATGCTGGCGACCATGCTGATCGCGGACGGATGCGCATCAGGTGCTGACGACCGCTTGGCGGCGATCCGCGCGGCGATGCAGAAGCTGAGGCCGCTGGCGACGAAGCTCGGGCCGCCACGGCTCGGAGACTGGCTAGCCCACCACAAGGAGCCAGGGCAGACGTTCGAGGAGTACCTGGCGAGCAACCCGACGGGGCTGACGAAGGAGCGGCGGACGCTCTACGTGCAGCCGCTCGCCTGCTGCCCGGAGTGCGTGGCCAAGCTCTGGTGGGCCACGGGCGCCCAGCCCGTGCCCCGCTACCGCACGCTGGCGGAGTTCTGTAAGGAGCAAGGGCTGGCCCCGGAGCAGGAGTTCTACGAGAAGTGTGTCGTGGCGTTGGAAAAACGGTGATAGGAGGATGGATGGATGAATGGATGGGTGGATGAATGTAGGAAGGCGAGGCATTCTGACATCCATCCAATCATCCATTCATCCATTCATCCCCGCTTGAGTTGGGGTTAGCCTCCATGCGAATCGCGATCATCGGGCTGCCGCAGTCGGGGAAGACGACGCTGTTCGATGCGATCACTGGCCGGCGGGATGAGCCGGGTGCCTACGCCGCCCCGGGCTCGCTCCACGTCGGCGTCGTGCCCGTCCTCGATGGGCGGGTGGACCGCCTGGCCGCCATCCTCCAGCCGAGGAAGCACACCTATGCGGCGCTGGAGTTCGAGGACATCGGGGGGCTGTTCACTGGCGACAGGCCGAGCCCCGAGGCGGTGGCGGCGATGCGTCAGGCCGATTGCTTCGTCAAGGTGGTCCGCGCCTTCGAGCGGGAGGACCTGCCCCACCTCCGCGGCTCGATTGACCCCAGGCGCGACCTTGAAGAGATTGGCGGCGAGCTGTTCGTGACCGACCTCGACATCATCGAGCGGCGGACCGAGGCGCTCCGCGTCAGCGTGCGGCACCCGACGCCGAAACAGGAGGAGGAGAAGGCCGAGCTGGCGCTCCTCGAGCGCTGCCGGGCGCAGCTCGACAGCGCCGGCGCCCTCGATCGCCTGACGCTCAGCGACGACGAGCGCAAGGCGCTCCGCGGCTACACCTTCCTCACCCAGAAGCCGGCCGTGGTGGTGCTGAACATCGGCGAGGGGCAGATTGGGGACGAGGTGGCACAGGCCTCCGGCCTGTGTAGCACACCGGCCGTTGCCCTGTGCGCGGACATGGAGAAGGAGCTTCTCGCCCTCGAGCCCGAGGAGCGGAAGCCGTTCATGGACGCCCTCGGCCTCGCGGAGCTGCGCGCTCCCAGGGTCGTCGAGGCGGCGCTTCAGGCACTCGGCCTCATCTCCTTCTTCACCTCCAACGAGAAGGAGCTTCGGGCCTGGCTCCTGCCCCGCGGGGCGACCGCGGTCGAGGGGGCGGGAAAGGTCCACACCGACCTCGCACGCGGCTTCATCCGCTCCGAGGTCGTCGCCGCAGACGACCTCCTGGCACTCGGCTCGCTCAAGGAGGTCAAGGCCCACGGAAAGCTCCGCCTCGAAGGCAAGGACTACGTCGTCCAGGACGGCGATCTGCTTCAGATCCGGTTCAGTGTGTGAAGGAGGGAGAGGCCGGATGCGTGACGCGTGACCCGTGACGCGTGACAGGAGAAGAGCAGACGTTGCCTTCTCACGCGTCACGCGTCACGGGTCACGCGTCATGGGTCTCCTGTGCAACCATGCGCGTCGCCATCAACGCACTCCTCTTGTCGGGCCAGTTCTCGGGCGTGGAGAAGGCCATCTGGTCGTTTCTCCGCCACATCGGGGAGGGGGCTGAGGACGAGTTCGTGGCCCTGGTGGGGAGCGACTTCGACGAGCGGCTGCTCGACGGCGCCCGCGTGGGGATCGAGCGGCTGCCGGTGACGAATCGCTCGCGGCTCGCCCGCATCGTCTATGAGGAGCGGTGGCTCGCGCGAAGACTGAAGGGCTTCGACCTCTTCCACGCCCCCGGCTACGTGGCGCCCAAGCGCCTCCCCTGCCCCCTCGTGCTGACGGTCTACGACCTTGTGGCGCTCACCCACCCCGAGCTGGCCAAGCGGTCGAACGTGCTCCACTACCGCTGGCGGCTGCCGCGGTCGGCGAGGGCCGCCGCGCGGATCATCGTGCCGCTCGAGTGCGTGGCAAGGCAAGTGGCCGAGCGGCTCGGCGTCGAGCGCGAGCGGGTGCGCGTCGTGCCCCTCGGCGTGGACGCCCGGCTCAAGCCCCCCTCCCTCGATGCCCGCGCGCGGGTGCGGGCGCGGCACCATCTCAGCCGCCCCTACATTCTCTTCGTGGGGAACGTCGAGCCGAAGAAGAACCTGCCGACGCTGCTCCGCGCCTTCGCCTCGCTCAAGCGCGGCGGCCTGCCCCACGAGCTGGCCATCGCGGGGAAGCAGGGGTGGAAGTGCCGCGAGGTCCTGCGTCTCCCCGCCGAGCTGGGCATCGAGGCCGACGTCCGCCTCCTCGGCTACGTGGAGGAGGAGGACCTTGCGGGTCTCTACGGCGGGGCAGAGCTCTTCGCCTTCCCGTCGCTCGTCGAGGGCTTCGGCCTGCCGCCCCTGGAGGCGATGGCCTGCGGCACGCCCGTCGTGGCCTCCGACGCCGAGGCCCTGGTGGAGTCCACGGGCGACGCCGCGGAACGCTTCCCCGCCCTCGACGCCCCGGCCCTTGCCGACGCTATTCGGCGCGTGCTGAGCGATGCGGCCCTCCGCGAGCGCCTTCGCGCCACCGGCTTCGCCCGCGCCGCACAGTTCACCTGGCCCCGCGCCGCCGAGCTCACCCGCGCCGTCTACCGCGAGGCCAGGGTCCCTTGACAAACGCGACGCGCGAGGTTATATATCATGGGATAGGGTGAGGGAAGGAGCGTATCATGGGTGCCGAAGCGGGGCGATCCGACCTCGGTTGGCTCATGGAGGTCCACCAGGCGCTTGAGCGCGCCCTGGAGGCAGCCGGGCCGCTCTCGCCGGACCCAGCAGTGGTGGCCGCGCTCTCCAACAGCATGGCCCAGGTTGACCGGGCGCTGGCAGAGAGACAGCGCGAGTGCAGCGCGAGAGGCGAAGTCCCGCCGCCGACCCAGGTGGGGACCGAGCTGCCAGAGCCAGTGACCGACTACGCATCCTTCCTGCGGATGAAGGACTACCTCCTGAGCCACTACCGCGGTATGCTGGTCGCATTCTCCGGCGGGCGGGTAGTTGCGGCCAGCAAATCCGCCGATGAGCTATTCGCAGAGATTGACGCAATGCACCTTGCCGCGGACGTATCTGTGGAACCGGTGGATGACAATGCCTTCGAACAGCCGGCTGTCCATGAGGTGACGGGTATCTACAGGGTACGCTGAGGACAGACAAACCATGGCAAAGTGGTTCCCCTACCTCAAGGACCTGGACGGCAAGCGGGCACCTTTTCTCCTTGCCAGGCTCGTCAGCCCCCAGGATACGGCGCGCCGCCCGGTATTCGTGGATGCGAAGCTGGACACTGGTACTTCCTGCTGCGGAGTCCCAGTGAGCGTTATCGAGCAGTGCGTCCGAGCCGGAATACCTGTGGCCGCTGGGCAAGAGCACGAGTTCTCCGGCGCGTTTGGCCCGGTCAACCGGCGGGCGTACTGGTTCCATGCTACTCTCTTTCCGTCGGAAGCCCCGAGGGCATCTCTCACGGACCACGAACTTGAGCGTTACTCTGATACGGCGCGAGTTCTCTATTGCACGAAACGGGACTCGTGCGACAACCCCGTGCTGGGTTTGAGGATGGTTGCGACGGACACCGACTACGCGCTGATCGGGCATAGTGTGCTCGCGCACTGGACTGTCATCCTTCATGGCCGAAGCTCGCACTTCAAGGTCATGGACCGCGGCGGAAGGTGGTTCATCTTCTCCCTCGCGCCGAGGTAGGGGTTGGGTGCATGCCGGAGGCCAGCACGTGCGGATAGCCTACGTGGTCGGCACCTACCCTTCGGCTTCCGAGACGTTCATCGAGCGCGAGATCGAGGCGATTGAGGCCCTTGGACACACGGTGGTGGTGTTCCCGCTCTGGCGCGCGAAGGGTGGGGCGAAGCCTGCGCCGTCGCGCCACGTGGAGCGGTGCGGCCGCTGGGGCTGGTGGGCCGAGCTGTTTCAGCCGGGCGCCAGCGTGCGCTGGCAGATGTACCTCATGGAGAACCTCCGGCGCGAGGGACGGGCGGCCTGGCGCGCGCTCATCCACCGCGGCCAGGCGTTCGCCATGGCGCGCAGCATGGGGCGCCTGAGCGTCGAAAGGGTCCACGCGCACTTCGGGAACGCGCCCTCGACGGTCGGCTGGTTCGCCGCGTCGGTGGCGAAGCTGCCGTTCAGCTTCGCGGTCCACGCGCGCGACGTGTTTGTGGAGGCGGAGTTCCTCGCGGCGAAGGCGCGGGCGGCAGACCGCATCATCGCGTGCAACTCGGCGGCGGCGCTGCGGGCCGCCGAGCTAGCCGACGAGCCCGACAGGGCGAAGATCAGCCTGGTGCCGCACGGGCTGCCGCTGGCGCGCTACCCCTTCCGCCCCACGCTGCCGAGGGACGCGCCGCTCGTCCTCGGCGTGGGACGCTTCGTGGAGAAGAAGGGCTTCTCGCACCTGGTCGAGGCCGTCGCCGCCCTCCGCCGAAGGGGAAAAGGCGTTCGCTGCTGGCTCGTCGGCGATGGCCCGCTTCGCAAGGCCCTCGACCAACAGATCGCCCAGCTCGCCGTGGGCGACGCCGTCGAGGCCAAGGGCTGGCTCTCCCAGGACGAGCTCGCCCTGGCATACCAGGCGGCGTGGGCGCTGGCCGCGCCCAGCGTGGTCGCCCGCGACGGCGATATGGACGGCCTGCCGAACGTGGCGCTCGAGGCCGCGGCGATGGGCGTGCCGCTCGTGACGACCGATGTGGGCGGCCTGCCCGACCTCGTGCGCGACGGCGAGACGGGTCTCGTGGCGCGGCCCGGCGATGCCGACGACCTGGCCGCGAAGCTGGACGCCGTCCTTCGTGACCCCGAGGCCGCCGGCCGCCGCGCGCGCCATGCTCGAGATGCAATCCAGGCGCGTTTCAGCGACGAGCGCACGATCCCGCTCCTGCTCAATGCGCTCATTGGGCGCGAAGAGGAAAAGGTAAAATGATTACGGGTAAAATGATAGGAGAAGAGATCAGGAGAATAGCGAAGCCAGGAGGAATCCGGACAGCCCCAAGTGTTGGCTGGTTCACAATTTCCCTCGCTGTTCTTCGTTCTTCTCTTATCATTTTACCCGTAATCATTTTACCTTGACTCTTCTCCGCGCTCCCCTGGAGAAAGACCATGCGGCGATTGCGGCTCGGCTTGTGCTTTCTGGCGGCGGTGGGCATCGGACTCGCGTGGGCGGCGGAGGAGACCGCGCCGCGCGCGCCGGCCAACCTGTTGGCCAACCCCGACCTTTCGGAACGCGACGGCGACCGGCCGCGGGCCTGGAAGCCCGACAAGGGCGATGACGGGCTCTTCGCCCCCGCCACGGACGGCGCTCGCCGCGTCATCCGCTTCGCCGCCCCGGGCCGCTACAGCTCGCTCAGCCAATCGCTCCGCCTCAAGCCCTACGCCCGCTACCGCCTCGAGGCCGACGTGAAGGGCACGGCAGGCGTCTACCTGCGGGCGCGCGTGGTGCTTCGCCCCGGCGGCGAATCCGTGCCCCACACCGCCGACACCAAGCCCTCCGCCGACTACCAACACTACGAGGCGCCCTTCCCCACCGGCCCGACTGGCGAGGCGCTCATCATCATCGGCAACACCGAATCGCTGGGGAAAGGTGAGGTGCTCATCGCCAACCTCGCCGTCGTCGAAGAGCCGCCGGCCGACCCCGGCCCAGCCATCCGCGTTGAGGCCGATGCCCGCGAGCCGCTCGTCGTCACCAAGCTCCCCGTGGCCGACTGCCGCGCGCTCAAGGGCTTCATCGGAGCGCCCGTTGACGGCTCGACCGAGAGCTGGGACTGGAGCGGCAAGTCGTGGGAGTACAACCAGCGCGGCGCGGGCGCGGGCGTTGGCTACGCCTATCGCGGCAACGACGGGCTGCACATCACGCTCGCCGACAAGGGGGGCTTCAACGCCCTCCTCATCCGAGGCGGCGCCCGTGTGAAGCTCTATCGCGACGGTGCCACGGCTGGCTCGTCCAGCCGTGCCGGCGGCAGAGAAGACACGGTCGGGCAAGCCGACCGTGGCACACCCATCGCGGAGCTTCCCGGCCGCACCGACCGCTCCCGGCTATGGTTCGACAAGCCCGTGGCAACCGACCGGGTGAGCTTCTTCGACCTCAAGGAGGGGCGCCTGGCCGACGTCTCCTTCTTCCGTGTCGGCCGCTGGGACCGCACTCTTGCCATTGCCCGGAGCCTGGCAGTTGACGTCGCGGAGCAGAAGGATGGTCTGCGCAGACTCACGGCTCTGCCGCTCGACAAGGAGACGCCGCTCGCTGCCATCGGCCTGGACTTTGTTGTGGGCGGCGTGTCCCCACGCCGCGGGCCGCGGGACGGGGACGTCCCGCCCACAACCGCGCAGGCGCCAATCCCCTTCACGGTCGCTGTGCCCGACCCGCTCAACCCGCAGCGGCGGCTCTTCGAGGCCGACTTCGTCCTCTCGAAGCCGGGGCGGTGTCGCCTGGTGCTGGACTTCCCCGACCAGATCGCGCCCAAGGGCACGGCGCTCACGGTTGACCTGACGATTGCCGCGGCCGCCTCGGTCAAGGACGTGGGCCTCGTCCCGTACCCCGATGCCCGCGAGCGGGCGTTGACCGAGGCCCTGGCCTATCGCAAGCTGCTCCTCAAGACCTGCTTCTGCTCGATCAGCGAGGCGAGGCCGTGGACGGGCTGGTACGACGAGGCGCGGATGGAGAAGAGCCTGGCCGACCCGCGCTGGGGGCCGCAGCTCAAAGAGCTTGTGATGACCCTCGAACAGTGCAAACAGCTCGGGCCGAACGACGACCTGGTGCGGCAATACGACGAGTGGATTTTCCGAGCGCTCCGCCGCAAGACGATGAAGCCGTGGGAGCCGAAGCTCGACGCGGCGCCTGGCGCGCCCGAGTGGGCGGTCGTGGCCCGCCAGGCCTGGCTCACGGCCCGCGAGGTGCCGCGCTGGTGGATCGAGAACCGCATGGTGCCCACCGGCGAGTTCGGCGGCGAGGTGGGCGACGACACGGACATGTATCAGAACTACGCCGACTTCCCGATGCTTGAGTCCGACGGCGTCGGCGCGATGGTCAAGGACGGCGCGGCCCGCCTCGCCGAGCTGGCCGAGAAGGAGCACCTCGAGGCCGGCCTCAACCGCCGCACGATGGACCCCCTCCACGCCTACGAGGAGGGGGTGAACCACGAGGCGCTCATGGCCTGGTGGAACTACGGCGACCCCGTCTACCTGGAGCGTTGCATGGTCGCCGCTCGCTCCACCGAGGCACTCACCGTCGTCACGCCCAAGGGCCATCGCCACTTCAAGAACCAGGACTGCGGCGCCGCCGACCTGAAGATGGAGCGGAAGCTGGGCGTGGACGGCCACGCGCATCCGCTGATGTGGCATCCAACTCTGGAGGTCGCGTGGTACAACCGCAATCCGCGCGCGATGAAGTCCCTCCGCGAGTGGGGAGATGGCTGGCTTGCGCACATGGAGCCAGGGAGATACGCCACGTCCGTTGAGGTCGCAACCGAGAAGGTCACGGAGACCACGGAGCGGCCGCTCTACGGCGGCTATGGCGGCCTCGGCTCAGCATTCCTCTACCTCTACTGGCTGACCGACGACGCCAAGTACCTCAAGCCCTTCTTCGAGGCATTCGAGAAGGGCAGCCGCAACACCTCGCCCCACCTCATCCTGCCCGAGCTGTTCCACCGCCACGGGCTGGAGTTTCTGGGGCCGAAGCTCAAGGAGCTTGTGGCGGGCGAGGGGGCGGCGGAGACGCTTGTGACGGGCGACACGAAGCCGCTCATCGAGGCCCTCAAGCGCGACATCGCGGAGCTCCAGCGCTTCCCCGCCATGTACACCACGGCCGAGCCGTTCACCGACCGCGTTTTCCTCAACGCCATCTCCAACGCGGCCATCGCCTACACGGGCGGCTACGCCACGCGCAACAAGCTCCCCCACACCCACGCCGTCAGTTGGGAGGGCTTTGGGACCGACTACGCGGCGCTCGTCCTGCGCGCCAAGCGCGATTCCCTCAAGGCCCTCATCTACAACTTCGCCGGCAAGCCGCTCGCCGGCCGCTTCCGCACCTGGACCCTCGACCACGGCATCTACACCCTCCGCCTCGGCCCCCAAGGGGAGGGGGTCGGTGGCACAGGCCTCCGGCCTGTGTTGCCCACAGGCGAGACGCCTGTGCCACCGACGCCTGTGCCACCAACCATCGAAGTCATCAGGGCGGCCCCCATCCCCCTCACCCTTCCCCCGAAAACCGTTACCGTCCTGGAGCTCACCCAGGTGAAGCGGCTCGAGCCTGAATGGGAGCGTCCCGACCTCGCCCTCTCGCCCCGCGAGGTCCGCGTCGAGGGCCAGACCGTCCACGCCATCGCCCACAACCTCGGCTCGCGCCCCGTCGAATCCTTCGACGCCGCGCTCCTGGACGCCGAGGGCAAGGTGCGTGCTCGGAAGGCCCTCGGGCCGCTCGATGCCCCTCTCGACCTCGTGCCGAGGCGGCTTCCCTTCGCCCTCGATGGTTTGCCCGCCGGCGCCAAGGGCTGGCGCATCGTCCTCGACCCCGACAACCGCCTGCCCGAGCTCTTCGAGGGCAACAACACAGCCGAGGTTCCGGCACCCTGACCAGGACACATGCCCCAACTTGCGCCCCACCCAAAGGGGCTCAAGTTGCCCGGATCGGCCTATTCCCCGCCGTATACGTGCGTATACGCGGTTAAGGGCAACTTGCGCCCCCCAGAGGGCGCAAGTTGCTCGACTGGTAGCCGGCGCGAATCCAGCGTGACAGTGCTAGACCGGACCCAGGGGCTACTGGCTTATTCACTACAGACGCTTGGACCAGTCGGGTATCGCTTACTTGTCCTATGGCCCAAGGCTATGGGCTATATATCCAGCGCCTGCTGCTTGACTTATCCGCCGGCTAATGTCATACTATGTTAACGAAGTAGGAGATACCCAATGGCAACGCCGAGGATGAGTTCAAGAGGGCAAGTGGTCATTCCCGCCCACATTCGCAAGAAGCTGGGCTTGCGCAAGGGAACCCCGCTGGCCATCCGGGAGGAGAACGGCGCCGTGGTCATCCAGCCGGCCACGCGCGAGTACTTCGAGAGCCTGGCGGGCCTCCTGGCAGGCGGCCCCTCGATGGCCGAGGAGCTTGTGAGGGAGCACGCCCAACAGCGGGCAGAGGAAGAGGAATGAAGCCAACCGTCCTGGACGCCCACGCGGTGCTCGTCTACCTCCAGGGAGAGCCGGCCCGCGAGACGGTTCGCGACCTCCTGGCGCTGGCCACGCAGGAGGGGACCATGCTGCTCCTGACTTCGGTGAACGCAGGAGAGGTCTTCTACCGCACCGTGAAGCGCCACGGCGCGGGCAAGCTCGCTGAGGTCGAGGCACACATGGCGCTCCTCCCCATCGAGCTCGTTCCCGTTGACCTCGCCCTCGCCCGAGAAGCAGCCTTGCTCAAGGCCACGAAGAAGATGTCCTATGCCGACTGCTTCGCCGCCGCCCTGGCCAAGATGCGCGGCGGACGCGTGGTGACCGGCGACCCCGAGTTCAGAGAGGTCGAGGCCGAAATCCCCATCCTCTGGCTGACGTCAAGCCAAGGGACCTGACCCGCACTTCTCACCAGTCCCTGGTGAGAAGTGCGGGAATCTCCAAATCCGAAGCACGAAATCCGAAACAAACCCGAAGCCCCAATGACCGAAACAAGAAGGACAGTCTGCGCCGGGTTCCTTGGGTCTTCGCTTCCAGCATTGGTGCTTTGAGCTTCGGTGTTGTTTCGGATTTCGGATTTGGGATTTCGGATTTCCCGCGTTTCATCAGAAATGCGAGGCTGCTCCCTGTGGTCCCTTCTCCCCTCCCCGAGAAAAACGCTGTTGAATGCGCATCGGCAATGTTGTATAAGATGCGTTCATTGCTGAGGCCAAGGCGCTCGAAGGACGGGCGAAGGAGGTCGTGTAATGCCCAGACGTGGGGCGGCTGAGAGCGGCGGCTACGTGCCCCGCCGCCTGTTCCTGACCAACGGCGTCGGCCGCCACAGGGAGAAGCTGACGAGCTTCGAGATGGCGCTCCGCGACGCCGGCATCGCCAGCTTCAACCTCGTCAAGGTCTCCAGCATCTTCCCGCCCCGCTGCAAGATCATCCCCAGGAAGCTCGGCCTCAAGCTCCTCAAGCCCGGCCAGATCGCACACGTTGTCATGAGCGAGAACGCCACGAACGAGCCGCACCGCCTCGTCGCCGCCTCCATCGGCGTGGCCATCCCCAAGAACCCCGACCACTACGGCTACCTCTCCGAGCACCACAGCTACGGGCAGACCGACGACGCCGCGGGCGACTACGCGGAGGACCTCGCCGCCAGCATGCTCGCCACGATCCTGGGGGTGGACTTCGATCCCGACAAGAGCTACGACGAGAAGCGCGAGATCTGGCGCTTCTCAGGGCAGATCGTCCGCACGTTCCACACCGCCCAGAGCGCCCTGGGCGACAAGGGCGGCCTCTGGACCACCGTCATCGCCTGCGCCGTCTTCGTCTGAGCCCCAGCCCCAGGCCACGCGAGAGCCTCGCGGCTCCCCCCAAGAAGAAGATACATGCCCGCGAAACACGCCAAAAGACGCGAAACGAGCCGCCTGAAATCGCAGATCGCAGATCGCAAATCGCAAATCGGAGATTTCCCCGGCTTCCTCGGCATCGGGCCGCCGCATTCCGCCTACGAGACCGCCCGGGCCGCTGTCCTGCCCATCCCCTTCGAGGCCACGACCACCTACGTCCGCGGCACCCGCCGCGGGCCGCAGGCCATCATTGACGCCTCCCACCAGGTGGAGCTCTACGACGAAGAGCTCGGCCGCGAGACCTATCGCGCCGGCATCGCCACGCTGCCGCCCGTCGAGGTGGAGGGCGCGCCCTATGGGCAAGCCGCGGAGCGGACGGCGGCCGCCGCGCGCCAGGTGCTCGCCGATGGCAAGCTCCTGGTTTCCCTCGGCGGCGAACACTCGATCACCCCCCCACTCGTCGAGGCCGCGGCGAGCGTCCGCGGGCCGCTCACCGTCCTCCAGCTCGACGCACACGCCGACCTGCGCGACTCCTACGACGGCACGCCCCACAGCCACGCCTGCGCCATGCGCCGCGTCACTGAGCGCCATCCCGCCGTCCAGGTTGGCATCCGCAATCTCTCCGCCGACGAAGCGGCCCTCATCCAGAAGGGCGGCTTCAACGTCTTCTTCGCCCACCAGATGGCCGCCAACCCCGGCTGGTCTGATCAGGCGCTCGGGCTTCTCCGAGGCAACGTGTACCTGACCATTGACCTCGACTACTTCGACCCCTCGCTCGTGCCCGCCGTGGGCACGCCCGAGCCGGGGGGGCCGGGCTGGTACGAGACGCTTCGCTTCCTCCGCCGCGTGGCCGCCCAGTGCCGCATCGTGGCGATGGATGTGGTCGAGCTCTGCCCGATCCAAGGGCACGTCGTCTCCGATTTCGCGGCGGCGAAGCTGGCCTACCGCCTGATCAGCTATGTGCTTGCGCCGGGCGGCTCCTGACCTCTTCCCCCTCTCCCTCGGGGAGAGGGCGGGGGTGAGGGTGCCTTTGCTGCGCTCGACGCCATCTCGGGAAGCACCCTCACCCTAACCCTCTCCCCAGGGGAGAGGGAACAGAGGGCCGAGGAGGAGCACGATGGGGGAGAGGTGGCGTTTGCTGGGTTCACTGGGGATCACGCTGATGGCAGCAGTCACCGTGGAATCCGCGCAGCCGCCCCGCGGGCCCCTCGACCCCTGCGGGCGGATTCACATCCCCATCGGCATCGCCAACACGCTCGATTCGCTCAAGACGTTCGTCGAGCCAGAGGGCTGCTTCTCGCCCGGCGTGGGCAGTTGCGGCATCTACTTCTGGCTCTTCGACGCCGAGACGGGCAGGCTCTGGGCGCCGACGATGGACGGGGTGAAGGTGGGTCACGGCCTGGAGGGCCTCGGCTGTCTCATCCCGTCGAGCTCCTGGAGCGGCGGCGCCTTCCCGGTGAGCACCAGAGCGTGCGAGGCCAGGCGCTCATCGCCTGCGGGCGACGTCTTCGTCGTCGCCGCGTGGGTCTATCTCTACGGCCCGCCGCCAAGTTCCAAGGGCCGCACGAGGCTCGCGCTGTACGCAGCGCTGCGGCCCCTTGGGCCGGCGGGCGGCCCGGTTCACGCCCTCTCGGTGAGCGAGGCGGGCGATGCGCTTCTCATTGGGGGCCGCTCTGCGCTCGTCGCGAGCGTCAAGCCAACCGCCGCCGGGGTGCTGGAGACCGACACCATCGGCGACGAGGCGATGCAGGGCAAGATGCCCGCCGGCAAGCAGGCCACCTCGATGGCCGGCAACTGCTCGGGCGCGCTACGCTTCGACTTCTTCCTGGCCCCCGGCGAGCCGAGGCTGCTCGGCTTCATCTGCCCCGTCCTCCCCGGCCGCCGAGCCGTCGGGCACGCCTGGGACGGCAAGAGCAGTTGGGCGCAGCTCGACCTCGCCAAGCCGAATCCCAACGAGGGCGGCACCCTTCAGCCCGACCCCGGCCTCGACTACTACCGCGGCCTGAAAGTGGACGCAATCTTCAGCGAGGCGGAAGCCTACTGGAAGGGTCTCACCGGTCGAGTAACCATCAAGGTGCCAGACTTCCGTTGGGCCGAGTGCTTCGCCGCCATCGTCGGCCACGTGGCGCTCTGCATGAATGAGGGCGCGCCCGACGTGGCGGCCGTGAACTACAACGTCTTCAACCGCGACGGCGTCTACGTGGCCAACATCCTCCAGAAGGCGGGGCGGCTCGACCTCTCGGAACAGGCGATTGACTACTTCCTCGCCCACCCCTTCAACGGCCGCGTGGCGGTGGAGGCCGACAACCCCGGCCAGGTGCTCTGGGCGATGGGACAGCACTGGCTCTTCAGCCGCGACCATAAGTGGCTCGCGCGGGTCTACCCCTCCGCCGCCAAGCTCGCCGCGATGGTCCGCTACTACCGCACCACCCCGCCGCCCCACTACGTGAAGGCGACGAGCCTGGACTTCGGCGACGCCCTCCCGCCCGACAAGCCCGATGAGTTGCCCGCCTTCCGCCGCCAGGTGCTCAAGCCCGGCAGTTGCGACGGCCACCACCCCGAGTACACCGAGGCATTCGACATCGCCGGCCTCCGCGCCGCCGCGCTCCTCGCCAAGGCGGTTGGCAAGGACGACGACGCAACCGAATGCGCGAAGCTTGCCGACGCCCTCTTCGCCAGGTACGACGCCGCGTTCGGGGCCAAGCTCCGCAATGGCTACGGCAGCTACTCCGTCCTGTGGCCTTGCGCCCTCTACCCGTTTGGCGAAGGGAAAGGTTTCGAGCAGTTCAGGGGCGTCGGTGCAAAGAAGCCTGGCGGCTGGCGCTATTTCCCACTGGCCGCCGCGCACCAGGGATTGTTGGCAGGCAACCGCGAGGCGGGCTACGGCACCATCGCCGCCCACCTCGGCCACGAGCAGATGAAGGGCTGGTACGCCTTCGACGAGGGGGGCAAGAGCGGCTCGGGCGGCTGGGGACACCTCCGCACCACCTGGGACGGCTCCGTCGCCATGCCCCACGGCTGGGCCATCGCCGAAATGTGGCTCCTCCTCCGCGACTGCCTGGCCTTCGAGGATGGCGACCGCCTCGTCCTCCTCGCCGGCATTGACCCCGCCTGGTTCCGCGACGAGCGGGGTATCGCCATCGAGAACCTGCCCACCCACTTCGGCCCATGCTCTTTCGCCTACACGGTCAAAGGGCAAAGAGGAATGCTGAAGCTCTCGGGCGACGCGAAGCCGCCCGGCGGCTTTGTGTTCCGGACGCCGGGGAAGGGCGACATCGTGTTGCCGCCCGGCACTGCCGAGGCCATGGTTGATTTGGCGCCGTAAGAAGCACGCACTTGATGAAGCTGAACGGCGGAGTGGTGTGGTGCCTGGTTCTCCTGTGTGGCTGTGCCTACTTCGCAGAGCGGCCCCCGCGCGCCGAGCCACACAATCCTGACATCGTGCAGTTCCGGCTCGTCGAGGACAAGGAGAGCCCCGACACCGTCCCAATGAAGATGATGGGCAAGGACGACACGCTCCACGTGAGCAAGCAGGTGCTCCTGAACGCCTTGGACGTGGAGTCGGCCAAGGCAACCCGCGAAAGGCATACGGGTTTCGCCAGCATCTTGCTGAACTTCACGCGCGACGGGTGGAAGAAGTTCGCCGAGATCACCGAGAAGAACGTTGGCAGGAGGTTGGCGATCGTTGTGAATGGGCAACTCGTGTCTGCCCCGGTCATCCGCTCGCGGGTCGCGGGGGGCGGGGCGGTTATCACGGGGGGATTCACGATGATGGAGGCGCGGGAGCTCGCCAACGCAATCAACACGAACGCCGCGAGATAGCGGCCATCACCTCTCCCTTGGGGAGAGGTCGCCCGCCCAGGGCGGGCGGGTGAGGGTGCTTGCGTCGGGCGCCGTGAC
>Ga0194110_10002028_pt1 | contig 25866 bp, 20 predicted proteins | sample TA2Kig1200mmetaG_FD_146192 | JGI IMG/M metagenome (GOLD analysis project Ga0194110, IMG submission 146192) | Freshwater microbial communities from Lake Tanganyika, Tanzania - TA2015032 Kigoma Deep Cast 1200m | ecosystem: Environmental > Aquatic > Freshwater > Lake | place: Tanzania: Lake...
GCAACCAAACTAAAAAATGACCTAATTACTTTAATCAAATCAAGGTGTTACAGGCAAAATCTTCGCGAAAAAACCAGAAACTCGGATTCAGTAGCACAGGCTTTCCAGCCTGTGCTTAAAGTAAAGAACTTTTCGAAACCGAATAAAAACAGGCGGGCTAGGCCCGCCTGTTGGTTACCGGTATCATCGTGAAAGGCGGGTCACTTCTTCGCCGCCGCCTTTCGCTCCAGGTTCTTGATCCAATCCGTCTCCACGCCGTAGCCCAGGCTTTTGGCCTGCTTGATGTCCGCTACGGCTTTTTCATAGTTCTCTTTTTTCTCATAAATCATGCCCCGCTGGTAGTAGGCTTTGCCGTGCTTGGGGTCCAGCTTGATGGCCTGCTCGAAGTCCTGCAAGGCCGCATCATTTTGTCCCTTGGCGTACTTGGCCACTCCCCGGTAGGTGATGATGGCCGCGTCGTTGGGCTTGAGCTTCAAGGCCATGTCAAACTCCTGGATGGCCTGGTCGAACTTGCCGGCATTGCACAGTTCCAGGCCCCGGTTAACTATGGTCTTGGCGTCTTCGGCGGCCATCAAGGGTAGGGATAGCAGAGATACCAGCATGGCCGTTAAAACCAGTAAGGTCAAACGTTTCATCAGTGATGATCCTCCAGGTTGAGCTTAAGGTGAATTTGATTAAATGTTATCATTTTTCGCCGGAAAGCGCCGGAAAAGATTCACCACCAAGACACCAAGACGCCAAGGTCGCTAAGAAAATTTTTGGTGGTGTGGCGCCTTTGACGCCAAACCATCAAGATATTTTTTTCTTGGTGAAATCTTTGTGTCTTTGTGCCTTGGCGGTTCATCATTAAACCGAGCAAAGCCGGCATTCCTCCGAGAACTCGTGGGCCAGGGTCAGCGTCTCCGGGGGCAGGCTGAGCACCTGTCCCGGTTTGGAGCCGTAGCGGTACACGGTGATGCCTTTCAAACTTAGCTTATGGGCCAGCCGGAAGGCCTGGGCCACATCCTCCAGGGCGGCGTCCGGCGCCAGGTTGATGGTCTTGGACACCGCGTTCTCCACGTGGCGCTGAAACGCGGCCTGCATCTTGATCTGGTATTCCACGCTCACCTCGAAGGTGGTGGGGAAGAGCCGCCGCAGGTCCTCCGGCAGCCCGGTGAGGGGCCGCACCCGGCCGGAAGCCAGGACCTTGGGGATCCATTCTTCTTCCTTTAGACCATACTCCCGGAGTTTTTGTAAAAAAAGGGGATGAATTTCGTCGAACTCCTCTCCCTCCAAGGCCCGGCGGCGGTAGGCCACGGCGAACAGCGGCTCGATGCCGCTGGAGGCGCCGGCGACGAGGCTGATGGTACCGGTGGGGGCCACGGTGGTCACGGTGGCGTTGCGCCGGGGCGGATGGCCTTCCTCGTGCCAGCGGCTGCGGTAAAAATTGGGGAAAGGATCCCGCTCCCGGGCCAGCAGCTCCGATTGGGCCACGGCCATGGCCTGGATGCGGGCCATGATCTTTTCCCCCAGCTCCAGGGCTTCCTGGGAATCGTAAGGGATGCCCAATTTAATGAACAGGTCCGCCAGTCCCATGACCCCCAGGCCGATCTTGCGGTTACCACGGGTGATGGCGGTGATTTGGGGCAAGGGATAATGGCTCTGGTCAATGACGTCATCCAGAAAATTGACCCCCAGGGCCGTGAGGTGGTCCAGCTCCTGCCAGTCAATGGCGTCATTGGCCACCACCTGGGACAGGTTGATGGAGCCCAGGTTGCAGGATTCGTAGGGCAGCAGGGGCTGCTCGCCGCAGGGGTTGGTGGCCTCCAGGAGGCCCAGCTCGGGAGTAGGATTGGCCCGTTCCACGGCGTCCAGAAAAATCAACCCCGGGTCCCCGGTTTCCAAGGCATACCGGCAGCAAAGCTCAAACACCTCCCGGACCCGGAGCCGCCTCACCTCCCGGCCGGTGCGGGGGTTGATGAGGGGGTAGGTTTCGTCCTTTTCCACCCGGTCCATGAAATCGTCGGTCACCGCCACGGACAGGTTGAAGTTGGTGAAGGATTTGAGGTCGGCCTTGGCGGTGATGAATTCCAGGATGTCCGGGTGGTCTACGTTGAGAATGCCCATGTTGGCGCCCCGGCGCCGGCCGCCCTGCTTGACCACGTCGGTGGTGACGTCAAAGATGCGCATGAAGCCCACGGGCCCGGTGGCCACCCGGCCGGTGGAGCGCACCTGGTCGCCCTTGGGCCGCAGGTGGGTGAAAGAGAAGCCGGTGCCGCCCCCGGTCTGGTGAATGAGGGCCATGTCCCGCACCCCCTCCAGGATGCTGCGCATGTCGTCGTGGATGGGAATGACGAAACACGCGGCCAGCTGCCCTTCAGGGATCTCGGCGTTCATCAGGGTGGGGGTGTTGGGAAGGAACTTCAGAGAGCTCAATGCCTGGTAGAAAGCCTCGGTCTGGCGGGCCACGGCCTCGGCGCCGCCGTACCGGGCCTCCGCCGCGGCCACGCCCCGGGCCACCCGGTGAAAAAGCTCATCAGGAGTTTCCACCACCTTCCCCATGGGGTCCCGGCGGAGGTAGCGCTCTGCCAGGACCCGCAGGGCGATGGGCCTGAAATGCGGTTTTCGGTTTTCGGTTTTCGGTTTTCGGTATTGCTTTTCTGGCATAGTCGTCATATCTCCAAGAACGAGCTATTCAAGGTTTCTTATATAAGGGTTGATAAAGGTTCACGGCGACAGGCGTCGCAAGAAAAACCGAAAACCGAAAACTGAAAACTGAAAACCGAAAACCGTCACTCTATCATGCCCCACTTTTTGGCCCGTTCCTCATAGGCCTTGGGGAAGGCCGGGGAAAAATTCTGATAAAAAGTGATGGGATAGCGCGCCCCGATGCGGCAGGCAGCCTCGCGGAGGCCGGTGAGCAGGCCGTCCAGGTGGTGCACAGGCAGGCTGAACACCAGTTCGTCATCCTGGGTCATGGAAAAAATGCGGTCGCCCATGCCCGGGAGGGTCACCTGGAATTGGCCGGTGCGATAAGGGCCGATGAGGTAAGAACTGCACTCCACTTTGCCGCCGAAGTCCCCGGCCACCCGGACCCCCAGGCAGTAGCAGGCCGCCTGGGCCAGGCGCATGACCTGGGCCGGGTTGCCATAGATCACCACCACCTCCGGTTCGAGCTCCAACCGCTCCAGGGGGCTGAGGTAGATGGCTTTAATCTCTTCGGTGGCGAACCGAGGCAAGGCTTCCACTTCCTTGAGGGCCGGCCCCAATTCCTGGTGGAAGCCCACTTCGCAGAAAAGCTGGGCCAGTTCCATGACCGGGTCCGCCGCCGGGGCAAATCCAAATACCAGGCTGCCGGGGACGCAAATGACGTCTTCCCGGGTCAGGCCCACGGGCCAGCCATACACCCGGGCCATGGTGACCCCCTGGCAAATGGTGACTTTCTTGCCGAAAACCTTGGAAGGCCGCCGGACTTTGGGGAGGTCCGCCAGGTCCTTAAGGAAGGAGACGCCGAAGGGTTCGGTGCGCAAGCGCAAGGCGTCCTTGAGCTTCAGGGAGGCGTTTTTAAAATCCATGGTCAATCCTTTCCGGGGAGGCGTTGTCCCATATTATTAACCAAAGGATATTCGAACTTGAAAGAAATTTATGAGAACTTATAAATTAATAGGATAGCGTAATTCGGCCCAATTTTTTCAGATGTTAATAATCAACCGGCCTCGATGCAAGGGAGCCCGGTCTAAACCAGGTTTTCGGTTTCGATTTTTGGCCAACTTGACACAGGCCACTGATTACTGATTACTGTCATTGCCAACAGCCAACTTCTAACTTCCAACTGAGAGTCTGTAGTGAATAACGAAAAACCCATTCCTTACCATACTCTGCCTCCCGAAGAGGTCTTGAAACTGCTGGAAACCACGATGGGCGGGCTGCCATCCTCCCAGGTCCAGGAGAGGCTGGAGCGCTTCGGTTACAATGAGCTGGCTGCGGCCCCCGGAATTTCACCCCTGAGGATATTCTTTAGACAATTTAAAAATCTGCTCATCGTTATCCTGCTCATTGCCACCGCCATTTCCTTTTTGCTGGGAGAACACCTGGACGCCTGGGTCATCCTGGGAATCCTGGCGGCCTGCGCCATTTTGGGTTTCTACCAGGAATACACTGCGGAGCAGGCCGCCCTGGCCCTGAAAAAGATGGCCGCCCCGACGGCCACGGTTATCCGGGAGGGGAAAGAGGCGATGATTCCCACCCGGGAAGTGGCGCCGGGGGACATCCTGGCGCTGCACGCCGGGGACCGGGTGGCGGCGGACGGGCGGCTGCTCTCCCAGTTCAACCTCATGGCCGATGAAGCGGCGCTCACCGGGGAGTCCACCCCGGTGGCCAAAAAGACCAACCCTCTGACCCAGGCGGAGGCGCCCCTGGGCGACCGTTTCTGCATGGTCTTCGGGGGCACGGTGATCACCTACGGCCGGGGCCTGGCGGTGGTCACGGCCACGGGGATGAACTCCGAGTTCGGCCGCATTGCCCGGATACTGGCGGAGGTGGAGGAGAAAAAGACCCCCCTGGAAGCGCGCATGGACACCATCGGCCGGGTGCTGAGCGTCATCGCCCTGGCCGTGGCCGCGGCGGCTTCCATCCTGGGAGTTTTCCGTGGCCACAGCTGGCTGGAAATGCTCATCTGGGGCATTTCCCTGGCCGTGGCCGCGGTGCCCGAAGCGCTGCCCGCGGTGGTCACGGGGGCGCTCTCCATCGGCACCACCCGCATGGCCCGGCGCAACGCCATCGTCAAACGGCTGCCGGCGGTGGAGACCATGGGCTGCATCACGGTGATCTGCACCGACAAGACCGGGACGCTGACCAGGAATGAAATGGTCGCCAGGCGGGTCTTCCTGGAGGGCCGGGACTGGAAGTCACTGGCAACGGTTATGAACCGTCGGGTGTATTCCTGGAAGATGGTCGGGAATTGGCCCCGGATACCGATGCGGTCCTCCAGCAGGCGGCCCGCATCGCGCTTTTCTGCAACGATGCGTCTCTGGAAGAAGAAGGCGGCGAGTGGCAGCTCCGGGGTGACCCCACCGAAGGCGCGCTCCTGGCCCTGGGCCGCAAGGGCGGCCTTGACCCGGTTAAACTTGCCGCCGAGCTGCCCCGGGTGGGGGAAATCCCCTTTGCCGCAGAGCGCCAGATGATGACCACCATACACCGGGAGCAAGGGCGGGTCTGGGCTTATGTCAAGGGCGCGCCGGAAAGGGTTTTGGATAAAAGCCCCCGGATCTTGACTCGAGAAGGGGAAAGGGCCCTGACGGAGGCCGACCGCCGGGCGATTATGGACCAGGCCGGGAAGATGGCGGGCGAGGCCCTGCGGGTCCTGGGTCTGGCTTACCGGACCCTGGCCCAGGTCCCTGAGCCGGAACCGGAACTGGTGGAAAAAGACCTGGTGTGGGTGGGATTGGCGGGGCTGATGGATCCGCCCCGGGCTGAGGCTGCGGAGGCCGTGGCCCTCTGCCATCAGGCGGGTATTCGAGTCATCATGGTCACCGGCGACCATCCCATAACGGCCGGGGCCGTGGCCCGGGAAGTGGGGCTGATTGAGCAGGGGTCAGGGGTCAGGGATCAGGGGCCAGGGAAAAAGCAGGCCAAAGAAAATATTGACGCAACTGCCAACTGCCGGGTAATCACCGGCGCGGAATTAAACCGGTTAAGCGACGAGGAATTGAAGGAGGTTCTGAAAGAGGTCCGGGTCTTTGCCCGGGTGGCGCCGGAGCATAAGCTGCGGCTGGTGAAGGTCCTCAAGGAGCAGGGGGAGATCGTGGCCATGACCGGCGATGGGGTGAACGACGCCCCGGCTCTAAAACGGGCCGACATCGGGGTGGCCATGGGCATCACCGGCACGGAGGTCACCAAGGAGACCGCGGCCATGATCCTGGCCGACGACAACTTCGCCACCCTGGTGGCCGCGGTGGAAGAAGGCCGGGCCATTTTCGACAATATCAAAAAATACCTGATATTTTTGCTGAGTTGCAACCTGGCGGAGATCTTCGTCCTCACCGGCGCCTTTTTCATGGGAATGCCCCTGCCCCTGGTGGCCATCCAGATCCTCATGGTCAACCTTACCACCGACGGCCTCCCGGCCCTGGCCCTGGGGGTGGACCCCAAGGCGCCGGACATCATGCAGAGGCCGCCCCGGAGTCCCCGGGAGGGGGTGTTCACCAGGTCGGTCAACGTCCTCCTGGGGGTGATTCCCGGGTACATGTTCCTGACCCTGGTCCCGCTTTTTATCTATTACATTTACTGGAATCCCGGGGGGCATGACGGTTACAAGGCCACCTTGACCCATGCCCAGACCATGGTGTTCGTAGGGTTCGTGCTCTTTGAGATGGTCAACGCCTTCAACTGCCGCCACGATTATCATTCCCTGTTCACCGTGGGTTTCTTCCGCAACCGGTTTCTGGTGGCGGCGGTGGTGTTTTCCTTGCTCATAATCGTGGCGGTGGTGCAGTGGCCGCCCCTGGCCCGGATGTTCCACACCGCGCCCTTGAGCCTCCAGGATTGGCTGCTGGCCGGGGCGCTGAGCCTCACCCTCTTCCCGGTGGTGGAGGCGGCCAAGTGGTTCTTGCGACGCCGAATGGAACCTAATACCAGATTGCAGTCAGAGGGTGGCACAGGCTTTCCAGCCTGTGCAGGCGCAGGCTAAAGCCTGCGGCTACAAAAAATAGCCTTTTGAGCGCAACTCAGTATAAAAAGATTAACCACAGAGGCTCTTGCAAAATTACTTATTGCCACCCCTTGTCATTCTGAGCGAAGCGAAGAATCTCGTATTTACAAGAGGTTGAGATCCTTTACTTCGTTCAGGATGACAACAAAACGAGTTTTACAAGAGCCTCCACAGAGACACTGATAGCGCGGAAAATCCCTAAAGGGAAAAAATAGGCCCCGATGGCGAACCATCAGGGCCGGGCCGGGGAATCTCCAATGGCAGTGCGTCTTTTATGGAATTTTACTGGGTGGTTTTGAGCCAGATAAAGGAGGTGCTCGAAGAGTTGTCAGGGCTGACTGAATCTTCCAAAAACTGGGAAGCGCCCACCAAAGCCGGCTGAACCCCGCTGGAGAATTTGGTCAGGTTCGTGGTGCGTTGGAACTGCAACGAAGCGGTTCTGATCTTGCCGCCGGTGGTCATCCGGAGGATTCCGCCAGGGGTCAGGACGGCGGTGAAGGTTTCCGGCGGCTGTTCCTGGCCGTCGATCACGGGGTACGCCCAACCTCGAAAGAGGGAGGGGGGGACAAATTCGGTAATTTTTACAGTAGCGGTGCCGTTCTTGTAACCGCTGGCAGTGGCGCTTTTAAAAGCGCCCGTCCAGGCGCCCCGCAAGTCCAGTAGAGTTTTGGGCACGGGGGTGGGCAGGTCGGTGGGCGGCGGACCCACGGGATCGGCAGCCCAAACGGCCGTTGGCGCAAATATGGGTAATGTGGGCCATCCCACGATACCTGCAACGATAAGCAACAATACCAAAAGACCCTGTTTCCGCGGCATCGGCCATCCTCCTGAAGTTGATAGATTTGCTGAAGCCTGGAGCTAGGCTTCACATATCCCTAAGGCAAAGGGAAAAAAGTACAGTAAGTGTTACAGAAGGGTTTGATATTGTCAAATTGTTTATCCTTTTTGCCTCGGCGATTAGCTTCGATAACTGGCGTTGATCCGGATGTAATCCTCGGTGAGGTCGCAGGTGTCGTAATAGTCGGAGAAATCCCCGGCGTGGAGGTGGATGCGGACAATGAAGGAGCCGGTTTGGATGACCTTCTGGGCCAGGGCTTCGGCTTCCGGCCCCCGGGCCTGGCCTTTGCGGGCGATCAGATGATCTCCGTAAGCAATGTCCACCAGTTCCGGGTCGAAGCGCGCTCCGGAGCGGCCCAGGGCCGCCATGATGCGCCCCCAGTTGACATCGGCCCCGGCCATGGCGGTCTTCACCAGGGGGGAGAGGGCCACGGTTCGGGCCGCCTTGAGGGCGTCGGCGGGGGAGGCGGCGCCGAGGACTTCGACGCGGTAAATGCGCCGGGCGCCTTCGCCGTCGGCCACCACCTGGGAGGCCAGATCGCCCATGACCTCCTTGAGCATCTCCCCCAATTCCAGCATGGGCGGGCCGGGTTCTTGAACCAGGGCGTTCTCGGCCCGGCCGGAGGCCAGGAACAGCGCCGTGTCATTGGTGGAGGTGTCCCCATCGACGGTGATGCGGTTGAAGCTCACCGGCAAGGCCTCCAGCAGGAGCCTCTTTAAAATCCGGGGATGCGCCGCGGCGTCGGTGAAAATAAAAACGAGCAAGGTGGCCATATTCGGATGAATCATCCCTGCCCCTTTGGCCATGCCCGCCAGGGTGATTTCCCGGCCGACAATTTTTTCTTTCAAAATGGCCGTTTTGGGCCGGGTGTCGGTGGTCATGATGGCCTGGGACGCCTCCAGGAAACCCCCGGGGTGGAGGCGGGCCGCCAATTGAGGGAGGGCCGCGGCAATCTTCGGCGCCGGCAGGGGCTGGCCGATGACCCCGGTGGACGCCGGAAGCACCAGGCGCTCGGAGATGTTTAGGAGCTTCGCAGCCTGGCGGGTGGTCTCCCAGGCGTCCTGCAAGCCCTGGGGGCCGGTGCAGGCGTTGGCGTTGCCCGCATTCACCAGGATAGCCTGGGCCTTGCCGGCCTTGAGGCGTTGGCGGGAGAGCGTGACGGGCGCGGCCTTGACCCGGTTGGTGGTGAAAACTCCTGCCGCCGCCGCGGGCGCGTCGGCCACCATCAGGGCCAGATCCAGGCCGCCGGCCTTCTTGATGCCCGCGGCCGTGGCCGCGAAACGGAAACCGGGAATGATCATGGAATCCCCTCCCTTAATCCTTAGAGCTTCTTCCCCAGCCCCCGGGCCTTTTGCAACAATTTATCCGAAATCTCATGGTTATAACGGGTGTTGGTTTTGACCACCTTCCCCAATACCTTGCACCCGCTGTCCTTCAAGACCCGGTTCACCGCCCGGACCGCGCCGCGGCTCACCGGGAGCAGCCAATTAAGGGGCCAGGGGGTGGTGCAGGCGGTGACGATGACGGCCGGCCGGCCTTTTAAATTCTGGATGGGAAACCACTTGGGTTTCTCGTTGACGAACACCGTCTCGTTGCGCTCAAACAGCATCTTTAACATGGCGCTCATGTTGCTGAAGTAAGTGGGGGTTCCCACCACCAATGCCCCGGCTTCCTTGATTTGGCGCCCCACCCGGTGGGCGTCGTCTTCGGGCTGGACGCACTCCCCCTCCGGCCGGCATTTCATGCAGCCCAGGCAGGGGCGCATCTTAAGATCGTACACGTCCACCCATTCCACTTCATGTTTCTGGGCGGCTCCCTCAGCCACGGCCCGGAGCAAAGTGGCCACGGTCCCCTGCTTGCGGGGGCTGCCGTTGAGAATCAAGACCTTCATGTTCCTCTCCCTTGGCGTTTTCGGATGGCGGGACTTGATACCAATTCGTCATCAAACGTAATTTTTTTCCGTAGCGAGGTCTCCTCGCCCGTGTTTGAAAATGCTAATTTATCGGGCGGGGAAACCCCGCTACGACAAATAGCGATCGCCGATGCTTAAGTGAACAATATTAACCGAAGACCGAAAACCATCTGTCACATAACCCGCTTCACCACCATGACGGCGCAGGGAGTCTGGGCGATGACCCGTTCGGTGACGCTGCCCATGACCAGGGAGGCCAGCCCGGTCATTCCCAGAGCCCCCATGACAATGAGGTCGGCTTGATGGTCTCGGGCCGCCTGAACGATGGCCTCATAGGGAGGGCCTTGCAGCACTTGGGTCACCAGCTTCACCCCGGCGTAATCCGCTTCTTTCTTCAGCCGTTGGACAATGGACCGGGCAGTTTCCATCTCGCTTTCATCCCGGGCCACGGAAAGGCCGATGAGTTCGGCACCCACCCGCCGGGTGATATACAGGGCTTCGTCACAGGCGGCGTAGCTGTGAGGGGAGCCGTCGCTGGCCACCAGGATGCGCCGAAATTCCAGGGGCACGCCCTTGGGCACCACCAGCACGTTGAAAGGGCTGTAGCCGATGACCCGGGCGACGACGTTGCCCACCATCAGGCGAAAGAGCCGGGAGCGTCCCCGCCGCCCCATGATGATGATGTCCGGCTTAATTTTTTCAGCCTCTTCCACGATGCTCGCATACGCGGCTTCGCCTCGCCGCACCCGGACCTCCAGGGGGATTTCCAGCTTTTCGGCTTCGGCCTTGCAGCGTTCCAGGTATTCGTGCACCCGCGCCTCCCGCTGGGCCACTATCTCCGGGGCCGCGGCTTCCAGTTCGGGGTTAAATTCCAGAACCTGGAGGATATAGACTTTGCTGGCGCAGGATTGGGCCAGGGCCAGGGCGCCGGTCAAGGCCCCCTGGCTGTCGGATGAGCCGTCGGTGCACACCAGGAGCTTTTCCAGCTTGGCGGGGCAGATGGGGACCCGTTCCATGTCAGTGCCCTCCTGTTTTGAAGATCCCGGACGCAGCCAGGAGGAGAATAAGGACCTGAACGATGATGACCCAACCGAGGATATTCTCCCGGCGGCGGAAGAATCTCCCCACCACCATGACATACCCCAAAATAGTGACTCCGGCCAAAATGGCGATGGGCCCGAAGTTGAGGAAGTCACCGTGATGAAGCTCCTTGAGCCAGCCCCAGCCCGGCTGGATGCCCGCGGCCCGGAGGTAGGAAGGGGCCGGCTGACTCCAGTAGCGGGGCACATCGGCCAGGGGAACATATGGCTCCAGAACTCCCGACACATAGACGGCAAAGGTCACCAGGAGCAGGACGAACCCCGCCTTGGCGGCCCGGTCCATGACCCAGGCATAGAATAACTGCAAGTCATCATCTTTTCTTGCCTTGTCCATTTCCATGTGGGCTTCCTGTTTTATGTTTTCTGTTTATAAACTTAACCAGGCCTAGAGGACCAGTCTGATTACTGATCACGGATTACTGATCACGGATTACTAATTCCAGATTCCCAGCCCCTTCAGCAGAGACCGGATTCCCGCAAACAATAACAGCCCGATGACAATGTATCGGAGCCGGACGGGGGCCAGGCGCACCAGGATGTTCACCCCGGCCCAACTGCCCAGCATCATGCCGATGATGGAGGGCACCACCACTACCAGCAACACCGCGCCGCTGTTGAGATAAATCCAGGCCGCGGCCGTGTCCGTGAGACAGACGATGAGCTTGCTGGTGCCCACGGCCACCTTCAAGGGCGCGCCCATGACCAGGTTCAGCACGGCGACGTTAGCCCACCCGGCCCCGATGCCGAAGAGTCCCGCCACGACGCCAATGGCCAGAAAAAGCAGCAGGGCCAAGGGGGTGCGGCGCACCTGCCAGGCCACTTCCTCGCCGGTGGCCCGGTCCAGGTAAGCGCCCCGGAGTCCCAAAAAGCTGGAGAGGGGATCGGCCACCCGGACGTCCGGGTATTCCGTCCGTTTGGCCTTGAGCATGATAAAGACGATCCCCAGAATGAGGAACCCCAAAGAGACCTGGATGACCTGGGCCGGAAGCCGAAGGCCCACTAAGGCCCCCAAAATGGCGCCGACGGAGGTCATTAACCCGGCGGGCATGGACAGGCGCAGGTCCCCCATGCCGAAGCGCAGCAGTCCCGGCCCTGCGGACAGGGCGCCGGTCAAGGCCACCAGCAGAGAGGCGCAGCGCACGAAGTCCAGGTGAAAGGGGAGAAATCCGCCGATGATGGAGACAAACAGGGTGCCGCCCCCCATCCCCCCCAGGAGCGAGACGATGCCTACCAGGAAAGAAAAGCCCAGCAGTATCAAGGACCAGACCCACCAGGGGGCGGAAGGCGCGGCCCCCGCGGCGGACGCTTCCGCCGCCCATAAGGGGGCAGTGGCAAAGATATTAAGAATCCCAGAAGTCAGCAGGAAAATTAAAAATACTGTAGCTAAGAGACGATAGCGCCGGGATCTGGTCAAAGTCGCTTCCCCATCTCAATGCCTGCCGCTAATCTTGGCGGGCGCGGCGGCCCGCCCCGCCCATTAGTTGACAGTTGTCATTTGACAGTAACCAGTAACCAGTAACCAGTGAGCAGTGAGCAGTGAGCAGTCGCTCATGAGCCTTTGGCTCACCCGCAAATCATGGAAAAATTGCGCAGATCTTGAAGCCACTCGGGGCCATAGCTTTAACCTTGAACCTTGAACTTTCAAGGTCGCAATTAAGTTGAGAACGCCTCTAACAACTAACAACTGTCAATTCTTACTCCCCCTACCCCGGGCGCTCGTAGTGGCCGGCCAGGAAGCGTTCCGCCAGGACCCGGGGAATGTCGTCGTCAGCCATGACCATATCCATCTGCCGGGCGTAGGCCATGAGGCGGCCTATCAGGTCCAGGCGCTCCTCCGTTTCCGCCAGGGGGCGCTTGCGGAAGCGGCTCCGGATCATGTCGTGGTGGATTTCCACCTCGAATCCCAATTTTTCCAGAACCGTGGCCAGAAAGCGGACGCGGCGGATGCGGCGCACGTCGTCCGCGGCCCCGCCTTTAAAGGTGAAATTTATGTAGTTATCCGTGGCCACCGGCCCGCAGTAGCTATCCACGCTCTGGAAGTGGTAGCCCAGGCGGCAGGCATAGTTGACGTAATTGGCTCCCACAATGGCGTAAGTCTTGTCCCAAAACTGTTCCGGAGGCCGGATGGCGGTCTGGCCCAGGACTTGCAAAAACCCCCCCAGGTTCACCGGCACCGGCCCGGCCCAGGAAATCCCCGGCTGGCTGATGCCCTTCCACAGAGCTTTCATGGGAACGGATAGAATATCTTCCGGCGGCACCGGGGTATAGTGGCTGGCCAGGCCGTCTCCCAGGTCCACCAGGTGGAGGTTGAGGGGGAGGTTGGTCTTAAGTTTCAGCAGACGCAGGGCCGGCACCCTGCCCGCGGCCACTTCGTCCATGAGGCCGAACATCACCTGGATGGACTTCTCGTGGGTGAACCGGGTGATGTCATGATAAGCTTTGGCGTTTTCCGGGCGGAAATCGCGGCTGCGCCGGTCCACCAAGGTGAGGGGCGTAATGAGCTCCGCCACCGCCCGGAGTTTCTCATAAAGGGGCGTGTTCAAAATTTGGTGAGAACGCCGGGGCGTCAGGCGCAGCAGCTCATCTACCCGGCCTTTATAAACCTTGCCGCGGAAGGCGTCCACCGTGACCATTTCCCCTTCCGGGAGCGCCTCTCCGGCCACCAGGGTGTCCACCAGGGCCGGAACCCCATACTCCCGGGCCACCAGCGTCAGGTGACCGGTGGCGGAGCCCACGTCGGTGACCAGGGCGGCGATGCGGGGCAGCACCGGGGCCAGCCGGGGTTGGGTGCGGGGCGCCACCAGGACCGCCCCCTGGGGCACTTCCATTAAACTGATGCCGTCACGCAGATGAAAGACGGGGCCGGCGGCTATCCCCTGGGAGCCGATGCGGGCTTCGCTCAACAGCACCTCCACCCCGGCCGCGGCTTCGGCCAGCTCCACGGCGCAGCGCTCCCGGACATCGGCCAGGAACAGGTGGCGGGACTGCACCACATAAATTTCCCCCCGACCGTCCTTCACCCATTCCACGTCATGGGGGCAGTTGCAATGGACGTCCAGGATCCGGGCATATGCGGCCAGCCGGGCCAGGTCGGCAGGCTCCAGGGCCGGAGCCGACACCATCTCGTCGGGCGCCGCCTGCCGCACCGGGCGGCCGTCTTCCAGAACCAGGCGGTATTCCTTGCGGCCATAGCGAGCTTCCTTCAATTGGCCGCTTTCTTTGGAGACCACGTATTCATCGGCGCTGACTTCGCCGCCCACCAGGTCCGCAGCCAGACCCCAACCGGCGCTGACAATCATGCGGTCCGGATCGCAGGCTTCCGGGTCCGTGGTGAACATGACCCCCGCGGCCTGGGCGCTGATAAGGCGCTGGATGAGCACCCCCATGGCCGCCTCTTCCAGGATCAGCCCCTGGGTGTGGTAATAAATCAAGGCCCGTTCACCGAATTGGCTGGCCACCACCTGGCGCCAACGCTCCGGCGCCTCCTCCGGGGCCACCCCCAGGAAGGTTTCGTATTGACCCGCAAAGGTGGCGCCACCAATATCCTCCCGGAGGCCGCTGGAGCGCACTGCCAGAACCCCGCCCTCGGCACCGGCGGCTGCCAGGCGGCGGGATTCCGCCACCATGGCCTCGGCCAACTCCGCCGGGATGGGCTGGGCCAGGACCAGGGCCTGCAATTCCCGGGCGGCCTGGGCAGCCTGGGTTTCATCTGTCAGGTCCAGGCCCGCCAGCCGTTCCTGAAGACGAGCCAGCAGTGTCGCGTCTTCCCCCGGGAGCCGCTGCTCCATGAACAGCTTATACGCCGAAATAGTGGCCACTAACCCTTCGGGCACCGGCAGCCCCAGCTCGTTTCTCACCCGGGCCAGGTTGCCGGCCTTGCCCCCCAGGGCGGGGTAAAGTTCCGGGCCAGCCTCTTCCAGGCGCACCAGCATCGGGCTGGCCGGGAAGGGCGGCCGTTCTTCCAGCCGGCGGTGAATCTCTTCATGGATGCGGACCCGGGAATTCTCCAGTTCCGGCCAGCGGTTTCCGGACATGCGGCCCAGGGCGGAGACCATAACGGCCAGATGATGGTCCAGGGCGTCGACGCTGGCTCGCAGATAGGGGAGGTCAAAGCCCTGCCGCCCAGAAAGCTTCTCCTCCAGGTTCCCCATGATGGTAAGGGATTCGTTGTTGGCCGCGAGCACTTGCTGGAACCCTCTCCAGATTTCTTTTAAAAAGGGACCCGGCGGGGCTGCTGGCTTTCTTCTTTTCCGGAACCAATCCAATATGCCCATGAGCTCTTTGGGTGAAAAATTTACCTTGACATCATTTTACATACGTGGCAAAAATAAGCAAAAATTATGTGAAAAATTTCACATTATTGCAAAGTGACAAATTTCTTGACACTTATGACCTTTATTTAAGTGAAGATAAAAAGGAATTTCTATATTTCCCTTCTCCATTCGGATGTTAAACTGCAATTGTCATTCCTATCCACTGGCACAGGCATTGCTTCACCTGACCAAAGGCTCAAAAGGCTCAGGCGGCAGGGAACGTTTAGGGACCGCGCCTGAACTTATTATAAATCCAACCGTGGAAAGGGAGGTGAAGAAATTGAAAAGGATTTTGGTGGTCTTTTTTAACTTTTTCTTGCTGATCTTGCCCACCCTGGCTTGGGCGGCGGCGGAGAAAGCGGAATTGCTGGAGAAGAAGGTGAATCTCGCCAAGCTCGGCGGCGTCAATTACTTCTTCGCCAAGTGGTACAACGACAACCTGTGGGTCTATGCCATTATCGTCACCGTGCTCATGGGCGTGGTGGGCGGGATCATCGCTTTTGTCACTGACATCTTTCTGAAAATGGCCGGCTTGGATGTCACCAAGATCGAACATCACGAATAACGCCCCGATGGGAGGAAATGCACCATGTTTGATTTTTTTAATGTGTGGATGCCCATCGCCGAAATGGAGTTTAACGCCGCTATCTTGGTCCTCATCGGCTTTGCGGTGGGCGTCCTGGGCGGCTTTTTCGGAGTGGGCGGCGCCTGGATCGTCACCCCGGCGCTCAATATCTTTGGATTCCCCATGGCTTACGCCATCGGCACCGACCTGGCCCATATCTTCGGCAAGTCCATCGTGGCCACCGCCAAACACCGCAAAATGGGCAACGTGGACGTCAAACTGGGACTCATCTCCATCGTCGGTTCGGTCATCGGCCTGGAGATAGGGGCTCAGAACGTCATGTGGCTTACTGCCAAGGGGATAGCTGGCCCGGTGGTGCGCTTTACTTACATGGCGCTGTTGTTCGGGCTGGGCTTCTACATGCTATATGACTATCTTACCAAGGACAAGCGGGCGGCGGCCCAGGCCGCCAAAGTGGCCGCGGCCGCCCGGGCCGGCGTCACCATGGCGCCCCGCAAGGCCTGGAACCTGCCGCCCATGATGCACTTCCCGGCCTCGGGGATCACCATCTCCTTCTGGACCGTGACCGGGGTCTTCCTCTTCACCGGCTGGCTCTCCGGCTTCCTGGGGGTGGGGGGCGGCTTCATCCGCATGCCGGCCCTGATCTACCTCATCGGCTGCCCCACCGCCATCGCCGTGGGGACTGACTTGTTCGCCGTTCTGTTCGCCGGGGCCTATGGTTGCTTCACCTACGGCATCAAGGGCCGGGTGGAAATCATCGCCGCCGTCCTCATGCTCATCGGCGCCTCCATCGGGGCCCAGATCGGCGTCACCGCGGTGAAATACATCCGGGGTTACGGCATTCGCCTGCTCTTCGCCATCATGGTCATCATGGCGGGGGTTTCGGTGGTCCTGAAGCAGATTGAATGGGTTATTGCCGCCGGCTGGATGGTCATGGTTTCCGCCCTGGCCTTGTGCGGGGTGATCATGTGGAAGTTATGGCAGGGATTCCAAAAGGAAAAGGCCGAGAAAATGGGCGGCCATTAAAAAGGGAGGACTGAAACCATGAAAATTCTGGTGCCCGTGGATGGTTCGGCGTTCTCCCTGAAGGCTGTGGAGACCGCCTGCAATCTGGCTAAATCGTACCCTCCTTCCGAGGTGGTGCTGGTGGCTGCGGCCCTCAACGTCTTTGACCTCGGGGATGAAGGTCATTATGTGGCGGATAAACTGAGGCGTCAGGCTGAGGCCGCGCTGGCCTCGGCCAAGGCCAAGGCTCAGGAAAAAGGTGTCACCCCCAAGTCCCTGCTGGCCGAAGGCCCCTCCGCGGCCGATGAGATCGTTCAAGCCGCCAAAAATGAAAAGGCCGACCTCATCGTCATCGGCAGCCGGGGCCTGGCCGGCAAGACCAAGTCCTTCCTGGGAGGCACCGCCTCCAAGGTGGTGACCTACGCCCCGTGCTCCGTGTGGGTGGTCAAAATGGAAGAATAACCCTTTCCGGTCGTAGCCTATCTCCTAAACCCAGCGGCCCTTCGGGGCCGCTTTTTTTAGGGGTCAGGGAATAGGGGGTCGGCCACGCGGCGCTATAATACCGTTTTCGGATTCCGGTTTCCGGTTTTCGGTTAGGAAAACCTGGAATACCAATAAGTTACAATTTTGATTTGTTGCATTTGAAAGGGAATCATGTATAAAAAGGCGGGGCCCGAAAGCTCCGCCTTTCCACTTTCTTGCCATTAGCTCGGGGCTTAACTAAGCCCCCTTACCGCCCTCAGCAGCCCCCCTTGGCGACCAGAAAGATGATCACTCCTAAGATAGCCAAACCTATAAGGATTTCCGAATATCCCATATCTCCCCCTTTCCGTTAAATCTTGCCCTACCCGGTATAAAGCTTTCCCCCCACTCCCCACTCCCTGTTCCCCTCACCTCTTCAACGTATATCCCTCCCCCACAAACTCCTGATAAAACTGGTCCACCGCCTCATCCGTCAGCATTACCATATCCAATTGTTTGCTGGCCATCATCAGGCGGCCCAGGATATCCAGTTTCTCTTCCAGGACCTGGGTGAAGCAGCCGTCAATGCGGGCCGTGATGGAGTCTTCTTTCAGGTCCACCCGGAAGTCCAGGTGCTGCAGGACCCGGGCCAGGAACCGCACCCGCCGCATGCGCCGGGTGAGCTCCGCCCCGCCGCCGTGGAACACCAGGCTTACATAGCTTCCCTCCAGGTCTCCCAGGAAAGACTCGATGGTGGCGAAGTGAAACCCCAGGCGGTTGGAGAGATTCATATAATCATGGGAAATGATGGCGAAATTCTTCTCGTGCAGCCGCTCCATGGCTTTCGGATCGGTGGCGGTGCTCATCACCACGGAAAGAAACCCGGTCAGGTCCATAGGTTTGGGGCCGGTCCAGCCCACGGCTTGCACGCCCCGCCAATAGGCCAGGAAGGGCCGGGACCGCAGGTCTTCAGGCTTCACCACGGAGCGTTCCTCGGCTTCCGGGGCCAGCCCGCCCCCCAAATCGATGACCCTGATCTCCAGGGGCAATTCGCTCACCAGCCGCCGGCCGCCTTCCTCCTCCAGCTTCCCCGCGGAGATTTGGAACAGCTCCTGCATGGCCATTTCGTGGGCAAAGCGGGTGATGTCGTGGTAGGTGCGGCAACCCTGGGGGCGAAAATTTTCCCCCCGGGGGTCCAACAGATTCAGGGGGGTGATGTGCTTTAAAACCCGTTCCAGCACCCGGAAGGCCCGGCTCTGGCGCAGCGCCGCATCGCCGCCCTTGGGAGCCTTGAGCAGTTCATCGATGCGGCCGGCGTAAATGTTGCCGTAGTAGGCGTCCACCGTGACCATATCTCCGGGCTTAAGAAGGCTGGTGGCCCCCCTGGCCCCGAAAACGGCCGGCGCCTTGGCTTCCCGGAGCACCGTGGCCAGGTGGCTGGCGGCGCTGCCGGCCTCGCACACTACAGCCGCCACCCGGCCCACGGCCACCCCGTATTCCGGCAAGGCCCGCTGGGTCACCAGCACCGCCCCTGGGGGCGCCTGGTCCAGGTTGTTGTCCGCCAGGATGAAGACGGGACCGGCCGCCGCGCCCCGGGAGGCGATGACGCCGTTTTCCAGCAGCAATCGTTCTTTTTTCAGGCGGGGAGGCAAATAATCGGTCTTGAGTTGCCGGGTCACCCTGAGAGGCCGGGCCTGGAGGAGAAAAAACCGGCCCGTCTCGGTCATGGCCCACTCAATGTCCTGGGGCATGCCAAAGTGTTGCTCCACCGCATGACCCAGGCCCGTCAACTCCAGGACTTGGTCCCGGGCCAGGCAGGCCCCCTGGCGCTCCGGAGGGATTGGTTGCTCCAGGATGCCCCCTTCCGGGGCGGGCAGGTGCATGCGGACCTTGTCTCCCACGTTCTGGGCGGCGACTTCGCCGTCTTCCACCCGGTAAATGTCCGGTTCCACCGCGCCCCCCACCGCCAGAGACCCCAGGCCGCACACCGCGTTGATAATGACGGCCGCGCAACCCATCCTGGGATCCGCGGTATACAGCACTCCCGCCGTATAGGCCGGAACCATCTCCATAATTGCCACCCCCATGGCCAGCTCTTCGTAAGAAAACCCGCTGGTGTGGCAGTAGTACAAGGCCCGGGGGGTGAACTGGGAGGCCACCACCTCCTTATACTTCGTCTCCACTTCATCCCGGGGCACGTTGAGAAAGCTTTCAAACTGGCCGGCAAAGCTGAACTGGCTGTCTTCCTGCAGGGCCGAACTGCGCACCGCCACCCGGTCCGCGCCCAATTCCGCCATTTGCCGCGCCAGGGCCTGGGACAGTTCTTCGGGAAGGGGCTGCGATACGATTTTTTCCCGGATGGCCTCCCCCGCCTCCCGCATGCTCTCCAGGTCCCGGATATGGGAGTGGCTGATTTGCTGGCGGACGTAATCTTCCAGGCCGGTCTGCTGGAAAAATAGCTTCTGGGCGTAGGCGCTCACCGCAAAACCAGGCGGCGCCGGCAGTCCCAGGCGGGTAAGCTCGGCGATTTTTTCCGCCTTGCCCCCGAAAAACATGCCTTCTTGCACTTCCGCCAGGGGAAGCGCCAGGGGCGCGGGGTGCATCCGGGGACCGGCCAAGTCGGCGGCGATGAGGTCCGCCACCCGCCGCCGGGGCTCCTCCAGGCCTTGGAAGCGGCCTCCGGACATGGTGATGAGGGCCGTGACCAGGGCTTCCACTTCTTGGTCCAGGCGCTGGCAGGCTTGGCGCACGTAGTGCATGTCAAAGAGAAAGCCTTCGTTCATCTTGACCTGGAGATCGGTGACCAGGGTCAGGATGGCGCTATTGGCCGCCAGGAGCCGCTTATACTGGAAGTAGCGCTCCAGGAGCGCCGGGGACGGGGCCATGGACGCGCCGGAAGCCTCCGGCCCTCGCCGGCGGAACCACCACTGCTTCAGGCGCTGTAACACGGCCACTGAGGTTTCCTTTATTTTTCTAGTGGAAGATTAATTACTCGGAGCATTAAAGCAATTCCTTCCTTATACCAAGTTGCCGTCAAACATGGAAGTTCACAGGGGCGGGGTTTCCCCGCCTGTGATGGGCGCTGCGGCGTTCCTTCGGGCGGGGTGACCCCGCCCCTACCTGTTGGGCGGCAACTTGGTATTAAATCCCTCCCCGCCACTCCCCCCATAAACCTCCTCCCCCTTGAGGGGGGGTTGCCTCGGCAGCGCCGAAATCCCTGGGACTTTGGCCCCCCTCGCCCTTGAGGGGGGAGGGTTGGGGTGGGGGTGAATTTTCTTTTCGGCTCCGAACAGTGCATTTTCATTATAATTCAAACCCGCCCCGGCCTCAACTGACAATGCGGTCAGGCACCGAAACGGCCTCCTGGGAAGGACTACCCTAATCAGTCGCGCATGAGCCTTCGGCTCTCTCAAAACAATGAAAAGTCAGTAACTTACTTACTGGTGCGCGGTCGCACCCTGCATTAACTTTGAACCTTGAACTTTGAACTTTTCGTAACAGACAGTGGCAAATGAGCGTCTATTTTTAATGCTGCCCACCATACCACGCCCGAGGTGGTATGTGCATGTCGGCTCAGCTTTTCCCCTGGTCCCCCACACCCGGACGGGGCTGGCCTCGGATCCTTAAGCTCCACAGCAGTGAAGTTTCCGATTTTTGGGGGTATGGAAAGTTTTGGGAAAATTACCTGTTCATTGATATTTGTGCTATTATCCCTTACAGGAGGCAATATCCACCGCGGTGGCAAAGCCTGCCGCATAATCTCAGATCACCCCGATTAATGACCATCTCGGGGCCAGAAGGAGGGTTTCGCCATGAAAAGGCAAATCTTTTGCTGGGTGTTGTTCTTGGCCGTTTTCCTGGTCAGCAATCCGGCCAGGGCTTATGGGGAATTTTACGTGATCGTCGGCGGCGGCGGGGTGGGCGTCAAAATCACCAGCCTGCCTTACACCATCGCCGCGCCGGGCTTCTATTACCTGGGAGGAAACCTGACCTACAACGGCAATGCCACCGCCATCACCGTCAATGCCGATGACGTCACCATTGACCTGATGGGTTTCAGACTCGACAGTGCCGGCGGGTTAGACTCTCTAGGCATCTCTATTCACGGGCGTAGAAACGTCGAGGTCAGGAACGGCACCGTGCGCGGGTTTAATGCCGACGGCATCTTTGATTCATCCGGTGGGTACAGCTACCGTTTCATCAATCTCAGGCTGGAACTAAACGGTCTTAGAGGTATCGCCTTGTTGGATGGGCGCTTTCACCTTATCCAAAATTGCAGCATTACGGAGAATGGAAATAGCGGCATCGGTTTGACCGGGAATGGCCATATGGTCACCGGCAATGTTTCCAGCAAAAACTTTCGTGGCATGGCGTGCACCGGATCAGGTCACAGCCTGGTGGGCAATGTCGTGGCGGAAAATACCGGCTTCGGATTTGAGCTTAACGCGACGGGGACCTATTTGATCGACCGAAATACCGCTTATAACAATGGGGCCGGCAATATCAATGTTTTTCCTTCAGCAGCCAAGTTCGGGATAAACGCCGGAGCGGGAATGACCCCCCCCTGATCCAGGAAGGCCCGGGTTGCCCGTTGCCGAGAAGATGTAGCGGTAATACCATAAAACAATTTATCCGGATTCCGGTGAGTTCCTCAGGTTTCCGCGGGACGTATGCCGTCCCGGCAATTCAGGTATAAGTCCTGTGGGGGGATGCACCGGGCCTCCACAAAGGCCTTCAGGCTGTTATGTTTCAAGGTGGCCGCGCCACATCCTTTCAACTTTGAACTTTGAACTTTTCGAAGCAGCGCAGGCTCGCCCACCCAAATAGAAACGCCACCTTGGGGCGGCCCGCCTTATACTAAGTTGCATTCAATTGACAATTAATACCAAGTCGCAATCGAAAGGCAACAGTTGTAGGGGGGTGATTTATCACGCCCGCCTTAGGGCGCAATAAATTGCGCCCCTACAATACTTTTTGATTGCATCTTGGTATTAAGGGATTTCCTCGGTCCCCAGGGCCCAATCTTGGGAGCGAATCTTGCACCATCATCTCGTTGACTCGTTGGATAATTAGATTCAATTGAAACTTTTTGAAAAGGGCTGATAGAGGCAAGTGATCTGCTATCCACGTATTCCTTTTTTCACCCCAATTTTTGGCCAACTGGCCCATTCCATGCCCGGGAGTGATATGTACGTGGTTTCGCGTTTCCCCTGGTCACCACTACCGATCAGTACTGGCCTGGGGTCTTTGAGCTCCACAGTTGTGTAAAGTATCTGGGTTCTGAGGGGCAGGTATGCCAGAATTTCTGCAAAAATTACTATGTCCGGCGGGTTGGTTGACAAATACAAGGAAAATCATGCTATCATCGCGGTCGTCAGACAATTCGGCTACAAAAGAGGAAATTTGTCGGGGTTAGACTCCTGGATTGGGCTCCCCCAAACCGTTTTTGATTGCGGTGGCCAGGTTGCCGCATATTCTTAGTTAATCACCATCTGGAAACGGTAAGATGAAAACCCATGCGCGGTCGTCCCGTTTTTTAGTTTATCTTGCACATCCAAGCTACCAGACCCCCGGGTCGGAGACCACGGGGTTCCCTTTAAATATTGGATATCTTAAGGCTTATGCTGAGCATTACATCGGTCCAACTGTCGATATTCGACTATTCATACACGTGGAGCCGCTCTTAGAGGCATTACGTAAGCGCCGGCCTCATCTGCTTGCACTATCCCATTATGCATGGAATTCTGTACAGTCCGACTCCATATTGCAGTATGCCAGAAGCCTCTATCCGGAACTTTTGACCATTCAAGGGGGGCCCCATTATCCATTGAATAAAGAGAACTGCCCTGTTTTTTGGCGGCCGAAAAAGAATTATCTAGATTTCTACCTGCACGGTGAAGGGGAGGAGGCCTTCCGGAAATTCCTTTTATATGCTATCGAATGCGACGGAGCTGTACGCAAAGAAGAGGTTGAAATTCCCGGTATTGATTATTGGTCAGACGATGTAGACGGTCCGGTCATGCGACCCGCACATGAACGGATCATGGATATTGAAAAAGATATCCCGTCTCCGATTCTAAGTGGCGTACTGGATGAATTCATCTTGGGAATACCGTTGCTTCAGACAACACGCGGTTGTCCCTATTCATGCCAGTTTTGCTACGCAGCACAACGGTATTATAACAGAATATATGCGTTTTCTGTTGAGCGGGTTATTGCAGAGATTAATTATATCCACGCATCCGGGAATAAACATTCCTATCTTTCTATTACGGACGATAATTTCGGTATTCTTGAACGAGATATCGCTATCTTGAACTATGTCACTAAATTACGCCAGAATACCGGCTGGCCGATCCAACTGTATTCCACTTCGCCTAAAAAACCTTCACGGAAATTTGTCGACGCCGCGGTTGGTTCCGATGGAATGATCCGCCTCGGCCTGATTTTCCAGTCGATGAACGAAGAGACGCTAAAGATCATCAAGCGCACCCCGCCGACAGATTATGAAATAAAAGTTTTTAAGGAACATTTGGCCGAAGACAAATACGAGCACCCTTCCGACATCGCACTGATCATCCCGATGCCTCGGGAGACCTTTGGCGGTTACCTTCAGGCTATGCGCAAAATAATAGATGAATACCGGGCCAGCGAAGGCACAGTTTACACCATGATAATTTTTTGGGGGATAATTTTCGAAAACAAAAGCTTCCAAAATGAACATGGCATGGTGATAAAATACCGTTTTTCCGAATCTGCTTTCGGGCAATTTTCTGCATTCAACTCCTGCGAAGTAGAGCAAGTATGCGTCGGTACTGCAACCTTCTCGGAAGAAGAATACTACCTGGCGCGTTCCATCTATTTCTTTTGCACAATTTTTTATTTCAAGCGCAATTTCCTCTTGTTGCGCCGCTATCTCAGAAGCAAAGGCATATCTATTTTTGACTGGATACTATACCTGCATGATAACCGGCACAAAGCCAGCCCAAGGGTAAAAGAATATTTCGATGAATTTGATCGTAGGACTCGCGAAGAGTTATTTGATACAGAAGAGGAGGTGCGTAATTTCTTAGAGAAACCCGAAAACATCCAAAAGATAAATGACCAGGAAATCGGCTTCAATGTGATCCACATGGCTGTCGGGAATTTAACAGACTATTATAAGGATGTGGTCGATTACGCCCATGCCTGCACCCGCGAATTTCTTGATAAATCAGGCATAGAATGCGGCAATGAGCTGGAAGATCTAATTCGCTGTATGAAATATCTGCGCTTGTTTCGTATAACTCCAGAAGAAATAGAGCAGGATATCTTCGACGAATTTCGATACAATATATTTCAGTGGCAGAAAGACAATTTTTCTCGGGAGCTGAAGGATTATTATGTTCCGCAAAAGGTCATTCTGGCCTTCGGCTTTAGCCCGGAGGAGAAAAGAGAACTGTTGATGGAATTGACCAAGCATGATTTATGGAGCAAAGCAGAGCGAGGCAAGTTCTACTACCGGATCTTTCCCGAAAAGTACAACCGTAAAATACAGTGTATGAGTCTCTAGAAATGAAAATTAGGAATATAAAAAAGAAAACCTAAAGAAGAAAGTCAATTACCACCGCCTGAAGGCGGGGGCGCCGGCCTATGAGAGTGATACCCAGGCCTTGCTGCCCGCCCTGGAAGACACCCGGGGGCCGAAGATCGCAACATGAAAGCATTTTCCCTGGAGAACAGGTTACCGCCCGGCAATGGTGCGCCAGGGAAAAGGCTGAGGCGATATGCACATACCACCTCCGGGCGTGGTAAGAAACGCCTCTAATTTAACCAAGGGATTGGTTGGCCAGGTTGGATCAGAGGCGCCACTTACTGACCTGAAAAGTTCCGTAAATTGGGTGGCGCAGGCTGAAGCCTGCGGCTTTCCGGAATTCAACCATTTTCCCCTACTGGTGCAATATTTCCAGTTTTTCGCCCAAAAGCTGGGCTGGCGTTACCTGGGGGAAATTATGCGGCCCGCGGGTGATAGCTTGAGCGATGAACAATACCAGGAGACGTTCGCCTGGTATTATAATCTGGTGCGTCAGGCTGGCGAGCAGCTCATCCGCCAGGGACGGATTGCGCCGGAGGTGCAGACGGGATTGCGACAAGACCTTTTTCCAGGCGGGCCGGAGGCCTTCAGGGAGGAAGCCAACCGGTACTGGAGCGAAACCATGGCCAAGTTCGGATTGACCGGCAAGCCGCCAGGACAGGCCGGATGAGTGGCGGCTTTGTGATGGGGAGTCGATGCTCTCCCCGCCACTCTCCTTAAACAATTTAGACCTTAAGCTCATTTTATCCTCATTAAAAATGAAAGAGATATTCAGCATCCTGCTGGGCTTCTTGCCTTGGATCGTTTTTGGGGTCATTTCCGGGCCGTCCCTGTGGCGGTTGAACGCCGCCATCATCGTCGCCCTGACCCTGGTGCCGGTCACGGGCTACAAACAGTTGGCCAAAGGATTTATTCTGACCTGGGGCTCGCTGCTCTTTTTCAGCGTCAACCTGGTCTTAGTGGTGCTTCTTAGCAACCTGTGGGTGATCCAGAACCTGGATATCCTGTCCCACGGGACCCTGGCGGCCATTGCCTGGCTGTCCATCTTCATGGGCAAACCTTTTGTCCTGCAATATGCCCGGGAGATAGTGCCTCCGGAGCGGCAGAAAACCCCGGTCTTTTACCGGACCTGCCGGAACCTCGCAATGATCTGGGGGGTGGTATTTCTCATAACCACGGGCATGAGTGCGGCGAAAACCTATGGCTGGTGGGCAGGAGGGATGGGCTATCAAGCAGTGTCCTTGGGCTTGATCGGGTTAGGCATAGGGCTCAACCATTGGTATCCTCAGTATGCGCGCAGTAAGGAAAAGCTAGATGTTAACCCGGATTAGCCGGATAAATATAGTGTCATGACAGGGGAAGGGGAGGAATGGTAAAAGATTGCTGCCG
>Ga0194110_10002032_pt1 | contig 25844 bp, 27 predicted proteins | sample TA2Kig1200mmetaG_FD_146192 | JGI IMG/M metagenome (GOLD analysis project Ga0194110, IMG submission 146192) | Freshwater microbial communities from Lake Tanganyika, Tanzania - TA2015032 Kigoma Deep Cast 1200m | ecosystem: Environmental > Aquatic > Freshwater > Lake | place: Tanzania: Lake...
CCGCCGTACTTCTTGGCCAGGATGTGCGTCATCGCCGCCGTCAGCGTCGTCTTGCCATGATCCACGTGCCCGATCGTCCCCACGTTCAGGTGCGGCTTGGTTCTTTCAAACTTTCCTTTGGCCATGATGTTTCCCGATTCCGGTTTTGTTCAGCTGCGGCTTTACTTGGTCTTGGAACTGATCACCGCCTCGGCGACGCTCTTCGGCGCCTCGGCGTAATGCTTGAATTCCATGGTGTAGGTGGCGCGGCCCTGCGTGAGCGAGCGCAGCGTGGTCGAGTAGCCGAACATCTCGCCCAGCGGCACCTCGGCCTTGATCGCCTTGCCCCCGGGCAGGTCGTCCATGCCCTGGATGATGCCGCGGCGGGAGGACAGGTCGCCCATCACGTCGCCCATCTTCTCCTCCGGGGTCTCGACCTCGACCGCCATGACCGGCTCGAGCAGCAGCGGCGTGGCCTTCCTCATGCCGTCCTTGAAGGCGAAGATCGCCGCCATCTTGAACGCGTTCTCGTTCGAGTCCACCTCGTGGTACGAGCCGTCAAACAGCGTCGCCTTGACGTCCACCACCGGGTAGCCCGCGAGCACGCCGTCCTGCAGCGCCTCGAGCACGCCCTTCTCGACCGCGGGGATGAACTCGCGCGGCACGCGCCCGCCCTTGATGGCGTCGACGAACTCGTAGCCCTTGCCGGCGGGCTGGGGCTCCAGTCTGAGCCAGACGTGGCCGTACTGGCCGCGGCCGCCCGACTGCTTGATGAACTTGCCCTCAGACTCCAGGGACTTCTTCATGGTCTCGCGATAGGCGACCTGCGGCTTGCCGACCGAGGCCTCGACGCCGAACTCGCGCCGCATGCGATCGACGATGATCTCCAGGTGCAGCTCGCCCATGCCGGAGATGATGGTCTGGCCGGACTCCTCGTCGGTGCGGACGCGAAACGAGGGGTCCTCCTGGGCCAGGCGGCCGAGGGCCAGGCCCATCTTTTCCTGGTCCACCTTGGTCTTGGGTTCCACCGCCTGGGAGATCACCGGCTCGGGGAACTCCATCTTCTCCAGGCGGATCACCTTGGCGACGTCGCAGATGGTCTCGCCCGTGGTGACGTCCTTGAGGCCGACCGCGGCGGCGATGTCGCCGGCGCGCACCTCCTTGATTTCCTTGCGCTCGTTGGCGTGCATCTGCAGCAGGCGCCCGATGCGCTCCTTGCGGCCGCGCACCGAGGTGAGCACCGTGTCGCCCGAGGTCAGCACCCCGGAGTAGACGCGGATGAAGGTCAGCTGCCCGACGTAGGGGTCGGTTGCGATCTTGAAGGCGAGGCCGGCGAACGGCTCGGCGTCGCCGGGCTTGCGCACGTCGGGCTGGCCCTTGTCGTTCTCGCCCTTGACCGGCGGGATGTCCACCGGCGAGGGCAGGTAGTCGATCACCGCGTCCAGCATCGCCTGCACGCCCTTGTTCTTGAACGCGGTGCCGCACAGCATCGGCACGATCTCGTTGGCGATGGTGCGCGTGCGCAGGCCGAGCTTGACCTCCTCGATGCTGAGCTCGCCCGACTCGAGGTACTTGTTCATCAGCTGCTCGTTGGCCTCGGCGGCGGCCTCGAGCATCTTCTCGCGCCATTGCCTGGCCTCGGCCTGCAGCTCCGCCGGGATCTCCCTGCGCTCGTACTTCATGCCCTGGGAAGCTTCGTCCCAGTAGATCGCCTGCATCGTCACCAGGTCGATGACGCCGGCGAACTTGTCCTCCAGTCCGATCGGCAGCTGGATCGGCACCGGGTTGCCCTTGAGGCGCGCCTTGATGTGCTCGTAGGACTTGAAGAACGTGGCGCCGACGCGGTCCATCTTGTTGATGAACGCAAGGCGCGGCACCTTGTACTTGTTGGCCTGCCGCCACACCGTCTCGGACTGCGGCTGCACGCCGGCGACTGCGTCGTACACCATGCACGCGCCGTCGAGCACGCGCAAGGACCGCTCGACCTCGATGGTGAAGTCGACGTGCCCCGGGGTGTCGATGATGTTGATGTGGTGCTCCGGATAGGACAGGTCCATGCCCTTCCAGTAGCAGGTGGTGGCGGCCGAGGTGATGGTGATGCCACGCTCCTGCTCCTGCTCCATCCAGTCCATGGTCGCGGCGCCGTCGTGCACCTCGCCGATCTTGTGGTTGACGCCGGTGTAGAACAGGATGCGCTCGGTCGTCGTCGTCTTCCCGGCGTCGATGTGCGCCGAGATGCCGATGTTCCGGTAACGTTCGATGGGGGTTCTGCGGGCCACTGTGGTTTTCCTGTCCGCGCCTAGAACCGGTAGTGCGAGAAGGCCTTGTTGGCCTCCGCCATGCGGTGCACTTCCTCGCGCTTTTTCATCGCGCCGCCGCGGCCTTCCGCAGCCTCGGCCAGCTCACCGGCCAGGCGCGCCATCATGGACTTCTCGCCTCGCTTCTGCGCCGCCTCGCGGATCCAGCGCATCGACAGCGCCACACGGCGCGTCGGGCGCACTTCCACCGGCACCTGGTAGTTGGCGCCGCCGACGCGGCGGCTCTTCACCTCGACCACCGGCTTGACGTTCTGCACCGCCTGCGCGAACACCTCGACCGGGTCCTTGCCGGACTTGGTCTTGATCAGTTCCATCGCGCCGTAGATGATGCGCTCGGCGGTGGATTTCTTGCCGCGCGTCATCAGAACGTTGACGAATTTCGCCACCTCCACGCTGCCGAACTTCGGGTCGGCGAGGATCTCGCGTTTGGGGACTTCTCTGCGACGGGGCATTCCGGGTCTCTCTGCGTATTCTGTGTCTGCCGGGGCAGGCCGTGGTCAGGCCCGGGTCAGGCCGTTTTGGCCTGCTTGGCGCCGTACTTGGAGCGGCTCTGCTTGCGGTCCTTGACGCCCTGGGTGTCAAGGGACCCGCGCACGACGTGGTAGCGCACCCCCGGCAGGTCCTTCACCCGGCCGCCGCGGATCAGCACCACCGAGTGCTCCTGCAGGTTGTGGCCTTCGCCGCCGATGTAGCCGATCACCTCGAAGCCGTTGGTGAGCCGCACCTTCGCCACCTTGCGCAGCGCGGAATTGGGCTTTTTCGGCGTCGTGGTGTAGACGCGCGTGCACACCCCCCTTTTCTGGGGGGAACCGGCGAGCGCTGGCACTTTGGTTTTGGCCTTGTTGTCGGCCCGGCCATGACGCATTAACTGATTGACAGTAGGCATATATTTGGGATTTCCAGAAACAAACCGGGCGGCCAGGTTTTTACAACCCGCAGCCGCCCAGGTGCAAAAAAGAGGCCGGATTATAAAGAGGATTTTGGCCCCGCGCAAGGATGGCGGCGGTCTTTCTCAGGCCTCCGGGGCCGGTTCCAGGACGTAACCGAAGCGCAGCGGGGCCTCGGCGCGGGAGATCACCGGCAAGCCGGCCAGGATTTCCCCCTTGAGCGCGGAAAAAGCGCTCAGGTCGCGGTCATCCAGCAGCGCCGCGCCCCGAACGCCGAGCAGCAACAGCGAACCTTCCTCATCCAGCCACATTGCCGAGGGTTCGCCGAACTCGCCCCCGCAATGATCCTGCAGCGCCCCACCCTCCAGCCGCGCCACCAGCGGCGTATAGGCCAGGCGAACGAACACGCGCTGCGGCCCGTTCTGGAAGTACCAGCGGCCGCGCCCGTCCTTGGCATAGTTGCGGCAGATGAATTCACGCAGCGCGCGATTGCCGATGCGTTCGAAGGCCTGCGTCGCGCTCGCGCTCCGGATGCGCCACTCGCCCCGGCGGTCCAGAGCGAGCCAGCCGTAGACATCGGGCGCCTCCGGCCACTTCGCCAGCGCCCGCAGCACCGCCGGATCCATGGCCGCCCTAGCTATCGCCTGCGGCCAGGGCGTCCAGCGGCGCCGGCGGCAGCTTCGCCGCTTGCTGCTCGAGCAGGCGCACCAGGCGTTGCGCCAGCTCGAAGCGCGGCTCGCCTTTCGGTGCCGGTCGCCTTGTTCATCAGGACCCTACTTTACTATTAGACTAGGCCGACACTGCCGCCCAGAGGATCGGATTGCGGGATCGGATTGCGATGGCCGGCGCGCCACTGGAGGCCGCAGATGCAAGGCAAGCTCTACTGGGAGGATTTCATCCCGGGCGACACGATGGAGATGGGCAGCCATACCTTCACCGAGGCGGAGATCGTCGCCTTCGCGCGCCAGTTCGACCCGCAGCCATTCCACCTCGATCCCGCCGCCGCGGCGAACTCGTTCTTCAAAGGGCTGATTGCCAGCGGCTGGCACACCTGCGCCATCGCCATGCGCCTGATGGTGGACGGGTACCTGGCGCGCTCGGCAAGCCTGGGCTCCCCCGGCCTGGACAACCTCCGCTGGCTCGCGCCGGTGCGCGCCGGCGACACCATTTCCTACCGGCGCATCGTCACCGCCGCGCGGCCATCGGCAAGCCGGCCCGGGGTCGGCCTGGTGCACTCGCGCTGGGAAGCGCTCAACCAGCGCGGCGACACCGTGATGACGATGGAAGGCTGGAACATGTTCGGCCGCAGACCGGCCTAGGGCCGGAGATGCACATCGCGGCGCTGCATCTGTACCCGGTGAAGTCCTGCGCCGCGCTCTCGATGCAGGAGGCGCAAGTGGAGGCGCCGGGATTGGCGGGCGACCGGCGCTACGCGATCCTCGGGCCCTCCGGCCGCGTCCTTACCCAGCGCGACCTCCCGCTCCTGGCGAGCATCCGTCCGACCCTGCTTGCGCGAGGCCTCGCGCTAGACCTGGGCGGGCTCGCGAAGATCGAGGTGCCGGCGGACGGGTTCGCTGCGGCGTGCGAAGCGCAGGTCTGGGGGCGGCGCGCGCCGGCGCGCGCGGCGCCCGCCGGCGTCAATGCCTCGCTTGCCGCGTTCCTGGGCACCGAGGCGCGGCTGGTCCGGGTGGACGCCGGCGCAGAGCGCAGCTTCGCCGATTCGAAGCCGGTGCTGGTGGTTGCCACCGCCTCCCTGCGGGCGCTGAACCAAGAACTCGCCGGCGCGGTGGGCATGGAGCGCTTCCGGGGCAACCTGGTGGTCGAGGGCGCCGCACCGTTCGCCGAGCTGGGCTGGCCCCGGTTCGGCGCCGGCGAGGCCGAGTTCGCGTTCGCCCAGGCCTGCGAGCGCTGCGAAGTGACGACGATCGACCAGGCGAGCGGCAGCCGGCGCGGCGAGGAACCGCTGCGGACGCTGGCCTCCGGCTTCGATGCGGTGTTCGGCGCGTGCTTCCGCGTCGCCCGGCCCGGCCGCATCCGGGTCGGCGATACGCTGCTCCCGGGCTAGTGCTCCCTGCCGTAGCCGTAGAGGGCCATCAGCAGGCGCGCCGCGCGGTACCCGGCCCAGATCGCGAGGCGCCTGAGCGGCGACATCTTGCGCCAGGCGCGCAGGGGCACGCGGCGCGCGCCCTCGCGCATCGCCTCACCCAGGCTGCGCCGGAGTTCGCCGGCGAAGCGACGGTCCTCGACGAAGATGTTCGCCTCGCGCGCGAACAGCAGGCTCATCGGGTCGATGTTCGAGGAGCCGACGCATGCGGCGTCGTCGTCGAACACCGCCACCTTCGCGTGCAGGAAACTGCGGTGATACTCGTAGATGTGCACGCCCGCGCCCAGCAGCCGGCCGTAGAGCGCGCGTGAGGCGTAATGCAGCAGGGCGTACTCCACCTTCGCCTGCAGCAGCAGCGACACGCGCACGCCGCGCCGGGCCGCCTCCGCGAGCGCGGCCCGGAAGCGCCGGCCGGGAAAGAAGTAGGCACAGGCGATGACGATGTCCGTGCGCGCGGCGCCGATCCGCTCCAGGTACGCAAGCTCGATGTCGCGCCGGTGCCTCAGGTTGTCGCGCAGAACCAGCGCGGCCTTCTGGCCCTCGGGCAGTGCGGCGTTGGCGGCAGGGTGCGGCCGCGCCGCGCGCGGGTGCAGAAGCCGCCAGCCCGGCCAGCGCCGGCCGAGCGTCGCCCAGGACACCTGCAGCCACAGCCTCGCCGCAGCCTGCCTCGCGTGGGCGGCCAGCGGGCCCTCGATGCGGACCGCGTAGTCGTAGCGCGGCGGGATCTGGCCAGGGGTGTCGTAGTCGTCGATGACGTTGATGCCGCCGACGAAGGCCACGCTGCCGTCCACGCAGGCGAGCTTGCGGTGCATGCGCCGCAGGCGCGTGCGCTGCCGCCACGGCGGCCAGGGGCTGACCTCGGGGCGGAAGACGAGGACGCGGGCGCCCGCGCCGGCCAGCATGTCGCGAAAGCGGGGAGCGAAATCCTTGCCGCCGAAGCCGTCGATCAGCAGGTGCGTCGCGACGCCGCGCGCCGCGGCGCGCGCCAGCGCCTCGGCGATCAGGCTGCCGGTCTCGTCATCGGCGAAGATGTAGGTCTCGAGGAAGATCTCCAGCCTGGCGGCGTCGATCGCGGCCACCAGCGCCGGGAAATACTGCTCGCCGTTGCGTAGCAGCGCGAGCCGGTTGCCGGGGACATACTCAGGCACGCCGGCTCCCGCCGGCGCAGCGGGCAAGCAGCAGCGCGGCATCGACGAGAATCGCGGCGCGATCGATCACGCCGCTAAATTATCACGCGCGGGAGGCGAGCATCCGGATGGCGTCGCGGTTGGACCAGGAAAAGCACTGCGCCGCCGCCTCCCGCCAGGGCAGCCAGCGCGAGGCGAGATGCTCCCCAGGGGCCAGCGCGACCGGCTGCGGCAGGGGCAGTTCGAGGCTGAACACATGCTCGGTGTTGTGGACCGTTCCGGGCACGAAGCGATGGCGCCACTCCGGATAGACCTCGAAGGTGTAGGCGAGCGGCCAGCGCCGCAAGCGCCCGACGCCGGCTTGGATGCCGGTTTCCTCGCACACCTCGCGCCGCGCCGCCTGCTGCAGCGGTTCCTCCGGCGCCGCCAGCGACCCGGTGACCGATTGCCAGAACCCGGGACGCGCGGCGCGCTCCAGGAGCAGGATTTCCAGCGCGGGCGTGTGGATCACCACCAGCACGGATAGCGGCAGCTTCAGCGTCACTTCCGCTCGCGGTGCAGCTGCGGAAGGTCGTCGGCGCCGCCGACGAACACGGCGAAGAACGGGCGCCCGCGCTCGCACCAGGAGGCGGCCGCGGAAGCGAGGATGTCGCGCAGCACGCCGACATCATCGGCCACGGCCTGAGCCGCGCCCTCCACCAGCACCACGTGGCCCGCTGCGCCCGACCAGGACAGGTCGCCGAGGCAGTCCTCGAGCGCGTCCCAGTTGCCGCCGAACCACGCCGGGAACGCCAGCGCCCGCGCCAGCTGGCGCAGGATCTCGGCCTTGCCTGCGCCCTTGCCCAGGGTAACGCGCGCCAGGCGCAGCCCGCTGCCCTGGAGCGCGTCATCCACCGCGTCGGCGCGCGCGACGCGGTAAACCCCGGATCTCGAAGCGTCGCAGAGGCGCCGCTGCAGCGAGCTCATTCGAGGATGCGCCTGAAAGACCGGTAATGGTCGTCAGTGTAGTAGAACTCGCCCTGCGCGGCGCCGCCGCCGGCCACGATGCGCCGCGCGCCCCGGTCGCGGCTGCCCGGCGTCGGGACGGTGTACTCGCGGTAGTAGCCGCGCGGGCGCCTGGGCAGCAGGCCTTCGCGGTTGCCGAACACGCTGCCGTCCTTCTGGTGGGGCAAAGGCCCGCCCTTGCCGATCAGGGCGAGCGTCGCGCGCGCCTCCGGCGGCAGCGCGGCGACGCCGATCTCGCCCACCGCCTGGAACGCGTGCGCCCATGCGGCAACGGCCAGCGCCACCAGCCCGGCCGCCAGGCCGCAAACGCGGCTCACTGCGGGGGCGCGTTCCTGAGACGGATGTGCAGCTCGCGCAGCTGGCGCTCGCTGACCGCCGAGGGCGCGCCGGTCACCATGTCCTGGCCGCGCTGCGTCTTCGGGAAGGCGATCACATCGCGGATCGCCTCCACCCCGGCCATCAGCGCCACCAGGCGATCGAAGCCGAAGGCGATGCCGCCGTGCGGCGGCGCGCCGTACCGCAGCGCCTGCAGCAGGAAGCCGAACTTCGCCTGCTGCTCCTCGGGCGCAATGCGCATGGCGCGGAACACCTGCTGCTGCACTTCCTCGCGGTGGATCCGCACCGAGCCGCCGGCCACTTCCCAGCCGTTGAGCACCATGTCGTAGGCCTTGGCGTAGGCCTTCTCGGGCGCCGACTCCATGAGCGCCTCGTGGCCGTCCTTGGGGCTGGTGAACGGGTGGTGGCGCGCCTTCCACAGCCGGGCTTGCTCGTCGTACTCGAACATCGGGAAATCCACCACCCATAGCGGGCGCCAGCCCTTTTGCGCCAGCCCGCGCTCGTGCCCGATGCGCTGGCGCAACGCGCCAAGGCAGGCGTTGGCGGCCTCGGCCCTGTCGGCGCCGAAGAAGATCAGGTCGCCGTCGGCCGCGCCGGTGCGCTCGAGAATCGCCGCCAGCGCCCCCGCGTGCAGGTTCTTCACGATCGGCGACTGCAGGCCGTCGGCTCCCTTGAGGCGTGCGTTGACCTTGATCCACGCCAGGCCCCTGGCGCCCAGGCCGCGGACGAAGTCGGTGTAGCCGTCGATCTCGCCGCGCGAGATCGCGCCGCCGCCGGGGATGCGCAGCGCCGCGACGCGGCCGCCGGGCGCGTTCGCCGGGCCGGAGAACACCTTGAACTCCACATCCCTCATGACGTCGGTGAGCTCAGCGAGCTTCAGCGGCACGCGCAGGTCGGGCTTGTCGAGGCCGTAGTCGCGCATCGCCTCCTCGTAGGACATGACCGGGAACGGGTCGGGCAGCGCGACCCCCAGCACCGACTTGAACAGGTGGCGGGCGAGGCCCTCCATCAGGCCGCGGATCTGCGCCTCGTCCAGGAACGAGGTCTCGACGTCGATCTGCGTGAACTCGGGCTGCCGGTCGGCGCGCAGATCCTCGTCGCGGAAGCACTTGGTGATCTGGTAATAGCGGTCGAAACCCGCGATCATCAGCATCTGCTTGAACAACTGCGGGCTCTGCGGCAGGGCGTAGAACTGGCCGTCGTTCAGGCGCGAGGGCACCAGGAACTCGCGCGCGCCCTCGGGCGTGGACTTGTAGAGCACCGGGGTCTCGATCTCGACGAAATGGTTGTCGTCGAGGAAGGCGCGCGCGGCGCGCGCCGCGCGGTGGCGCAGGCGCAGGTTGCGTTGCATGAAGTCGCGCCGCAGGTCGACGATGCGGTGCTCCAGGCGCACCGTCTCCGACAGGTTCTGGTCATCGAGCTGAAACGGCGGCGGCACCGCGGCGTTCAGGATCTCCAGCTCGTGCGCCAGCACCTCGACCTCGCCCGAGGTCAGGTCCGGGTTCACGGTCCCTTCGGGCCGCCGGCGCACCACGCCGGTGACCCTGAGCACGTATTCGCCGCGCACGCGCTCGGCATTGACGAACGCCTCGGCGCGGTCCGGATCGCAGACCACCTGCGCCAGGCCGTCGCGGTCGCGCAGGTCGATGAAGATCACCCCGCCATGGTCGCGGCGGCGGTGCGCCCAGCCGGCCATGGCGACGCGCTGGCCGACCAGGTTCGCGGACAACTCGCCGCTGTAGTGCGATCTCATCGGTTCAGCCTTTCCCGTTGGCGCCGTGCTTCACCCCGCCCTTGCCGTTCGACCCGGGCGGCACCACGCCCATGGAGATGATGTACTTCAGCGCCTCGTCCACCGTCATGTCGAGCTCGATGACCTCGCGCCGCGCCACCAGCACGAAATAGCCGCCGGTCGGGTTGGGGGTGGTCGGCACGTAAACGCTGACGTACTCGCCCTGCAGGTGGCTGGCCACGTCGCCGCCCGGTGCCCCGGTGAGAAAGGCGATGGTCCACATCCCTTCGCGCGGCCACTGCACCAGCAGCGCCTTGCGGAACGCCTGGCCGCTGGAGGAAAACAGCGTATCGGAGATCTGCTTGACGCTGGAGTAGATCGAGTTCACGACCGGAATCCGGTGCAGGACCTCGTGCCACAGATGCACCAGCCGCGCGCCGAGGAAGTTGGTGGCGATCACGCCGGTGGCGAGGAGGGTGATCAGCGTCATCACCACGCCCATCCCGGGGACGTGCATGCCGAGCCAATTCTCGGTCCGGAACGCCGGCGGCAGCAGCAGCAGCGTCTGGTCGAGCGCGTCCACCACCAGCTTCAGCACCCACAGGGTGATGACCAGCGGGATCCAGATCAGCAGCCCGGTGACGAGGTATTTTTTCATGTTGCCGAAACAAAAAAGGCCCGGCAGGTTGCCGGGCCGGTTGCGCAGGCCCTCAGGGCATCAATTGGTTGGGGTGGTCACCGGCTTGGCGTCGGACTTCGCTTCGGTCCGGGTTTCCGGCTTGGCCTTGGTGTCGGACCGGGCCTCGGACCTGCCCCCGGATTTCCCCTCGGACTTCGGCTCGGACTTTGCGTCTGACTTCGCCTCCGCCGTCGCCGACTTGCCCCCGCCCTTGAAGTCGGTGGCGTACCAGCCCGAGCCCTTCAGCTGGAAGCCGGCGGCCGACAGCAGCTTCCTGAATTTGTTCCTGCCGCAGCTCGGGCACCTGGCGATCGGCGGCTCGGCCACCTTCTGGAGGAACTCCTCCTGGTGCCCGCAGGCTCCACAGCGATATTCGTAGATCGGCATCCGGATTTATCTCGGCCCTTCATTATATCCCGCTATCGCCCTGATTTCAGAACGGAATATCGTCCTCCATGTCGTTGAAGCTGCCGGCGGGCTTGGTCGGTGCCGGCTTGCCCTCGGATCTGGCGGGCGCCGGCCGCTCCGAGGCGCGCGATTCGGGCGTGCCGCCGCCCTGGCGTGAACCCAGCATCTGCATGGCGTCAGCCCGGATCTCGGTCGAGTAGTGCGTCTGACCGTCCTTGTCGTACTTGCGCGTGCGCAGGCTGCCCTCGACGTAGACCTGGGAGCCTTTCTTCAGGTATTCGCCGGCGATTTCGGCCAGCCGGCCGAAGAACGCGATCCGGTGCCACTCCGTGGCTTCCTTCATCTCGCCGCTCGCCTTGTCCTTCCAGCGATCGGTGGTGGCGATGCGGATGTTGGTCACCGCCTCGCCGCTCGGCAGATATCTCGTTTCCGGGTCGGCGCCGAGATTGCCGACCAGGATCACCTTGTTGACCGATGCCATGTGCGCCCCCTTTCACTTCCAGTGTACCTGTATGGATATACAACGCCTAGCCGTGCGCCGGGTTGACCGCGCCCGCGCGCCCGGGCGGCCGCATGCCCAGCGCCACCGCCAGCCAGCCCAGCGCCAGCACCGCGCAGGTGCCAAACAGCACCCCGGCCCCATGGTGCTTGGCCAGCCAGCCCCCCGCAAGGCCGCCGAAGAACAGGCCGAGCGTCTGCGCCGTGTTGTAGACGCCGATCGCCGCGCCCCGCGCCGCCACAGGGGCGATGCGCGAGACCAGCGAGGGCAGCAGCGCCTCCAGCACGTTGAAGGCGACGAAGAACGCGAGCAGCAGCGCGGCCAGGGCGGCAACGCCCGGGCCGCGGGCGCCCGAGGCCGACAGCGCCGCCAGCACCAGCGCGAGCAGCACCACGGCGCCCACCAGCACGGGCTTGGGCCGGTTGCGGCGGTCGGCGTAGAACACCGCTGGCAGCATGATCGCGAACGAAGCCAGCACCACCGGCAGGTACAGCACCCAGTGCCGCTCCAGCGCCAGCCCGGCGCCGACCAGCATCGTCGGCAGCACCACGAACATCGCCATCTGCACCAGGTGCAGCACGAAGATGCCGAGATTGAGCCGCAGCAGCTCGGGCTGCAGCACGACGGCCAGCCCGGCCTCGCCGCGCGCCGCCGGAGCGCGCCGCGGCGGCTCGGGTACCGCGACCGCGACCACCCACACCGCCGCCAGCGACAGCGCACCGATCGCGGCAAACAGCCCGCCCATTCCGATCGCCTGGTAGAGCAGCGGCGCGCCGACCAGCGACAGCGCGAAGGCCAGGCTGATCATCGACCCGATCATCGCCATCACCTTGGTGCGATGGCGTTCGCTGGTGAGGTCGGCGGCGAGCGCCACCACCACCGAGGAAATCGCCCCCGCGCCCTGCAGCGCGCGGCCAGCGATGGCGGTCCAGATCTCGCCGGCCGCGGCGGCGAGCAAACTGCCTGCGGCGAATAGCACGAGGCCAAAATAGATCACCGGCTTGCGACCCCAGCGGTCAGAGGCAAGGCCGAACGGAATCTGCAGCATCGCCTGCGTGAGGCCGTAGGCCCCCAAGGCGATGCCGACCAGGACCAGGTTGTCGCCCCCCTCGAGCTGCGGCGCATGCACCGCGAACACCGGCAGGATCAGGAACAACCCGAGCATGCGCAGCCCGAACACGCCCGCCAGGCTCACGCCCGCGCGCAGCTCGGTCGGGGACATCCGGTCGGGGGATACCCTGTCGGCCAGCATGAAAGGAAGAAGGGCGCGAGGCTGCCGGGGAAAACGTCTATATTAACAAGTTTGCTTCCTCCTCCCGGGCACCTTGGACCAGCCGCGCACCCCGTCCGCCAGCGCCACCATCCGCATCCGCGGCGCGCGCACGCACAACCTCAAGAACATCAGCCTCGAGCTGCCGCGCGACCGCCTGGTGGTGATCACCGGGCTGTCGGGCTCGGGAAAATCCTCGCTCGCCTTCGACACCCTGTACGCCGAAGGCCAGCGCCGCTACGTCGAATCGCTCTCGGCCTACGCGCGCCAGTTCCTCGAGCTGATGGACAAGCCCGAGGTCGACCTGATCGAGGGCCTGTCGCCGGCGATCGCCATCGAGCAGAGGGCCGCCAGCCACAACCCGCGCTCCACCGTCGGCACGGTCACCGAAATTCACGACTACCTCAGGCTGCTCTACGCGCGCGTCGGCACGCCGTTCTGCCCGGAGCACGCCGTGGCGCTGCAGTCGCAATCGGTGGCGCAGATGGTGGACCAGCTGCTGGCGCTGCCCGAGGACACCCGCATCATGGTGCTGGCGCCGGTGATCGCCGGCCGCAGGGGCGAGCAGGCGGACCTGTTCGACGAGCTGCGCGCGCAGGGCTTCACGCGCGTGCGCGTGGACGGCAAGGTGCACGAACTGGACACTGCGCCGCGCCTGTCCAAGAACCAGAAGCACTCGGTGGACGTGGTCATCGACCGCCTCAGGGTGCGAAGCGACGTCCGCACGCGCCTTGCCGAGTCGCTGGAGACCGCGCTGCGGCACGCCGACGGCCGCGCACTGGCGGTGGAGGCGGACAACGGCAGGGAGCACCTGTTCTCGGCGCGCTTCGCCTGCCCGCAGTGCGATTACGCGCTGCCGGAGCTCGAGCCGCGGCTGTTCTCCTTCAACAACCCGATGGGCGCCTGCCGGCGCTGCGACGGTCTGGGCCAGATCGAGTTCTTCGATCCGCGCCGCGTGGTGGCGCACCCGAACCTGTCGCTTGCCGGGGGCGCGATCCGGGGCTGGGACCGACGCAACCATTTCTACTTCTCGATGCTGCTCGCACTGGCCGAACATTTCGGCTTCGACCCGGAGGCGCCCTGGGAGATGCTCCAGGACGAGGTGCAGAAACTGATCCTGGAGGGTTCGGGCAAGGAGAAGGTCGCCTTCCGCTACCTGACCGAGCGCGGTCGCAGCCAGGTGCGGGAGCACGCCTTCGAGGGCGTGATCCCGAACCTGGAGCGGCGCTTGCGCGAGACCGAATCGGCGGTGGTGCGCGAGGAACTGGCGAAGTTCCGCAATACCCGCGCCTGCCCGGAATGCGAGGGCACGCGCCTGCGGCGCGAGGCGCGGCACGTGCGGATCGCCGGCCATCCGATCTACGAGGTATCGCACTGGCCGCTGCGCAGGACGCTGGCGTTCTTCGCCGCGCTGGAGCTGCCCGGCGTGCGCGCCCAGGTCGCCGGCCGCATCGTGCGCGAGATCACCAACCGCCTGGAGTTCCTGGTGAACGTCGGCCTGGACTACCTGACGCTGGACCGCGCCGCAGGCTCCCTCTCCGGCGGCGAGTCGCAGCGCATCCGGCTCGCCTCCCAGATCGGCTCCGGCCTCACCGGCGTGATGTACGTGCTGGACGAGCCCTCCATCGGCCTGCACCAGCGCGACAACGCGCGCCTGATCGACACCCTCAAGCACCTGCGCGACCTGGGCAACAGCGTCATCGTGGTCGAGCACGACGAGGATGCCATCCGCGCCGCGGACCACGTCGTGGACATGGGCCCGGGGGCCGGCGGGGCCGGCGGGCGCGTCATCGCCCAGGGCCCGCCCGCGGCGATCCTCGCCTCGGCGGAGTCGCTGACCGGTAAGTATCTCTCCGGGAAGATGAAGATCGACCTCCCGGTGCTGCGCAACCGGCCGGGCAAGCAGCGCCTGGTGGTGCACGGCGCGCGCGGCAACAACCTGAAGGACGCGACCCTGGAAATACCGGCCGGACTGCTGGTGTGCGTCACCGGCGTGTCCGGCTCGGGAAAGTCGACGCTGATCAACGACACGCTGTACGCGGCGGTGGCGCGGCACCTGTACGGCAGCTCCACGGAGCCGGCGCCCCACGAATCGGTGTCCGGGCTGGACCTGTTCGACAAGGTGGTCAGCGTCGACCAGGGTCCGATCGGGCGCACGCCGCGCTCCAACCCGGCGACCTACACCGGCCTGTTCACCCCGATCCGCGAACTCTTCGCCGGGGTCGCCGAGGCGCGCGCGCGCGGCTACGACGCCGGGCGCTTCTCCTTCAACGTCAAGGGCGGGCGCTGCGAGGCCTGCCAGGGCGACGGCGTGACGCGCCTCGAGATGCACTTCCTGCCCGACATCTACGTCGCCTGCGACGTCTGCCACGGCCGCCGCTACAACCGCGAGACCCTCGAGGTGCGCTACAAGGGCCGCAACGTCCACGAGGTCCTGCAGATGCGGGTTGCCGAGGCCGCGGATTTCTTCTACGCGGTGCCGGCCATCGCCAAGAAGCTGGAAACGCTGCTCGAGGTCGGCCTCGCCTACCTCACCCTCGGCCAGAGCGCGACCACGCTCTCGGGCGGCGAGGCGCAGCGCGTGAAGCTGTCGCTCGAACTGTCGCGCCGCGACACCGGCCGCACCCTGTACATCCTGGACGAGCCCACCACCGGACTGCACTTCCACGACATCCGCCTCCTGCTGCACGTGCTGCACCGGCTGCGCGATGCGGGCAACACCGTGGTGGTCATCGAGCACAACCTGGAGGTGATCAAGACCGCGGACTGGATCGTCGACCTCGGCCCGGAGGGCGGCGACGGCGGCGGCAGCATCGTGGCGCAGGGCGCGCCGGAAGCGGTCGCGGCGGTCGAGGCGAGCCATACCGGGCGCTACCTGAGGCGGGTGCTTGCGCCCGCGGCGCCGGGCTTGCGGCCAGTTCGATCCGTCGCAGTGCGTTCAAGTTAGGGCAGCTGCCCAAGCGCAGCAAACCCCCGCAGCGCCGGCTCTACCCCCACGGCACCACCAGCTGCATATTGCTCGACGCGACGCGCTGGATCAGGCCGGCGCCAGCACCGGCGCCTCGCCCGCCGCACCGCGCCAGGCCAGCGTGCGCCGGTGGTACCCAGCGAGGCTGGCGCGGTGCCCGATGGAAACGAACGTCGTCCCGGGCAGCCGCTGCGGCAGCAGCGCATAGAGCTCGGCCTGCGTCTGCTCGGGCAGCGAGGCGGTGGCCTCGTCCATGAACAGCCAGTCGGGCCGGTTGATGAGCGCGCGTGCGAACGCAAGTCGCTGCTGCTCTCCGCCCGAGAGCAGTTGCGCCCAGTTCTCCTCGCGCGCGAGGTCCGCGGCCAGATGCGCCAGCCCGGTGGCGCGCAGCGCCTCGCGCGCCTCCTCATCGGCCACTCGCGCGGCATCCTCCGGGTAGCACACCGCGTGCTTCAGGCTGCCGATGGGCAGGTAGGGTTTCTGCGGCAGGAACAGCAGCCTTGCGCCCCGCGGTATCGTGATGCGCCCTTTCCAGTACGGCCAGATCCCCGCCAGGGCGCGCAACAGCGTCGACTTGCCGGCGCCGGAGGGCCCGGTGACCAGCACCGGCTCTCCGGCCTTGAACGCGAGGTCCGTCGGCGCGAGCAAACTGCGGCCCTCGGGCAGCGACAGCGCCAGCTGCTGCAGCGCCAGGCCATCGGCCTCGACGCGGTCGCCGTCCAGGCGCTCGGCCTGCTCGCGCGCGCGCGCCAGCGCCTCGGTGAAGCTGGTGAGGCGGTCCACGGTCGCCTTCCAGTTGGCGAAGGCGCCGTAGGCATTGATGAACCAGGACAGCGCGCCCTGCACCTGGCCGAAGGCGGAGGCGATCTGGAAGATGCCGCCCAGCGGCATCTGCCCGGAGAAGAAGCGCGGCGAGGCGACGATGAACGGGAAGATGATCGCGATCTGGGCGTAGAGCACGGTGAACCACGTCAACTGCTTCTGCTTGAGCATCTTCGCCCACCACACCGACACCACCTCGCCGAAGCGGGCGCGGAAGTTCTGCGCCTCGCCCGCCTCGCCCCGGTACAGCGCCACGCCCTCGGCGTTCTCGCGCAGGCGCACCAGCGCGAAGCGGAAGTTGGCCTCGTTGCGCTGCAGGTCGAAGTTGATGCCGATCAGGCGCCGGCCGATGAGGTGCGTAAGCCCGGTGCCGGCGACCGCGTACGCCAGCGCCACCCAGACCATGTAGCCGGGAATCTCGATGCCCAACAGGGTCGCCGGCCCCGAGATGGCCCACAGGATGCCGACGAAGGACACCAGGGTCACCACCGCGGAGAGCAGGCCCAGGGTCAGCGTCAGCGTGAGGTCGACGAAGATGTTGAGATCCTCGGCGATGCGCTGGTCCGGGTTGTCGGTGCCCCTGTCCAGCAGCTGCAGCCGGTAATAGGCGCGGTCCCCCAGCCAGTCGGCCAGGTAGCGCTCGGTGAGCCAGGTGCGCCACTCGATGAACAGCATCTGCTGGAAGTACTGGCGGTAGACGCCGGTGATGATGAACGTCAGCGCGAGCAGGGCGAACATGCCCAGCTGGCGGAAGAACTCGGCCTGGTCGCGCGACTCGAAGGTGTTGTAGAACTCGCGGTTCCAGGTGTTGAACAGCACCTCCAGCCACACCAGGGTGAGCGCCAGCCCGACCACGGTGGCGAGCAGGACCAGGCCCTTGCCGCGCTCCCCGGACACCCAGTAGGGGCGCGTCAGCGCCCACAGGGTGCGGAAAAAACGCTTCTTTGGCATCGTGTTACCTCCCGAGATTCGGGCCAGTTTACAGAACGGCCGCAACGGGGCGAGAATCCTCCGCATGCAGCAGCAGCTCTACCGCTTCGGCCCGTCCGTGGAGCACCGCGCCAACCACCTGTTCGTGTTCCTGCATGCCAGCGGCGCGGGCGCGCGCTCCATGATCCCGGCGGCATTCAAGTTCCAGGGCCGCTTTCCCAGCGCGGCGCTGGTGGTGCCCAGCGGCTTCTCGCTCTACAGCAGCCGCGGCGACGAGGCCGACAGCCAGCAGTGGTTCTCCACCCGCGGCCTCAATGACGACAACCGCATGGCCCGCGTCTCGGCGATCCTGCCGCGCATCGAGCAACTGGTGCGCCACGAGCAGACGCACTACGGCGTTGCCCTGGAGCGCACCGTGCTGATCGGCTACGCCCAGGGCGGCACCGTGGCGCTGGAAACGGCCAAGGCCTTTCCCGGCCTTGCCGGCGCGGTGGTGGCGTACTCGGCGCGCTTCGCCCGCTTGCCGCGCACCGGCAGCCGCATCGGCACGCGCTTTCACCTGGTGCACGGCGAGTTCGACTCGGTGGTCTCGCGGGTGCACGCCGAGCGCGCCGCGCGCGTGCTCGCCGGCCTGCACGTGCCGGTGACGCTGGACATCATCGAGGACCTGGGCCACGCCCTCAGCCACGAGGCGATCTGCCGCGGCTCGCTGCGCCTGCTGCAGGGCATCTACGAGGGGCGCCGGGCGACGCTGCACTAGGCCCGGGGCCGCGGCACGGCCGCAGAGCTAACCGATCCGGTTACGTCGGCGGCCCGCTAGGCGGCCAGCTCCGCCAGGTCCCGGAACAGCCCCAGCGCCTCCGGGTTGGCCAGCGCGTCGGTGTTCTGCACCGGCATGCCGTTCACCACCGAGCGCACCGCCAGCTCCACCACCTTGCCGTTCTTGGTGCGCGGGATGTCCGCCACCTGCACGATCTTCGCCGGGACGTGGCGCGGCGTGGTGTTCTCGCGGATGCGGGCGCGCAGCTTCTCCTCCAGCGCCGCGTCCAGGCTGTAGCCCGGCCGCAGGCGCACGAACAGCACCACCCGCGTGTCGGTGGGCTTGTCCGGCGGCCACTGCTGGCCGATCGCCACCGACTCCTCCACCTCGTCGATCTTATCCACCTGGCGGTAGATCTCGGCGGTGCCGATGCGCACCCCGCCGGGATTGAGCGTCGCGTCCGAGCGCCCGTAGACGATCATGGTGCCGCGCTCGGTGAGCTCGCACCAGTCGCCGTGGGTCCAGACGTTGGGGTACTTGTCGTAGTAGGCGGCGCGGTACTTCTCGCCGCCGCGGTCGTTCCAGAACCCCAGCGGCATCGAAGGCAGCGGCCGGGTGCACACCAGCTCGCCCTTCTGCCCGACCACGGCCTGGCCGGCCTCGTTGAACACCTGCACCGCGCTGGCGAGCGACCGGCACTGCAACTCGCCGCGGTACACCGGCAGCACCGGGCTGGCGTCGGCGAACGCCGCCATGATGTCGGTGCCGCCCGAGATCGAGGCGAGGCAGACGTCCTTCTTCACCTTGGCATAGACGTAGTCGTAGCTCTCGGGCACCAGCGGCGAGCCGGTGGACAGGATCATGCGCAGCTCGGGCAGCCGGTGGCTCTGGGCGGGCGCGAGGTCGCGCTTGGCCATGGCGTCGATGAACTTGGCCGAGGTGCCGAAGTGGCTGAAGCGCTCCTTCTGGGCGTAGTCCCACAGGATCTGGCCGCCGCGCTCGAAGGGCGAGCCGTCGTACAGCATCACCGTGGCCTCGGCGGCGAGGCCGTGGAAGAGCATGTTCCACACCACCCAGTTGGTGGTGCAGAAATAGAACAGGCGGTCGCCGGGACGGACGTCGAACTGCAGCTTCAGCGTCTTCAGGCCCTGCAGCAGCGCGCCGCCGGCGCCGTGCACGATGCACTTGGGCGTGCCGGTGGTGCCGGAGCTGAACAGGATGTAGGCCGGGTGCTCGAAGGGCATCTGCGCGTACTCGATCTCGGCCGGGGCGTGCTTGCGCAGCCAGTCCTCCAGCAGCACCGCCTTCGGAATCCCGGAGATGTCCGGGCGCGCGCGCAGTTGCGGCACCACCACCACCTTGCGCAGGCCCGGCAGCCCTTGGGCGATCTCGGCCACGCGCGCCAGCACGTCGTGCTCGCGCCCGCCATAGCGGTAGCCGTCGGCGACGAACAGGATCTTGGGGTCGATCTGGCCGAAACGGTCCAGCACCCCGCCGACGCCGAAATCCGGCGAGCAGGAGGACCAGACGATGCCCTGCGACAGCGCGGCGAGGGCGAGCATCCCGGTCTCCGGGATGTTGGGGATGAAGGCGGCGACGCGCTCGCCGGTGCGCAGGCCCAGCTGCGCGATCGCCTGCGCCGCGCGCGAGACGTCGCTGGTGAGGCTGGAATAGCTGACCCGGCGCTGGAAGCCGCGCTCGTCCCAGAACACCAACGCGTCGCCCTGGTCGCCGCGCCGCAGCAGGTTCTCGGCGAAATTGAGCCGCGCCCCGGGGAACCACTTCGCCCCCGGCAGCTTGTTGCCCTCCACCAGGACGGTCGAGCCCTTGCTCGAGGCGATCACCCCGCTCCAGTCCCAGAACTCGCTCCAGAACTGCTCCAGGTTGTCCACCGACCAGCGGTAGAAATCGGCGTGGTCGGCGAGGTCCAGCCGGTGCTTGCGCGCGACCAGCTGCGCGAACTGCGTCACCTGGGCGCGCTCGATCGCCTCCGGCGAGGGCGACCAGATCGGCTGCAGGGCCTTCGCGGCCGCCTTGGCCGGCCTGGCGGACTTCGCCGCCTTCGCGCGCTTGGCTGGCTTGGAGCTCATGGCGGGCGGCATTATCCCTCAGTCTTGGGCCTGCTTGAGGCAGGCGAGGGCCGTGACCAGGTCGGGGTAGGCCGCGATCGGGATCCCGGTGATCGGGAAGTTCTCCAGTGCCCTCAGGGTGTGCGCACCGTAGTAGGCCTGCGCCGGAACGGCGCGCTCGCCAATGAGATCGTGCTCGATGCGCACCGGGGCGTTCATGCCGGCCTGCATCGCGGACACCGCACTTGACGCGCAAGCGCGGAGAATCCCACAATGGTCCATGCAGGATGGTAAAAAATCAACCGCTCGGCTCGGCCTCGTGCAACCTGGCTGCCCGTTGCCGGTGAGGCGCAGGCCCAATGCCGGGGCACCGGACGCATAGACGATGATCTCGATTCGCGGCATCAGCAAGTGGTACGGCAGCTTCCAGGTCCTCGCCGACTGCTCCACCGAGGTGAGCAAGGGCGAGGTGGTGGTGGTCTGCGGGCCCTCGGGCTCCGGCAAGTCCACCATCATCAAGTGCGTCAACGCCCTGGAGCCGTTCCAGGAGGGCACCATCACGGTGGACGGGGTTTCGGTCGGGGATCCCAAGACCGACCTGCCCAAGCTGCGCTCGCGCATCGGCATGGTGTTCCAGAACTTCGAGCTGTTTCCGCACCTGTCGGTCACCGAGAACCTGACGCTGGGCCAGGTCAAGGTGCTCGGGCGCACCGAGGAGGCGGCGCGCGACAAGGCCCTCAGGCTCCTGGACCGCGTCGGCCTCTCCGCGCACAAGGACAAGTACCCCGGCCAGCTCTCCGGCGGCCAGCAGCAGCGGGTGGCGATCGCCCGCGCGCTGTCCATGGACCCGATCGCGATGCTGTTCGACGAGCCCACCTCGGCCCTGGACCCGGAGATGATCAACGAGGTGCTGGACGTGATGGTGGAGCTCGCCCAGGAGGGCATGACCATGATGGTGGTCACGCACGAGATGGGCTTCGCGCGCAAGGTGGCGCACCGCGTCATCTTCATGGACGCGGGCAAGATCATCGAGGACTGCACCAAGGAGGAGTTCTTCGGCACGCCGCGCTCCGAGCGCGCGCAGCTGTTCCTGTCGAAGATCCTGCAGCACTAGGCCCGCGCCCGGGCCGGCAGGTCAGGCCGGCGGGGCCACGCTCAGGCCTGCGACCCTGTGCTTGGCGATGAGCCGGGCCACCTCGCCCCGTTTGGCTTCCTCGACGAAGTCCCGCAGCCAGGCGGCACCCGCCCTGCGCGCGATCGGGGTGCCGATCGCCTGCTGCACGGCGGTGAACTTCCCCTCCAGGATGCGCAAGCCCGGGTGCCTGCCCTGGTCGGCGATCAGGCGCGGCTTGAGGCCCGCCAGCGCCTCCAGCTTCTGCTTCAGGAACAGCTGACAGGAGGCTTCGATCCCCTCGGCATATACCAGTTGCGCATGCTTGAGCGTGCGGCGCAGGTACATGTCGTAGGCGCTCTTTGCGCAGACCGCGATGCGGATTCCGGGCCGGTCCACCTCGGCCACCGACTGGATCGGCGATCCGGCCGGCACCAGGTAGGTGGATTCGATCTCCACGTAGGCAGGCGAAAAAGCGATCTCCCCCGCGCGCAGCGGGTCGGCACCGATGAGGCCGATGTCCCACTCGGCCACCGCCGCCACCACGTCGCCGGGCGCCGCGTAGGGCCGCAGCTCGACCGGGACGCCCAGGCGGCGCGCGATCTCGCGCCCGATGTCCGGGGCGACGCCGTCGGGTTCCCCGTCAGGCTTCTTGCCGTTAATGAGGAGGAAGTTGGAAAGATTGAGGCCGACGCGCAGCCTGCCGGTCGGCGCCAGTTCGGCGCGCAGTTCGGGAGTAATGTCCTCTGGCATGGGGCGCGACGTTATCATGCGTGCCTTGCGCTCGAAAGCGCGGTTCCACAGGGGACCGGAGGACCGGACCTGGATCGCGCCGACCAACGGGTAGCTATTTCTTGGCCAGCGCCGCGGCGCGCACGCCTGAAAGCGTCGCCGAGGGCGTGATCGCCTCCGGGTCGATCTTTAGCTCGATCACCGAGGGCTTGCCCGAGGCGAGCGCGCGCTCAAAGGCCGGCTGGAACTGCGCGGTCGCGCGCACCGTCTCGCCGTGCCCGCCGAAGGCGCGCGCATAGGCGGCAAAGTCCGGATTCGCCAGCTCGGTTCCCGACACCCGGCCGGGGTACTCCCGCTCCTGGTGCATGCGGATGGTGCCGTACATGCCGTTGTTCACCACCAGCACCACGACGGGCGCGCGGTACTGCATGGCGGTGGCCAGTTCCTGCCCGTTCATGAGGAACTCGCCGTCGCCGGCGACCGCCACCACCGTGCGCCCGGGCTGCGCGATCTTCGCCGCCACCGCCGCCGGCACGCTGTAGCCCATCGACCCGCTGGTGGGCGCCAGTTGCGTGCGCCAGCCCTTGTACCTGAAGTGCCGGTGTAGCCAGATGGCAAAATTGCCCGCGCCGTTGGTGATGATCGCGTCCTCGGGCAGCGTGTCCGACAGCCATCTGGCGATCTCGCCGTACTGCAGCGCGCCCGGCATCGGCAGCGGCGCGTTCCAGGCCTCGTACTGCGCGCGCGCCGCCTTGACCTGGTCCTTCCATTTCGCGCCCTCCAGCTTCAGCTTCACCAGCGCCTCCACGAACTGCGGGTAGGCGGCGTTGATGGGCAGCTCGGCGCGGTAGACGCGGCCCAGTTCCTCGGCGCCGGCGTGCACATGCACCAGCTTCTGTCTTGGCGCGGGAATCTCCAGCAGGGTGTAGCCGCTGGTGGTCATCTCCCCCAGGCGCGCCCCGATCACCAGCAGCACGTCGGCGTCCTTCACCCGCTGCGCCAGCTTCGGGTTGATGCCGACGCCGACATCGCCAACGTAGTTCGGCCGGCGGTTGTCGTAGAAGTCCTGGCAGCGGAACGAGCAGGCGACCGGCAGCGAAACCGCCTCGGCCCAGGCGCGGAACGTATCGAGCGCCTTCGGGTTCCAGCCGCCCCCGCCCAGGATCGCGAGCGGCTGCGCCGCGCCGGCGAGGTGCTTTTCCAGCTCCGCCATGTCCGCGGCCGAGGGCGCCGGCGCCGGGGTGCGGTAGCGGGGCGCATCGGCGACCGCGGCCTCGGAGAACAGCATGTCCTCGGGCAGCGCGAGCAGCACCGGGCCCGGACGGCCGGAGGTCGCGGCATGGAAGGCGTGGCTGACGTACTCCGGGATGCGCTCGGCGCGGTCGATCTGCGCCGCCCACTTGGTGAGCGGGCCGTACATGCGCCGGTAGTCGATCTCCTGGAACGCCTCGCGCTCGACGAAGTCGTTGCCCACCTGCCCCACGAACACCAGCATCGGCGTGGAGTCCTGGAACGCGGTGTGCACGCCCACCGAGGCGTTGGTGGCGCCGGGACCGCGCGTCACGAACAGCACCCCGGGCTCGCCGGTCAGCTTGGCGTGCGCCTCGGCCATGTACGAGGCCCCGCCCTCCTGCCGGCAGATGATGAACCGCAGCCGGTCCTTGAGGTCGTGCAGGCCGTCCAGCACCGGCAGGAAGCTCTCGCCGGGGACGCCGAAGGCGGTGCGCACGCCGTGGCCGGCGAGCGCGTCGGCGAGGATTCGCCCCCCATGCCTGGAGCGCAGATCCGCTTTCATTTTCCCCAGGCTTGGTTCAGGTTCCGCGCGCAGTCGGCCAGCGCCTCGCCGGCGCTGTCCAGCACGCGGCCCATGGTGATGAAGCCGTGCACCATGTCCGGATAATTCCGGTGCGCGGCCGCCACGCCTTGCCCCGCCAGCCGCTCGGCGTAGGCCCTGCCCTCGTCCAGCAGCGGATCGAAACCCGCGGTCAGCACCAGCGCCGGGGGCAGCCCGGCGAGGCTCCGCGCCAGCAGCGGCGAGGCGCGCCAGTCCAGCCAGTCCTGCTCGCGCGGCAGGTAGTGCCTGCGGAAGTACAGCATGCTCTTTTTCTCCAGCAGGTAGCCCACGCCGTTGGCGTCGATGCTCGGATGGCCCATGCGCTGGTCGGTCGCCGGGTAGATGAGCAGCTGGAACGAGATGGCGGGGCCGCCCGCGTCGCGCGACATCAGGGACACCACCGCGGCAAGGTTGCCCCCGGCGCTGTCGCCGCCGACCGCGATCCGCGAGGCATCGATCCCCAGCGCCGCGGCGTTCGCCGCCACGAAGCGCAGCGCGGCAAAGCTGTCCTCCACCCCTGCCGGGAACGGCGCCTCCGGTGCCTTGCGGTACTCCGCCGACAGCACCGCGCAGCGCGCGCCGTTGGCCAGGGTCCGGCAGACGACGTCGTGCGTGTCCAGGTCACCGATCACCCAGCCGCCACCGTGGTAGTACACCAGCGCGGGCAGCACCTCGTTCCTGCTCGAGCCCGCGGGCCGGTAGTGCCGCACCGGCACCGGGCCGCCGGAGGCGGGCGCGAGCAGCAGCTGCACGGACTCGACCGCGGGCGGATCGGGCAGCAGCGCGGCGCGCGAATCGCGGTACAGGCGGCGCGCCACCGCGGGCGGGGTCTGGTAATACGGCGGCAGCGGCGACTTCGCCGCCCGCTCCAGCAACTGCGCGACCTGGGGATGCAGCACGGGATGATTCCTAGTTCACCGCCGCCAGCATCTTCTGCAGCCGCTCGAGGAAGAACGGCGCGGCCTTGTGGATGCGCGTCTCCTGCGTGACTATCAGCGGGCGGATTTTGGGCAGGTAGGCCTGCCACTGCGGATCGGCCTGCATGGCGGCGCGGCATTTCTCGCGCTGGTTGAGGTCGTCGTAGGCCCACATGTGGGTGACCAGGTTCTGCATCCCGACCTCGGTCAGGTAATACCCCACCAGATGCGGCAGGTGCCTGAGCTGAACCTTCATGCCCTCGTTCTCGTAGTGCCTGAAGTATTCCGGCGCCTTGCCGACCTGCAGCAGGTACATGCGCTCTTCGACATACATGGATGGGGTCTCCGACGGATCGTTGGGGGCAGAAAGCTGCCGTGGGTGGGCTTCGATTATAGTATCGGCGCCATGGACGACATCAACACGCTGCGCCGCATCCTCAGGGACTGCCGCGTCATCGCCGTGGTCGGGCTTTCGGCGAACTGGCACCGACCGAGCCATTTCGCGGCCAAGTACATGCAGCAGCACGGCTACCGGGTCATTCCGGTGAATCCGCAGTACCAGGAGGTGCTGGGCGAGAAGTGCTACGCCACGCTGCGGGACATCCCCGGGAAGGTGGACCTGGTGGATGTGTTCCGCAAGACCTCCGAGGTGCTGCCGATCGCCGAGGACGCGTTGGCCATCGGCGCGCGCGTGCTGTGGCAGCAACTGGGGGTGCGCAACCAGGCCGCCGCCGACCTCGCCCGCGCCCGGGGGCTGGAGTCGGTCATGGACCGTTGCGTGAAGATCGAGCATGGCCGGCTGTTCGGGGGCCTGGGCTGGGTGGGGGTCAATACCCGGGTCATCTCGGCCAATAGGCCCCGCTGGCTTGCTTACTAATGCTTGCTTGACCGCGACCCCAGTCGGGTAATCCTTATGTCCATCAGCCATCCCGTGCGCGTGTTCGACGGCCGTTTCGGCCGCCTCAAGCTGCCGGAGGTCAAGACCGGCGAGAGCCGTAAAGCCGTGCCGCGCGAAGGCCGGGGGCGCACGCAGGTCCTGTCCGAGTCCGCCAGCGTGCTCACCCGGCGCCGCGCGCCGGCAAGGGGCTGAACGCCATGGCCGATCGCAGGTTCGGATTCGAGACCCTGGCGCTGCACGCGGGGCAGATTCCCGACGCCGCCACCGGGGCGCGCGCCGCGCCCATCTACCAGACCACCTCTTTCGTGTTCGATTCCGCCGAGCACGCCGCGGGCCTGTTCAACCTGCAGACCTTCGGCAACATCTACTCTCGGATCTCCAACCCGACGGTGGCGGTGCTGGAGGAGCGGGTGGCGGCGCTGGAAGGCGGGCGCGCGGCGCTCGCCTGCGGCACCGGGC
>Ga0194110_10002036_pt1 | contig 25809 bp, 24 predicted proteins | sample TA2Kig1200mmetaG_FD_146192 | JGI IMG/M metagenome (GOLD analysis project Ga0194110, IMG submission 146192) | Freshwater microbial communities from Lake Tanganyika, Tanzania - TA2015032 Kigoma Deep Cast 1200m | ecosystem: Environmental > Aquatic > Freshwater > Lake | place: Tanzania: Lake...
AGTTATTTATTTTTTTCTTAGTCATTTAAACTTATGACAAAAAAGGGGAAATCAACCCATTCGACTCTCCGGTCTAAAGCCCGGGGTATGCTCAGGGTTGATACTGAGCGGCGATTTTTAGCCCGATTTGAAAATAGGGGTTTGGGGCCGTCGAACGTATCAAAATTTCTTCAAAAACCCATTCGTCATTTAGATTTAAAAAAGACCCATAACCTTTTCGATCTAATCCAGGCCTTCCAAAATACCTCTTTTCAAAGCCGGAATGTCTTTAAATGTTTTGAGGTTTATCGAAAGATGCTCAATGATCCTACCTGCGTGATTTTCCTGGGATTATCCGGAGCGATGATCCCGGGCGGGATGCGAAAGGTGATCCGGGATATGATCGAGATGAAATTGATAGATGTTCTCGTCTCTACCGGCGCCAATATCTTCCATGACCTATTCGAGAGCTTTGGATATCAGCATTATGTTGGATCCGAGGAAGGGGATGATGATGACCTGCGAAGGCATCGCATCGTACGAGTTTATGATGCCCTAATGGATGATCACGAAATCAATCAGGTAATTTACCTCCTTTCGAAGGTTCCAGAGGAGTTAGAAGAAAGGGTCGTCTCCTCAAGACGATATTTAGAGGTTTTAGGAAGCCGCCTGAAAGATGAAGGGTCCATCCTGAGGGTAGCTTCTCAATATGGAGTTCCAATTTTTGTTCCTGCCCTCAGCGATAGTTCCATTGGCATTGGTCTTACTTTCCTCCATGCTCGAAAGAAGATTCCTTCAGAAGGGCTCGTCATCGATCAGATCCGGGACAGTTTCGAGATCGCTCAATTGAAAAGGATGGCAAAGAGAACCGGGGCGATCTATATTGGAGGGGGTGTTCCGAAGAACTACATTCAACAACTTGGACCGGTGAGCGAACTTCTTTTCCAAAAGGAGAGCGGCCATCGGTATGCCTTCCAGATAACCACGGATGATCCCAAATGGGGGGGCCTCTCAGGTTGTACCTTTGAGGAGGCGAAGTCATGGGGAAAGATTGAGAAGGAATCAGCCTATGCTGCTGTCTATATAGATGCAACCATCGCCATTCCTTTATTGGTGGGTGCTATTTTGCAGGAAGGAAAGGTTTACCGAAAAAGAAAAAGACGCAAGTTTATATGGGAGGAGGACAGGCTAAAATCCATTCGGTTCATTTAATCCCCTTATTGAGGATTGTATGCGTATCCTTTTCGAATAATGGATTCTTTAACCTTCGTTTCACACTCCATTTTTAATTAAGGATTATAGGATCCCCTGCCTGCTGTAGATAGGCTTGAATCGTGGGTCTTTTTAAAAAGGGAAAAAAAGGGGTTGAAAAAATGATGGCAATGATTATAATATATACAAGTTATTAGAAAAAAAAGGAGTTTTAGATTGATGAAAAATTCCGATAACAAAATTCCAGACCAGAAGGAGTTGGAAAGGGAACTGAACGAATATCTTGGGAAAAAGTATGGTGACCGAATCCGATTGGTCGTACCCATGCTCTTTCCCAAACCCCAGACGGAAGAGGTGACGAAAGAAGAGAAAGAATTCGGCGAGGGCAAGAAGAAGATTCATTTCGACCTAAAGCCAGAAGAGTTGGAGACCTTTCTCAATGACTACATAATCCGACAAGAAGATGCGAAACAGATCTTGGCCACCAAAATCTGCACCCACTTCAACCGAATCAAGTTTGCAGAATCGATCAAGGGGAGAGATCGATATGACGGAGTGGGCCATATTAAGAACAATATAATTATGATTGGTCCCACCGGGGTTGGGAAGACCTACCTGATTAAATTGATTGCGAGAAAGATTGGGGTCCCTTTTGTTAAAGGAGATGCGACAAAGTTCAGTGAAACTGGCTATGTTGGTGGAGATGTGGAGGATCTCGTTCGGGATCTGGTTTACGAAGCCGATGGAGATATTGAACTGGCACAATATGGGATCATTTATGTTGATGAGATTGATAAAATCGCCTCATCCAACAACATCATTGGTCCGGACGTTTCGAGGACAGGGGTTCAACGGGCCTTGCTCAAACCGATGGAAGAGACGGAGGTTGATCTCAAGGTTCCCCATGATCCCATCTCTCAATTAGAGGCCATCGAACAGTATCGGAAGACTGGAAAGAGGGAGAAACGGATGATCAATACCAAACACATCCTCTTCATTATGAGTGGAGCTTTTAATGGTTTGGAAGAGATCGTCAAGAAACGTTTGAATCGGGAAGGAATCGGTTTTGGAGCGGAGATTCGTTCAAAGGACGAAAGGGCCGAATATCTTAAACAAGTGAAGGCGGAGGATCTCATCGCCTATGGATTTGAATCAGAGTTCATCGGAAGACTTCCAGTGACCGCAGTTTTTGAAAAATTAGAGATTGACGACCTCTATGCAATACTTAAGAACCCTAATAATCCAATCGTCTTGGGAAAAAAGAAAGATTTCAAATCCTATGGAATCGATATTCAGTTTGAAGAAGAAGCTCTTTACGAATTAGCGGTGAAGGCCTTTGAGGAGAAGACCGGAGCAAGAGGATTAGTCAGTGCCGTGGAAAAAGTTTTGTTGAAATATGAAAAACGGCTTCCTTCAACAGAAGATATTCGGAAACTTGTCGTCACCCGGGAAGTGGTGGAAAATCCGGAAAGAGAATTGAAACGATTGCTCCGGGATCCCTTGAATCAAGAGATGCTAACCAAATTTGATACATTGCTCTCTCGAGAAAAGATGGACCTGAAGCAATCCATCCTGAAAAGAGAGGATGAATTTAAGAAGCGCTATGGAATCGTATTTCCTGAAAGTAGGATTGATATTATCATTAACCGGATGGTCGAAAGGGGGTATGATGTCAACACTGTCTTTGAAGAGGTGATAGAAGTTCAACGTCAAGTAGAGGAATTTGAAATGGATTTTCAGAGAAGAAACGGCATTCGGCTCCAATTTAGCGAGGAGGCCATTAATCGAATCACGGAAATTGCCGTGGATGAGGATAGGAAGGGAATGGCTGTTTGTTCTCAGTTTTTAAAGGATTATGAGCATGGAATGAGGTTGATTCGGGACAAAATTGGCCGGAGAGAATTCATCATTACCAAAGAGGCGATCGATGACCCAGAGGGTTACCTCAACCGTATAATCCGTGAAATCTATAGTAAGCAACCTGACCAAAGGCGTGAGGATAGCGAATAAAATGGCAACCAGAGAATATTATGATATTTTGGGCGTCAGCAAGAATGCCAGCGATGAGGAAATAAAAAGGGCCTATCGGAAGCTGGCAATGAAATATCATCCTGATAGAAATCCTAACAAAAAGGAGGCAGAGGAACGTTTTAAGGAAATCAACGAAGCCTATGCTGTGTTGAGCGATAAAGAGAAGCGAAAGCAATATGACACCTTTGGTGCCGAGGGATTCCGTCAACGGTTTACTCAAGAGGACATTTTCCGAGGGTTCGATTTCGATGAAATTCTATCCAACCTTTTTGGAGGAAGGGGTAGGCGGGAGTTCAAATTTGGAGGCAGAGGCGGCTTCGATTTTGGAGATTTTTTCGGGGGCCCAGGTTATCAGGATATGAGTCGGATGCCCCAAAAGGGAGAAGATATCGTCTATGAGTTGGCCATCTCTATTGAGGAAGCAGCTTTCGGTGGAGAGAAAAGGATCTCATACCGAAAAAATGGTAAAGTTGAGGAGGTTTCTGTAAAAATCCCACGAGGCATTGCTGCGGGAAAGAAACTGAGACTCGCTGGAAAAGGGATGGAAGGTAAAAATGGTGGACCTCGAGGTGATCTCTACCTTCAAATTTCCATAAAAGAGCATCCGATTTTCACTCGTGAAGGAGATGACCTCCTTTTGGAGAGAAAGATCAGTTTCTCAGAGGCGGCGCTGGGAACCACCATCGAAGTCCCTACCTTAGAAGGAATGAAGAGAATCAAGATTCCTCCAGGTACTCAAAGCCATACCAAAATAAGGTTGAAAGGCCTCGGCATCCCCCATTTTCAAAAAGAGGGCAAAGGGGATGAATATGTTAAAGTGATCGTCAAAGTCCCCCAAAAAATGACAGAAAGAAGCAGGGGGTTGATCTATGAACTCGCTAAAGAAGGGATCTAAGTTAAATGTCAAATGACAAATATCAAAGTTCAAATTCAAAAAATTTGGCATTTAGATTTTGGCATTAAAACTTTTAACTCATCACTCTTCATTCATAATTTTTTCATTAGTTTTCGTTAACTTTTCCGATAGTCGGGGAAAAATAATCGCGAAAGAAATCGGGTTGTTAGATAGGAGGTTAGAAGTCATGTTGAATAAAATCTTTGAAGAGGTTCCGGTAGAGAAATTGAGGTGGCGATGTGACCTTACTGCTTTACCTTTCGAGACCACAGAGTCTGTCGAGCCTTGTGAAGAGATCATCGGTCAGGAAAGAGCCTTGGAGGCAATCAGAGTTGGGTTGGATATTAATAGCCTTGGATATAATATCTTTGTGACAGGCCTTGCAGGGACAGGGCGTTTTACCACGATTAAATGTGTTTTAGAAGAACTTGATGTTAAAGGGAAAATTCCCAATGATATCTGTTTTGTCAATAACTTCAAAAACATAGATATGCCCCATATGATCAGTCTTCCTGCAGGGCAGGGAAATTCCTTCAAAAAAGAGATGGAGACTTTAATTGAAACATTGAAGAAGAAAATTCCTCTGATCTTCGAGAATGAGACCTATCTCAATAAAAAGAAAGAGTTGGTAGAGAAATATCGTAATAAACAAGCTGAGATTTTCCGAAATTTTGAGAAAAAGGTGAATAGGGAGGGTTTTGCCCTGGTTCAAATCCAGATGGGGCCTTACTCCCGGCCAGGTATTTTCCCTTTAATAGAAGGGAATCCGGTCAATATTGAGCAATTGGAGACAATGGTAGAAGAGGATAAATTCTCTAAGGACGAATTAGGAAAAATTAAGGAAAAGCAGGCCATACTGATAAATGAATTGGAGGATATCTTCAAGGAGACCCGAAAATCGGAGAAAGAGATTAAAGAAGAGTTGACAGCCTTGGACAGCGAGGTGATTTCTCCTGTTGTCAAAGACTCGATCTCAGATATTAAAGAGAAATTTGATTATGAGAAGGTCCATCAATACCTGGACGAGGTCCAGGAAGATATTTTAACCAATCTCAATCGTTTCAGGGAAAAGGAAGAGACCCCAACCGCTCCCATCCCGGGATTGGTCTTACCTCAGCCGGTTGATTCATTTACTGAATACCAAGTCAATGTGTTGGTGGACAATTCTGAAACCAAAGGGGCACCTATCATCGTGGAGACCACACCGAACTACCGAAACCTTTTTGGTACCATCGAACGGGTAGTCGAACGCTCTGGAATCTGGAAAACCGACTTCACGCATATCAAAGCCGGGTCATTTTTAAGGGCTAACGGCGGGTATCTGATCTTCAATGCCTTGGATGCACTTACGGAGCCATGGGTTTGGCCCACCTTGAAACGGACGCTTAAGAATCAGGTCATAGAGATTCAGACCTACGATCCCTTTTACTTCTTTTCCACTTCTGCCCTTAAACCAGAGCCCATTGAATGCAATACAAAGGTCATCATGATCGGGGACGTCCGCATCTATTATCTTCTTTTTAATTTAGATGACGATTTTAAAAAGATTTTCAAAATCAAAGCAGACTTTGATTCTGTGATGAATAAAGACACAGAGAAGATCCACCAGTATGCCTCTTTTATCCGAAAAATTTGTGAAGAAGATAAGTTGAAGGCATTTGATAAAACAGGGATTGCCGCCATAGTAGAGTATGGAGTGAGGATGACGGGAAGGCAAAAAAAACTTTCAACCCGTTTTTACCTTATCGCAGACCTCCTAAGGGAAGCCAATTATTGGGCCATGAAAGATGGGAGCGATGTGGTAAGTGAGAGACATGTGGATAAAGCGATCGAAAAGAAGATCTACCGGGTGAACCTTATTGAGGAGAAGATTCAGGAGATGATCGATGACGGAACCATTCTGATCGATTCAGATGGGATGGTTGCTGGCCAAGTCAACGGTCTCTCTGTCTATAATCTGGGGGATTATATGTTTGGTAAACCCTCCCGGATCACAGCCAAGACCTCCATGGGAAAGGCCGGGATTATCAATATTGAAAGGGAAGCAGAGATGAGCGGCCCTACACATAACAAAGGGGTTTACATTCTGGCTGGATACCTCAGAGGGAAATACGCCCAGGATAAACCTCTCACCATGAGTGCAAGCATCTGTTTTGAACAGTCGTATAGCGGAGTCGATGGAGACAGTGCATCTTCCACAGAAATCTATGCATTACTTTCAAGCCTTTCAGGACTTCCGTTGCGCCAGGACATCGCTGTAACCGGCTCGGTCAACCAAAAAGGAGAGATCCAGCCCATCGGCGGAGTGAATGAGAAGATAGAGGGCTTCTTCGATGTCTGCAAAACGAAAGGATTAACAGGGAGACAAGGGGTGATGATTCCCCATCTCAATATTGATGACTTGATGTTGAGAAAGGATGTGGTCAAAACAGTGGAGGAGGGGAAATTCCATATCTACCCTGTAAAGACTATTGACCAGGGGATTGAGATCCTCACCGGTGTGGAGGCTGGCGAGAGACAGGAAGATGGGCGATTTAAAGAAGGGACTGTGAATGACCTGGTGGATAAAAAACTTCGTGAATTGGGGACGAAAATTAAAGAATATGAGGGGGGTGGAGAGGAGGGAGCCAAAGAAGAAAAGAGGAAGAAAAAAGGGAAGCCTTCCTGTGATGGATAGAATCGTTATCGATCAGAAGATTCATATTGGCAAAGAGATCTTGATTGAAGGGCCTCCTCTGGAGGCCCTTCAATTTCAAGGTGGCCGTGTAGGTTGCCTCGTCACCCTGAGCGATCCTGAAGGAAATGACTTTAGGGGAAGAGTCTTTCGCCTCTCTAAGGGAAAAGCCTCTATTCTTATCTTTGATGCATTCCCATCACCTACGGAATCCTCTTTGGAGATTATCCTCCTTCAAGCCCTTCCAGAAAAGGAGAGAATGGAGCTCGTCATCCAGAAGTCAACAGAGCTGGGTGTTTCAACCGTCATTCCCTTTAAATCCCAGAGGTCGATCTCTTTGGAGGAAAGGGAGGGGAGGCAGAAGAAAGCTCACCGGTGGCAGGGCATCGCTATCAAAGCGGTCCAGCAATCGAGGAGGGCAAAGGTACCTCGGGTGGAGGAATGTCGTTCGTTTAATGAAGTTTTGGAGATTTGTAAAGGAGATGGGTTAAAGATTCTTCTCTGGGAAAGAGAGGGGAAAAATCTAAAAAATATTCTGAGAGAAAATCCTTCCCATAAGATTTATGTCATGGTTGGCCCAGAGGGAGGCTTTACTGAAGAGGAGGTGAGATTAGCAAAGGATAAGGGGTTTATCCCTGTTAAATTGGGGCAGAGGATTTTGAGGACTGAGACGGCTTCGATCACTCTGATGGCTATTCTCCAGTATGAATTAGGAGATCTGAGTTAAAGTAATAATAACCAATTTCCAATCACCAAAATCCAAATAATAACCAAATTACCAATGACCGAAATTCCAAAAAACTAACCAAAAATATTTGAAATTTCCCCTCACCCTTCCCCTCTCCCCCAATGGGGAGAGGGCTTCGTCGTGAGACTTCGGCGTGAGCTCAGTCGAACGGAGGGGGTGAGGGGGTCAAAAGTGTTAGAAGGAAATTCTCAGATTTATTGGGTAAGAATCTACCCCTCTTCCGGGACTTCGCCCGGAAGAGGGGCCCCTTCGAGGCAGCTTTTTCTAGTAGTAGCCGCAACCTTTCAGGTTGCGTAAAGGGTAGATGCTCTACTCGAGCTCCTCACGCAGCCTAAAGGCTGCGCCTACCATTTCCCTGTTCGAACATCGACAACTTTTTGTCGATGTTGTGGTGCTAAGGGCCTAAAAATATAAGTTTTGGTTATTCGGACATTGGCAATTGGGATTTTAAGGAGCTTCGGATAGAATAAGTTGGACGATATCAAAAATAAGATCAGAGAAAAGATATGGAAGATCTTAGAAAACGAAGGAATGGCTCTTTTTCCTGGTGCCCGTGGTCGAATCCCTAATTTTTTTGATACTGTGAAGCGTACCAATCTATAAGCCGCCTGATCATTTTTTGGTATGATGTACGATGCTTTTGTGCTTCTTTCTTAAAAAACTCGATACTTGACTTATTTAAAGAAATCGTTATCTTGATGTTTTCTTCTTTCAAGACCAACCGATCCGGTGGGGGGAGAAAATCTTTAATGACTCTCAATTCTCCCATTGGTTCATCAGTATATTTTATTTTGTTCTTCATAGATCTTCCTCCCTTTCCTCCAATATCCTGCACCATAGATGCGGATGACATCACCCCTGTAAGTAAATCGCACGGTCATAATGCCGTCTCCGACACGGCCTATACAATAAAATCGTTCTTTCTTACCTCTATGGGTTACATCTTCGACAATTATACGGTGAGGATCAAGAAAAGCTCGTTGGGCTAAACCAAAAGAAACCCCATGCCTTGTCTGATTTTCTTTATCCTTATCTTCATCCCATTCGAAGCAGGCCTTTCTCATTTAAAAATCATACTATTTTATAGGTAATATTGCAATATAAAAGTATGGCTAAATTTATGGAGGGGATACAAGATAAATTTATGTCTAACGCTCCAGCTAACCCGCAGGGGCACGGAGTAAACACTTTGGCCAAACCGGCCTATTCCAGGCCGGGTTGAGCCGGTTGTTATCCGCTGATCTTCAATTACTAAGGAGTCCATAATTGATTAGACATATTCTCCCAAAAATTTCCCCTCCCTTCGGTGGGAGGGGATTAAGGGGAGGGGGGACCTAAAAGGTCTTCATCTTGTCCACCCCCCACCCTCGCTCTCCCCCATCGAAGGGGGAGGGGATTAATGGGGAGATTTGAGATATTTTTTGTTAATCTTTAATGTCCATACAATTATGGACTGATTAGTAGAGCTGTATTTGTCCCCCATTCGTAGTAAATGTGCGGTATATTCTGAGCGAGAGTCACCGTTGGGTACTTTCATATTTATTTGGCACCAGTCATTAAACTCATTAACGTCAAAATCAATCTTGACCGGATCATAACCCTCTTTCTTTAGTTTTTTTATTAATTTGGTGGCATGTTGCAACCACTCTTGATATGTATCCTCTATGACTTCAGAATCAGATGCCGTAGATTTCAATGCGGAACCAAGCTATTCCTAATTTCATTTCTTGTTTCTTCATTTGGATTTTTCCTATGGATAACGATTATTATACTGCAATTTGTTATTTTTAAAAATTATACCTTCGGCCTTCTCCACTAAGTGAAATAGGGGCGTATGGATTTAGCAACCTCTTCAGGGGGTTCGGCGACAAGTCCATCAAGAAGAATACCGTTAGAATACCAAATATCGCTCACAGGATAAGTTTGGACACTGGATCGGGAGACAATCTTGATCCCTGCCCAGAGGTATTTATGCCTTTTCCCAAGGGGACCGGAGTAGATGGCAAAGTTGAAACAGGAGAACCCTTTATCGTGATAGGCTTTGAGCGCTCGTGAAAGCCCATGAGCTAAGCTCTTCCAATCATCGTCCTCAAATTCCAAGAAATTTGACTTTCCCTCTACAACGGCATTCACTTCATCCTCCCTGATGGGAGCAAATGGAGTAAACCATTCCGTAGACCCTATCCTTCCCAGATACCTCTCACCGAGTTCTTTCTCTTTGTCTATCAATTCTTTCCAAAAATTCTGAGAATATTTTTTAAAGTGGATCCTCCCTTTATCTATATAAACCTTGATTAAATAGTGTGGCCCATGGGAGGCAATGACCTGAAGGTGGGGGTGGACAATACTGGCTCCACCAGGGTAAAGATAGTTACCACCAATTTCAGCATATTCGACGCCACCCACCTCATGAGCCCGCCGAATGTAGAAGTCTGCCAATTTAAAGGCATTGATAAGAATATTTGAATCAAACTCATTGAGCCTGAGGTGATGTTTCTTTGTCATGGCGATGATAGCAGAATATCGTTTATGGGCGAAAAGGTTTGGGAAAAGGGTAGATTCTCCTCTGGTAAGCCTGCCTTCGGGAATAAAATCGGAAGGGAATTTTGGAGTGGATGTCTCCACTTTCTCTGGACAGAAGAAGCATCTCTCTCGGGTTTCACCGGTAAATTTTTCTAATAGAGCTTGGTCCGTCTTGTGAATGCCAGCCCAAAAGGCTCTCCCCGTTCTTACGAATGAGGTGAGACCGCTAATGGGATCTTCTCGATACTCAATGGGTTGAGAGTCGATCTCAAAACCTTTAAGGGGATTAAGGAGAATAGCGCTCTCTTCAATTTTTTTGAAACGGATCATCTTTTTCCTCCCTTCACTCGGACTTTGTTATTTTCCAGCTACACCAGAGGTCTTGGGGGTGTTCATCTGGAGGACAAAATAGGCATTTCACTTGGAGATTAGGATTCAACTCCTTAACAAATTCCTCATAATAGGCAATTCCCACCTGTTTACATGGAAACTCTCCGCGTCCATCTCTGACCCTTGCCTTCTGAGGCAAACAATTAGCAACAGATAAAAGGATTCCCTCTCCATCAATCTTTGTCTGATAATCGAAGGTGCACGAAAAAGGGGAGGTTAAAAGGGCGTTTTTTACCTGCGATAAATTTGGTTCTGATATGCCTAAAACCTTTTTCAAAAGCTTCGCCTCCCTTAAACCATATTTTTTCCAAACCTGTATATCCAAATCGAGAGCGACATCCAAACCCACTTTTTCTTCGATGGCTAAAAACCAGAGGCCGTCTAAGACCAGACTAAGTCTACCATATGTTTTAATTAATTCAACCAATTCCTTTTTTGTAAATTTATTAAATTGACTTTTCATAAACCTCCTCCTTTGTATCAGAAATGGACAACTGCAACTCAATTTAATATACTAATTTTGATTGATTTGTAAAGTAATGAAAATTCTTCTCATCCAACCGCCCATAAGTGATTTTTATCAAACTTCCATTCGGACCCAGCCGATTGGTTTGGCCTATCTTGCATCATCATTAAAAATATATGGTCACGAAGTAGAGATTCTCGATTGTCAGACAGATAGGAAAAGGTCAATACCCATCCCACCTGAGCTTTATTATCTAAAGGATTTCTATCCCTTTGATGACCGAAGCCCTTTTAAACTCTATACGGGTTATTACCATTTTGGAATGAGTTTGGAAGAGATCAAACGGAAGATCGAAGATTCAAATGCTGATCTCTTCGGAATTTCATCCTCTTTTACTCCCTATCATGAAGAAGCGCTGAAAATTGCTCGAATGATCAAGGAATGGGATAGAAGAAAAATTGTGATCATGGGAGGATCTCATGTCAGTTGTGATCCAGAAGGAGTTCTGAAAAGTCCATTTGTCGATTATGCCATTTTGGGTGAAGGGGAGTCTCGGTTTCCACTTCTCTTAGAACAGGTTGAAAAGGGAAGGCTGGAAGGGCTTGAAAAGATGGATGGGATCGTATATCGGAAAAGAGGAGAAATATATATCAATCCTCTTAAAGACTTTATACAAGACCTCGATGCCCTCCCTCATCCTGCAAGAGAATTGCTTGAGCTGGACCGATATCGAATGAAGAAAAAGCGATCAACTGTGATGATCACCAGTAGAGGTTGTCCACATAGGTGTGCTTACTGTTCAACCCATCTTTTGATGGGAGATAATTTTCGGGCACGATCTCCAGAAGGCATTCTTAGAGAGATGGTGGAGTGCAGGAAACGATATGGTATCCAAATCTTTGATATCGAAGATGATAATTTCACTTTTAATAAAGACCGAGCCAGGAGATTGATGGGCCTCATTATCGAGACCTTTGAAGAAGAAAACCTTGAACTTTCAGCCATGAATGGCGTCTCTTTTGCCTCTTTGGATGTAGAACTTTTGAGATTAATGAAAAGGGCCGGTTTTAAAACGATCAACCTTTCCCTTGTTAGCACAGATCCTTCTACTAAAAAAAGGATGGGAAGACCTGAGGCAGTGATCAGGTTTGATAAAATCTTGGAGGAGGCTGAAAGAGTTGGCCTTCATTTGATTGCTTATGTCATCCTGGGAATGCCGGATCAAACCATTGATGAGATGGTAAACACAGTGATCTACTTAATGGGAAAACAAGTTCTCATCGGTCCCAGTATTTATTACCCTACCTTAGGAACCCCTCTTTTTGAGAAGTGTAAGGAGATGGGTTTTCTCCCATCCCAGATCTCTCAATGGCGTTCGAGCGCTCTACCCATTGAGACAAAGGAATTTGATCGCATTGATATCGTCACCCTCTTTCGTCTGGTAAGGGTAATAAATTTTATCAAAGGAAAGATGGGGGAAGGAGAGTTAAGTGAGGGGATGACATTGAAGGAACTTTACCAGGTGATGAAAGAAAAGATTAAGGCTGAGTTCTATTCACCAGGGGATATAAGGAATGTAATTACTTGGATCGATTTGGTTTTATTACTTTTTAAAGAAAGATCTTTTTTTAGTTTGAGGAAGGAATCTCAGGGCAGGATGTCGATAGTGAAAGAGAAGAGTTCGAAAAAGGTCTTAGATTATTTCTTTGAAAATGCCTGGGAAAAACCTATCTTGAAGAGCAAAACATGATAAATCAACCCCAAACGAAAAGGTTAAGGTTTAGTTTAAGATTTGAAGCAAACCCCGAACAAATCTTTATTTCAAAAGTTCATAAACCTCTCTAACTAATTTCAACTGCTCCTCTTCGTCCAGGCTCTGCCCATTTTCTAACATTTTGATATATTTATTAATTTCAGTATCTTTCATCCTTAGTTGAGCTATTTTTTCATTCTGATATTTAATCTCTAAATCAAACTCTCCTAAATTCAGATTTAAGTTGAATCTCCTGTTCAGGGAAGAAAGAATTAATTTTATTGCCTGAGGGTCTTCACGCGTTGCTAAGTAAAATGGTATCTCCGGCCAAAGACTCACTGCTGAAATTCCCCTTCTTCTTGCTACCCACAAAAGATAACTGCTTATTGCAGGCGGTCCTTCCCAGGTCATTTCTTCTAAGCCATAGCCTTGAAGTCTGTTCTTAAGTTCTGGATGATTAAAAACCGTTAATATTCTTCGAGGCCGGGTATGGGCGATATAGGAAACAGCCCCACTCAGGGTATACAGCTCTTTCGCATGGCAGTGATATTGAGCGAAATCCAAAACTAAGTTAAGAAATTGGTAGTGCTCAAATACAGGTTCATCACTTTTAAAGATCAAGAGATTATTTTTCTCACAAGCCCAGAATTTACTTTCTGGTGCCTGGACTAAATCATCTTTAAATTTTACGCCTCCGAATGGGAAAAAACCCAAAGGTTTAATTTCAGCAATTTCTTGACCTCCTAATGTTTCATTCAAAAAATGAATAACCCCATTTCCTAATTTCCCGATATCTTGAGTTTGCCAACCGACAATCAGAGATGGACTATGAAGTTGAGGAGTTTGGTAAATCTCAAATGGGTCTTTCTCCACCTTCATCTCCTCCTTTTTTAAAACGTTCGTCAATATATATCTGAGCCTGAACCGTTATCGTTCCTGGTTTAACCCGATTGACAAATTTTCTTTGATCATACTCCTCTTTCATCTCCGGGGGGAATTTTGCATAAAAGCTTTCAATCATCTCTTCGATTTGAGCTTCCATCTTATCCAGAAAACTAAGATCGATACTCATTCCTAAAATCTCAGCAAAGACCTCAAGGACCGATTTTGAGGCCTTCGGATAAGGGAGAAGGACTCCGGAAAGCCAATCTGGTATTTCTCCCATAAGACAAATACTTTCTAATCCCTCTTTTTTAGCTAATCCTAACAAGAGGCCGTTTAGGCCAGTGATTGTCCCTTCACCTTCTCCTCTCCCTCCTATTTCACTCATGAATATTGTATTTGGATACTTCTTCACTTCCCATATTAAATTCTTAGAACTTATGACTGCACAAACTCTTGGTTTCATCTGGTGATGTGTCAACGAAACACAAGCGCCAGAAGTATAGATTCTCTGGCAGCCAAATTTTAAAGCTACATCTAAAACAGAGTTAGCCATCCGGTAGGCCTTTTCCCCACTTGCATACATTCTTCCTCCCTCAGTGGGCTGTTCTTCTCCAATAAAAAATATAAAATCTTTTCCCTCGAGCCTCTGGTAATAAAATTTGTTACTGGGGAACTTTAAATCTTCCAACAGGCCATCTTTGATTGAAACCTTCCTCGGATAGAAGAAATCCCAACCCTCTATTTCTCCAAATTCTTCTGCCTTTAAAATACCCTTTAAGGTCTTTATAGCAATGATCCCAATGTTTCCTATCCCTGGCCAGCCAACGAACATAATTGGTTTTTCAAGCTCAGGCTTTCTGTAAAGCTTAATTCCCATCTCCTTACCTCTTTTCTTCACAGGTTAAGTTCGAACTTCTGTTCGATGACTTTCATTCCCCATTGCATACCCTCAAATTGCTCTACGAGCTTAAAACCGAACTTCTCATAAAGGTGGCGAGCTATATGAAGTCCTTCAAAGGTCCAGAGATAAACCCTGTTGTAGTTTTTCCTTTTGCAAAAAGAGATTGCTTCTTCCATAAGTTTATTGCCAATACCACGGCCACGTGTCTCCGGTGATAGGATGAACCATCTGAGATGCGCTCCTTCAGTCATCGCCTTAATACCATCGATTGCAATAGAACCTTGAACCTGATTGTTAAGACGAACTGTCCAAAAGCCGTCACATGTATCTTCAAATCGATTAAGGAATTTGGAGAGTTCTGTTGCGACTTTGGTTTCAAAGAACAGACCGAACCCCCAGTTTGGGTGATAATAGTTTGCGTGCAGTTCGACAATTCGACCAATAGCACCAGGCATGTATCCCGCAAAGATCACTTCACCCATGATGTCCCCTGAATATCGCATTATATTTTTTGGTTACCATGGTTATATCGCGAATTTAAGTGCAAGGCCTTACCATCCTGCCTATTCTATTAAAACCAAAGGACTCTCTCCTATTATAATTCATATTATGATTTCGCACACACAAAATTTTTCTATTTTACAACCCAAAGATGTTTGATATAAAGTTATGAAGTTGAGAGGAGGGGAGAGAAATGAAGGGGATGGTACTTAAAGGGGTTTCACCGATTGAGAGGGCTCCCTTAGAAATGATGGATCTGCCAGATCCTTTTCCCGGGCCCAATGAGATTTTAGTAAAAGTTTCTGCTTGTGGAGTTTGCCACACGGAACTCGATGAAATTGAAGGAAGAATTCAACCCAGGCTCCCTATCATTTTGGGTCATGAGATTGTGGGAAGGGTAGAGGGTTTTGGATCGGAAGCGAAAAAATTTAACTTAGGGGATCGGGTGGGAATTGCCTGGATAAATTCTGCTTGTGGGAAGTGCCATTTTTGTAAAGAGGGAAATGAAAACTTATGTTTAGAATTTCAAGGCACGGGATGCCATAGGAATGGTGGCTATGCTCAATATACCGTGGTTTCAGAGGACTTCGCTTATTTCATTCCTGAAAGATTTTCTGATTCCGAGGCCACCCCGCTTTTATGTGCAGGCGCAATAGGATATCGGGATTTAAGGCTTTCCGGGATAAAAAAAGGGCAAACCTTAGGGCTTTTTGGATTTGGAGCTTCTGCTCATATTGTCATTCAAGTTGCTAAATATTGGGGTTGCGAGATATTTGTTTTTACGAGAAGCGAAGGGCATAGAAATTTGGCTAAAAGATTGGGAGCTGCCTGGGCAGGAGAACTAGGAGATGAGCCTCCCGAAAGAGTCCATTGTGCCATTGATTTTACCCCAGTTGGAGAAACAGTGCCCAATGCCTTAAGGGTTTTAGAAAAAGGCGGTAGATTGGTGATAGCGGTCATTAGAAAGAGAAATTTTATTCCTCCCTTAGACTATACAAGGCTCCTCTGGGATGAAAAGGAGATAAAAAGTGTAGCTAATATTACAAGAAAAGATGCCCAAGATTTTCTTGCTTTGGCTGCTGAAATTCCTATCCTCCCTGAGGTCCAAGAATTTGAATTAAAAGAGGCGAATAAGGTTTTAATCTTATTAAAGGAAGGAAAGATCCAGGGAGCTGGGGTTTTGAGAATGCCGGATTAACCGACTTCTAAAAATGGACGAAGTTAATTATAAACAGAGACATTCATTTAAGGCAAAGGGCGTCATTCCTGCCCCGTATCCCGATGCGGGTCTCCGCAGAGGGTCGCTCCGACAAGTACGGTGTAAACTCCAGCAGGAATCCAGGCGTCGTCCCTGCGAAAGCAGGGAACCAGTGGTTTGCGTACTGGATTCCGGGCCAAGCCCGGAATGACAAACCATGTAATACTTATGACGTTATGTACAGGAGAAGGAACTGATGATGACCTCCATCTATCTCGTACGTCACGGGCAGACAGCATGGAATAGGGAAGAGATCTTCCGCGGAAGAACGGATGTTCCCCTTGATGAAATCGGCCTGAAACAGGCAGAGTTAGTTGGAGAATATTTCAAAGGGACGAAGATTCATGGAATCTATTCAAGCCCCTTAGCTCGGGCTTGGGAGACAGCCCAAAAGATTGCAAAATTCCACTCTCTAAAAGTCCAGCCCCTGGATGGAATTATTGATATGAGCTTTGGAGACTGGGAAGGCCACTCCCATCAAGAGATTCGAAAGAATAATGCGGAAATTTATCGACAATGGGTCGAATCGCCCCACATAGTCAGGCTACCAGGGGGAGAAACTTTGAATGGAGTCCGTTCGAGGTCAATGGCTGCATTGGAAGAGGTGATACGATTAAATCCTGAAAAGACAATTGTCCTCATTTCTCATCGGGTTATTAATAAAGTCCTCATCTGTGGTATCCTTGGAATAGACAACTCCCATTTCTGGCAGATCAGGCAGGATACAACGGCGATCAACCTGATTCATTACAGGAATGGGAAATATTTTCTTTCTTTGATGAATGAGACCTGTCATCTCAAACCTATGAAAGAGGAGGGGGTGAAGGTTGATTTTTGATTATTTATCCTTCCTCGATGAGGACTTGGAGGGATAAGTCGCCTGAATCGTGCTCCTCATCCCTCCCCGGACATTGAATTCACCTGTGACAGTAGCTTGGGCCGGTTTAGAGGCTTTAACAAAATCTCTAAGGATTCGATTGACCGCATTTTCATAAAAGATTCCTAAGTTTCGGTAGGCGAGGATATACATCTTCAGAGATTTTAATTCCACGCACCACTTATTAGGAACATATCGAATCGTGATGGTTCCGAAATCGGGCAACCCCGTCCGGGGACAGACAGAAGTAAACTCTGGAATGGAGATGGTGATCTCATAATTTTTAAATTGATTTTCGAAACATTCGATCTTTGGAAGAGGGGTATCGATCCCTGATCGAGCATGTCCTTTCGTGTATTCTGTCATAGGTTTACCCTCTTTTAAAACCATCATAATTAAAAAAAACGAGATAATCAAGGATAGAGTTAGAGTTTCATAGCTGGTTGGGGTTTTGGTTGGAGATGCTTTCTTTATCAACTTTCATCATCATTGAAAATTGGACTATTTAGAGTAATAATGAGTGAAAAAACATTTCCCCTCACGGAGGTATAGATGCTTTCAAAAATGATGGGGCGAAGGAAATTTATCAAGGCTATGTCCTCAATTGCTATGGGAGTCGTTACCGGTCGTTTTTGGAACCCCAGTCTGTCTTCAGCAAAGATGCCAGCCCTTGAATATCGAACCCTTGGTAAGACTGGGTTGAAGGTGACAGTCGTGTCGATGGGGGTGATGAATTGTAGCGACCCTTCTGTTCTCCATCGGGCCTTTGACCTCGGGATCAATTTTTATGACACCGCAGATTGTTATATGCATGGTCATAATGAAGAAATGGTAGGCAAGGTTTTCCAGGGCAGAAGAGGGAAGGTCTTGATCCAGACGAAGGTCCACCCACACGATGAAAAACGGATGAGGGCCTCCGTGGAAAGAAGTCTTAGACGGTTGAGAACAGATTATATTGATGTCCTTTTGTGGCACGGACTTCATAATCCTGTAGAAATCTCTGATCCCCGACTCTTCGATTTCATGACGAAGATGAAAAAAGAGGGTAAAGTGCGTTTTACTGGATTTTCTGCCCATAGCAATATGGCTTCTGTTTTAGGGGAGGCGGCAAAAACAAATTTTCATGACGTTGCTCTGGTTTCTTACAATTTTACCCATTCAAAAAAATTAAAAGAGGCAGTGGCATTGGCGGCAAAATCAGGAATTGGCGTTGTGGCAATGAAGACCCAGGCAGGGGGCTATAAGAGAGAGAGGATGGGAGGCCTCAGCCCACATCAGGCCGCTTTAAAATATATTTTGATGGACGAGAATGTCCCCGTTGCTGTTCCAGGGGTGACCACGATCGAACAGATCGAAGAATGTGCAGCAGTCATGGGAACTTCCTTTTCAAAGGGAGATTTAAATGACCTAAAGAAGTACCAATCCCTACTTCAAGGGAGAATCTGTACAATGTGCGATGGGTGTATTGGAGAATGCCCTTATGGAGTGCCTCATGGTGATCTGTTAAGGTTAGTCATGTATCACGATGGATACGAGAATGATTCTTTATTAAAAGACTCGTTACAAACAATTAGGAGGGGGGAAACACAGCGGTGTTCCGAGTGCTCATCCTGTTCAATTATTTGTGGGAGAGGACTTGACATTCGGGCACAGATACAGTTGGTTAAAGAATTGATAGTTCGGAGTTCGGTAGGGAACGCCTGCCTGTCCGGTAGGCAGGGTTTGAAACCGTTCCGTACAGGAGTTCAGGGTTAATATTTAAAGAGATAAAGGTATGTTAAATAGAAACCTTCCGGTTTTTTTTATCTTGATGGGGATATTTTTATGGGTCGAGGTCGCTTCAGGAGCGAATACTTTGGAATCCCTCCTCCCTAAGAAAAACCTACCCGATGGATGGAGATTGATCGATGGTCCTCACACCTATACGAAGAAAACCCTCTTTAAGCATATCAATGGTCAGGCTGAACTTTTTTTCAAATATGGATACCAAAAGTCCATTTTCGGTATCTATCAAAACCTGAGAAATCCAAAAAACCAGATAGAATTAGACATCTATGATATGGGAAACGTGCTTCAGGCCTTTGGAATATTTTCAAGGTTCAGAAACGAAGATCGTCCTGGAGGATTTGGATTGGATTCCTACCTCGATCATCATTCCGTCTTCTTTTATAAGGGGAAGTACTTTGTGATGCTCCATGCTACGGAATCAAACCTTCCTGCATTGAAACAGATGGCGATATTGATTTCGTTTAAGATATTGGATCAATCACCCCCACCTAAAGAGATTGGCTATTTTCCAAAAGAAGGGCTCAAACCTGGTTCGATCCAATATTTTTCTGAAGGATTGTTAGGGCATCAGTTTTTAAATAGGGGTTTTGAGGGAACCTACCTTGAAAAGGATGAGATAAAAGATAAAGCAAAACCTGAAGGGAAAGAATTTCATCTCTTCTTAGCTATTTTTAAGAGCTCTCAGGAGGCAACAAGTGGATTAAAAGTTTTTAAAAAGCACTTCTCAGAGAAGGGGAAGACCCATTCGGAAGTTCCAAATTATTTGGGATTCAATGGACTGAAAGGGGAAGATCCTTATCAAGGAAAAGTCATAGCGATTCAGAAAGGGCTCCATCTCTTGGGTGTAGTGGGGTATGAAAAAGAAGAGGTTGGTGAGAATCTTTTGGCAGAATTTGTAAAAAACGTAAGATGAGAAATTTTTTAGGGGAATAATTTCGCTATGCGATATGCCCTTTGCCCTCTGCAGTTTGGTCCTTTTTTTCGACAGGAAGTTTGATCCGGAAGGTCGATCCTTTTCCCAGCCCACTTTCCACTTCGATCTCTCCACTATGGCTTTGGATAATTCCATAACTAATGGCCAATCCCAATCCTGTTCCTCTACCCGTCTCTTTGGTCGTGAAGAAGGGGGTAAAGAGTTTGGAGAGATGTTCTTTGGCTATCCCACCTCCGGTATCGGTGAAGGAGATCTCTGCCATCTTATCTCTAAAGTCTGTTTTAATGGTCAAGGTGCCACCATCCCCTGCCATGGCATCCGCTGCATTGAGAAGGATGTTCATGAAGACCTGCTGGATCTGGTCTGCATCGACGAAGAGCATCGGGATCCCTTTATTAAATTCCTTCAGAATTCTAATATTCTGGAAGGGGGCCTGTTTTTCAACCAGGATGATTGTATTTTCAAGTAATGTATGGATATCCCATTCTTTCTGATCCGGTTTCCTTTGGCGAGCAAAATCTAAAAGCCCCTTTACAATATTTCTGCATCGAGTGGTCTGTTGAACAATGTTCTCTAAATCTCTTTTCCAGGGATGGGCTTCATCCACCTTTTTAAGCATCAGTGAACTGAAGGTGAGGACTCCAGTAAGGGGGTTGTTGATCTCATGAGCCACTCCAGCGGCCAGTTCTCCAAGGGCAGCCATCTTACCGGCGCGGATGAGTTGATCCTGAACCTGCTGAAGTTTCTGAGTCCTCTCCTGGACCCGATGCTCCAGGGTTTGGGTCCATTCTTCAATGGCATCACGGGATCGTTTCAGTTCAGAGATCATATGATTGAATGATCCGGAGAGCTCTCCCAGTTCATCGTGTGATCGAATGCCCACGGTCTGATCCAGATTTCCATGAGCGGCCTGCTTCGTCGCAGCAAGGAGTTTATCAATGGGGCGGTTTACAAATCGGGTAAGGAGTAAACTCAATATAAAACTGAGGATGATGACGCTGATCGCTCCTGAGATCATCATCCGGTTATAGATCTGGGCTTTTTCATTTTCAAAACCTTCCAGGCTGATCGCTGTATCAAGGACACCAAGGACATTCAAGGCCTTTGGGTGGCAGGGATAACATGAAGGTTCATTATAAATGGGATTGATCAAACCAAGGAGACTCTGTTTTTCTGTATGATAAATACGGGTTTTGCTATCAGAAGGAAGGAGGACCCTTGCTTCATCCTCCCGGTGACATCCATAGCAGGCCTCGGCCTGCTTATCAACCACAGTTCCCACCTTAGCGCGATCAGAAGAGACTGTGATCTCACCCTGTTTATTAAAAATTCTGACCTCGAAAATCCCCCTTCTTTGAGCGACATCATCGATGATCCTCTGATATTCGTCTCTTCGATCCTTAATCATTGCATTTCGAATGCTTAGGCGAATGGTTTCACTGAGGTTGAAGGCTTCCTCTTCTGTTTTGGCAAGAATTTGACGGGAGAGAGAACGGATATTGAGGTAGAGGAAGATCCCTTCGATCACCACGACTGCGATGATGACGATGAAAAGGATTTTTGTCTTTAAGCTTCGGAAGCGCATTATTTTTTATTTTACTTTATCAAGGAATGGAAGTAAAAAAATTTAACTTGCCCCGTAATTTCTTCGCTACACTTGAGCAGATATTTGAAATTTGGAATTTATGACGATTACTCCCACCCCCTTAATCGGTAATAATCCTTTAGCATGAATTCCAAATCTTTGGGCTGAATCGTTTTCCCTGTCTCCTGAAGGACCTCTCGAAAGAATCGGCGAGGGAGTTTGTCTTCTTTTTTCGTTAATCCTTCCTGTTGGTTGAAAGCCCGGGCTAAGTTGATAATCTGAGAAGCCATGGTTTTTAGCCCTCTTTTTTTCAATGGGAGACCACAAGTGAATTTAATGATCTCCTGAAGATCTTTCCAGGTAATTAGGTCTCGATAAAACCGACAGAGAATGAGCGCGTCGAAGAGGGTCATCTTATCTTCATAATCCACAAAAAGTTTTGCCTTTCCCTTTATCTGATCAGGGTCAATCTGCCCTGAAAGCTCTGACTTATAGAAGGTTGCTCTCAGATGGCAGGCGCCTCGATCCGAGGTGGCATAGGCGAGGCCCATCCCTTTTAACACCCTGGGATCAAAACCAGCAGGTTCCAGCCCTTTCACATGAATCGCTTCCTCCTCCATCCCCCAGACTGAGGCGGCGTGTCGGACCCCTTCTGATAAAATCATACCCATTCCCTTTCGATAGGCAGTCTTTTTTAAAATCTCAGCAATGCCATCGACATCACCATAATTGAGTTTTTCCTTTACCTTCTTTCTTTTTGAAGCCTCGATAGCAAAGGCGGCTAAGTTTCCTGCTGTGATGGTATCCATACCCAATCGGTCACACAGGTCATTGAGGTAAATGATCTCCTCGATAGATTTGACCATACAAAGCCCCCCAAAGGCATAAATGGTTTCATATTCGGGGCCCATAATTCGAAGGCCTCGATGCCTGCCCTCTCTGACCTCAGAGATTTTTCCACAGGCCATAAAGCAATGGGGACAGGCAGAAGGGGTCACCTCACAGCGTTCCATCAGGCTTTCAGCGCTAATCCCCTCCCAACCCTCCAATGTGCCTTTAGACCAGTATTGGGTAGGAAAGGCACCGATGGTGTTCATAATAGAGACAAGCATGGGGGTCCCATATTTTTTATAAATGCTAACAATTTGATTGTCTTTGACCCGATCTTTGAACTCCTGTGCCAATCTTTTTAGGGAGGAGAGGTCAGCGAGCTCTCTAAACTTTTTTCCATGGAAGATGATCCCTTTTAGTTTCTTTGATCCCATCACAGCACCGATTCCAGCCCTTCCGAGAGAGCGCCAATGCTCACTCTCAATCACAGCAAATCTGACGAGATTTTCTCCAGCCGGGCCGATGACCAGTGCCCCAGAATCTTTGATTCCAAGTTTTTTGTGGATTACCTCTTCTGTTTCATAGGTCTCTTTTCCCCAGAGGTCACCGGCGGGGTGAAAGAGGACTTTCTTATCGCTGATTTCGAGAAATACGGGATGGTTCGATTTCCCTTCAATGATAATGGCATCATAACCTGTCCGGCTGAAAGAAAGGGTGATCTTTCCTCCAGAATAGGATTCAGAATAAATCCCCGTCTGAGGTGATTTGGTAAAGACGGCATAACGACTGGAGCCGTAAAAGGGAGTGTCTGCCAATGGACCTAAGGTGAAGATTAAACGATTTTCAGGAGAGAAAGGATCGATTTGTGGTGGATTTTCTTTAAGCAGGAGGTAAGACCCTAAACCCTTTCCACCCAGATAGGATCGGAGAACCGATTCAGGAATGGTTTCAATGGATGTCTTTTGCTTAGAAAGATCAACTCTTAACAGTCGATTAAAAAACCCTTTCATCATATTCATATTAAAAGAAATTGTGGGTCAAATCAAGATTTCCATATCTCTCCCTTCCGAAATAAAATTCTTATATCGACTGATTCAGGGAAAAACTACATGATGGAACCAAAGAGCAGGGTGGAGATGATCCCTCCAATGGAATATCAACCAAAGCTGCCCTCCCAGAATTGTAAAGCATCAGCCCAATCATTCCAATGAATGATCCGAGGACCACTTGTTCCATCATTGAAGGCATTAATGATTCCATAAAATAAAGGAGTTTGATTGCGAGAGGACCAAATAATTGGCTTCTATAGTATATTATAGAAATTTCTATTGACAATATGTTTTTTTAAGCATAATGTATATGCAATTCATATCCAGGAGGCTTTATGGAGATCAAGGCGAAGTTCTGGATCGAGAATAGGGGAGAAGTGGTCCTCGGAGGAGGAAAGACAACCCTTCTTCTGGCTGTTGATCGATTGGGTTCCATTCAACGAGCAGCCGATGAATTTGGGATGTCTTATCGACATGCCTGGGGTGTGATTAAGAAGATAGAGCAACGGGCTGGATTTAAAATAGTGGAAACGAAATTGGGTGGCAAAGAGGGTGGGGGTGCCCAACTGACTCCAAAAGGGAAAGAATTCATCAAGGATGTGGATTCTCTTTTAAAAGATCTCCAAGCTATTGTGGAGAAAAGATTTAGTCAGAAGTTTCGCAAAAGTTTGGTTTAAAAATTTTCATCAATTATTTAAGAAATGATATGAGTCACGCCTGCGTACCGAAACGCCTGGCACTTCGGCGTGCAGGCACGAATCACGTACACGAAATACGGATTCAATATGCGCTTATTGGGAAACGACTATAACAAGATGGAGTTTGCTGGTGCCTTTGGCGATCTGGGGACATTGATCCCGTTTGTCGTGGGCTATATTACCCTCAATCAAATGGATCCAGTAGGCATTCTCGTTGCCTTTGGTGTCTTTAAAATTTTTGTAGGACTATATTTCAGAACTCCTATCCCTATCCAGCCTATGAAAGCGATTGGGGGGATGGCTATTGCCCATGCGGGAAGCATCACTCCAGGAATGATCTGGGGATCTGGAATTTTTACCGGCCTCTTTTGGCTTCTTATGGGATTTACAGGGGCGATCACCTGGATCGAGAAAGTCACTACAAAACCTGTTATTAGAGGTATCATGCTTGGATTGGGTTTAAGTTTCATTATTGAGGGTTTAGGGATGATGAGAACTCAACCCATATTTGCTGTCGGAGGGATGGTTTTGACGTTTCTCCTTCTAAATAGTCGCCGCCTACCAGCAATGCTGGCACTTCTGGGATACGGAATTGTTGTGGCTTTTATTCAGGGGCCAGAATTGTTCAAGGAACTTTCTCATCTTTCCATTCGATTTCGATGGCCTGATTTGACGTTTGGACAAATTTCTTGGAAGGAACTTTTCTCCGGTTTCATCCTTTTAGGCCTTCCTCAAGCCCCTCTCACACTCGGTAATGCCATCATCGCCACAGTTGCAGAGAATAATGCCCATTTTCCTGACCGAAAGGTGACGGCCAAAACGATTTCCATCGATCATGGTTTTATGAATTTAATCAGCACCTGCCTCGGAGGAGTTCCTATGTGTCATGGAGCAGGAGGTATGGCTGGCCATCTCCGGTTTGGTGCGAGAACAGGAGGGGCTTTAGTCATTTTGGGTGTGATCGTGCTCCTGATCGGACTTTTTTTGAGCGATTCAGTAACATTTCTCCTTCAAGCTTTTCCTCGTCCGATTCTGGGCGTCATCCTCTTCTTCGCAGGGGTAGAACTGGCAATGGTCGTCCAGGATATCAGACTAAAGAAACAGAACCTTTTCGTTCTCCTCGTTACTGCCGGCACTGCTATGTGGAACATGGGTGTGGCTTATCTGGCTGGGTTGGTTCTTTACTATGGTCTCCAGCGCCGTTGGTTTAAAGTTTAAGGATATTTCATTTTATGCTTCATCGTGGTAATCTAATAAAAAGATGTTGAAAATGTGTCACCCTTTTAATTGGTGACACATTAGTTGCTGAATGTACGGTTTGACGAGGGGGAGCTGGAGATAGAGCCTTAGCTACTACGACAGCTCTCTACTCTACCATTAACCTCTCTCTCTTTTTAAGGAGAGCCTTATCTCATTTAATCCCAGGGGTATGTTTGATGGGATTGAGATGCCAAAAATTCTGGTTTCCTTCTCATCGGGTTCAAGGGAAAAGGAGGCTTCTTCCTGGGTGATAAGAGACCATACTTCAGGAAGCCTGATCTCTTCAGAAAATAAGTCTTCCCTGTTTGTGTGGTTTATGACAAGAAAGTTTCCGGAGATGATCTTTCCCGGTAAGGTTTCAACGATAGGGGCTCCCGTGAGCCTGACCTCAACCACATCTCCTTTGGTCTCCGATATGTAATTGGTAATTGGGGTCAAAGCGACGTGCAGCCCTTAAAGCTGCATATCTTGCAGGTGAAAGTCCTGCCTCAGGAATTGCCTATTTACCTGGGTAGTGATATCCGACTTAGGAGGAGGTGACAAATTCTAAGGAAGCTCGGATGTAAAAAGC
>Ga0194110_10002043_pt1 | contig 25772 bp, 20 predicted proteins | sample TA2Kig1200mmetaG_FD_146192 | JGI IMG/M metagenome (GOLD analysis project Ga0194110, IMG submission 146192) | Freshwater microbial communities from Lake Tanganyika, Tanzania - TA2015032 Kigoma Deep Cast 1200m | ecosystem: Environmental > Aquatic > Freshwater > Lake | place: Tanzania: Lake...
CTGATCATCGCCCTGCAGAACGCCGTCGAGCATCGCGACCTGGGCATCGCCACCTCGTCGAACACCTTCTTCCGCTCCCTCGGCGGCGCCTTCGGCTCCGCTCTCTTCGGGGCGATCCTGTCGGCCCGCCTCGCCTACCACCTGCCCCGGCTGCTGCCCCCCGGGAGCGCCATCCCCGACCCCACGCGCCTCACCGGCAGCCCGGCGCAGATCCGCCTGCTGCCCCCCGACGTCCAGGGGGCCGTAGCCGAAGCCCTGGCCCGCTCGATCGTCGGCGTCTTCAGGTGGGCCATCCCCTTCGCCCTGGTTTCCTTCCTGCTGGTGATCGCCATGCCCGAGCATCCTCTGCGGGACACGGCGCACATCGGCGCCGCCCCGGACGGGCCCGCCCCGCCGGCTCGGGAGGAGGCCGCACGGACCGGGCCTACTCGGCGGAGAACTCCAGGCCGCGGCCGTCGCCGGTGAGCACGCGCAGCGTGGTGCCCTCGATCTCCCAGGTCGTGGCCGCCTCGAGCACCGCGAAGACGAAGGACTCCTGCTGCATGACCGCCGGCTCGCAGCCCATCTTCGTGGCGCCGATGGCCCCCACCGACAGCGTCCCCTCGCCGAAGGTCGCGGCGGCGAAGTACCGGTTGCACCCGCCGCTGCCCGAGATGCGCCCGGCGGTGTCGTCCACCTCCAGCATCGGCTCGGTGCCGGCGACGGTCGAGGAGGCGGTGTCGCCGTCTATGAGGGTGGTGAGGTGCCAGACGGTGCCGGCCAGCGGCCGGTCGGGTTCGGGGACGAAGGGCACCAGGTCGATCGAGGCACCGCCGTCGGAGGCCGCCAGGGTGAGGCGATCGGCTTCCAGGGTGAAGGCGGTGACCCGGCCCAGGGCGGCCAGGAAACGCGCCTCGCGTTCCATGACAGCGGGCTCGCAGGCCATCTCGGTGGAGCCGATACCGGTGATGGAGATCCCCCCGGCGGGCAGGGTCACCGTCCCGAAGTAGAGATTGCAGCCCGCGGTGCCGCCCACCCCGCCGGCGTCATCGAAGTCGAGGGTGAGTCGGACGTCGGCAGGGAGAGCCCCGCCGACACCGTCAAGGGTGAAGCCGGCCACCACCCAGCGGGAGCCGGGCAGGGAAGCGGACGAGGGAGGGTTCACCAGCACCTCCTCTTCGGCGCAGGCGGCCAGTGCCAGCGTCAGCGCGAACCACGCCGCCACCATGCGATGCATCATGAGCCTTCCTCTCTGGGTCTCGCCGGTTCGACGGCCCCGGCCCGAAGTCCGGTTCCCGCAGCGAACCCACGCGATCGACCTAGCATCACTGAACCGGAGTGTCTAAGCGCGCGTCATGGGCCCGGGTCAAGCATCGGCTGATCGGTACGCCGCTGGCTTCGGCGGAGCACGAACACCAACTCCTCCCCAAGATCCTGGCCCTTCCCGTCTTTGCCTCCGATGCCCTCTCCTCGGTGGCCTACGCCACCGAGGAGATCGCTCTGGTGCTGGCCTTGGCCGGGGCGGCTGCCCTCAGTTCGATGCTTCCCATCTCCCTGGCCATTGCCGCCCTGATGGCAATCGTCGTGGCCTCGTACCGCCAGACGGTGCGGGCCTACCCGGACGGGGGCGGGGCGTTCATCGTCGCCCAGGACAACCTCGGCCGTGGCCCCGCCATGGTGGCCGCCGCCTCTCTGCTCACCGACTACGTCCTGACGGTGGCGGTGTCCATCTCGGCGGGCATGGCGGCAATCACTTCGGCGGTGCCCGGCCTCATGCCGCACCGGGTGACCCTGGCCGTGGCGGTGATCGCCCTCATGACCGTGGCCAACCTGCGGGGAGTGCGGGAGGCCGGCCTCCTGTTCGCCGCCCCCACCTATGCCTTCATCGTCATAGTGCTCGTCACCCTGGCCACAGGTTTCGCCCGCTGCGTGGGCGGGAGTTGCCCCGAGGCCGTCTCTGCCGGAAGCGACCTGCCCCCCCTGGTCTCCGGCCTGTCGGCCTTCCTCTTGCTCCGGGCCTTCGCCTCGGGAGCCAGCGCCCTCACCGGCACGGAGGCCATCGCCAACGGGGTCCAGGCCTTCCGGCCACCCAAGCCCCGCAACGCCGCCCTGACCCTGGGGATGATGGGAGGCCTGGCGATCATCATGTTCCTGGGTATCACCGCTTCGGCCCGCCTGTTCGACGTGCGGGTGAGCGAAGCGACCATCGACGAGTTCGGCACCGTCCTCTCGCAGATCGGCCGGGCCGTGTTCGGCGCCGGGGCCGGGTTCGTGGTGCTCCAGGCCGCCACCGCCGCCATCCTGTTCCTGGCAGCCAACACCGCCTATCAGGGCTTCCCCCGGCTGTCGGCCATCCTTTCGGCCCACCGCCTCATGCCCCGGCAGTTCCGCCACCGCGGCGACCGTCTGGTGTTCTCCAACGGCGTCGTGGCGGTCTCGGTGCTGGCCGGCCTGCTCATCACCGCCTTCGGCGCCTCGGTGTCGCGGCTCATCCAGTTGTACGTCGTCGGCGTCTTCACCTCCTTCACCCTGAGCCAGGCCGGCATGGTGCGCCACTGGCTCCGCTCCCGGGAGAAGGGCTGGCAACGGTCCGCCGCCTTCAACGCCGTCGGGGCGGCGGCCACCGCCGTGGTGCTGGTCGTGGTCATCGTCGCCAAGTTCACCCACGGTGCCTGGATCGTCATGGTCGCCGTGCCCCTATTCGTGGCCGGGATGGCGGCAGTGCGCCGGCACTACCTGTGGGTGGCCTCCCGGCTGCGCGCCTCGCCCCAGGCCGACGGCGACGCCCCGGCGCCGCATCGGGTCGTGGTACTGGCCTCCCGCTCGGGCCGGCATCTGGAGCGTGCCCTCGGCTACGCCCGCCTGCTCCACGCCGACGCCCTCGAAACCTGGCACGTGCGGGAGTCGGGTGATCGGCGCCTGTGGCCGCACTGGCAGGAGCGTCATGCCGACATCCCCCTGACGGTGCTCGAGGCCGAGCCCGGCGGCGTGGCGGCAACGTTGCGGGCGCGCGTGCGGCGGGTGAAGGAGGAGGTACCGGAGGGCCTGCTCACCGTAGTGGTTGCGGAGGAGATCGGCGCCCGGCGCTGGCGCCACCTCCTGGCGCATCGCGCAGGCGCCCTGGGCATCCTGTGGGCGCTGCGCCGCGAGTCGGGGGTGGCGGTGGCCGACGTCGGCTACCCGCGGCCGGGGCGTCGAACTCCTCACGGACGCCTCGATGCCCCCTTCCTCTTGGTCAGCCGGCGTCTGGTGCGCTTGGCCGGCACCGCACTGGACTTCGGCCTGGAGGCCACGACCCCGTTGCGGCACATCCAGACGGTCGTCCTGGTTTCCGAGGTCACCGCCCCCACTCTCCGGGCCCTGCAGTACGCCCGCACCGTTTCGCCGGGCGCGGTGCACGCCCTCCACGTGGAGATCGAAGCGGAGCAGCGGGCCCGGGTCGAGTCGGCCTGGCAGCGCCACGGCATCCAGGTGCCCCTCGAGATCGTCCCCAGCCCCTACCGGAACCTCACCACCACGGTCCTCCGGTATCTGGACCGGGCGGCGCGTCGCGCCGGGCCCGAGACCATGCTCAACGTCGTCATCCCCGAGTTCCTGGTCGCCTCCGGGCCCGGGCGATTGCTCCACAACCAGTCGGCGCTGTGGATCCGCGCCGCCCTCTACGCCGACACCCGAGTCGTGGTGACCTCCGTCCCGTGGGCACTCGGGGAGATACCGGCCATCCCGGCGGCACCCGCGTCGGCCGGCTGAGGGGCCGCCCCCCGGGACGGGAGCCTGCTCGGGGGATAGCATGAGGGCGCCGGGCGAGTGTCCGGCCACCCACCCACAAGGAGCCTCGCCATGCAAGCTCCCGGTCACCATCCCCCGGACTGCCTCTCGATCCGCGACGGCCGCCTGTTCATCGAGGAGTGCGACGCCGCCGGCCTGGTGGAGCGCTTCGGCTCGCCGCTGTTCGTGTTCTCGGAGGGCCAGATCGTCGACAACTACCGCCGCTTCCGCGACGCCTTCGCCCGGGGCTGGGCCCACGGCCCGGTCGACGTGATGCCGGCCATGAAGGCCAACACCCTCCTCGCGGTCCGCCAACTCCTCACCAACGAAGGGGCCGGCGCCGACCTCTACTCCCCCGAGGAGTTGGAGGGGGCGCTGCGCACCGGAGTCGATCCCGCGCGAACCTCGGCCAACGGCGGGGGCAAGAGCCGGGAGCACCTGCGGCGCTGCCTGCAAGCCGGGGTGCGCCTCACCGTCGAGGACCTGCACGAGATCGACTGGATCCAGGAGATCGCCGCCGAACTGGGCCTGGTGGCCAAGATCCGGCTCCGCGTGAAGCCCACCCTGCCCAACCTCTGGCGCCGCACCGACTTCACCCAGCTGTGGATCCCCATCGACCTCGGCGTCCAGGTGTACAAGTCGGGCATCCCGCCCGAGTACCTGGTGGAGTTGGGCCGAAAGGCGTTCGCCGCCCCCAACGTGGACCTGGTGGGGCTCCACTTCCACGCCGGCCGGCACCACCCGAGCCTCTGGTTCTGGGAGGGGATGATGGTGCGCTTCGCCCGCCTGGTCGGCGACCTGTGCCGGGCCTGGGACGGCTGGAAGCCGCAGGAGATCGACATCGGCGGGGGGATGGCCAGCCGGCGCGACCCGCACAACAAGGAGTTCAGCCGGTGGGAGTTCCTCACCACCTGCCTGGGCTACCCCTTCCTGGTCGGGCTGCGCGGGTTGGGCGAGCGCCTCTACCACAGCCTGCTCGGCAAGATCCTCAACCTGCTCACCGAGCACCCCCAGCCCAAGGGAGTGCCCACCATCGAGGAGTACGCCGCCACCATCACCCGCACCCTCAGCCGGGAGCTGACCCGGCAGGGAGTCGACCTGGAGGGAGTGCGCCTGCAGACCGAGCCGGGGCGCAGCCTCTACGGCGACACGGGGATCCACCTGGCCCGGGTCAAGGTGGTCAAGCGGCAGACCCAACCCATCCCCTACACCTGGGTGCTGCTGGACACCAGCTATTTCTTCCTGGCCGGGGGGGTGTTCGAGCACAACCGGCATCCCTTCGTGGTGGCCAACAAGGCGGATGCGCCCCACACGATGAAGGCCGACATCGTGGGTCACTCCTGCTACGCCGACCAGATCATCCTCGGGGCGCACCTCCCCGAGGTCGAGATGGGAGACGTGGTGGCCATCCTGGAGGCGGGCGCCTACCAGGAGAGCAGCGCCTCCAACTTCAACGCCATGCCCCGGCCGGCCACGGTGCTGGTGCGGGACGACCAGGCCGAGATGATCAAGCGCACCGAGTCGGTGGATGACATCTACGGCCGCGACCACATCCCGGACCGGCTGCGGGCGCCGGGCTCAGGGGGCCGGCCGTGACCGGCGACGCCGCCACCTGGGTCACCGCCGGGCTGATGGTCCTGGGGGCCCTGGTCTTCGCCGTCTTCTGGATCACCTGGTTCCGCCAGAAGCACGACCAATCGTGGCTGCCCGCCGGCTACCGGGAGCACGAGACGCCGTTCGTGTTCGCCGACTCCGTCCTCGCCCTGCTGCTGGTGGCCGCCGCCGTGCTCCTGGTGCTCGAAGAGCCCCTGGGCGAGTCCCTGGCCCTCGTGGCCGGAGGCATGCTGCTCTTCCTGGGAATCCTGGACGCCGCCTACTTCTGGCGCACCGGGATGTTCTCCCCGGAGCGCGAGGGGTACGCCAACCTGGCCATAGTCCTGGCCGTCCTGGCCGGGGGCATCTTCCTGGTCGTGCGGTTCGCCTGAGGTGACCATGAACCCCTTTCGCGACATCCACGCCCTGGTGACCGGAGGGTCGAGCGGCATCGGTCTGGCCACGGTACGGCGCCTCGCCGCCCGAGGGGCCCGGGTCTCGGTCATCGCCCTCGACGATCCCTACCTGGCGGCGCTGCGGGCCGATCCGCCGCCCCGCGCCACCGTGCACCTGGAGGCGGCCGACGTCTCCCGGCGAACGGAGGCCGAGGCGGCGGTGGCCCGCTGCGTCGCCGCCCTCGGTCCCTGCGACCTGCTGGTCACCTCGGCGGGCATCGCCCGGCCGGGCCACTTCCACGAGATCCCCGACGAGGTGTTCGAGCAGCACATGGCGGTGAACTACTTCGGCACCCTGTACTGCATCCGGGCGGTGGTGCCCGCCATGCTCACCCGCCGCCGGGGGACCATCGCGGCCATCTCCTCGGCGGCCGGGCTGATCCCGGTGTTCGGCTACACCGCCTACGGGCCCTCCAAGTACGCCGTGCGCGGCCTCACCGACATCCTCCGCATCGAGTTGCGCCCCCACGGCATCCACATCGCCTGCGTGTACCCCTCCGACGTGGATACCCCGCAACTGGCCGGGGAGGAACCCTACAAGCCCGAGGAACTGAAGCGCATCGCCGGGACGGTCAAGCCCATCCCGCCGGAGCAGGTGGCCGACGCCATCCTGCGCGGCGTCGCCCGACGCCGGGCGGTGATCTTCCCCGACGCCACGACCCGCAGTCTGGCCCGCCTGGCCGGCACCGCCCCCGGCTTCACCCGCTTCTACATGAATCGCGCCACCCGGCGCGCCCGGCGCCGTGGCGGCCCCGCTTCCCCCTGACGGCGCTGGGGTTCCGGGCGAGCGCTCAACCCGGCCTGGAGACACGCCGATGCAGAGCCCAGCAACTCCCCGGCAAGGCATGTCCGACGCCACTGCCATGACCACGCGGCGCGCGGCGACCCCGGCACCTCCCGAGTCCCGGTCGAACTCGGGGCCGGAGGTCGCTTCTCCCGCCGCGGTCGACACCCTGGCCGCCGCCATGGTCGATGCCCTGGCGGTCGCCTGGACCACCTACCGGGTGTACGCCGACCCGCGGCCCCAGGACGCCTTCAGACGGGCGGTAGCCACGCTGGGCACCCCGCCGGGATTCCCCTGGATCGCCGCGGTCCACAGCAGCGGCTTCCGCTTCGACGGACGGCCGATCCCCACCCGCCGTCAGGCCGCGTCGACTCTGACTCGTGCCGCCTTTGCCCGAGGGATCGCTGCCCTCGGGTTCTCCTCGCCCCCGACTCCCGACGACCTCCTCTGCCTCTTCGAGGTCATCTCCCAACGGCAGGGCTCCACGGCCGAAGCGCCCGGCCCCACAGCCGCGCTGGCCGCGAAGGGCGCCGCCACCGTGATCATCATCGAGCACGGCCGTCTGAGGCAGGTGTCGGAGGAACGCGGGCACGACGGCACTGCCGACGCCGCCGAGGATTCCGCCCACCCGAGCGACGCCCAGAGCGGGGACCCCGCCCGGCGCTATCTGGACGAGTACCGCCTCCTCTACGAGCGCCTCCGGGCGGGCGGCCTCCCCGGGCTCCAAGAACTGGTGCATGACTTCACCGATTGCTTCTTCGCTCTGCCCCGCGACCAGCAGATCCGGCTCTTCGAGCAGTTCCTCGCCCGCCACGAGGAGGAGCCCTTCCGCCTGCTGCTCGATCAGTTCTCCCAGGACGACCTGGCCGAACTGGGGCGGTTGCTCTCCCCGGGCACTCACCCCCTGCTGGTGGAGTACGCCCGCATCGCCGCCGAGCAGGAAGGGCAGAGCGGAGACGCCGCCCACATGCTCTCCGTCGAGCAACTGGTCGCCGGCCGCATCTCAGGACTGCTGCCCTCCGCCGGGGAGGCTGTGCGCCGCCAGTTGGGAGATGCCCTGCGGGCGCAGGTCCCGGGACCGGAGGGCAACTTCGCCGCCGCTACCGCCGCCGCGGACGTGATCCTCTCTCTAGCCAACGAGGCCGGTTACATCCGGGTCGCCCGCGCCGTGGCCGCCAAGACGACTGCCGCCGTTGCCGAGGGCGATCTCCGCCGCGCCGCAGCCTGGGGACACGTCCTCCTCTCGGGAGCCCCATCGAGAGAGCGCAAAGAGGTGGTGCGGCGGGAAGTAGAAGACGCGCTGCGCCCCGAGATCCTCGATCGCCTCTTCACCGCCACCGAACTCACCGCCGACCTCCCCCCCACCCTGGTCACCCTCCTGACCCTCTTCGGCCTGGATCCCATCATCGAGTGCCTCGCCGCCGAGGAGGACATGGGGCGCCGCCGCTCCCTGGTGTCTTTCCTGACCTCCGCTGCCCGGACGCGGCCGGGCCCCCTGATCCGCCGTCTGAACGATCCCCGGTGGTTCCTCGTGCGCAACCTGGTGGACGCCCTGGCCCACTCGGGCCGCACCGAGGCGGCAGCCGGGGTCCGCGCCGCCTGCAGCCACCCTGATTCTCGGGTCCGTCGCGAGGCCCGCCGCGCCCTGCCGTTGCTCGACGAAGCCGCCGGCACGGCGGCGGCGATAGAAGGACTCCAGGACCGGGAGCCGGGACTGCGCCTGCAAGCCATCGGCCTGCTTCGCACCGCCCCCGCGCCGGATGTCGAACGAGGCCTGGCCGCCCTCCTGGCCTCACGCCCGGCTCGGGAAGAGCGCCTGGCGGCCGTGACCCTGCTGGCGGCGCGTCGCACTCAGGAAGCTCACACCCTCCTTCTCCGACTGGCCCGCCGCCGCCCCTTCGCCCGGCGCGCCCGCCGGGATACCCGGCGCGCCGCCCGGGAAGCCCTCGCGGGGCGAAGCTGATGCGGGAAGGCGAGACCGGAGCCCTGCTCACCGCCCTGCGCCGGGCGGCCACGCTCCATCGGCTCTACGGGTCCCACCACCCCCTCACCGACATCTCTCTGACCGAGGCGGCCCGGGCCGCCGACGTCCTGGCCGAGGGCGAACCGGCTCAGCTCACCATCATCGATGGGTCCCTCTACGTGAACCGCGCCCTTCTCCCCATGGCCTCGCTGAGCCACAGCGGCTTCCTGCAGACGATCCTGGATCACGGCGTGACATCGGTGACTCTGGTGCCACCCGTTCGGGTTGAGGATCTCGCCGTCCTGACGGCCACCCTGGCCGGCGACTCCCCCGAGCCGCCAACCGCCGGCTCCGTGCGCCTCAACGAAGACAACCTGGCCCCGGCCCAGAGGGACGAGCCCCGCGACGAGCGCCGGATGGCCTACACCGCCACGCTCGACCTGCTGCGGGCGGTGAGCCTGGCGGTGGTGCGGCGGGAGCAGGTGTCGCTCTCGGAGGCGACGGCGGCAGTGCGCACTCTGATGGACCTGTGCCTGGACGACCCGGCTGCCGCCCTGCTGCTCTCCACCATGAAGAACCACCACGAGTACACCTTCTTCCACTCGGTCAACACCTGCATCCTGACCTTGATGATCGGCCAGGCGGCCGGTCTCGACCGCGACGACCAGATCCTGCTCGGGATGGGGGCGCTGCTCCACGACATCGGCAAAGTGGGGATCTCGCCTTCGGTGCTGCAGCACCCGGGCCGGCTCACCCCGGAGATGTGGAAGGAGATCAAGCAGCATCCCCAGATGGGAGCTGAGGCGGTCCTGCTCGCCTCAGAGCCGGGCCAGGAGGTGGTGGCAGTGGTCGCCCTCGAACACCATGCCCGGTACGACGGCTCGGGCTACCCCAACCTCCTCTACTTCGAGGAGCCGCCGGCACATACGGGCTCCCCCGGTGCCGCGGCGCACCCGCTGCATCTCTTCACCCGTCTCACCGCAGTGGCCGACGGCTACGACGCCGTCACCAGCCGCCGCGCCTACCGGCGGGCGGCGACGCCGCCCCGGGCCCTGCGCGTCCTGCTCGACGGCGCCGGCACCATGTACGACCCCGACGTGGTACATGCCTTCATCGACGTCATGGGCGAGTTCCCCCCGGGCTCGCTGCTTCGCCTCCGGGGAGGGGAGACGGTGCTGGTCAGCCGCCCTGCCGGGGATCCGGACCGACCCGTCCCCGCGCTGATGATGATCGACGCCGCGGGCCGGAGGCTGTCCCAACCGGAACCGCTCTCCTTCCATCCCGGCGAAGTCGCGGCGTACCTGACCCCCGAGCGGGCGGGAGTCACCCCGGCCCTGATCCTCGAGCACGCCGGCCCGGCCGGAGTCGACTAGGCGCAGCCGGCCTGGTCGCTTCGTCGCGACGGCGGCGGATCGACCAACATAGAGCCCACCAGCCCTCACCACCTTGCCCGCCAACCTCACCCCCGAGTACAAGGTCGCGGAAGCGGCCTACCGTGCCGCTCGCGAGCCGCGGGAGCGCCTCGAGTGCCTGCGGGAGATGCTGCGCACCATCCCCAAGCACAAGGGGACCGACCACCTCCAGGCCGACATCAAGAGCCGCATCGCCGAGTTGACCGACGAACTGACCGCGGCCCGGCGCGGGGCGGCGCGCACCGGCCCGCCGACGGTGATCCGCCCCGAGGGGGCCGCCCAGATTGCCCTGCTCGGGCCGCCCAACTCCGGCAAGTCGAGCCTGCACCACGCCCTCACCGGGTCGCACGCCGTCGCGGGGCCTTACCCCTTCACCACCCAGTATCCGCAGCCGGGGATGCTCCCCTTCGAGGACATCGCCTTCCAGTTGGTCGACCTTCCCCCGGCCACCGCCGAACACCCCGTCCCGTGGCTGGCCGACGCCCTCCAGCCGGCCGACGGCGCCTTCCTGGTGGTCGACCTCTCCGACCCGGAGTGCGTGGACCAGGTGCTCCGGCTGCACGATCTGTTGCGCACCCGTCGGGTGCACCTGCACCCCGAGTGGCCCGGCGGGGTGCCCCCCGACCTCCACGACGACGAGGACCCGTTTGCCATCCGGTTGCCCGCGGCCCTCGTCGCCGCCGGGGCCGACCGCAGTGCCAACCTGGCCGGCGAGCTGGCCGCGTTCCGCGAGCTGTCCGGCCTCGACTACCCGGCCCTCTCCGCCTCCGTCGCCACCGGGGAGGGGCTCGACGGCCTCGGACCCTGGCTCTTCGCCTCCCTCGGGGTGGTCCGGGTCTACACCAAGGTCCCCCATCGTCCCGCCGACTACAGCCGGCCCTACACCCTGCGACGCGGGCAGACGGTGCACGACGTTGCCGCCATGATCCACAAGGAGGTGGCGGGGAGCCTGAAGCACGCCCGCCTGTGGAACCGTCGCGGCGCCGAAGGCCTCCAGGTGGGGCGGGACCATCGTCTGGAAGACGGCGACGTGCTCGAACTGCACGCCTGAGCCCGGCAGGCCCCGGCTCAGGCGCTGCGCCGCCCTTGCTGCACATCCTGCAGACGTTCGAGCATCGCCAGCACGAACACATCAGCGGGCGCCTGCGCCTCCGAGGCGAACCACTCCACCAGGCCGTAGCGCTGCAGGGCGGCGTCGGTGAGCAGGTGCGTCACCACGTCGCCGCCGTCGACCACCAGCCACGGCTCGCTGCCGTCGGGAGCCTCACCCTCGGGACGTACCCCCATCAGGTCGCCCACCCGGCGCGCCAGCTTGCGGATGTGGGTGGCCGAGCGCCCCTTGACCACCACCGTGTGCTCGGGGCCGCCGCGCTGGGACAGGTTGAAGGCTCCGGCCACATACGGGGCACAGAGGGCCAGCACCTCGTGGAGGCGTTCGGACGGGGAGGGAGAAGCAGCAGCAGTCGCCATTCCGGCAGCGTAGCCGACGGGGGGGACACCGCCCCCGGAGCCGCCCGTTCCCGGCGCCGGAGGCCGGGAGGTTCGAGGCGACCCTGGAGAGCGCCGCCGTGGGTCGTCCCACCACCGGCCTCGGGGCGGCCTCCCCTGGGGCTCTCTTCGTCCCCTTCGACGGGAGAGGGGCGGTGCCGGCGCCCGGCCGCAACGGCCCGCCGTCCCGGGCACTACTCTGCCCGGCGGCCGCCCCGCAAGGACGAATGATGAGCGCAGACCGGCCGGCAGCCGCCGACGACCTCACCGCCGACGGCCGGGCATCGGCGCGCCTGGCGGTGCTGGCCGCCGCCCTGGACGGCGACGCTGGAGCGGCCTACCACTTCCTCTCCGGTCTGCTGGGCGAGGGCGTGTCCTTCGAGGAGATCCTCTTCGAGATCCTGGCTCCCCTGGAAGGAGAGGTGGGGCGGCGCTGGCACGAGGGGGACTTGAGCATCTCCGAGGAACACCTGGTGACCTCCACCCTGGAGACGGTGGTCTCGCTCCTCGCCGGGTCCTTCGACCTCCCCCCCGACGCACCCCGCCTGGTAGTGGCCTGCCCGGAGGGGGAAGCTCACTCCCTTCCCGCCCGAATGATCTGGGCCTACCTGGTCTACCGGGGCCGGCGGGCCGCCTTCCTCGGCCCGGGCTACCCGGCCGTCGACCTGGGAGGCTTCCTGCGCGCCCAACGCCCGGCAGCCCTGCTGCTGTCGGGCACGGTGGCGGCCGCCCTCCCGGGAGCCCGGGCGGCGGTCCGGGAGGCGCACGCCTCGGGAATACCGGTGCTGGCCGGCGGCGCCGCCTTCGGGCCCGACGGCGGCCGCGCCCGAGCGCTGGGAGCCGACGCCTGGGCGGCTCACCCGACGGAGATCGAGACGACCCTGAACACCTGGCGCCCCGATCCGGCGGCCGCCGAGGCGGCGGTGACGGCGCGCGCCCCCGGCCTCGAGTGGGACCTCCCGGCCGACGGCCGCCGCCGGGTGGTGGCTGCAGCCCTCGCCGGCCTGGGGGCGGCGCCCGCCGCCGCCGGGTGGGAAGGGCCCGGGGTGACCGCCGCACTGGAAGCCCTCTTCGATGCCGCGGCGGCCGCCCTGTTGGTGGACGATCCCGCCCTCCTCGCCGAGTTCATCCGCTGGCAGCGGGAACTGGCGGGCTACTCGGGCAAGGGAGACATCACCCCGGACCTCATCGCAGCCCTCACCGCCGCCCTCCACGAGGTCTCACCGGTTGCCGCCCGCCTGCTGGCGGGGGCGGCCGCCGGCTGATCCCTCACGGGCAGGCCCGGGCGGCCACCCCTCCTCCTGCCGCGCTGAGGAGTACCTTTGCGCGCAGGCGAAGGGGAGGACACCCACCATGCATGGCAACGAGAGTCGCGGCCACTTCCGCAGCGCACTGGCGGGGGCGCTGATCGGCGGGCTGCTGACGGCAGCACTGCCCGCCCTCGGCGCCGTCGCCGGCGACCCGTTGCTCCTCGGCCGCACCAACACCATCAACAGCCGGACCACCCTGAGCGGCAGCCCGGCCACCAGCCTGCGTGTCGTCAACCAGGCCGCCGGGGCCACCGCTCTCGACCTCCAGGTCCAGCCGGGGAGCGCCCCCCTGGCGGTGAACACCAGCCGGCGCATCTCCCGGCTCAACGCCGACTACCTGGACGGCCGTCACGCCGCCGATCTCCTGCGGGCGGCCGCGGCGCGCACCGCCAACGCTCCCAACGTCAACGGGGATGTGCTCACGGTGGAGGTGGTCGCCCCCGCTGCGGGCCTCCTGATAATGGAAGGGTCGGTGGACGTCCTGGGCGTCACCCGCGACGTCCTCAACTGCGCCCTGAGGCTCGACGGCGCCCAGGTCGCCGGCACGGGACGATCCATCGTGGTTCACGACACTACGGCCAGCGGAGGCACCGACAACGGCAGCGAGAACTGCGCCTCCGGAGGCGGCATCGCGGTCACGGCCGGGGCGCACACGGTGGCCTTCGAGGTCGGCGCCCTCGACGCCGGCACCACCGGACTCGGCGAGGCTTCCCTGTGGGCCCTCTTCGTGCCTTTCGACGGCAACGGGGCCGCGCCCGCCGGGTAGCCGTCCGGCTCAGGCCAGAGGCTTGCGCAGAGTGGTCCAGCGGCGCACCACGCGGAAGCCCACGCTCTCGTACAGCCGGAAGGCCCCGTGCAGGTTCTCGGTGAGCACACTGAGGGCCGCCTCCTCCATGCCGCGCTCCTTGAGGGCGTGCAGGCTCTGCACGAGAAGGCTGCGAGCCAAACCGCGGCGCCGGTAGGGCTGCCGTACCGAGATGTTCTCGGTGTAGCCCCGCCTGCGCCCCATGGCCTCGTTCTCCGCGGCGACGATGAAGGAGCGCACCTGGCCGGCCACTTCATCGCCGTCCCAGGCGACCCGCCACAGCGAGGGGTCCAGGTCGGGGAACTCGAGCATCTCCCGGTATCCCTCCTCCCCGGGCGGGGCGGCTCCCAGATGATCGACGAAGGCCTCCACCTCGGCGTCCCACACCCGGCGGAGCTCGTCATCGCGAGGGGGGCGCACTACCAGGCCGGCCGGCACCGGGGCGTCGGGGATGCCCTCGAGGTCGGGGCGCAGCATGTCGGCGGCGTGCAGAGCGGGGAGATAGCCGGCGGCGGCGTAGAGGGTGGCGGCCCCGGCTTCGCTGCCGCTGCAGGAGACCTCGAAGGTCTTTTCCCCGTCGGGGTGCGCTGCGGCGATCTGCCGCAGCCGGGCCTCGCCATGGGCCAGCAGGGCGGCGCCCAGCCCCCGGCGACGCGCCTCGGGCACCACGAAGCAGAAGGGCTCGTAGCGGCGTGCCCCGGTGTACTCCTCCCGCCAGGTGACCCGCTGATAGGCCACTACCTCGCCGTCGACCTCGGCCAGCACCACGTCGGTGGCGGGGTCGCAGTTCCGCAGGTTCCGGTAGGCGACGACGAAGTCCTCCAGCCTGCTCAGTTGGTCCACCCCGTCGGCGGCCTCGGCCGCCGCCTTCACCCGGCACATCGCCGGCAGGTCCTCCTCGCCGCGGTAGGAGCGCAACCCGAGGCCCGGGATAGAGGGCGGCTCGGCCAGGAAGGCCCAGGAGGCGGTCACGGCCGAATCACAATAACGGCGCTCCGACGGCCTCAAGCCGCCCGGCCTCGCTCCTCGCGCCCGGCCGACACCACGAGTCGTCGCGCCCGTCGACCCCGGGCTCCCCGCGCCGGCGGCCCCCGGCACGATCCGCTCCGGTCACGAGCTGCGCCGGGCCATCCGGATGGCGGTGCCCGATTCCGAAGCCGACCGGCCGCGGCTCCGCCCCAGGGCCGGAGGGCCGGGGTTCATCTCGGGTCTTGACGTTCCGTGCGCCGCTCCGCGGCGAGCGCAGCAGCGCAGTGGCGGTGCGGCACCGGCCGCATCCCTCCCGAGGCGGCCGGGGAGGCGCGCCCCCGCCCCACCATGGTCTTCCCTGCCCCGCGCCGACACCCCGGTGGCGGCGGATGACCCTCGCCGATGGGGTGCGCCCGGGTGGCCGCACGCCCCTGCCGATGGTGCGAGCCCCACCCGGCGCTCTCGGCCCTGCCCCGGCGCCACCAGAGGGGGAACCTACCGGAACCCGCCGGCTTCGCAGCCGGGGGTCCACCACCGCTGCCCCGACGTACCCGGCCACCCCGCGACGAGCATCGTCACAGCAGTTCCCGGCAGGTGACCCCGGGAGCGGGAAGGCTCGGGTAGGCCGCGGCCGGTCCCCCTCCGGAGACGGCGCGGTAGGCCCCGAGCACGGAAGCGATGAAGCCGTCCGCCATGGCTGCCTCCACCAGGGCCACCGCGCAGCCCCCGAAGCCGGCGCCCGTCATCCGCGCCCCTAGGCACCCGGGGGCGGCCAGCGCGGCCTGCACCATGGCGTCGAGGGTGTCCCCGGACACCTCGAAGTCGTCGCGCAGGCTGTGGTGGCTCTGCACCATCAACGCTCCCAGCCGCGGCCCGTCGCCCCTCTGCATGGCCTCGGCAGCGGCCGCGGTGCGGGCGTTCTCGGTCACCACGTGCCGGGCCCGCAGGCGAAGCTTGCCTTCCGGAAGCCGGGTCAGATCCGCTTCACCGGCATCGCGCAAGGCGGCCACCCCCAACTGCGCGGCCGCCTGCTCACATTCGGCCCGCCTCTGGTTGTAGGCGGAGGCCACCAGTTGCCGCCGGGTGCCGGTGTCGAGGATCACGACCGCGGTCCCCGCAGGCAGAGCGCACCTCTCGAAGAGCAGACTGCGACAGTCGAGGAACAGCGCGTGCCCCGCTTCGGCGCAGGCCACGGTGAGTTGGTCCATGACGCCGCAGGCCATGCCCACCCACTCGACCTCGGCCCGCTGGGCGATCCGGGCGGCGCCGATCGGGTCCCAGACGGCCCTCGCGGAAAGCGCGAAGGCGCGGGCGGCCGCCAGCTCCAGGGCCGCCGAAGACGAGAGACCGGCTCCCACCGGGATGTCGGTGGCGATGGCCCCGTCCCAGCCCGCCGTCGCCGCGGCACCCAATGCCCAGGCCACGCCGCTGAGGTACCGAGCCCAGCGCGGCCCGGGACGGTCGAGCCGGTCGAGGTGGAAGTCAGTGGGGGGATGCCCCTCCGAAGCCACCCGCACCCTCCGGTCGTCGCGGGGCCGCAGCACCAACCAGGTGGCCGGCTCGACCGCCATGGGAAGCACGAAGCCCTCGTTGTAGTCGGTGTGATCCCCGATGAGATTGACCCTGCCGGGGGCCCGCACCAGGTGGGTGGGAGCCAACGCGAAGCTGTCGTCGTACAGCCGCCGGGCCCGCTCCTCAGCGTTCATCGGTGATGGCCAGGTAGTGCCGCTCGGGCACATCGCGCAGGCGCCGGGCGGCTTCCTCGGGGGTCAGGTCGCGTTGCGCCTCCGCGGTCAACTCGTAGCCGACCATGAACTTGCGGATGGTGGCGGAACGGAGAAGCGGCGGGTAGAAGTGAGCGTGAAGCACCCAGTGCTCGGCCTCGTCTGTGCCGAAAGGGGCCCCGTGCCAGCCCATCGAGTAGGGGAAAGGGTGGCAGAAGAGGTTGTCGTACCGCACCAGCAGCCGGTGCAGGATGCGGGCGAGTGATCGGCGGGCTGCCGGGTCGAGTTCCGGGAGACGGCGGACCGGGCGGCGCGGCACCAGCAGGGTCTCGAAGGGCCACACCGCCCAGTAGGGAACCACCGCAACCCACTCCTCGTCGGCCACCACCACCCGCGTCCCGTCGCCCGTCTCCGCCTCGACGTAGTCGGTGAGCAGCGGCCGTCCCTTCTTGCGCCAGTAGACCAGTTGATGGTGGTCCTCGGCTTCCGTGGAGCTGGGGATGGAGGAGCCGGCCCAGATCTGGCCATGGGGATGCGGGTTCGACGCCCCCATGGTCGCGCCGCGGTTCTCGAAGACCTGCACCGACGGATAGACCGCCCCGAGAGCGGCCGCCTCCTCCATCCAGGTGGCCACCACGGCCTCGATTGAGGCGTCGTCCATCTGGGAGAGGGCGAGATCGTGGCGCGGCGAGAAGCAAACCACCCGGCAGGTGCCCGCCACCGCCTCAGCCTGGAACAAGTCGCCGCAGGCGGCCCGCTCGGGGAGCGCATCGGGCAGCATGGCCGGGAAGTCGTTGGTGAAGGTGAAGGTCCCGGAGTAGTCCGGGTTCCGCTCTCCGGACGCCCGCCGCGCCCCGGGACAGAGGTGACAGGCCGGGTCGTGGCGGGGCACGACGGGAACGTCGACCCTCTCCGTCTTGCCCAGCCAGGGCCGGTCCGTCCGGTGCGCCGAGACAAGGACCCAGGATCCGGTGAGCGGATTGCGGCGACGGTGGGGCGAAGGGAAGGTGGGCGGGTTCACCGGGCGGCCTCCTCCCGCCCCGGCTCGGCAGGGGCGAATCCCGCGCTGAGATCGACCCGGCGATCGTCGACCATCCACCGCGCCCGGCCCCGGCAGGTGACGGCGGCCTCCCTCTCCTCAAGGAAGGCGGCCAGCCTGGAGCGCTCCGCAGGAGTCAGCCAGTCCGGGGGGTCCGAGATCCCTCGGAAGCCGGTGATCCGGGCTAGATCGCGCAACAGGGCCTGCGCCCCGGCGCCCAGCCCGAGCCGGCGCGAACGAAAGAAGCAGACATCGGGATCGAGATCGAGAGCGCCCCGCAGCCACAGCCGGTGAGCGCTGGTCTCAACGGCGTTGCGGGCCCCGGCGGTCTGGGCAGGGTCGTGCCACCACTCGGCCACGTCGGGCCCGATGCGAATGCCGTCGAACACTCCGAGGGAGGCTATCACCGGGGCCCCGCACGCCAGCAGGTAGCAGTCGTCGCCGGCAGCACGGCGCATCACCTCGCACGCCGCTCGGAGGCTCGCCTCCCTGCCTGCCTCCCGATGGCGACGTCCGGGGAAGGCGGCCGCGTAGAGGAAGTCCAGTTTGAGGAACTCGTAACCCCAGCCCCGCACCCTGCGGATCAGGGCGTCGAGGTACTCCAGCACACCGGGATGGGTGGGGTCGAGGGAGTGATAGGGCCCGCCCCAGCACTCGCCCGCCACCACCGGATCGCCCTCGTCGTCGGGCAGCAGCAGGTCGGGGTGCGCGGCGGCGAACTCAGAGGAAGCGCCGGCGATGAGTGGGGAGAGCCAGAGCCCGGGGCGGAAGCCGGCGGCGCGGATGCGATGCGCCAGGTCCTCCATGCCCGAGGGAAAGCGGGCATTGGCCGTCCAGTCCCCGACCGCCCGCTCCCAGCCGTCATCCACCTGGAAGGTCTCGAAGGCCAGCCCCCCGAGCCCGGCGAGCACCCGGTGGAGCGCCGCTTCGCTGATGTCCCCGTACATCCCATACCAGGAGCTCCACAGGCGCTGCGGGGCGATGGGCCGGCGACCCAGTTGACCGGACAGGGCCGCGGCGTATCCCGCAAAAACCTCCGCCTCGGAGCCTCTCGCGGTGTACCAGGGCCCGGGCGCCGCGGCATACCGTCCCGCCAGCCCGCCATCGTCGAGGAAAACCCAGGCATCGGGCGCCAGCGCCCCGAGCAGGCTGATCGAACCGTCGCCGTGCTCCACCGCGGCCACTCCGCTGCCCCCGTGCCGCCGATCGGCGTCGTGCAGAGGATCGGCCACTCCCAGGCGACGCACCCGATCGGGGATCACTTCGGGCGATTCGGAAGGGTCGACCCAGGCGGTGCGCGACCAGGAGTGCCAGCCATGCCGGTAGAACGCGACCGCCCGGTCGACGGGGAGGACGCACTCCCCTCCTGAGATGATCCCGCCGGTCACTTGATACCGCTGGAGGCGACGTTCTCGACGAAGTAGCGCTGCGCCATCACGAACACCACGAGGGGCACGGTCATAGCCAGAGTCACCCCGGCGAAGATGAGGTGCGGCTGATCGGCCCCCTGCCCTCCAAGAATGGAGAGCGCCAGCGTCAGCACATGTGACTTGGTGTTGCCGGCATCGATCACCACCAGCGGCCAGATGAAGGAGTTCCAGGCATACAAGAATTGGAAGGTCGCCAGGGTGGCGATCGCCGGCCAGGAGAGCGGCACGAAGATCCGCCACAGGATGCGCATCCGGGAGGCGCCGTCGATGAAGGCTGCCTCCTCCAGGTCACGGGGTATGGAAACGAAGAACTGGCGCATCAGGAAGGTCCCGTAGGCGGTGAAGATGAAGGGCCACACCAGCGAGGCCAGCGAGTTGTTCCAGTTGAGCTTCACCACGATCTGGAACAGCGGGATCATCATCACCACGAAGGGGATCATGATCGAGCCCAGGTAGCCCACGAAAATCTTGTCCCTCCCCGGAAAACTGATCCGGGCGAACGCGTAACCACCCATGATCGACGTGAACAGGCTCCCCGCCACCACGAAGACGGTGACCAGCACCGTGTTGGTCAGGGCCCGGTCGAAGTCGCGGATGCCCATGACCTCGGAGTAGTTGGACCACTCGGCCGTGACCCGCTCGGTGCGCTGGGCGGTGCGTACCACCGCATAGCCCTCGACATCGGGCCGGTCGGGGTCGACGAACCTCCCCACCACCGTGTCCCGGACAAGTGCCAGCCGGCGCCACTCGGTCCCGATCGGAACTCGATACAGGGGCCTCACCACCCCTTCGACCACCACCTCGGTGCCGGTGGACTGCACCCGCAGCAGAGGCACCACGATCGTGTCCCCCGGATCGTCGGGGGCAGCGAACACTCCGGCGGCGATCCCTTGCTCCACCAGCACCATAGAGCGTGTCTCCCCGTCGGCGTCGATCCGGAAGAGGGGACGCTCCTCGCCCTGGAAGGTAGCCGTGACCGGCTCGTGGGGCAGCACGCGCGGCGGGTAGGTGAACACGTCGGATGAGGTCTTGAGCGAGGTGAAGAACATGTAGATGAAGGGGAAGACCATCATCGCGGCGAACCCCACCAGCACCACGTACACCGGCGCCCGGGAGCGCGCCATGCGCCAGAAGCGGCGGGCCCGGCGGGGCGGGCGCTTCGACGGAGCGGCGACGGGCCGTCTGGCCATGGCTCAGCCCATCCCCGCTTCGCTCTTGCGCTGCCGCCTGAAGTAGACCAGGGTGATGGCGAAGATCAGCAGGAACAGCACCCAGGCCAGAGCCGAGGCGTAGCCCTGGTTGAAGCGGCGGAATCCCTCCTGATACAGGTGCACCACCGGGGTCAGCGTGGCGTTGCTCGGTCCCGAGGGCGGCAGCTGCGGCCCCATGAGGATGAAAGGCTCGGTGAACACCTGCAGTGCCAGGATGGTGGTGGTGGCCACCACGAAGAAGGTGGTCGGTCGCAGCATGGGCACCGTGATCTTGCGGAACTTCTGCCAGGGACTGGCGCCGTCTATCTCGGCCGCCTCGTACAGGGTGCCGGGTATGCCCTGCATACCGGCAAGGAAGAGCACCGTGTTGAACCCGACGGTGTACCAGGCGAAGAAGATCACGATGGACCACAGGGCCACCGATCTGCTCGACAGCCACTGGGGCTGGGGCGCGGTGGCCTCGACCCCGGGCAACAGGTTGATGAGATCGAACAGGCGCCTCAGTCCGTAGTTGATGAAACCCACCGAGGCGTTGTAGAGCTGCTTCCAGATCAGGGCCACACCCAGTACCCCGGCCACGCTGGGGATGAAGTAGATGGCCCGGAACAGCCTGACCCCGGGGATCTTGGTGTTGAGCAGGGCCGCCAGCCCGATGGCGGGGATGACGGCCAGCGGTACCGCGGTTATCGCGAACAGGGAGATGTTCCTGAGCGCGATCCAGAAGGCCGGGTCGCGCGCCCCCACGATCAGGCTCCCGAACCGCGCCAGTTCGCTGTAGCCGAACTTGAGCACGTCCGAAGCCGACTGGCCGGCATCGACGGTGGCGAACTGCAGGCTGAAGATCTTGGTGAAGTTGTCCGGGCCCAACCACGTGATCTGGGTGAGCCCGTCCCAGGCGGTGAAGGCAACGAAGAGCGAGAACAGGAGCGGAAAGGCGAAGAAGGCGGCGAACCCCAGCAGATTGGGCGACACGAACAAGAACCCGTCCAGCGCCTCCTCCTGGTGCCGCCGGCTGCCGAAGAGCCAGACGGCTCGACTTCTCCGCAGCGACCAGAAGGCCAGGCCCGAAGCCACCGCTACCAGCGCCGGGAGCAGCGCACGCGGCTTGGCCAGGCGCACGAAGAACTCGGCAAGCCCGGGGAGGACGCCCGCCCGCACCGCCACCGCCGCCGCCCCGGCGATCATCACCCACTTGCCCGCCCGACGGACTCGCTCCGCTCGCGATCCGAACCGCTCGGCCTGGCCCAACAGCAGCCAGCCCAGGATCACGATCGCCAGCAGCGGCACCGCCCGGCGGAAAGTGGCTCCCAGGGCGTCGAGGCCGCGGAATACCCCGATGGCCTGCAGGGTGATGAAGACGGCCAGCACCAGGACCAGGTAGTCGAGCATCACCCCGATCGCCCGCCCGGAGTGGCGGTGCCGGAGCATCAGCGGGACCGCGGTGCCGCTGGCCACCGCAATAGCCAGGGCCAGGCCGGCCATCAGCACCAGACCCAGGCCGGTCAAGTCGAACAGGGCGCCGGTGACCATGGCGACGGCCGCGGCGACCATGGCGAGGGCCAGGACGGTCTGCCAGACAACTACCGCGAGCAGCCACAGCGGCTGCGAAGGCGAGGGAGCCGAAGGCAGCTTCACCTCCAGCTCGATAGGTGCCTGAGTCATGGTCTCACCCTACGACCCCAAGAGGGTCGATCGCGGGCTGGGGCCGGGCGTTCCCGGCCCCAGCCCGGATCCCATTCACTACGGAGTGAAGTACTGATTCAGCTGGGCGCAGATGTCGGCTCGGAAGGCCTCGATAGAGGTCTCACCCCTGATCACTGCGTCCACCGCGACCTGCATGGCGTCGCGATAGGCGGGCCAGTCGCCGTTCCACAGAGGCGCTTCCGTGACCGGGTTCTCCGCCAGCCCATCCAGGAAGGCCTGGTTGTTCTCCGGCGGGGTGAAGGTCAGGAAGGCATCGAGCGCCGCCTGGCTCACCCGGCTGGGGATGTTGGCGCCGAGCTCGGCCACCTGGGCCTGCACCTCGGCGGTGGTCAGCGCCTGCACCAATCGCCACGCCTGCTCAGGGTAGGGGGTGTTGGCATTGACCACGTAGGCACCCCAGAACAGCCAGTTCGAGGGGCCTCCCGGTCCGTCCGGCAGCTTCACCACGTCCCAGTCGAACCCCACGGTCCGGATGCCGGGGGTGGCCCAGCGCCCGTTCTGGAACATGCCCATGTTCCCGGCCTTGAACACCGGCTCCGGGTCCTCGCCGTAGGTCAGCGCGGCCCCGGTGGCGTAGAAGTCCTGGACGAAAGCCAGCCCGGCGAGCGACCCCGGCGAGTCGAGCCCGCAGGCAGTCCGGTCCTCGTTGAAGAACCCGCCGCCGCCGGAGTTCGCCCAGAAGCCGACCGGGCCCCACCAGGAGCTTTGGCCGTAGCCGTAGATGTCCGGGCCCAGGGCCCGCACGGCCTCGGCCACCTGCTGGAACGCCTCCCAGTCCCAATCGCCCGCCGCGGCGAGCTGACGGGGGTCGGCCGCCCCTGCCTCGGCAATGAGGTCGAGGTTCAGGTAGAGGGCGAAGGCCGACACGTCGCGGGGCAGCCCCCACAGCACGTTGCCGGGCAACCCGGTCGCCGGGTCGGTGGTCAGCTGCTCCATTGGGCCGGGGTAGAAGTCGGCATCTCTGTGACCCGAGGCGTCGGCGTACGAACGCAGGTCGAGGATGACCCTCGCCCCCACGAACTGGGCGATGTCGGCGCCCGGGATCCAGAAGACGTCGGGGGCGGTGCCCCCGGCGAGCTGGGTCAGCAACGCCTGCTGGTAGCCCTCGGTCTCGGTGCCGCCGGGCTCGTAGACCAGGGTGATGCCTTCGAGTTGGCCATCCAGGGTCTCGGAGACCGCTCGGTAGACCCCCGCCTCCTGGTCGTTGTCGGGACGGGTGCGCCAGCGGAGAGTCACTTCCTCGCCGGCGGTCGTCGTCGTCGGCGCCACCGTGGTGGTCGGTGCCGCCGTAGTGGTGGTGGCGGCATCGTCGCCGCACGCCACAACCACGAAGGCGAGCACCAGAAGGATCATGAATAGGCGTCTGTGCACGTTTCCTCCCTTTCAGAGGGGATGGACTCCCCTCGCTTTCTCCCTATTACGACGCGATCTCGACCGCCGCCCCCCGGCGCTGCAGTTCGCCGATCGCCTCGAGCGGCGCCGACGCCCCGGTTATCACCAGGTCCACGGCGTCGAGGTCTGCGATCTTGACCACGCTGATGTTCCCGATCTTGGAGCCGTCGGCCACCACCACACAGCGCTGGGCGGCCTCCACCATGCGCCGCTTCACCGCCGCCTCCGGAAGGTTGACATTGGTGACCCCCTCCTCGGGGTGCACGCCGTTGCAGCCGATGAAGGCCGTCGACACATGCACCGCCTCCAGGATCAACCCCGCCATGGGATCCACCAGAGAGTGCTGCAGCGGACGCAGGGTGCCTCCGGTGACCACCACCGCCAGGCGGGGGATAGCCTTCTCCAGCTCCAGGGCGAGGGTGAGCCCACTGGTGAAGACCACCACATCACTGAGGTCGCTGCGTTCGACCAGGGCCCGGGCTACTGCGGCGGTGGTCGTGCCGACATCGAGGATCACCGTCTCCCCCGGGGAGACCAAGGAAGCCGCCAAGCGACCCACGGCGGCCTTCTCCTCGGCCTGAGCCCCCAGCGACTCCTCGAAGGTCCGCTCCTTGCGCGGGGTGGGATGGCGCACCACCGCGCCTCCGTGCACTCTCTGCAGGCTGCCCCGGTCGGCCAGGTGGTCGAGGTCGCTGCGGATGGTGACCTCGGAGATGCCGAACATCGCACTCAGGTCGGCCACCCGCACGAACTCCCGGTCGCTGACGACCCTGAGAATGCGCTCCCGCCGCACTTGCGCAGGGATGGTGTTCACCCGGCCGGTAGTTTCGTTAGCTTGCGATCACCTGTCAAGTGGTTGTGTTTCTCGACGACGGTGTTGCAGATCCGAAAGCAGTTGCCGGCCTGAGCTCGCCGGGACAGTGCGCTCCCTGACGATCGGCCGGGGCGAAGGGAGCGAGCCATCGCCACGCCACCGTGGCTAGGGTGGTGGGCCGGCGAGCGGCCGCAACCGCCCCAAGCAGCCACCGGACCCGGAGCACGACGCATGACCCAAGAGCGGTTCCGACTGTACGACAACGAACTGACGCCATCCCAGGCCCGCCGAGCCGACCGGTGGCAGAAGATGTTCATCGGCAAGTTCGGGGAACCCGACCGGCACTACGACCTCAGCGCCGTCGACGAGGAGTGCCTCGGGCCCATCTTCGGGCTGAAGAACATCGTGAGGGACGGCGCCGGGGCGCCCATCGGAGACGATGCGGTGATCTGCGCCACGGTGCGCATGGGTTTCGGGCACTACCGCATCGCCATCGCGGGGGCATCGTGCGCTCGGGCGATGGGCTTCACCCCCTACTGGCTGGACCTCCTCTCGATCCCCGGGATCACCTCCGATGTCATCAACTGGTGGAACACCGGCTACAGCCGCTTCTCCCGGCTCTCGCAGCGCAGCCGACTCTTCAACAAATACGTGTGGGAGCCGGTCACCACGGGGAATCCCACGCTCCCCGGCCTGTCCTTCGCCCTCAACCATTGGGCGATGGGCTGGCCGTGGCGGTTCCTGAAGGCCAACGCGCGCGACTTTCGCATGAGCGAGCTGTTCGCCAATCTCCACCGGGCGCTTCCCCCCGATACACCGTTCCTGGCCTCGCACATGTGGAACTGCATGGGGGCGGTGGCAGGAGGGATGACCCGGGTGGTGGACATGGTGTTCGACAACTGGCCCATGGCCTTCCAGCTCATCGAAGGAGCCAAGCATGGCATCCAATCGCCCTCGGCCTACTTCGGGTTCCGCACGATGCGGGGATTCGACGAAAAGGATCGGATTCTGAGACCGGTGCCGTCGGAGGCCCTGCACTACGTAGGCCACCACGTAGATCACGAACTGGTCGCCAACATCGAGGCCGACTGCGCCGGGAGGCTGGCAAGGCTGGCGGCGGGCGAGCCCCGGCGCTTCCTGCTCGCCATGGGAGGAGCCGGGGCGCAGCGCGACCTTTTCAAGACGGTCGTCGAGCACTGCCTTCCTCTGGTCGCTTCCGGGAAGGCCGCCCTCTTCGTCAACCTGGGGGATCATCGGGAGAACTGGGAATGGCTCGAGGGCCGCCTCGCCCCGGCCCGAGGCGCCCTCCACACCCACTTCACCTGGGAGGACACCAGGGCCTTTGCCGATGAGATCCGCACCGGGACGGCGTCGGGAATCCATGTCTTCCTCCACGACAACACCTTCCACGCCGTCTACTCGACCAACTACCTGATGCGAGTGGCCGACGTCATGATCACCAAGCCGAGCGAACTGGCCTTCTACCCGATACCCAAGATCTTCAACGAGCGGGTCGGCGGCCACGAGGCCTGGGGCGCCATTCGCGGAGCGGAGTTGGGAGATGGAACCTCGGAAGGGCGCTCGATCGCCGAGACCCTCGCCGCCATCGACCTGATGACCCGGGAAGGAGACCTGCTCGACCTCTACTGCCGCCGCATCGTGGCGAACAAGAGCATCGGTATCTACGACGGCGCCTACCGCTGCGTCGAGCTGGCCACCGGGCGGAAGTGGCCGGGGTCTCCATCGCCCAATGAGCCGTCCCCGGTTCTCGCTCCTCCGAGCGGACGGCCCTAGAGCCCTTCGGCAGCCAGCGTCTCCTCGGCGCGCCGCCTCTCCACCGTGAGGCGAGCATCGTCCCAGCCCAGCTCGGCGGCCAGCAGCGAGGCGACGGTGCCGATCACCGCCCGGCCGTGGTCGCGGGCCGTCCAGGCG
>Ga0194110_10002051_pt1 | contig 25708 bp, 23 predicted proteins | sample TA2Kig1200mmetaG_FD_146192 | JGI IMG/M metagenome (GOLD analysis project Ga0194110, IMG submission 146192) | Freshwater microbial communities from Lake Tanganyika, Tanzania - TA2015032 Kigoma Deep Cast 1200m | ecosystem: Environmental > Aquatic > Freshwater > Lake | place: Tanzania: Lake...
GGAATGTTGAAAACGGTCAAATTCATAATTGACCGGGGTGCCTATAGAGAGTTCTTCCGTGGGGAATACACGAATATCTGTCCGTTTACCGATCAGGCCTAATAGGAGTTGATTTCTCTCTTTCAATGCCTCCGTATTCAAATTTTTTTTCAATCCATTCCAAAAGGCATCTTCAAGGGGATATCCATATCTTCCATATCGAGCCTCTCCAGTCCTCCCAAAGCCTTTCCAATCCTCATTGAGGAGATTGAGAATTTCCTCTCTGGTCCACTCCTCCTTCAGGTCTTTCACACTGCAGAGAAGAAGGTCTTGTCTCTTTAGGTTTTCTTCATTCATCTTCTGAATCCCCTCTGGCGTTAATAAAAGACGACCAGGATCCCGGATCTTATTGATCCAAAATGAGGCCTCCTCCATGTTTGGAGAGACATTGGGCAATAAATTTGAAGCGGTGAGGAACCCAGAGGTGCATGACAACGTGATCGTGATGGTAAAGATGATAATAAGAAAGATGGGTATGGAAGATTTTTGACGGATCATTTAAGTCTTTCCTGAACAGAATGAGTAAGCCACGAATAACTAAGTTTATATCATCTGTCAAGAATTTTTTCTTGACAAAAAAATTTTTTATATTATAATTTTAAAAGTATCTCGGTTGGTTTTATGCCAAAACGGGTTACCAAAAGGTAACTCTTTTTTTTGTGCTCTTTTACCAAATAAGAAATCTCAATTATTTCCAATATATTTAAAGATCAATCCATATAGAAAGGGGGTAGATTGCCATGGTTTGTCAAACCATCAAGGTGGGAACAGAATGTATCTTCATGAAGAAGAATGGCTGTTCCTACAACGGTGGGAGATGTTATCCCATCGTGGAGTCCTGCAAAGGGTGTGATCGAGTGGTGACCTATGAAGCAGGTTCCTATTGTAAGACCTATTGTGAGCCCAGCATCAAATGGGCAATAGGGTCCTGCAATTTTGCAACCCACATCAAAAAAGAAATGAAGGAAGATACCTTCAAATTGAACCCCTTAAAGGCCTCTAAACGAAATATCAGCCAAAAGGTTTAACCTGTTCTTGAACAAGCCCAGGATTTCAGGAACGGGTCCTTCTGGAAGGAATGATGAAGATCTCTAAGCTTTAGGTGATCATTCTTTATAAAAGCCCTCCTCTTCCTTGTTTTACAACAATGGGGGAGGGCTCATCGTTCCTGCTTACCGACAGGCAGGTTTAGGGTAATCCAACTGACGATGCCGATCATAGCACAGAGGATAAATACCACGATGTGAACACCAAAACCTGTAGTGATCGCCTTTTCTTTTGAGAGTCCAACCATCACAAATCCAACTGTCCATCCTACCTCCAATGTTCCCCAGTTTCCAAGTCCGCTGATCGGTAAGGAACTGGCTATTAGGCTGACTGTAGAACCAAAGGCCACCTTCAAGAAAGAGATCTCAATCCCAAATCCCTTTAGAAAGGCATAAAACGCCCAAACGACCATGATCCATGTAGCCAGGCTGGTTAAGGTCACAGAGAAAAAGGTTCCTCTGGCCTTGATGGCATAAAAATCTTCTGCCATCTCATGGATTTTCCTTTTGGCCCATTGAAAAGGTTTACTATTTTTTGTTCGGATCCACTTTGATATCTTCCCTAAAAGATCTGAAAGCAGCACAAGGAGGCTACTCATATAGAAGAAGATAAGTAGGGTAAGTCCTATCAAGAGACAGACGAGTAGGATGATAATAGAAAAATTGATTTTAAAAAAACCTTGAAACCCAATCGAAGCAAATAAAAAGATCAAGAGAATAATTAAGAGATCGTAAACCCTCGAGGCAATCAGGGAAGCCAGTCCCTCGGTGATGGGCAGGCCGCTGATTTTGTTTAGAAGATAGGGATAGGAGGGCTCTCCTAATTTTGAAGGAAGGGCCATGTTAGATAAATTGTAAAGGATGGAGATCCTAAAAAGTTCTGAAATGGGAATGTCCTTTGAATAGAGCAGACGTTTAAAGCGGACGGCTTGAAATAGAATGGCCAGTAGATAGCTTGCAGATCCTAAGATGGCCCAGAGGGGATCGATGTTTCTGAGGAGAATATAAAGATCTTTGAGAGAGATTTGTGTAAAGAGGACGAGTATGATGACGATGGTGATAAAAATGGAAATGGAGAGTCGTTTCAACAATAGGCCACCAGGATATAGTTGGAGTTATTAACAGTCTCAAAATAGTAACGACATCTATTCGTAAAATCCCTCCTAACCTCCCCTGCCTACCGGCAGGCAGGCTTTGCCTAAGGGAGGAATTACCCCTCTTTGGCAAAGAGGGGCGAGGGGAGATTTTTCAATGCGTGTGTCAATTCAATTTTGAGACCCTTAATAAATATTCAAGGCAGATTGACGATCATTCTAAAACATGATAAAAAAAGAAGCAATGCTTTATTAAAGGTAGAGAGGGATGCGATGCCGGCGTAGCTCAGCGGTAGAGCAACTGATTCGTAATCAGTAGGTCGAGGGTTCAAATCCCCCCGCCGGCTCCAGTAAATGGTTGGAAATACTGGAGGTTTTAAGCAGTAGGTAATTGAGTAGGTTGTGAAATTTCATCTTTTCCCACTATTGAAGATTAATTTCTCTATTCATTCTCTTAGAAGTTCCAAATTTCTAAACTTAATTTCCCCCTTGCAAAAAGGATAAAACTCTTTGGATATGTCCTTCTAAGCAGGATGAATCTATGATCAGTTTGGCGAATTATTTCGATTAAGCCTTTTTTCTCCTTTCACCTGCATGGAGCTCTGTGTTATCCCTATGGTCATTCAGGGCCTGCCGGAGCCCATTTACTCCCTCCCGCAGTTCCCGAATATCTTTTTTTATTCCTAGAAATTCCATATCGATTTTTTTAAAATGCTCGTCATTTTTGTGTTCATGGCGTTCCAACGTCTCCCTAACCATGTTAATACCCTCTATAACGGTATCGAACTTTTCTTTAACGTCCTCCAGTACAATCTTCAATTCATCCGCGGCCATTTTTCACTCCTTTTTCATTTGTTTCAAACTAACATTAAACCGTGCCAGAAGTCAACCAAAATCTCCAATTGTGTTACGGAAGAATCATTTGTGTACATAGGGGAGTTAGCGAGAGGTGAAAAATGGTGCAGAGATGAGTCACCTTGAATCCCAAAGGAGGGGAGATTTAAGGTGGCCAAGAAAGTATGTCGCTATTGCGGGAATTACTTTGTTCCTGATCGCAGAGTGGGTGATCGTCAGAAGGCTTGTTGCAAGGCATGCCAGAGGCTGAGAAAGCAGGAGAACAACAGGCTCTACAGAAGGAGGAATCCGGGCTACTGGAAGAACCATTACGAGGACCATGTGAAACCCTGGAGGCAAAAGCACCCTGATTACCAAAGGCAATGGAGACAGAGGAAAAAGGCTCGGAAGAGGGAGACCCTGGGTGAGAAACAAGCCGAGAGGCTAAGGAAAGCGATTGAATTAACAGAGAGAACTCAACTCTATCTTCGTGAGATACAAGCCGAGATCCTCGTAAAACCCTCTTTGGTAGCCTCTTTTCTATTTCAATCACCGTGAGATACAAATCGAGAGGAAAGGAAACCATGGGAGGAATTAAAGGGTTAGCCCATTTTTAACATGGTGAGATACAAGTTTGGTTTGATTTTTGGGGTTGAGCAATAGAGAATTTTCTCCAGAGACCCTATGGGGGCCGATTTTCTTAGAGAAAGGAGAAAGATCATGAGTTCTGAAGGCCTTGCCGAAGCCAGACTCGCCTGGAGTATCTCACAGATGTTTGAAGAATTAAATAGTCTCCTGTGGAACCGTTATGGGGATGAATTCGTGGCCTTTGCCATGGAGGAAGATGAAGAGCGAGGTGCACTCCTTAAGCAGCCTCTGGAACCTGCCCGCTCCTTAGGCTTGGGAACCCACGACCCCCTTGGATCGGAATCCTCAGAAACATTTATTCCCCAGTCCTCTGCCTCGGAGCGTTGATCGTGGAGAGGAGGATCCACAAGAGGCTGCCGGTTGAATTTGTGCAAGAGGTGCTTGAGTCCTTCAATGGGCACCGGATCTCAGAGAAGGAGGCCATGGAGCTCTTAGGGGTTGGGAGGAGCTGTCTTCATCAGCTCCGGAAGCGATGGCTCTTGAGGAGCCGAAAGAGGCCTTTTCGTTTGTGGCAGAGAGTGGAGAGTGCCTTCCATGTGTTGACCGAGGAAGTGAGACAATGGTTGTACAAAGAGCTCCAATACATCCGTCAGGAAGCAGATCTATTTCGTGGGAAGTTCAACTTTGCCTTTTTGGCTGAGGAGGCCCAGAAGCGATTTGGTCGGCCTTTTTGTCGCAATAGTCTTCGCCTTTATGCGCTCAGGAGTGGATATTATCATGCCCTCCCTGATGAGAAGGGGAAGGTTTATACGAGATTTGAGACTTCGAGACCCGGGGCGCTGTTTCAGCATGACTCCTCTTATCATCTCTGGGTTCCCAGTCGGAGGGAGAAGCAGTATCTGATTTTGACCAAGGATGACTACTCTCGAAGAGTGGTAGGGGCGAGGATAGTCGAAAGGGAGACGACCTTTGAGCATCTTCAGACAGTAAGGCAAACGGTCACGACCTATGGGATCCCTCCCGTGGTCGGGTCTTATCGACTGGCTTACTATCTGGATAACCATTCCATCTTCCGGTTTGTTCTTCATCAAGGGGTTCATGTGAGATACAAGCTCCGTGAGGATGAAGGGGAGATCCAGTTTCGCAAGGCCTTAAGTAGTCTTGGGGTGGGTATGATCTATACGGGGAAAAGGCAGGCCCAGGCCAAAGGGAAGGTTGAGAAGGCCTTTGATTACTTTCAGAGGAGACTTCCCTACCTCTGTGAAAAACATAAAGTCAAGGAAACCTCAGAGGCCCAGAAGATATTGGATGGCCTCGTCAACTACTATAATGAATAGAGGATTCATGAGGAGATTGGAGAGATTCCGGAAAAGCGATGGCAAGAGGCCATAAACAACGGAAAGGGTAAATTAAGGCCCCTCGATCCCTCCATGGACCTCGATAAGATCTTCTCCATTCATCTTCAGAGAAAGGTACGAAAAAATGGGACCATCATGTTCATGGGAAAGAAATGGTCCATTGGATGCCCTGAGGGGACATCAATCACCATCTGCCTCATCCCAAATCAGAAGTTTAGGATTTACAAAGAAGATAAAAAAATATGGGAGTTCCATCTCTAAATTAAGGTATTGGTCATGTCCACAAATAGTTTCCCATATGTGCACAAATGATTTTTACGTAACACACACCCTCTTCATAATTGACAATTAAACCAAAAATGTTTAAAATATCTATGGTGAAAATCGAAATCGTAAGGCATGAAAATTATAGGTAAAATTCAAACGTTTAGTAAAATGATGCCCGTCATTGAAAAAGATCAAATGCCGGATAGGAATGAAGTTAGAAGAAAAAGAGATCAAAAACTTCCTGATCTTAATAAGTTGACCAACAAAAATTCGTTTGTTTGCACAACGGATCCAAAAGACATAAAGAGTGCTGAAAAGAACTATAGGAAGACTAACCGTGTGTATAAGAATCGATGTAAAAAAGAGGGTGAAAAAGTCGTGATCGAACTTAGAGAGAGATATCCTTGCTTTTGGTTCACTAATGAGCGATGGATAGAAAGGGCAGATAAGAAGAAACCCGTAAAAAATGGGAAAAAATTGGGGGATACAAGAATAAGTAGGGAATTAATTACAAGTTTGGTTGATGCTTTAATGGAAAAAGGGTTTAGCAAAAACATGGCTTTTGAAATTTTGGAAGAAAATTTATTGGTAGAGCATCGATGGCTCAGCAGGCTTTATGACGACACTCAAAAAGGTTTATTAAACCAATCATTCACAGTTTCATCGATACCCAAAAGTATTGATGAACATGATCGTATGCTATATGAATTTCTTTCTATTAAACCAGGTGTAAAAATCGGCTCTTAGGAAGCGAAGGCTATATTGGAAGTTTTAAGTGAACCATCAAGGGAGCTTATAGAGGAGGAACTTAGATGAAACAGGTGATATTTAAAACTCAAGACGATGCAAAGAAAGGTTATTCAGTGTTATTACGCAATGGAACTATTGTATACACGGGTGAGAAAGGAAGGTACATAGTGCCGGAGGAAAGTATTGAGGCCCTTAAAAAGGAATCAGTAAATTTTACAGTGGAACCAGCAAGAAACAGGAAATGAAGTGGCACACTATGTAAGATTCGATATTTATTTACCTACAAGATTCAAAGACTCCGCAGGCACCGAGAAAACCATCTCTGACCAAGAAATAGAAGATTTCTGTGAGAACATAAGGAACAGGTTCGGTGGGTATACAGAATCTAATCCCGTTGCTACCCCTCCATTTAGAGGTTGGTGGATATCGAAAGATATCGTTTACATAGATTACCTAATCTCTATTTTCACTCTTGTTAAGCTCGAAGACCAAGACAAAGCAAAAGGGTTCTTTGAAGAGTGGAAACAGACACTTGAAAGAAAGCTTAACCAAGAGTTCATTTTAATTTCATATTACCCTCTACAAATTCTTGGCGAACTGTAGAAATGCCTGACCTAAAAACCCATTGCAGTGATTGCCTTCAAGAATTAGGGAAAGGTTTTAGTTATGTCCATGAATGGCTTGATGAGTTCTTCAAATATACAGGTCCAGACCACAGAGGATATCGTCATAACCAGAAGGGTATCGAAGAAGTAAAAAGAAAATGGGGAGATAAAGCTGCAGGAGCAGCAGAAATTCATATCAAGATGGATGAAAAAGGTTGACCTTCGATCTGAAAATCCGAAGCTCACCCCTAAAATCACTGTGACTAAATTGTGACAGAATTGAGTAAAAAAGACTGAAATAGATGGAATAAAATGGAATAGATGGAAAACGTTCTAACCCTTGATAGTCAAGGGGTTAGAAAAAATGTCTTGAATCGTTTCGTAATCAGTAGGTCGAGGGTTCAAATCCCCCCGCCGGGTCCAGTAAATATTAGGAAATTGTGATGTCAGTAGAAGTAGGGGATAATGAAGAAGATTGAAATAATTCCAATCGCTAAGAAAAAGTCAGGACAAATCAGGTAGTGCGCTATTGGAAGGGGTGAAAAAATGAAGATTGAATATGACCCAACACATGACTTGCTGAATATTGAGTTTGTTGCAAAAGAACCTATTGCCGAGTTAGTGGAACTTGAAGGGGTGATTATTGATTATTCAAAGGATCGAAGAATCGTTGCGATTGAAATCCTGGATGCTGGTAAACGAACTACTAAGGGGCCACTTGATTTGATTGACCTTACGATAGTAAAAGAGAAGGTAGCTACTGGCTAAGAATACTAAAATTCAAGACCCTTGCCCCTGCAGGTCCCTATATGAAAAAAATATTGCGATCGAGGGGATCCCTTACTGGAAATGGGTTTCCAAAAAATGAAACCTTTCCCCAATTCTTCATTGTTGTAAAATGTATAATTTAGTTTTGGCCCCTTAACCTTCACAACATTAGCTCCCGAAGAGACGTTTTGTGGAAAAATCTGGGTCGCTCGTCAAATTGACTCCCAATTTTCGCAGGCCGGCTTCATCTCCGGGTGTTGGGATGTGGGTCATGTGAACTTCGCAGTTGGACAGCTCTTTTAGCTTTTCCACAGCCATTTGCGCGGCGGGATTCATCGTGGCACTGATACTAAGCGCAATCAAAGTCTCCTCCAGATCAAGGCTGACCTTCTTTCCTTTAAGTATGTCCCTTTTGAAATGGCTGAGGGATTCCATAATGAGAGGAGGCAGAAGGTGCAGGTTGTCGGGGATGTTCGCCAGATGTTTGACCGCATTTAGAACCAGTGCAGAGGCTGCATGCATGAGGGGCGAGTTCTTTCCCGTTATGATGGTGCCATTAGCCAATTCGATTGCCGCTCCGCAACAAATGCCCTCATTTCCTTTGCCCTTCCTCTCAGCCTCCAGTGCAGCTTGTCTGGCAGGATTAACAAACAAACGGTCCTCTGGCTTTGCGTTTAGGTCTTTAAGAATCAGCTCCACCCTTTGCACGGTCTCTTTTTCCCCAACCCCGAGGACGTATTCACAGGCATACCGGAAGTACCGGCGGATGACCTCCTGGATGGCGGCAGCCCTGACCACTCCATCATTGATAATTCCAAATCCGGCTCGATTGACGCCCATGTCTGTGGGAGACTTATAAAAAGAATGCACCCTGGTTATCTTTTCGATAATCCGTTTTAGCACGGGAAATACCTCGACATCACGGTTATAGTTGACGGCCTTCTCATTATAGGCTTCCAGGTGGAAAGAATCGATGAGATTGAAGTCTCTAATGTCTGCCGTTGCAGCCTCATAGGCCATATTGACAGGATGCTTCAGGGGGAGATTCCAAATGGGGAAGGTCTCGAACTTGGCGTAACCCCCGTGTACTCCTTTGCGATGTTCATGGTATATCTGGGAGAGACAGGTTGCCAGTTTACCGCTGTTCGGTCCTGGTCCGGTTACGACTACAATCGGTTTGGTGGTACGAATGTATTCATTAGCGCCGTATCCCTCATCGCTCACAATGGTCTCGACATCCGTGGGATAACCTTTCGTAAATCGGTGGGTATAGACCCGAATATTCCGGCGTTCCAGCTTGTTTTTGAATACGGCTGCCGAAGTCTGATTCTCATACCGGGTAATGACCACGGCAACAACATCGATCCCCCACTCCCTCAGATCGTCAATCAATTTCATTGTGTCGGAGTCATAGGTAATGCCAAAATCGGCCCGAACCTTTTTTCGCTCGATGTCCCCGGCATAGATACAGAGCACGACTTCAGAATTGTCTCGAAGTTTTTGCAGCAGACGCATCTTCACATTGGGATCAAAGCCCGGTAAGACCCGGGCAGCATGGTAGTCGAATAAAAGTTTCCCACCAAATTCCAGATACAACTTATTGTCAAAACGACGGACTCTTTCAATGATTGCTGAGGTCTGTTCCGAAAGATACTTCTCGTTGTCAAAGCCGATGCGTAAGGACATGCTCCCTTCCTTTCTTGAAAAAATATATGGAAAACGGAGTCGAATGTCAATTCCAAAAGTCTTTGGGTGTCTGCGACAAAAATGTGGGCAATCCAGAAAGAAATCCGTCGTTAGGCCATAATCTGAATGTAATCAAGCAATCAGAAATATCCGTTATTTTGTTTGTAATAAAGCCCCTTAATCTTCCCCTGGCATCGAGCACCTTGGTTAGATACTCCTTATTGCTGCAGACAATGAGTTCTTTGGCTTTCCGAGCTATGTAGCAGTTCAGGTCAAAGATGGCTGTTAAATCTCTAAATATTCCTATTTGTAGTTTTCCCTCATTCCCGTGGAGGAACAAAAGTACTCGCTGGTTAAGCGGGAGATAAACTTCGGTATTCGGGTAGAAAATAACCTCAGGTTCTGTCTTATTGAATCGCTGTACAGGGTTGTCGGTTGTTAAAAAACAAGCTCTTGAACGTAGTACACTCAGTATTCGGCAGTCTTTCTTAAGCAAATAATCTAATATTGGAGCGTCTTTGTTGCGGGCAATTCTTATAAGAACCCTGAGTATATTCTTTTGGACATAATCTTCAGAATAATCCATGCCATATTCTTTTGAAATGGACGCCTCATGTTCCTCACTCTTCTGACGTAAATAATCCATGACGGCAGGAACCCTTATCATGTGCAGAAAGAGGAAACGCATGAGATTTAGTCGATCTGCTTCACCAATACCCTTGGTGTACCCATGCAGATTCATCTCATCAATAGCTATTTCTATCCTCTGGAAGGTTTCGGCAGTCCTGTCCTCAATCTTAGAAAACAGCTTCTCCACAGAGTGATTGTAGGAGTTGTCATGGTCTTTGAAGGAATAATAATATGATCGAGCAGCGACATTGCGGACTGAAGTAAGCAAAATCTCCTTCCTCTTGAAGAAATAGACCCATACTTGATTTTTTTGAAGCTCGTTCGCAGTATTGTCATATCGCCAAGGCGAAAACCCTCTCAGATACATTTGAGACAAATAATGTTGTACTTTTGCCATTAGTATTTAATGTTGATATGGGCGTGAATCTGTTTACGAGTCTCGTCCAGAACAATTAAAGTTTTCAACCAAGTGGGTTGGAAGGTCAAGCGGCAATCACCCGATTAGTAATATGTATTTCTTCACTCCGTTTCCCCCGAGTAGCCTGGTGGGCCCGCTCCGTAGGCTCCTGGCGATTATCCCAACCAGCCTTACACCGGTTACCAGAACAGTAACTTTCAAAGCACATGGGGTATTTATTAGGACCTGACCCGCATTACTGGCAATCCCTATCAATTCGGGTTTCCCACCATCACGAATGCTCCCCAAAAAAACGGGTTGGACTTCTTTTTCATCAGGTTTGATTTTGCCTCCCTCAATGCATCTGCCTTTGGTTTGCCCATTGCCATCAATGTATAAAAATCCGTCATCAACTCTGCCGTCTCCTTACTTGGAACACTCCAAAGACTCATCACAACCGTCTTTGCCCCCGACAAAATAAACGACCTTCTTAACCCAAATACACCTTCTCCCCTTTTGACATCACCCACTCCTGTCTCACACGCTGACAACACTACCAGGTCTGTCCCCTTCAAATTGAGGCCAAGTATCTTGTCTGCACTCACCATCCCCTCATCCTTGCCTTCCTTCAATGAGATATTAACCCCTGCAAGCACTATTCCTGAACGAAGCATTGGATTCTCAATGCCAATGTCAACTATCTGATCTCTTTCCTGAGAGATTAACCCTATCTTCTGCTGATGTCTTACTTCTTCATCTTTGAGAAAATAGCCATGGGTGGATAAGTGCAAGACCTGTGGCTCTTTTACTGATAACAACACTTCTTCCAGTGCTTTTTTATCCTGATAGTTCCTCACACTTACCTTTTGACTTTTCATCAATACTTTTTCAATGGCATCTGCTTCGATTTTAGTGTCCGGAAGCCTCTCGAACCTAAAACCGGTTGCATCTCTCGATATTGAACCTATCATCCTTGATTCCGCCACTCCCATTGCCTTTGTTACCTTTTCCTTCTCCTCAAACCCCATATCATAATCAGGGTCTGCCATTATTAGAACTTCCCCTTTTGCTATGGCAGTATCCATAAATCTCATGATATCTCTACCCGCAGCAACATAGGTGATAAGATGATCTTCCATCAGGTATTTCCCCTCTGGCGTCATCAAAACCTCAAAAGGAATAAGGTTGAGGTTCCCATCAGGGCTTATGTAAAGTTCTTTCTTCCCCTTTATGTATGGTTCGATTGGCTTTATGAGTGCTTCATAGATCGCTTTAGCCTCTGCTCTCAATAGCCTCTCCCTTGGTAGCATTCCATACTCTTTCGCCCTCTTCATCTCCTTAAGATAGGCTCTGATGTGACTGTCTATCCCCTCTATGTCAGAGAAATCAATGAGCTTTACCATAGGATCTTCGGAAGGTAAAAGCACAAAAGCAATATATTTTGGTCTGGTAAATTTCATCTCTTTAAAATCGTATTCATGTATTTGAGCAAAATCGATATAAGCAGAGTGCCTTTCCTTATTGAATAATATCTCTGAAATGCTCTTGGTATTTACCTTCCCCACCATCTTTTCAAGAGCAAAGTCATTGCTCATTTTGCTCAGCTCCGCCTCGATAGACTCCTTCTTTTTCTCAAGTTCCTCAAGCCTCTTTTTGTACTCCTCAAAAGCTATCTTTCCAGGTCCGGAGAGCTGAAGCCGTGCGATTGCCCGCCTGAGGGTAATAAGTTCCTCAAATTTCTTTTTCACTTCTGGATTTTCTGAATGAGTGACGGCATCTATGTACCTGCCCTGTGCCTCCATAACCGCACCCTTCCACCTGAGCCAGGCATCGAAAGTATCTATCACAGAACAGTCATTTGTCTGCATATACCGTGATGTATGATTAATGAAGTAACGGATAATAAATTTCTTTTGCTCCATATAGTTAAGTTTTTGCCTTTCTGAGAGGAGCACAAATATCGCCTCCCTATTCTTTTCCTCTATATTTATTCCACGGCTGCTCATCTCGTGACTCATATGATGCCTGCCAGCGGCTTGATAAAGTGCTGCCAGGTTGCTAAGGATTATTGTGGCATTAGGATGATCTTTGCCTAAAGCCTCTTCATTTATCTCCAAGGCTCTCTTATACAACGGTTCAGCCTCTGTGTATCTGCCCGTCCTTTCGTAAAGCCCAGCCAAGTTGTTAAGCCCTGTCGCCACAGCTGGATGATACTTACCAAGAGCCTTCTCATTTATCTCCAATGACCTCTTACATAACAGTTCTGTCTCAGCGTACTTGCCGATCTTAAAATAAAGCCCAGCCAAGTTGTTAAGGCCTGTCGCTACATTTGGATGATCTTTACCTAAAACCTTCTCATATATTTCTAAAGACCGCTTGTAAGAAGCCTCTGCTGCCTCATATTTTCCCGTGGAGGAATAAAGTACCGCTATATCGTTAAGGACCATAGCAATACCTGGATGGTCTTTGCCTAACACCCCCTCCCTTATCTCCAAGGATTTTTTATACAGTTGATCTGCATCGAGATACCTGCCTGTAATGTAATAGAGCTGTGCCAGATTGTTAAGGTTCATCGCTGCATCTATATGGTTTTTCCCTAATACTCGTTCTTTTATCTCCAATGACCTCTTATATAATGCTTCAGCCTCTGCATACCTGCTGGTGGTTTGATAAAGAAATGCCAGATTGTTCAGGTTTATTGCTACCTCAGGGTGATCTTTACCTAAAGCCTTTTCATGTATCCCCAGAGCCCTCTTGTACAAAGGTTCTGCTTCTGGGGCTGTTCTCGATATCGCCTACATGGGGTGTCAATTGGAATTGAGAAAGGAGAGAGACCTCTAAAGTAACAGGGTTGATAGCCTTGGAAATCCTCTTCTTAATTTCCAATGATTCTTTGGAAAAATAGTGGGAAGGCTCCCCGCTAACCTGCATCAATGCTTGATCGACCATTTCCAAAAATCAGTAGGCATACTCAAACCCAATACCAGAGCCACTTTGAGGTTATGACTAAAAATCAGTAAGTCCCACTTTCTTGCTTCCTACTGACTTTTAGTGGGGAAAATCCCACTTCCCACCGGTTTCCCACTTTTAATTGACAAAATAGGGTAAAATGAGGTAATTATTATTACTAAAAGCGTGAGTCGTTTCGCTAACTTATTGAAATTATTGAGTTAAATTTACATATTCGTAATCAGTAGGTCGAGGGTTCAAATCCCCCCGCCGGCTCCATGATTTCAATAAATTATAGAACGTTTGATAATAAACTGATATTTCAATGCTTGGCCTTTTATCCCCTCAATCTGGCAGATGAACGCTGGAACTGCAGAAGAGGGTTGCTGTTTATAAAAAGAGCGTGGCTGATCCGAGGTGTGTTAGTTTCATCTCATGTCGGGGCTGGACATACAATCCATGAAATGAATGAAGAAGGAAAGGAGAGGGATTATGGAGCAGAGCTTTCGAACTATTTGTAGTTATTGTCATACCTCTTGCGGAATGATTGCTCAAGTAAAGGATGGAAAGATTGTCAAGATCAAGGGAGACCCGGATAACCCATTCAGTCGAGGGTATCTCTGCAAGCGGGGATTGGACGGCAATATTCCCATCGTTTACCACAAGGAGCGTCTCAAAACACCGCTCTTGAAAACAAAGAAGGGATTATTTGAAAGGGTTTCATGGAATGAGGCGTTGGAGTTTGCCGCAGACAGACTTCTTTACCTCCGCGAAAAATACGGACAAAAAATCTTGGTAAGGGAGTCGGGGGCTCCGTACACCTACGAAGGAAGGGATGCGTTTCTCCAGCTGCTTGGGGTCTTTGGATCGAACCTGAACACAAGCGTTGGGCACCTCTGTTCTCGTCCTCGCCAATTGGGCGTTTCTTCCGTATTTGGTGAGATCTCCGAACCAGACTACAACGGAACAAAGCTCGCTATCTTATGGGCTGCCAATGTGACTGAAGCGAATCGATACACCAGGCACGCTGCGACCCAAAACTTCTCAAAGACCATTCCGATGATTCGGGCCAGAGGGGGTAAGGTCGTAGTGATCGATCCCGTCAGGAGCGAGTCGGCTGCCGTTGCTGACGAATGGATCCCGCTGAGGCTCGGGACAGATCTTGCTTTGGCCCTAGCCATGACCCATGTGATCATTGGAGAGGAGCTCTACGACTGGGAGTTTGTTCAAAACTACACGGTGGGCTTTGAGGAGCTAAAAAAACATATTGTGAAGTATACCCCGGAGTGGGCTGCCGGAATTACGGGACTTTCTTCGGAAGGAATCCAGAATTTTGCAAGGCAGTATGCCACTGAGAAGCCTGCAGTCTTATATGATGGGAATGGATTGGACATGCATACCCAGGTTGTGCAGACCTGCCGGGCCCTTGGAATACTGATTGCTCTGACAGGGAACCTCGATAGACGGGGAGGAAACGTCTTTATGCCCTGGAGTAAGCAAAACGCTCTACCGACAGTAGCGCTCCCTGAAGATCCCATTGAGAAAAAGCCTTATCCTCTCTTCATGGACTACCCTTTTCCTGTGATCATCGATTCTATTCTTTCAAACGAAGAGAGCCGTCCAAGGGCGATGATCGTAACGAATTCTAATCCGGCTTTAGTATTGGCCAACGCCAGGATGACGCGTGCGGCATTGGAAAAACTGGACCTCTTAATCGTACACGATCTCTTTTTGACGGCAACCGCGGAATTAGCCCACCTTGTCCTTCCGGATGCGAGTGGGCTTGAACGTTACGGTTACAGGGCCTTTCCGAGCCCTGAGGGATGCTTCTTTGCGCTTCGAAGAAAAGTCGTCGAACCTCTCCACGAATCCCGGCCGAGTTTTGAGGTTGAGTATGAATTAGCTCAAAAGATGGGCTTTGAGAAGCATTATCCGTTCAAAAACAATGAAGAGTGGATCGACTTTATGGTCAAACCTTCCGGCATTACTTTTGCTGATATGAAAGAAAAGGGAATTGTCTACACCACACCGCCGGTCGAGTACGAAAAGTTTAAAACTAAGAAGCTTCTTACCCCCTCAGGTAAGGTAGAATTCTTCTCCGAAAGGTTCCAGAAGGCAGGATATGACCCCATGCCTACTTATATAGAGAGAAAAGAAGAAATGGTAATCAGAGAAAAATTTCCTCTGAACGGTACGAGCCGCAAACCCGGGATCTATTCACATACCAAACATCGGAACATCCCAGAGGTGAGTAAGGTCCAACCCAAACCTTTCGTCTGGATTCATCCTCAGGATGCCCGTCAGAGGGGGATAGAGAATGGTTCGTGGGCAGAGGTGGAATCGCCGCTCGGAAAAATTGAATTGGAAGCACGTGTTGTCGAAGGAACAGGCCTGATCGAAACGCCCCCAGGCGTTGTGGTGATCGACTTTGGTTGGGGAAACCCTTGGGATGGGGCAGCCAATATTAATCTTCTTACTAATGATAAAGATCGGGATCGAATTTCTTCTGCAACGTCCAACCGTCTTTTCCCATGCGAGGTTAGAAAATTATGACGATGCTATTGATAAACACTGAGAGGGATAGGAAATTATGAATATCGAATCGGTAAAACTAATCTATTTTTCACCAACCGGAATTTAAATTATTTTTACTGATGTAACCCGATTTTCTCCCGCCCTTTGGCCGCTGTCACAGCTGCCTTTTAATGAGTGACCCTAAATTTGACACAAAGCCTACCTGTTTGGTGATTCATTTGTGCGTAAGGTTTTTTCTTCATCCGGCGAAATACGGTGCCTCTTTTCCGGCAGGAAATAGATAAGAGGGACGATCAGAACAGGAAGCAATGCCAGTGCGGTCAGGACCGAACGGATGGAGAAAAGGTCCGCGAAGTGTCCTGCCAGAGGTGTCATCATGCCACCGGCTCCGAAAGCCAGTCCCATCATGAGACTACTGATCATCGATCGTCCCCTCGGTGCCAGTTCCTGGCCCATGGCCACCGTCAGAGGCATGACGGCCATGATGAAAAACCCTGAGAAGAAGGCACTCATATGGATCCAGCCGCCGGGGAGATAGAGAAACATCAACAGAGAGATCGTCGAGAGGAGGCTCGATGCGTAAAAGATGGGTTTGTATCCGATCCGGTCCGAGAGATCACCTGCAATCAATCCGCTGATGGCGCCGGCGATGTTATAAATTGAAACAATCAAACCGATGGAGAGTAGAGAATAGTCTTCCTGGGCGCAGAGGACCGGAATGAACGTTCCGAAGGCTTGGGTCACGAAACTTCTGATCACACTGATGATCCAGATGAGGAGGATAGGTTTCCAGACGTCGCTGAAGACCCCCTGGATCGAACCGAGAAAACCGAGATGCCTTAGGCCTTCCTCTTCGGGGCGAGGGACGGTCCGGTAGGGGAAGATCATCACAGCCAATCCAAGGATCATGGTAAGAGGCGAGACGGACAGACCCAGACGGCCAACAAGAAATGTGATGAACAGAGGGCCCAGTCCGAAGGCCAGTGTGCCTCCCATATTGAAGAGCGACATGGAGAGGCCCGGATGGGAACCGGAAAAGGTAGAGACCATTCCGGCCGCAGTAGGATGGTACATAGACGAACCAATAGAGCCAAGGGCCACACAGGCAAGTAGCATTGGGAAACTCGGAACTACACCAATGAGGGAAACAAAAATGATGGAAAGGAGTGGCCCGCCGAGAATGAAGAACCGCGTGCGGTAGTGATCTGCGAGATAACCCGTTGACGGTTGGATGATAAAGGCCAGAAGTCGGCTAATGCCGGTTATAAGACCGACCTCTGTCAGGCTCAGGGAAAACTTTTCGACGAATTCAGGAAGGAGGGGATTGATAAAGGAGACGTAGAAGTCCCCGATAAAATGAATAAGGCAAAGGCCTGTTAGGACCTTGACGTTTATTTTTCCCAGACATCTGTTAGGAGAAACCACGCTTATCTCTTCCTCACTGAAACAATCCCACTACAATAATTTTTACACAAATATTACTCCATTTGAAGAGTAAAATGCTGTGAACGAAGAAATCAAGATTTAAGGTAACAATAGGTCGAGGGTTAAAATCCCACCACCGGCTCCATATCAAAACTTCGTTAGTAAATACCTCTAAAAATTCCCATCAGTTGACACAATCGTATTTCTTCATTATCCTTTTAATATTAGAGAAAGAGGGATGGGGAGAGGTCCATGAAGAAAATATATACTCGATTAGCTGTTTTAGGATTTTTTTTGATGGGTCTTTTATTCTGGATCCCTTCCTGTGCTATCAATCCTGTAACAGGAAAACAGGAGCTCATGCTTCTAAGTGAAAGGGATGAGGTTAATCTCGGCCGTGAAACAGATATTCAGGTGGTTAAGGAATACGGTATCTATGAAGATCCGAAATTAACAGCTTACCTTAATGATATTTTCCAGAGGTTAGGCAGAGTATCCCACCGACCCCAACTAACATACCATTTTAAAATCGTTGATGCATCCGTTGTGAACGCCTTCGCCTTGCCTGGGGGTTATGTCTACTTTAGTCGCGGAATTTTAGCCGCTCTCAATAGCGAGGCTGAGCTGGCCGCTGTGATGGGACATGAAATCGGCCACATCGCAGCCCGTCATTCCGCGCAACAGTATAGCAAAGCCCAACTTGCTCAGGTGGGATTAGGTGTGGGAGCGATCCTGACTGAATCGATGCCCATCCTATCAAGCCTGGCACAATTAGGAGTAGGCATGCTATTTCTAAGGTTCAGCAGGGATAATGAGAGGCAAGCGGATGATTTAGGTGTAGAGTATTCGAGCAAGGTAGGCTATGATGCCAGACAGATGGCCCGTTTTTTTGAAACTCTGGAACGAATGAATCCAGGTTCTGATCGAAGTGGCCTTCCAGGTTGGTTTTCTACTCACCCTAACCCAGAAGACCGTGTGCAGGTAATCAGGGTAAGAGCGAAGGAATGGCAAGAGAAGCTGGGCCTAAAGGATCCGAAAGTGGATAAAGAAAGTTATTTGAGAGAGATAGATGGTCTCGTTTTTGGAGATGATCCACGGCAGGGATATGTGGCAGAAAATGTTTTCTATCATCCTCTTCTGCGGTTCCAATTCCCTGTTCCAGTTAGATGGAAAGTCAATAACAGACCTTCGCAGGTACAGATAGTCAGCGAAAGTCAGGATGCGCTCATCCTTTTTTTTATGATAGTTGGAACTTCTTCCAGAGAGGCTGCAAGGGATTTCGTTTCCAAGACCAATGCCCTTGTGCTCAAGGCAGATGCGGTCCTGGTGAACGGTCTTACGTCACAGAGACTCATCTCAGATATTCGCACCCAGAGAGGGATATTACGGGTGACGTCCTACTTCATTGAGAAGGATAGAAAGATTTTTGTGTTCCATGGCTCGACATCCATCGAACGATTTCAAAATTATGGCGCGCTCTTCGACCATACCATGAAGCAATTCAAAGATCTTGCCGACCCCAAAAGGATTGATGTAAAGCCTGACCGTATCGGCATCCGTGCCACGAAGACCTCGGATACCCTTGAAAATGCACTCCGCTCATTGGGTGCTCCGAATGAGAAACTGAAGGAAATGGTTCTACTCAATGGAGGGGACTTCAACCAGGTCATTCCAGCTAACACCCTGGTCAAGGTAGTGGAAAGGGGACACTAAATGAGGAAATTTAGGAAGATCTGGATTGCTTTTTTGATTGGCCTTTCCATCTTATCTTTGAGCCCAAGCCCTTTTGCTCAAACAACGGAGCAATATATTGACCGAAAAATATCTTTAGACTTCAAGGATGCGGATATCAGAAATATCCTCAAACTCATTGCAGAAGTGGCTGGGTTTAACATCGTCCTTGGAGACGAGGTAAAGGGAAGTATTACGATGAGGCTTGTCAATGTTTCTTGGAACGAGGCCCTTGAAGTTATTCTTCAACCTCAATCATTAGGCATGGTGAGGATAGGAAATGTAGTCCAAATATCATCTCTTGAAAGACTAAAAAGAGAAGAAGAAAACCTATTGGCTTCAAAAAGGGCTAAGGAGAGAATGGAAGACCTTAAAACGGAGATGATTCGCTTAAAGTATGCCAAGGCAAATGACATAGTTCCAGTGATAAAGATTTTCCTAAGCGAACGTGGGCGTGTTAGTGCGGATGAGAGGACAAACACTCTGATCATTAAAGATCATTCCGAAAATATTGAGGCGATAAAGAACCTATTCCATTAATCCCTATCTAAAAAATGAGAGGCTTAAGAGGGGAGGTCGATTAGGAATATCAAAACGTAAAGCCTGATCAAACAAGCCCATAAGCTGGTTTATCCAATTTAAACTTATTCAAACCCAAATTGAGCGATTTTTATATAAAAATAAGACAAGACATTGAAAACAGAAGGTTACATGAATAAGAAATATCGCCCAATAAGTGAAATAATAGTCTGTCATTCCTGTGCCTGCCTGCGGTAGGCAGGAAAACAGGAATCCAGGGTTTCCTGTGGAAACAGGAATCCAGTTCTTAATGGTTCCCTGCTTTCGCAGGGACGAGTTCTGGATTCCCGCCTTCGCGGGAATGACAACCTATGCTTACTTTAAGCATAGAATCGCTCAATTTAGATCAAACTATAACAAATAGTCCCCATGGATATCCGACCACTCGTTTTGAAAGATAGGACGAGGCTTCATTCGATACTGATTGATTCCCGTGCCTTCACTTCTGAGGAAATCGATGTGGCAACGGAGTTAATTGATATAGTCCTGGAGGACCAAAATCAGAAGGATTATAAGATCGCCTGCATGGTGGATGATCACGATCAGGCCATTGGTTATATCTGTTACGGTCCGACTCCCATGACCCAAGGAACCTTCGACCTCTACTGGATTGTGGTTGATCCAAATTTTCAGGGAAAGGGGGCTGGGTCAAAACTATTAGATTTTTTCGAGAAGGAAGTGAGGAAGATGAAAGGGCGATTGATTCTTGCTGATACATCTTCAATTCCCGAATATGAAAAGACTCAAAACTTTTATCTCAAAAGAGGATTTAAAGAGGTGTCGAGGATTTCTGATTATTATTGGCCGGGGAATGATCGGATTACCTTCTGCAAAAGGCTTCTTTAGGAGAGATGGGGGAAGAGATGAAAAAGAAAAGAATAGGTGTTCTCACAGGTGGAGGGGATTGTGCCGGTTTGAACTCAGCAATCAAATGGGTGGTGAAGACCTCATTGGATGATCGCCTCCAAAAGATGAGGAAAATCCAATATGAGGTAGTTGGAATCCGGGATGGCTGGAAGGGCTTGGTTCAACCTGATGGAGGTGAGGATAGCCCCGGATCGAGAATTTTGACATTGACAGAGGAGATGGTGAGGACCTGGGATCGATATGGAGGGACAAACTTGGGAACTTCACGGACCAATCCCTTTGATCCTAAGAATGATCGATCCAAAACCGTCCTCGAAAATATGGAACGATTTCACCTCGATTTTTTAGTGGCCATTGGAGGCGAGGATACCCTCGGGGTGGCCAATAAACTCTATCGTGAAGGAGTGAAGGTCGTTGGCATTCCCAAGACCATCGATAAAGATCTTTCCGGGACGGATTATACATTGGGATTTGAAACCGCTCTCAATGTCATCACCGATGAAATTGATCGACTTCGGACGACTGCCGGGTCTCACAAAAGGATCTTTGTGGTGGAGACAATGGGAAGGCATGCAGGCTGGTTGGCCTTGGAAGGAGGAGAGTCGAGCGGCGCCTATATCATACTGATTCCTGAATACGATTTTAATATCGAGAGGATTAACGAGTTGCTTATGGAAGGGAGGAGAAAAGGTGCCCGATATGAGATCATTGTAGTGGCAGAAGGAGCGAAACCTGTTGGATATTCTGAAATTTTAAAAGAAGAAGGCATCGATAGTTTTGGCCATAAAATATTGGGGGGGATTGGAGAATTTTTGGCAAAGCAGATTTTCCAGCTAACAAAAATAGAGACGCGGAGCATCACCCTGAGCCACTTGCAAAGAGGAGGGGCACCCTGTGCCTATGACCGACGAATGGGAAGGTATTTTGGAATCGCTTCGGTGGACTTGATCGTGAAAGAGGATTTTGGAAAGATGGTAAGCTTACGAAATGGCCAGATCACGGCTGTTTCGTTGGGGGAGGCTGTTGGCCGATTGAATCTGGTCGATGTTCAAACTCAATATGACACTGAAAGGTATAATGGACGAAGAACCATCCTTGGATATTAGAATTTTGGATTGTACCTGCCTACCGAAGGCAGGGAATGTGGAATTCGGAATGAAAGTTTAAAGTATTCTTTATTGTTCCGCAATCGGCATTCCGAAATCTAAAATTAAAGGAGACGCTGGTGCTCTTTCTTCATACAACGATCCATCAATACCTTTAAGCCAGCCTCTTCAGCTTTGATACCCGCCTCCTTATGGATCACTCCTTCCTGCATCCAAATCATCTTTGCTCCCCTTTGAATTGCCTCTTCCACAATGGGAGGTATGTCTTCTGACTTTCTGAAGATATCCACAACATCAATCTCAATCTCTTTAGGGATCTCGGTGAGGCTGTGGTAAACCTTCTCTCCTAAGATCCTATCGCCATCCGGTCTGACTGGAATAATACGATATCCTTTTGATTTGAGATAGGAGGCCACCATAAAACTGGCTCTATCTTCTCTGGATGAGATGCCCACCACTGCCACTGTCTTAAAGTTATTCAAAATATCCTTTAGTTCTTCGTCTTTCATTGGCACTTCCATAAATATTTTTTGCTATGCGCAGGCTAAGCAATTAGTTATTTTGTAACACTTTAGTGCTTTGAAAAATTCATTTGGGTGTCTCCCTTTTAGTGTCATTCCCGTGAAAACGGGAATCCAGGGCGGTAAGGGTAAGATCTGGATTCCTGCTTCCGCAGGAATGACAGGCCTGGTAGACAATGGAACTATTCCCTATTTCAAACAGCTAAATTGATACATTATTTTTAGTTTAATGACCAGTGCTAGGAGGTCGAGAGGGATCTGAAGATGACCATCCCCTAATCGGAGCCCCTGAGGAGGAAACCTCTTTTTCATGACCTTCCTTCTCCCCTGGGATGGTCCCCTCAACAAAGGCCTCCGTAATGGTTTCTTGAGAACTTCCATCGCTGGGCAATCCGGTTTCGATATTCACTTTCATCATGATGACCCCTTGTGGCACCTTGAAGTCTTCGATGGGCATTTTTTTCAGAACTCGATCCATAAAAGATATCCAGATAGGAAGAGCGGCCCGAGCACCGGTCTCATTCTTACCAAGAGAGGTCTTATCGTCAAAACCCACCCAAACCCCTGCAAGAAGAGAAGGAGTGTATCCAATGAACCATGCATCTGCATAATCGCTGGAGGTTCCAGTCTTTCCAGCGATCGGCCTTCCAAGGACTTTTGCCCTCTGGCCTGTTCCGTGTTGGATGACCCCTTCAAGGAGATGGGTCATGATAAAAGCATTTTGTGGGGAAATCACACGCTCTTTTTGAACTGGAGGGGATGGGGATTCAGTTACTTCCTCTTCTTCATCTGTTTCCTCTAATTCGATATAAGGGGTATTTTCCTCAAGCACCTCACCTTTCATGGTGACGATCTTTTTTATGAAAATGGGTTTGACCCGTTCGCCTCCATTTGCGAAGACACCGAAGGCAGATACGAGCTCCAGCATGGAGATCCCTGAAGTGCCAAGGGCAATGGAGAGATCCCTTTTGATCGGAGATTCAATCCCAATTTTTTTGATGAATTTGAGAGCGTAACCCACGCCAATGTCTTCCAAGATTTTGACTGTGACGACATTGCGAGAATGGGCCAAGGCATTCCGAAAGGTGATAGGACCCATGAAATTCTTATCATAATTTTTCGGAGCCCAATAACTACCCCCATCGTGATCGGAGTATTCTACAGGTGAATCCATTAAAATGGAGGAAGGGTTATAGCCTTTCTCCAAAGCAGCACCGTAGATGATGGGCTTGAAAGCTGAACCAGGTTGTCTCCGAGAGAGAATGGCGCGGTTAAATTGACTTTCGCTAAAATCACGACCCCCCACCATAGCTTTGACATATTCAGTTTTTGGGTCGAGGCAGATGAGGGCACCCTGAACAAGAGGCTCTTGTTCCAAGACGAGTGAAGGGGATTGATCCTTCATGGAGAATTCTTTCACTCTGACTTGAACCAAATCTCCTGGTTTGAGCAGTTCTCCAGCGTTCTTCACATTTTTTGGTTTGAAGTTAGATGTGGGTTTGATATGGAGGGCCCACTCCATTTCGGAGAAAGGAAGTATCCCCTTTCTGTCTTCCAACCAAACCTTGTAAAACTTTTTTGAGTCATCCTTGGAAAGGACCACCCCTTCGAAGAGCTCATTTTGTGTGAGGGGGGGCAAGGTTCCTTTCTTTTTACCGGTGAGATCCCTTATCTCCTTTGGGGAGAGGGTCTGGATCGGACCTCGAAATCCTTGTCTCTTATCCAATTCCCTTAACCCCATTTCCACTGACTTTTGAGCGATCTTCTGGAGGGAGAGGTCAATGGTCGTATAAATCCTCAATCCCTCCTGATAGAGTTTTTCTTTGCCGTATTTTCTTTCAACCTGTTGCCGGATGAACTCCGTGAAGTAAGGCGCCTTGCTGAAATAAGCATTTTCCCTCGATTGGATCTTCAGGGGAGTCCGAAGAGCCCTCTCTTTCTGTGTCTGAGAGATGAAACCCAAGTCAACCATGCGTGTGAGCACATAAGCCTGGCGATCTTTTGCTCTTTTTAAATTGTTGATTGGTGAATAGCGACTCGGAGCCTTCACCAAACCAGCCATCATGGCTATCTCTGCCAGATGGAGTTGCTCTATTCGTTTATTGAAGTAACTCTCAGCTGCAGCCTCGACTCCATAGGCTCCGTTTCCCAGATAGATATTGTTGAGATATAGGGAGAGGATTTCCTCTTTGGTCAAATTCCTTTCTAAACCAAATGCATAAGCCACCTCCTTCAATTTTCTAAGAAGGCTTCTCTTAGGGGTGAGGAAGAAGGTTTTGGTGACCTGTTGGGTGATGGTGCTTCCACCCTGGACAATCCTTCCAGCCATCAGGTTTTTGAGCATGGCACGGATAATTCCTTTATAGTCAATCCCCTTGTGATAAAAAAAATCTGCATCCTCTGCAGCGATGAAGGCTTGGATCAATGGTTTTGGAATCCGTTCATAAGAAATAGGGATTCGATTGTCCAATAAAAATTTTCCCACCACCTCATCATCCTCGGAATAGACAATGGAGTAAGCATTAAGGTTTGGCTCCTTCAGTGAGGTGAAATCAGGGAGTTGATGAGAGTAGTAGAAAAAGAGTAGAGCTCCGGAGAGGGGGAGGAATAAAATGGCAAGGATGAAGGCAAAAATGATGTAGAGAGTTAATCCCCTCTTCGACTTCTTTTTGGATCGACTTTTAGATTTAACATGTTGCTTTTTCATGGAGAGCGAGACCAATCAAAAAAGGGAAAACCCCTTGACTTAGGTTTTCCCTTTTTATTCTTTACTACCGCAGGGCTATCTCTTCCTCTTTGCCAATTGTGATTTCAGGTCTTCGACCTGTTTCTTCAAGGCCTCATTCTCTGCTGTGAGAGAACCGATCTTCGCCTCTTTCTCTGCGGCCTTCTGAATCTCTTCTTTTAATTTTTGCACTTCGAGTTTCAATTTATCGTTGTCTGACTTGAGGTTGGTGTTTTCGGTCTTCAATTTCTCATTTTCTGCCTTGATGTCTGCTCCACACCCCACCAGGGCCGAAACAAATATACCGATCAGGAACAACGACAGGATAGCAGATATCGCCCTTTTCATCTCAGATTCACCTCCTTTTTAATTTGGTTCATATGTTTTTCTATATTATAAGAACTTTCCCCCAAAAAATCAAATCGTTTTTGGCTCCTCACCAGGATGCTTCCGCAGTTGACAATTCCCTTGACTTTCATTAGATATTGATTTAATTTATCTATTTAATTTACCAAATAAGAAGTCCTTGATTCCCTTCAAATAATTTTTACTTAAGATCTAAGTTAGCTCTCAAGAGGACAATATGGCACCTAATTTAGAGAAAACATCTAAGTACGCCATAGTGGCTGAGCAATTGAAGAGATGATGCTACGAATGAACTTGATTTCCTGGTACTTGAGGCGTAACGACGAAACCGTCTTCCGCAGACAGCACTCTCTGTACTTTACCATAATAAACTCTCTGAGGAATTTTTGCTTAAAATGGTTGAATTGATTCGTGTCGGCCTTGGAATGCCAGCCATGCAGAATAATGGAGTCGTTATACAACGGTTAACGAATCATTCACCTGATGCGACCGTATCCCCTGAACCGGGCACAGATAGAAATGGTCCTACCTCCTTGATAAAGTCCGCCACTTCTGCTATCGACTGTATCAAATATGCTCACAATCATTTTAATATGAAGTTTCATCCTTCGGCGTTTCAAAGCCTTGAAGGAAAGAGAAAGTTTCTTTCCTTGATCAAGACCTACATGGACCTTGGTGGACACCATACACAATTCAATGTCATCGATGCCAACACCCTAAAGGATGCTCAGCTCCACCCTGAGAATTATCGTGACCTTGTTGTCCGCGTAGCTGGTTTTAGCGCCTTCTCTATCACCTTAGAAAAATTTGTCCAAGAGGAGATCATCAAGAGGACAGAATAC
>Ga0194110_10002059_pt1 | contig 25650 bp, 21 predicted proteins | sample TA2Kig1200mmetaG_FD_146192 | JGI IMG/M metagenome (GOLD analysis project Ga0194110, IMG submission 146192) | Freshwater microbial communities from Lake Tanganyika, Tanzania - TA2015032 Kigoma Deep Cast 1200m | ecosystem: Environmental > Aquatic > Freshwater > Lake | place: Tanzania: Lake...
ACATACCGTACACTGTTTTCCATGGCCTGCCTCCTTGGTGTGGCTCTGAGCTGATGGTGTATTGACTCACAGCTTAACCCACGTTGCAAGGTTCGCAGGCCTTTAACTTTCAACCATTATGTCTACAGAATCCTCCGATGTTCTGGTCCCTGCGTAGGGTGCGCACCGCGCACCATGAAAGAGGTTGCCATCTTGCAGAGCGTTTTCAAAACCGCCGCCCTTTCCCAGGACAAAGAGAGAATTTTGCAAGAGCCTCTATTGCTACTGCGTTCAGTAGTCCAAAAGTCCTTTCATTTTCCCCCCTTTGCTAAAGGGGGGGTCAGGGGGGATTTGTCAGTATTTGTTGAGGGTTAATCAATAATTCCACGTAGTAGGATTAATCATAGAGAAGAAAAGGACACCCTTGGAGTGGGGCAAGCCCAGGTCCGATCCACTCAATCGGTGCCACGCCCTCCGGCCTTTGCGGTAGCGGCGTACAGTCTGCTGCTCCTGGCCGGCCTTAAGTCGTTTGGACCAGGGCGTCCCGAGAGTTTTATGGCCCTCCCGAAGCGGCGAAAAAATGCTAAACGCGCTTCGGCGTTGGACCTCATCACCTTGCTCCGGAAAGAAATCAATGAAAGCCGTTGTCCGGACAGGCTGAGAGAAAAAATCGCTCAAAATATGGCACCTTACGCTTGGGCCTAATAAAGAAATGTCCAAAGTCCAGGGCCAAGCTGAGCTTGGCCGGTAACGCATTCACAAACCGGCAATGATACGGTCAGGGGCGGCGGTGCTCCATGAGGTTCGTCGTTCAGGCTCCTGCCCCCGGGGCGGCCTGGGCGGTGAAGCCGATACCCAGGGCGGCGGGAATCAGCAAGGCATAGCACAGACCCCCGATAACCAGGGTGCAGTTAATCCCCCAGGCAATGCTCAGGGCTACCGTGGTGCCGGCCCCCAACACGCCGGCGATGCCGTTCATGCCCCAGAACCACGGCGTCGGCGCGGGGTCCACGGCAGACACCAGGCGCATGCCGGTGGGAAAACCGAAGCCCATGAGCAGTCCCGCCGGCGCAATGACGGCCACGCTCAAGGCGCACCTGGTTAACAAGTCCGCATGGTCGTAAGAACTTAACAGTTGCGGCAGCCAGGAGGGGAGGACGGCAAGATAGGCAGCGGTCAAGACGGACCAGATTACAAACTTGAAGCCGCTGTCGAGGGGATGGCGGTCGGAGAGCAGGCTCCCCAACCCGGTGGTGAGGATCAGGCTGAAGAGAACCACGCTGAGGGAATAAATGGGATGCCCCAGGAAGACGCTCATCCGCTGCAACAGGCCGATTTCGATGGTCATGAAGCCGATGCCGATCAGAAAGAAGTACGATGTGCCGGTGATGATCAATCTGGCTCCCACGTCTTGCAGGGCAGAGCGCAACGGCATGACCAGGGTGACGAGCACCAGCCCCAGGGAAACGATGAGGATCAGGAGGAGAGTGGCCGCGGCCAGGAGATTGCCGCGCATCAAGCCGGGAGGGGTCTCCTGCAACAACATTTTGAAAACTTGCACCGGCCGGTAGAACGGCAACTGGTTGAAAAAGAACGGCCGGTCGTCAACCGGCGGTTTCAGGTCCAGTTCAAAATCTCTGGTATGGTGCTCCAGTTCCTTCAGGGTCCTGGCTTGAAAAATGGCCTGCAACACCTTTGACTGCGGCTGGGAATGGGGGCTGACAATCACCTGATACTGGTAGTGGGCCACGGCCTTTTCCAAGGCGGCAAGATCCTGGGGTGAAAAAGGGGCGGGGGACAGGAGGAGAGTGGCAATATTTTTAGCCGACGCCACAAATATATGACGCCGGGGTTCCTTCACCCCCAGCTCCAACAGGGTGGCCACGGCCAAGCTAATGATACGGCTGGTTTCATTCACCTGACCGGGACCATACCAGCGGCTGACGGTAAACACCCCGTGGGGGGTGAGGCGGGAAAGGAAAAGTTTCCAGGCTTCCACCGTGTACAGGCCGTTTTCACTCAGGGTGAAAGCCCCGGCGCCGGTGGCCGCCTCCGTGTCGGTGAGGGTCATCTGGATAACATCAAAGGTTTCGGGGGTGCGGGCCAGCCAATTGCGCGCCTCATCAACGATGAAGCGGACGGATTTCAGGCGGGCGAGGCCGGCAAAGTCAGAAAACTCAGGGTCAGCCGTTAACAATTGGATAAAGACCGGGTTGATCTCGATGCCGGTGATGTCCCGCAGGCCGAAAACCCAGGCGGACAAAACATCCCGGCCACCGCCGACGCCAATGATGGCGGCGCGCTGTTGGTTCGGCAAAAAATAGGCCAGATTGGTTACATCATATTTGAAGTAACCGGCCTCGGCCACATCACCGCGGAAGCGGTACATGCTGGTGGAGGCAAACCCATCAATCTCCATATATTTCCTTTCCACCACCAGCCCCGGAGGTAATTGGGGCGACGGTCCCCAGATCTGCGGCGCTTCCTTCCGGGATTCCTTAAAAATCGTCACCCGGGAGAAGGAATTCCATTTCTCCACCACCGAGGAGCCCCGGCCTTCCACCCGATCTTTCACGAAGATAGGCTGGAGCCCATAGGGAATGAGGCCGTTCACGGTGGCAAACAGCGCCAGCAGAATGAAAATCCTGCCCTGATGGCCAAGACCCGAGGCCAAGGGGGGCCGTGTCTCCGGGACTCCCCCAATGCCGGACCCGGCGAAAAACCAGGCGCCGGCCGCGGCCAGAGCTCCCACCCAGATGACCGCCGAGGGACCATCGGTGAGGTTGAGCAGGAACAACACCCCCAGGCAGCCCACCGCCGCCCCCAAGAGATCGACCCCATAAACCCGGCCGATGGGGTAGGGGCTGCGGGTAAGAGCCAAGCCGATGGTGGCCCCGGAAAAAAAATAAGGGACGGCCATGGACAATGCCAGGAAAACCCAGACGATGATACCGGTGAGGGAAAATGTCAAGGTCAACGTCAGCGCCAATTGCATTCCCAGCGACAAGACCGTAGTAATGGCAAAGGCGGTGCTGAAATAAGCCAAGTCATATGACATGGTTTTTTGGGTATACCGATCTCGCTTTAAAAATATCCAGACAGAACCTGCGGTTAATCCACACATCGCCATGCTGATGGCAAAAAACGCCAGGTGATACCATGATATCACCGACAGGATACGTGTTTCTATTAACTGGAGCATTAATGTGGAGGAAGTGATAAGGAATACACCAGCGTAAAATTTAAGGCGCGCCATCATAAATTGTGCCCTCTATTAACTCGTTCCTGGACTGGTCTACAATTTCTTTGGACACCGATTTAGGTAAATTAGGAGATCCCAAGGAGGTGTCCCCATGGTGAAAGGTGGTGGTTATCTTGCAACCGATCAGGGAAAACCCTCTTCCTGTTTCATCAGGTTAAATTACACAGGTGTTCCGGCAACCGGCGTCACGCAGAGCTCATGCACAACTTTTTTACCTCGTTCCCAAGTTGCTCTTGGGAATGACCCTTTGGGCCAAACCGGGCCTGGCCGGCACAGGGCAACAGGCGGGAGGCGCGGCGCTTTCCCGCCTTAGGGTTCCGCGGTTCTCGTAGGTCTCACCCTTCCCCGTGGAGGATGAAGGCCGCCCAGAAGAAGGGTTGGGGGTATTTGGCCTTGATGGCCCGGCGGGCCAGGGACAAGGCTTCGGCCCGGGGTTTGCCTTCCTTGACGTGGCGATAGAAGAGAGCCATGTACTCCACTGTTTCTTGGGAGGCCACCGGCCAGAGGCTCACCACCACGCTCCGGGCCCCGGCGTGCTGGAAGGCCCGGGCGAAGTTGACCACCCCTTCCCCTTCCATGACCCGGCCCCGCCCGGTGAGGCAGGCGGACAGGACCACCATCTCGGCCCTGAGCTTCAGGGCCAGGACCTCTTTTCTGTCCGGGGCGCCGGGCGCTGCCTAAAGGCTGCGGCTACCAAGATAACCATGCAGCGGGGGGCTCTGCCCGCCGCCAACCCCTGACAAGGGGGCGCGGTGCGCACCTACACGGGGGCCGGAACATCAGAGGATCGGCAGGGTGCGCACCGCGCACCATGATATTTAGGAAACCATAATGTTTTGGCGGAAGTTTTGCAGGGAGCTCTCGGGCTTCAGGCTTCCGTGGGCGTCTCCTTGCCCCGGAGCTCCTCGGAGCTCAGGGCGAAGGCGGGCCCGGCGGTCAGGGCGGTGCCGTCCCAAAAGTCCCGGCGATAGCGGTAATAGGAGTGCAGACGGCCCAGCGTTTTAGTCATGCGTAAAAGGTGTTGGTCATCCAACCGCTCCAGACAGTTCTGGAAAAAGACCAGGAAGGCCGCGGGCAGGTAGAACCCTTCCTTGCCGATGCTTCCCTTGAATTCCAGGGCGAAATGACCGTCCTGAAATCGGATAAAGTCCGCCGTATAGGCCTTGTAGCTCTCCGGCAGGGGATGGTCGGTAAGGCGCAGCTCCCCCAGGGGCAAGCGGGGTCGGAGGGGTGGGCCCGGTGGCGCCAGCATCTTGTCCACGACCTGGCCCAGAAAAGCCATCAGCTCCTGGGCCACCCGGGGTTCGTGCAGCTCTGCCAGCTCGTACAGGATGCGGGCATAAAAATAGACGGCCAGGGCGATGGTGTCCTCCTCCCGGTCGCCGCCGTCGAACCAACTGACGGCGGCAGCCACCTGGTCGTCCTGGGAAAAAGCGATGTCCACCCTGGCTTTGAGGGTGCCCCGGTGGCGGCGGAAGCGGGCGAGCAGTCGTTTGATCATGGCGGCGGCGCAGCGCTGGCCACGGGTCCCTCCACCACGCTGACGGTGTAGCCGTAGCGGGACAGGGCCAGCTTTTCGGGCATCTCGAAAAAGATCACGGCAAAGGCTTGTTTCTCCCCGGGGCGGACCACCTTGATGCGGGAGCGGCCTCCCGGAGTGTCCAGCCAGCGCTCCAGCTCCTCGGGGGCCAGCCTTTGCAGCTCCTCGTCGGTGAAGGAACTGCCGGCGAAGAAGAGTCTCTCTTTCAGCGGTTGGTTCTGGGGGTCGGTGAGCGTGGCCTTGAGACGGACCGGCCCCCGGGGCTTTTCACCCCGATTGTGCACTTCCCCGGCGATGACCAGGAGTCTCCCCCCTCTGGGGCTGACCAGACCCTGGAAGCGGGTTTCCCCACCCACCACGGCCAGCTCCTTAAGATCCCGGGGGGGAGGCTCCGTGGCCGGGGGGTGGACGGTGGTCAGGGGAGCATCCGGCGCGGCTGCCTGGTCTCTTTTCTGGTGCTTGAGGTACCATCCCAGCCCGCCGCCCAGGGCCAGGCCGAGGATTGCCGCCGCCGCGATGAGCAGGAAGAACCCCCCCCGACGGGGCGGAACTTCCTCCGGGCCGGCTGCTGCCGCTGCCGACAGAGGCGCCGCCTCGGCAGGAGGCGACCCGGCGGCCGGGGTCTGGGGGGCATCGGGGCGCAACTCGGCCCGGTCGCCCAGGGAAGAGGCGGACGCCCCATGGCCTGCCCCGACGGCTTCATCGTCCGCCGGCAGGGTCCAGACCGGGGGGAAGCTTTCTCCCACCTCGCCCTCTGCGGAAATCTGAAAAAGGTGCTGGCAGCGGGAGCACCGGACCTTGGTCCATGCTCCCGTGAGCCGGTCTTCACTCAGACGAAAGCGGGTATGGCAGGAGGGACAGGCAATCACCATATGTGAAGAGCCCGGAATTACTTGGTAAAAACCTAATGCCTACTATTACCTTAGCCAATAGTGGATAAAAAGTCAAATATTTCCCCGCAGGCGGGTCCTCGTCAGGATGGAGAAGGAAGCCGGGGCGCGCCGCTCCTCCACCCTTTTCTCTCACGGTATTTTCTTAAAGTGATTTGTCAGGAGGCCGATAAGGAATATGAGGCCGGACCGAGAGGGGGAGGGGAAGGCGTCCGGAGGGCCTCAACGCTCCACCGGGACGGTTGAAAGGAGTGACATCGCACCGCAGCCATGAAGATCAACGACATTCACGGCCTTGGCATCGAAAACCTGCAACCCAGCCAGACGCAAGGGGTGTCGCCCGCGTCGGCGCACCGCCCTGCGGTGTCCAACGACGGCGGCGTCGACGTCATCGAGCTTTCGGACAAAGCCCGGCTGATGCAGAAGGCCGGACAGGCCATCGCCGAGGCCCCCGAGATCCGACCCGAGAAGGTCCTGAGGCTGCAGGACGCCGTGCAGCAGGGCGCCTATCAGGTGGATCCTCAGAAAGTGGCCAACAGTATCATCGCCCACCTGCTCCAGGAATAATGCCTCTTGCCGTCGGCACAGGCGAGCCGCGCCGGCCGCCACCGGCGGCAGGCAGCGGGCCGGGGAGAATCTCCCCGGCTTTTTTTGTGGCGGCAGCAGTGCTGTCCGGTAGGGATTTTGCAAGTGCCTGGTTTTAAAGCTCCCTCCCCACAGTGGGAGGAGGTGGGGGAGGGGAAACTTTTCATGCTTTGCGGGTGAGCCCCAGGTCATGCGTAACTGCTATGAAAAGTTTGTCGGCATTGGGCGTTATGTGTTCTATTATCAAGGCCTTGAGGCGGGCACGGAGGCCCGCCCCACCCAACTTTTCATGCTTTGCGGGTGGGCCTCAGGCCCATGAGGAACTGTCTTGAAAAGTCCTTGGTGGCGCCGGCATCTTGCCGGTGCAGCGCACCGGCTGGAAGCCTGTGCTACTGAATCCGAGTTTCTGGTTTTTTCAACAAGAATTTATCTGTATCTTATTGATTTGGCAAAGTAATTGTATCATTTTTCGGTTTGGTTCCGGCCTCCAGGCCGGGATGTGCCACCAAAGACAAAGGCGGCGGGCAGGGAGGCCCGCACCGGCCTTTTCATGTGTCGCGGCTGGTCCGAAGGCGAATGGCGGGATGCGCTTCGCTTTCCCGCCCTACAGACCCGCCCGGCTCGCAAAAGCAACCTCAAACCTGCGGCTGCCATGATTGGTCCAATGATTGCATCATGATGTGAGACCCTGCCTGCAAAAATTGCGCCTGCTCGTCGGGGGCCGACGATGCGCCTTTTTCCTTGGCAGGGGGACGGCCATTCGTTATCCTGAAGCCACCCTTCAGGCAAAAATTTCCGGTAAGGAGGGGGACATGACTGCCATCCTGCTGGGTATCTTCATCGCCGTGGCCATCCTGGTGTTCGGGCGCAACCTCCCCTGGTTGCAGAATTTCCGCTGGTTTCTGGCCATTCCGGTGCTGCTGGTGTTTTTCCTTTTCTCCATGGTCAAGATCGTCTCGCCGGGTTACGTGGGGGTGCTCATCCTGTTCGGCAAGATCCACGGCACCATCACCGAGGGCCTTCATCTGGTCAACCCTCTGGTCACCATGGAAATCATGAGCGTGCGCACCCAGGAAATCATGGAACGGGCGGAGGTGCCCTCCCAGGAAGGGCTGAACGTGGGTCTGGAAGTCTCCTGCCTGTACCATCTCCTCCCCCAGGAAGCGGCCCGGGTATATCAACAGATCGGCCCCCGGTATCAGGAAGTGGTGGTCAAGCCCCAATTTCGGGCCGCCATCCGGGGCGTCACCGTCAGGCATGAAGCCCGGGCCCTCTACACTTCCGGCCGCGAGCTGGTGGCCAGCGAGATCTTCAAAGACCTCTCCGGAGACTTGAAGGCCCGGGGCATCATGGTGGAATCCATTCTGCTGCGCCGCATGCAGCTGCCCAAGGCCATTGAGGATGCCATCAACGCCAAGCTGGCCGCCGACCAGGAGGCCCAGCGCATGCGCTTCATCCTGGATAAGGAGAAACTGGAAGCCGACCGCAAACGCATCGAGGCCCAGGGCATCCAGGATTTCCAGCGCATCGTCTCTTTGGGCATCTCCGACCATTACCTGCGCTGGAAGGGCATCGAAGCCACGGAGCAGTTGGCCAAATCCAATAATGCCAAAATCGTCATCATCGGCGGCCGCGACGGTCTGCCTCTGATCCTGAACACCGGACCGGAAGGGACGCAGCGCTAGGGCGGGAAAAACCGTGAGATGAGGGTAACTTGAAGGTATCATTGATGAAGGCGGGCCCCAGCCCGGGTCCGCCCACGGTCCGGGGTCCGGCCGGCCGCAGACGGGGGCGGCCCTGGGTTCCGCCTTGGCGAGGAACTGCCATGAAGTGCGTCGATCGGCTCCGCCCTTGGCTGACGATGGTGCTCCTGGCCCATCTGGCCGCCTGCGGACCCTTTCCCGGCCCGCCGCCGCCTCTCACCGTCGCCGCCGCCCGGCAAACCCTGGAGGAGTGGAACCCCGTTTACGTTAAGGTGGTGGAATTCTACGGGCTGCATTATCCGGGACAGGGCGAGGTCCGCCTGGCCTACGCCGCCATCATCAACCCCACCCAAGCCCAGCCCAAGCCGCTGGTCTACGAGGCCCGGTTTCAGCTCCTGACCCGGCCCGACGGCAGAAGACAGTGGTTTCTCACCAGCCTCATCACCCACAGCGCCGGCCTGAGCCGCCGCCAGGGATGGGACAACATCCTCGTGCCGGTGAAGGGCGAGGGGGCCAAGCCGGGCTCCTGACCTCTCTCACATCCCCCGGCTCGACTCCCGGATGGCCTGGTCCATTTCCTCCTCCAGGGCCGGGGGGAGGCCTTCGATCTTCACCCGCAAGAATCCCCGCACGATGGTGGAGACGGCCTCCTCCTCGTCCAGTCCCCGGGCCATGAGATACTCGATCTCCTCCTGGGCGATGCGGCCCACTGCGGCTTCGTGGGACATGTCCACCCCGGCCAGTTGCCCCTCCAGTTCGGGGATGGCGGAGAGGACCCCCCGCTCGGCCAGGATCAGCCCCCGGCACTCCAGGTGGGCCTTGATGCCCGGCGCCTTCCCCAAAAGGTGCCCTCGGTTGATGCACACCCCGCCGGTGCTGACGCTGCGGGCGATGACTTCGGCCCGGGTCCGGGGGGCGTCGAGCACCACCCGGCCGCCCACGTCCAGCGTGGAGCCGGGGTGGGCGATGATGATGGAATTGAGGCGGGTCACCGCCCCCTCTCCGGCCAGGGTCACGGTGGGGTACATCTGCACCGTGCCCACCGGCCGCAACATCAGGTAATTGGAAATGAAGCGCCCCCCCTCCTCCACCAGCACGCCGGTGCGGGGCCGCACGTGAATGTCTTCGGCCCAGAGGTGCACCATGGTGAAGGTCAGGCTGGCCCCGGCGCGCACATAGAATTCGGACACGCCGATATGCAGGCCGGACCGCACCCCGGGGTGGGTGGTGCAGCCGGTGATGACGTGCAGGCTGGCCCCGGGCTCCACCACCACCAGGTTGTGCACGTGCTGGGCGAACCGGTCGGTGCGCAAATAGAGGCAGGATTCCACCGGCCGGGGCGCCTTGACCCCCGGCAGGGCCCGGATGTAGTAACCGTTGTCCAGCTCCAGCTCCGCCCGGGCGGTGTATTTGTCCGCGTCCACCGGCACCAGCCGCCAGAGGAGCTCCCGGGCCAGGGGCTGCTCCTCCAGAGCCTGGCCGATGGGCAGCACCTCCAGCCCCGCCTGGTTGGCCTGGCAGTGCATCACCCGGGCGTCGGCCTGGAAAAAGGTGCCGGCATGGTCCTCGTCGGTGAGTTCGATGCCCGCGGTGAGCAGCCGCCCCCGCTCCTCCGGGGAAAATTCCCGGAACTGCGGATCATACTCCCAGTCCCCGCCCTGACGGGAAAAACCCTCCAGGTCCAGGTCCGGCCCCAGGGGGGCCCGCTTGTCCCGGCTCTGCGCCGCCCGCTCCTTTATCTCCGACATCGGGCGCACTCCTCGTAACCAAATTTTTTAATGTCATTGAGCAGTTCCCGGGGGTGCCCGTGACAGCAGAGCCGCCCGTTGCCCAGGATATAGGCCTGGTCGGCGTTGATGTAGTCCATGATGAAACCGGTGTGGGTGATGATGAGCCCCGACTTCTCCCGGTTCTGGCGGCGGCGTTCCTTCTGCAGCAGCCGGCCGATGATTTCACCCACCACCTCCAGGTTCTCCAGGTCCACCCCGGACTCGGGCTCATCCAGCAGCACCATGGAGGGGTTTTGGGCCAGAAGTTGCAACAGTTCGGAGCGCTTGATCTCCCCGCCGGAGAAGCCGTAGTTGACCTCCCGGTCCAGAAAGTCCGTGAAGTTATACAATCCTGCCAGCACCTCGGGGGTGACCTGCCCGCCGCTGCAGGCCCGGAGGATGTCGGCGGTCTTGACGCCCCGGATGGTGGGCGGGCGCTGAAAAGACATCCCCAGCCCCAGTCGGGCCCGTTCATAGGTGGGGAGATGGGTGATGTCCTCGCCCCGAAACAAAATTCTCCCCTGCTTCACCTGGTAGCGGGCAAAACCCATGACCGCCATGAGCAGGCTGGATTTTCCCGAACCGTTCTTGCCGAAGAGGATGTGGGTCTCTCCCTGGGGGATGCGCAGGTTCAGGCCGGTGAGGATTTCCCGGTCGTCGATGGCCACCCACAGATCTTCCACCGTCAACATGTCCATTTTGATCTCGCTCCACCACAAAAAAAGCCCCCAAAGCAGGCTTTGAGGGCTGATGCGCGCATCGGTCCGGGCCAACCGTGCAAGGCCCAGACCCCAATCATACGGGCCGGTTTACTGCACTTCGGCCGGAACCGGCATAGGGGCAATCTTGGGGGCCAGCTTCTGGTACCGCATACCAAAGGCCCGCGTTTCAAACGCCTTGGGGTTGAAGGCCTTGGTCAGCTCAATCTCTTCGGGGGTCAGGATGCGCACGATGCCATAGGGGTCCACAATGGCAAACCGTTCGCCCTTGGCCAGGCAAGATGCAACCGTCTCTTCCCCCTTGAGGTCCTGTTTGGAAACGCACAGAAGTTTCTGGGCCATGGCCCCGGGGGCGATGAGCATTACAGCCACCACAGCCAGGATCAGCCCCACCATCAATTTCGACCGCATACCTTCCTCCTCCTCTCAAAAAGTTAGTACCCGGCTTTCCCCCCTCAAGCGGAGAATATGAGAAAAAGCCGCACCTTCACCTATTGATAAATAGTATAAGAGCCTCCTCTTGAAAGTCAACTCAATTGTTTTTCCTCAATTTAAAAAAACTTGCCGCCATCAACGCCGGCCGTCCGTTTTCCGAACGCCGGCGGGTCGCCCTTCTTGTTTCTGCACCCCGGTCTCTCCGGGTCCCCCGCGCCGTCTTTTTTCTTGACGAGATAAACTTTCTCGTTCTATAAAACACGGAGGGAGGGATTTGCCGCTGTTTGTTGATTTTCTCACAAAGTCTGGATAAAATAATGTTCAGGTAAATTGGGATATAAGGTGGAACCTATGGCATCGCACAAGCCAGGAAGACAACCGGTGGGCGCGGTGATGGTGGTGGGCGGCGGCATCGCCGGGATGCAGGCCGCTTTGGATCTGGCCAATGCCGGATATTACGTCTATCTCGTGGAGGAGAAGACAGCCATTGGTGGGGTCATGGCCCAGTTGGACAAGACCTTTCCCACCAATGACTGCGCCATGTGAATTATCTCGCCCAAGCTGGTCGAGGTCGGCCGGCACATTAACATTGAGATTCTGGCCCCTGCCAAGGTGGTGGGCATCGGCGGGGAGCCGGGCCATTTTTCGGTCAAAGTGCTCGAAATGGCGCGCTACATCGACATGCAGAAATGCATCTCTTGTGGTATCTGCGCCGAGAAGTGCCCCAAAAAGGTGCCCGATGAGTATAACCAGGGCTTGGCCAAGCGCAAGTCGGCTTACCTGTCCTATGCCCAGGCGGTGCCTCCCAAGTACGCCATTGAGCGGGAGACCTGCCTGTATTTCAAGAAGGGCGGCAAGTGCAAGGCGTGCGAAAAATTCTGTCCCACCCAGGCGGTGGATTTCTCCCAGACCGATGTGGAGAAAGACATCAGCGTGGGGGCCGTGATTCTGTCGCCGGGCTTCAAGCCCTATGATCCGAGTCAGTACACGGCCTACCATTACGCCAAGCTCCCCAACGTCATTACCAGCATGGAACTGGAGCGTTTCCTGGCCGCGGCCGGGCCGACCCAGGGCCACCTGGTGCGGCCGTCGGACCACAAGGAGCCGGAGCGCATCGCCTGGCTCCAGTGCGTCGGTTCCCGGGACGTGCATCACTGCGACCACAGTTACTGTTCCGCGGTGTGCTGCATGTACGCCATCAAAGAGGCCATCATCGCCAAGGAGCACAGCCACGGCCCCCTGGACGCGGCCATCTTTTTCATGGACATGCGCACCCACGGCAAAGAGTTTGAAAAGTACTACTGGCGGGCCCGGGATGAGTTCGGGGTGCGCTTCATCCGTTCCCGGGTGCACACCGTGGACCCGGTGCCCGGCACCGACGACGTGGCCATCCGCTATCTCACCGAAGACGGGGAGTTGCGCACCGAAGAGTTCGACCTGGTGGTGCTCTCCGTGGGGCTGGAGACCTCCCCGGGCATCCTGGAACTGGGCAAAACCCTGGGCATCGCCATCACCCCGGACCTGTTCGCCCAGACCAGTTCCTTCACCCCGGTGACCACCAGCAAGCCAGGCATCTTTGTGTGCGGCGCTTTCCAGGGGCCCAAGGACATTCCCCAGTCGGTGATGGAGGCTTCCGCCGCGGCCGGCGCCGCCAGTGAACTGCTGGCTCCCGCCCGCTTTGCCCTGGCCAGGAAGAAGCCCGTCTTTGCGGAGCACGACGTCTCCCAGGAAGAACCCCGGGTAGGCGTCTTTGTCTGCCACTGCGGCATCAATATCGCCAGCGTGGTGGACGTGGAGGCCGTGCGTGATTATTCCACCACCCTGCCCCACGTCGCCTTTGTGGAAAACAGCCTCTTTGCCTGCTCCCAGGACACCCAGGAACTCATCAAGGAGCGCATCCGGGAGCATAAGCTGAACCGCATCGTGGTGGCTTCCTGCACACCCCGCACCCACGAACCCACCTTCCAGGAGACCATCAAGGAAGCGGGTCTGAACAAATACCTCTTTCATATGGCCAACATCCGGGACCAGGGCTCCTGGGTGCACATGAACGAGCCGGCCGCGGCCACGCAGCGGGCCAAGGACCAGGTGCGCATGGCGGTGGCCTCGGTGGCCCTGCAGCCGCCCCTCAAGGAATTCGATCTCCCCATCACGAAAGCCGGCCTGGTGGTCGGCGGCGGCGTCGCCGGTCTGGAGGCGGCCCTGGGCCTGGCGGACCAGGGCTACCAGGTGCACGTGGTGGAGAAGAAGGACTTCCTGGGCGGCCATGCCCGCAAGCTCAACCACGCCTGGACCGGAGAACCCATCCAGCCTTACCTGGACGACCTGGTTAAACGGGTGCAGAACCACCCCAAGGTGGAGGTGCATCTGGACGCCGCGATCACCAACGTGAAGGGCTTTGTGGGGAATTTCGTCTCCACCGTCACCACTTCCGGTCGGGATACGGAAATTCCTCATGGGGCCGCCATCATCGCCATCGGCGGACACTCCTACAAACCCCAGGAATATTTCTACGGGCAGAATCCCCGGGTGATGCTGTCGCTGGAAATGGATATGGCCCTGCGGGAAAAGAACCCCCTGGTGACGGACGCCCAGAGTGCGGTCTTCATTCAGTGCGTGGGCTCCCGCATCCCCGAACGGCCTTACTGCAGCCGGGTGTGCTGCACCCACTCCGTGGAAAACGCCCTCCAGCTCAAAGAGCTCAACCCGGACATGGACGTCTTCATCCTTTACCGGGACATGCGCACCTACGGCACCCGGGAGAACCTTTATAAGGAGGCCCGGGAAAAGGGCGTCATGTTCATCCGCTTCAGCGTCGATGACGTCCCCAAAGTGGAACAGACCGCGGACGGACGCCTGACCGTCACCGTGCGGGACCACGTTTTGGGCCGGCCGGTGACCCTGGAGGCCGATATTCTGGGTCTGGCCAGCGCCATCATCGTCAAGGACCAGTTGGACCTGGCCCAGTTGTTCAAGGTCCCCCTGACCAACGACGGCTTCTTCCTGGAAGCCCATATGAAACTCCGGCCCGTGGATTTCGCCACGGACGGCGTCTTCGTGGCCGGTTTGGCTCACTACCCCAAGCCCATGGATGAATCCATCGCCCAGGCCAAAGCTGCGGCGGCCCGGGCGGCCGTAGTGCTGTCCCAGGAATCCATCCGGGCCGGGGGCGTGGTGGCCGAAGTGGACGCCTCCACCTGCGTGGGCTGCCAGGCCTGCGTGGGGGTCTGCCCCTTCGGGGCCATCACTTTCCTGGAAGACCAAAAGGTCTGCGAGGTCAATCAGGCTCTCTGCAAGGGCTGCGGCACCTGTGCGGCCAACTGCCCCTCGGAGTGCATCACGCTCTTCGGCTTCAGCCACAAGCAGCTCTACACCCAGGTGGATGAGGCCCTGGCCGAACTGGAAGTCGAGATGGAAGAGGCCGCAGGGGCCTGATTTCCGGATATCAGCGACAGAGGATGGACACTATGGCCGAGCAAGAGTTCCAACCGAAAATCATCGGGTTTTTTTGCAACTGGTGCACCTATGCCGGAGCCGACCTGGCGGGAGTGACCCGCCTGCAGTATCCCCCCAACATCCGGGTGATCCGGGTCATGTGCTCCGGCACGGTCTCCCCGCACCATGTCCTGCGGGCCTTCCAGAAGGGGGCGGACGGCGTGCTCATCGGCGGCTGCCACATCGGCGACTGCCATTATCTGCGGGGCAACTACATGACCATCAAGCGCATGCGCTTTTTGCAGGACCTGTTGAAATTCACCGGATTCGAAGCGGACCGCTTGCACCTGGAGTGGATCTCCGCCGCCGAAGGCCCCAAACTGGCCCAAACGGTAACTGCTTTTACCAATAAAATCAAGAGCATGGGGCCATCTCCCCTCAAGCGGCTGACCGCCAAGGCGGCCTGAGGCGGAGATCCTGCCACCTTCTCTGGATAAGTCCGGGAGATTTTCTCATAATTAAGGATGAACCCATGGACAAGATTCGGAAAAAAGTCAAAAGTCTGTTAACCGAGGGGAAGGTCGCCGGTTACCTGGGCTATATCCTGCGGGAGGGCCACCCTCTGCCGCATCTGTTCACCCGAGACCATCTTGCCGAACTGGAGCAGGCCGTGGTGCCGCCGGGGGACGCCCGCTATCCCCTGGACAAAATCCTGCAAGCCCTAGCCCGACGCTATCCCGAGGACACCTTCACCATCCAGGTCCGGGGGTGCGATGAACGGGGGTTGAACGAGCTGTACAAATGGGGCCAGCTGGACCCCGACAAGGTGGTCCTGGTGGGGGTGGCCTGCCCCCAGGAGCAGGCGGATTACTGCGAATGCCCGGGACCTTACCCCTCCGTGGTGGATTACGGGGAAAAATGCAACCCCGTGCCCCAAAGCCGGCGGGTCGCCCGGATAGACTCTCTGGGCCAGGAGGCCGCCTTCCAGGAATGGCTGGGACATTTTGCCCGCTGCGTCAAGTGCTACGGCTGCCGGGATGTCTGCCCCATGTGCTTCTGCAAGGAATGCGGCCTGGAACACCCTGAATTGATGAGCATCGGCAAGGTGCCCCCGGACACCATTTTCCAGTTGGTCCGGGCCATTCACATGGCGGGCCGCTGCATCGACTGCGGGCTGTGCGAAGAGGCCTGTCCGGCGGACATTCCCCTGCGGGTGCTCTACAAGAAGGGCAACCTGCTGGTCAAAGAGTTGTTCGACTACGACACCGGCTCCCTGGGCACCGGCCTGTCGCCCTGGAAATCCCTCGGCGATGAGGTCACCCTGGAGACCAAGCCGCTCTAGGACCGACCCAAAGACTGCCTCAGGCATCAGGCACAGGCGGGCTGCGGCCCGCCTTTTTCTTTGGCGTCCGGCCCGGCCACCCCCCCCGCCCCCGGCCCCCCGGGGCGGCGGACCCGCGGTCCTCCACCGCCGCGGCAAGGAAGGATGGTCCTCCGGGGGCTCGCCGGAATTTTCCAGAAGATGACTTTTCCGGCGCAATTTGTGCTATGATGATAACTGTTAGAGGTAATTGCAAAACTCGGCCGGGGCGCCCTTTCCTCACGGTGAGCCCGGCGACGGAACCGGCCGGGCGCACGGTTGACTCTCAGGAAGTTCCCCCAAGTCGCAAGGGGCTTCGGGACCCGGACGGCAGGACAGACTGAGGAGCCTCACCCTTGAGAAAGCAGTTTTTCCTCTCCAACCTGCAGATGAAGGTCATGCTGCTTTTCGTCGCCATTGCTCTGGCCCCCCTGGGCATTGCGGGCGCGTTCGCCATCAAGACCACCGAAGGGCTCATCTTGAGCATGGTCAGGAACCAGATTGAACACGTCGCGGTGGACAAGGCCAATTTATTGGAGCGGTGGATTTCCGAGCGGAAGGCCGACCTCGAGGTCATCGCCGGCTCCTCTATCCTGAGATCGCTGGATCGGGAACAGATCATCCCCTACCTGAAGCTGGTGCGAGACCGATACAAGGTCTACCGTGAGCTTTTCATCGTCTCCCGTGACGGTGGCATCGTCTCTGACAGCCCGCCTCCGGCTTCCATTATCCTCTCGCCGCCGGATTGGTTCAAGGAGTCCTTGGCCGGCAAACCCTACATGTCCGAAATAGACTTCGACCCGGAGCAGAAGGAGTCGTTTTTCCGGATCTCGACGCCCTTGTTTGACGAGTCGGGGGCGGTCCAGGGGGCCGTGTGCGCCGTGGTGGGCACCAACGTCATCCTGGCCCTGGTCTTGCGCCTCTCCCTGGGTGAGACGGGGGAATGTTATCTCGTCAACCGGGAGGGCACCTTTCTGGCCCACAAAGAGCCCCATCGCATCCTCAAGGAGAACATCGCCCAGTCGGAGAGCTTCAAGAACATCTTCAGCACCGGCAAGCCCAAAGCCACCTACATTGATTATCGGGGCATCGAAGTCATGGGAGCCTCGGCCAAAGTGGGCGAAACCGACTGGGCGCTGGTGGTGGAACAGGATAAGGATGAGGCCTTCGGCGGGGCCTACCGGCTGAAGCGCTATATTTACTTCGTGGCGGCCCTCTCTGCGGGCGGCGCCCTGGTCCTGGCCTGGCTTTTGTCCCATTACCTGGTCAGCCCGATTCGCAAGCTGAGCCTGGCCGCCGACCATCTGGCCCGGGGGGAATTCACCCCGGCCGCTTTCCAAAGCAATCGGGCTGATGAGATCGGCGCGCTCTACCATGCCTTCGGAGACATGGCGCGACAACTACAGGACCGGCAGGAAAAGCTGGAGCAGCGGGTGGTCCTGAAAGAGTCGGAGCTGGAGGAAACGGGGGTGCGATTGAAAGAGATTCAACAAGCCGCCCTGCGCTCCCAGCAAATGGCTTCCCTGGGGCGGCTGGCCTCGGGGGTGGCCCATGAAATCAGGACGCCTCTCACCTCCCTCAAATTGTTTTTGGAATCCGTGGAGAGCGACCTGGAAATCTCGCCCGAGCATTGGGAGGATTTCCAGGTCGCCATGGGCCAGATCAAACGGATGGAGGCCACCATCAACCGTTTCCTGGATTTTGTGCGGCCTCAGGAGCCCCTTTTTTCCCGGATCGAGGTGGGCCGACTGCTCGAGGATGCTCTCCTGGTGATCGGGCCCAGGGCAAGGCAGCAGGAGACCATCCTCCAAAAAGCCATCGCCGGCGGCCTGCCCAGGATCAAGGGGGACAGGAAACTGCTGGAAGAGGCGCTCTTGAACCTGATGGTGAATGCCCTGGAAGCCATGACCCATCGGGGCACCCTGATGGTTGCCGCCGGCCTGGAAACGGTGCCGGGGGTGGACGGCGGCCGCCGGTGGGTCCGCTTTGATGTCAGAGACACCGGGCCGGGCATACCGGAAGAACTGCTCGCCCGGCTTTCCGAGCCGTTTTTCACCACCAAGGCCACCGGCGCCGGGCTGGGGCTGTCCATAGTCTACGGCACCGTCCAGAAGCACGGCGGCAAGGTGCTGGTGCACAGCATCGTGGGCGAGGGGACGATGTTTTCGCTCCTCATCCCCACCGACGCGGAACCGGTGATGGGAAAAGATGGAAAAGGTACTGATAGTTGACGATGATGAAGGCCTGATTCACTTTTTACACCGCTTTTTCACCAGGCAGGGCTACGGCGTGCAGGCCTGCAGCAGCGGTCAGGAAGCTCTGGAGAAGATGGCCGGCGAGCAGTTCGATCTGATCCTGCTCGACTACAAGATGCCCGGCTTAAACGGCCTGGATACCCTGAGAGAAGTCCGCCGTTCCCAAGTGAAAACCCCCGTCATCATCATGACCGCCTACGGCACCACGGACACGGCTATCGAAGCCATGAAGCTGGGGGCGTACGACTACCTGCTCAAACCCTTTGACCGGGAAGAGTTGCGGCGCATCACCGCCGACGCCCTGGAAGTGAACCGCCTCATGAAGGAGGAAGTCCGTTTCCCCGGCCACCTCGGTCGGCCCCCCGCCCCGCCGAAAGGGGCCATCAGGATCGTCGGCAGCCACCGCCGCATGCAGGAGGTCTACAAGCTCATCGGTCAAATCGCCGGGAAAGACGTGACCGTGCTCATTATGGGGGAAAGCGGCACCGGGAAAGAGTTGGTGGCCCGGGCCATCTACCACCACAGTCACCGGAAAGACAAACCGTTTCTGGCCGTCAATTGCGCCGCCATTCCGGAGACCTTGTTGGAGAGCGAACTGTTCGGCTACGAGCGGGGGGCCTTCTCCGGTGCGGAGCGCACCCACCTGGGGAAGTTCGAAAGATGTCAGGACGGCACGCTTTTCTTTGATGAGATCGGGGATATGTCCCTGGCGACCCAGGCCAAGGTGTTGCGGGTGCTGCAATACGGCGAATTTGAGCGGCTCGGCGGCAAAGAGAGCCTGAACGTCCATGTCAGGATTATCGCCGCCACCAACAAGAATCTGGAAAGGGAGGTGGAACGGGGGCGCTTTCGCGAAGACCTTTACTGGCGCCTCAAGGTTATCTCCATTCAACTGCCGCCCTTAAGGGAACGGCCGGAGGACATCCCGCTCCTGGCGGAGTATTTCGTCCAACGCTTCAGCGAGGAATATCAAACCCCCATCCGCTATGTCGCCCCTGCGGCCATTCAGAAGCTGACAGCCCATTCCTGGCCGGGCAATGTCCGGGAGCTGGAAAATTGCCTGAGACGAGCGGTGCTGTTGTCTCTGGGGGATGTCATCCTGGAGGAGCACCTGAAACTCGGGTCCGAACTGCCGGAGGCGGACGGGGCAACGCCGGAGCAGCTTCTGGCCCACATCGACCACAAACTGGACGCCCTCATCCCCCATATCCTGCGCTTCGCCGTCGGGAAAATGCATGCCAATGTCATCGACCTGGTGGAAAAGACGCTCATTGCCAAGGTTTTGCGGCAATGCGGCTACAACCAGGTCAAAGCCGCCCGGATGCTGGGCATCAGCCGCAACACCTTGCGCCACCGCATGAAAAAGTTCCGATTCCCTGCCGCCGCCGAGGCGCCCGAGGCTCTGGTTCCGGAGAGAAGGGAGACCGGCTGACGGCCTGCGGTCTTCCGGCGCCGACGCGGTGATGAGGTCGGCGCCGGCTGCTGTTATTGCACCATTGCTGTGCAAATTCTGCACAGTCCCGCCACAGCCTCGTTTCTGAGGCCTGCACCTGCCATGTCCCGCCGCAGAATCACCTCCCGGTGGTTTAAAGATCATCATCCAGCCGTCAGCCAGGTGCGGCCGGCCGCGTCCCTGCAAGACTGATTGGCTAATATCATTAATATGTTAGCCAGACAGAGGGGGCAGGGGGGCTCCCTGGCACGCCTGTTGCTTCTTCGGACTCTGAGAGCAATTTCACAAACCGCCATCCATGAGCCTGGGGCTCTCTCCAAAAGGATGAAGAGCCGCAGTGGCGCAGGATGTTAACTTTTTTCTGGTTCCCAAGCTCATGCTTGGGAACCGGTTGTCCGCCAAGCTCCGCTTGGCCTGGGGACTGCCGCAACAGGTGAGGCCAAGACGGAGGAGCCGGGAGGTCCCCAAGCAGAGCTTGGGGGGAAATTGACGTTCCCGAGCAGGAGCTTGGGAGCGAGAGGGATGCGCCCTCCGGCCCTCTCTCCCACGAAAATCTTTCCAGACACTCGCCCTGTTGCAGGCAAAAGGCTGCGCCGATGACAAAGGTCCTCAAAAAAGCGGCCCGCCCACGGCAAACCGAGGAGGATCTCGCCCGGGGGGAAATTGACCGCGTCAACGCCAGGCTGCGCCATTTCCGGGGAGTGGCCGTGCACGTCATGGACGACGCCCTGGGGATTTGGAGGGACCTTTGGGAGGCCTGTCAGGACCTCCGCTCCTGGGAGGAGATTCTGGACGACGCCCCCGAGCCTGAAGGCCGCATTCCTGCGGGCGGATGGACCGACTTCCGGGAGAAACTGCATCTTCTGGGGACTTATCTGGATTATGCGAAGCGGCTCTGTGAAGGTTCCCTGGAAAAATAACATCCGAGCGAAAGAGAGGTAGAGAGATGTCTGAAAAACTCAGACTCGTTACCCGCGACACACCGCCCGAAGAGTCCGCCGTTCTCTCCTCCGAAGAAAAGTTGAGGCTTTTCCGAAAGGTTGCCGGCAGTCTGCTGCAGGACGCCCAAGGCACCTGGGCCGATATCTGGCAGGAGTTGATGGGCACGGTGACCAACGGCGTCGTCATTCTTCCCGATGCCTCACAGGGACCCAAGTGCGGCTGGGCGGAGTTCCTGGAGAAGTTGTGGCTGCTGAAGCACTATCTTGACTACACCAAGAGGTTTGTGGAAGGCAAAGCCTAGCCGGGCGACGCGCCGCTGAGCCGCTGCACCGCAAAAACCGAGGCCTTGGCCGCCAAGGTTGATATTTTCTCCGGAGTTGGGGGACAGAAAAAATGACTGACGACAGCAACAACCATAATCCCTACTTTGTTGCCCAGAAGCAAATCAAGGCCTGCGCCGACATCCTGGAGCTGGAAGCCAGCGCCCGGGAGGTGCTCCTGCGTCCCATGCGGGAATTCCATGTAAACTTCCCGGTGCGCATGGACGACGGCACCATCAAGGTTTTCGAGGGTTTCCGGGTGCAGTACAACGACGCCAAGGGGCCGACCAAGGGGGGAATCCGTTTCCACCCCGACGAAACCATCGACACCGTGCGGGCTCTGGCGGCCTGGATGACCTGGAAGTGCTCCCTCCTGGATCTGCCCCTCGGCGGCGGCAAGGGCGGCGTGGTCTGCAACCCCAAGGAATTGTCCCAGCAGGAACTGGAGCGCATCAGCCGCGCCTACATCAAGGCCATCGGCCAGTTTATCAGCCCCACCAAGGACATTCCGGCGCCGGACGTTTACACCAATCCGCAGATCATGGCCTGGATGATGGATGAGTATTCCTCCATCGTGGGCAACAACCAGTTCGGGGTGATTACCGGCAAACCCCTGCCCCTGGGAGGCTCCCCCGGACGGGCCGACGCCACCGCCCGAGGGGGCATGTTTACACTGCGGGAGGCCGCCCGGGAGATCGGCCTTGATCTGAGCAAAGCCACCATGGCCATCCAGGGCTATGGCAATGCCGGGTGTTACGCCGCCCACCTGGCGGAATCCATGTTCGGCAGCAAAATTGTGGCCGTGTGCGATTCAAGAGGCGCGGTGGGCTGCAAGGACGGCATCTGCGTCCCCAAACTCACCCATCACAAGCAGACTTATTTCTTCGTCGCCGGTTGCGAGGGCACTGAAGACGTGAGCGATCAATCCCTGATGGAAATGGACGTGGATGTGCTGGTGCTGGCCGCACTGGAGGGCGTGCTCACCGAAAAGAACGCCGACCGGGTCAAGGCCAGGATCATCGTGGAGCTGGCCAATGGTCCCACCACCCCCGAGGCGGACGACATTCTGTTCCGGAAAGGGATACACGTTATTCCTGATTTTCTCTGCAACGCCGGCGGCGTGACGGTCTCGTATTTTGAGATGGTGCAAAACGCCTATATGTACTATTGGAAAGAAAAAGAAGTGCACGAAAAGCTGGATGCCAAGATGACCCGGGCTTATCATGAGGTGTCGGACACCGCCAAGAGATTCGACATCAACATGCGCCAGGCCGCCTATGTGGTGGCCGTCGAGCGGGTCGTGGAAGCCATGAAGCTGCGAGGCTGGATTTAGCGCCGGCAGGGGCGCCGGTGTCCCGGCAGGGCGTTGACAAAGGCCTTGCCGGGGAGGCCCCCCCGGCGCTCCCGGCTCCGTCCTGTTCGGCCGGGAGGCCCTTCAGTTGGACACCATCCCTGACCACGATAACGGGAGAACCTCCAAGGATGGAGTAAGGCGCCGATCTCAACCCATCGCCAGCGGCATTCCGGCCTTGGACGAAATCCTGCAAGGGCTTCGCCTGGGGGACAACGTCGTCTGGCAGGTCGACGGGCGGGACAGCTACCGCAAAGCCGCGCTTCCCTTTGTCAGGCAGGCCCTGCAGGACCGACGCACCATCGTCTATGTGAGCTTTGTCCCGCATGCCCGCATTCTTGAACCGCTCTCCGGCTATCTCACCACCGAAGTCGACCCGCGTCACGGCTTTGATGCGTTCAGCGCCCAGGTCAACAAGGTCATCGACGAGCAGGGCAAGGGGGTCTTCTATGTCTTTGACAACCTGTCCGCCCTGGTCGCCGACTGGGCCACCGATGAGCTCCTGGCCAACTTCTTCCGGCTGACCTGTCCCTATCTCCGGGAACAGGAGACGGTGGCCTACTTTGCCCTGACCCGGGGACAACACTCCCACCGCGCCGTCGCCCGCATCCGGGACACCACCCAGGTGCTGATCGATTTTTATCACGTCGGCGACCGGCTTTATATTCATCCCCTCAAGGTGTGGGACCGCTACTCCTCGCAGATGTTTTTGCCGCACCTGTTCTCCAACGGGTTTCTGACCCCGGTGTCCGTGAGCGGCGACGCGTCCGCCATTTCCCGGACCGCCAGCAAAAGCCCCCTGACAGTCAAGGCGGATTCCATCGCTCCCTGGGACAGCGTCTATCGCAAACTGGCCCAGTATGACGAGGCCGAACTGAGGTTTTTGGAGAACACCCCGGAGATCCAGGCCCTCAGGCAGGAGCTGTCCCGGATGATTATCGGCGGTCATCCGGAATTCCAGCGTCTGGCGGATAAGTACCTGAGTCTCGGCGACCTGCTGAACATCAGAAACCGCCTGATCGGTTCCGGGCGCATCGGCGGCAAGGCTGCGGGCATGCTGCTGGCCCGGAGAATACTTCTCCAGGAGCCCGGCGGCATCGACTTCTCCCAGGTGCTGGAGGAACACGACTCCTTTTTCATCGGCTCAGACGTGTTCTTCACCTTCCTGGTGAATAACGACCTGTTCCGCTTGCGTCTCCGTTTGACCAGAAATTCACAGATTTCCCTGGAAGAGTTCGAAAAGGTGGAGGAGCGTTTTCTGGCCGGCGGGTTCCCCGAGGAGATCATGGAGCAATTCCAGGACCTCCTGGATTACTTCGGTCAGGCGCCCATCATCGTCAGGTCCAGCAGCCTGCTGGAAGACGGCTTCGGCAATTCCTTTGCCGGGAAGTACCGGAGCGAATTCTGCGCCAACCAGGGAGGCCCGGAAGAGCGCATGGCTGCTTTCCTCCGGGCGGTGAAGCTGGTCTATGCCAGCGCCGTGAATCCGGACGCCCTCTCCTACCGGCGTCAGCGCGGCCTGGGCGAATCGGATGAACAGATGGCCATCCTGGTGCAGCGCGTTTCCGGCATGCGCTACCGGCACTACTTTTTCCCCCCGTTGGCCGGGGTGGCCTTCTCCCACAACCTCTACCGGTGGACCGATCGCATCGACCCCAGCCACGGCATCATTCGCCTGGTGTTCGGACTGGGAACCCGGGCCGTCAACCGGGTGGACGGCGATTATCCCAGGATGATCGCCCTCAGCCACCCCCAGCTGCGCCCGGAGGTCGGCTCCAAGTTGGCCGCTTACTCCCAGCGCCACATGGACCTCCTGGACCTGGTGGAAAACGACCTGGCCGTCCGACCGGTGTCCCGCGTGCTGGCGGAGGCGGATTTTCCCAATCTGTCCCTCTTTTTCTCCTTCATGGAGGAAGGCTATCTCCGGGAACCCAGGGGAGGGCGTCTCGCCGGCCTCAAAAACGCCATCCTGACCTTCAACCAACTTGTGGCCCGCACTGATCTTGTCAAGATCATGCGGGTGCTGCTGGGAAAACTCGAAGCAGCCTACGGTTATCCCATCGACACGGAATTCACCGCTTTTGTGGATGCCGCGGGCAAGGTCACGGTCAACCTGGTGCAATGCCGGCCCATGAAGCTGCCGGGGGTGACAGAGATCGCCGGCCTGCCGGACGACATCCCGCGGGACCGCGTCTTGTTCCGCGCCGGACGGACGATTTCCGGAGGGGTGGTGCACAACATCCGGCACATTATCTACCTGGACCCGCAATCTTACGACAAAAAGGCCTCCCCCGCCGTCAAGCAGGAGATGGGGCGGGTCGTCGGCGAGCTCAACCGGCATCCGGAAATCGTCCGCCTGACCCTCATGATGATGGGTCCCGGCCGCTGGGGCAGCTCCAACATCGCCCTGGGCGTGAATACCTCCTACGCGGATATCAACCATACCTCGGTTCTGGTGGAAATTGCCCGGGAGGAGGCGGGCCACGTCCCTGACGTCTCCTACGGCACCCATTTCTTCCTGGACCTGGTGGAATCCCGCATCATCTACCTGCCTCTGTATCCCGATGATCCCCGGGCCGACTTCAACCGGGAATTCTTCATGGAGTCGACCAACATCCTCAGCCGCCTCCTGTCGGGCGCCGGGAGGTTCGAGGAATTCATCAAAGTGATAGATGTCCCTGCCGTCGCCAAGGGAAAATGGGCCCATGTGGTGGCCGACCCGCAGCGGGAGAAGGCTCTGTGCTTTCTCGGTGAACCGTGCATCGCCTGACCGGGCAACTGCCTGGTAGCACATCGTTTTCCGGTGGCGCCGACCGCCGCGGGGGTGCGCACCCGGAGCTTCGGGCGCTGGGGAAAGGGTTGCCGAGGCCTGGCCGGACATCTGCTCCCCGCGGTCCGGTCCCGGACCGGTCACCCCCGGGCAGGGGGCCGCGGGCCACCGGCTCCCTGGCCTTCCTCTTGCCTTTTTCCCGGCGGTCGGGTAGAAACATCCCATGAAGGTCGTTTTCATCTTATTCCTGCGCCTGTTCGGCTCTCTGGTGGCGGCCAGGCTTTTCCTGCTGGCCGCAGGCTGGTCCGGCCGGGACTGGCTCATCGGCCTCACCCTGGCCTTGACGGCCAATCTCTACCTCTTCGACTTCCTGGAGTGGCGCGGCAGGTGGGTCGTGCGCCGCCGCCGGGAGAACCTGGACGCCTCGCCCCCTGCACCCGGCGGGGAGGAGCGGGCGACCAGGTAGGAGGCGTGAAAGGCCTTTCTTAAAAATAGGAGGCCCGCTGAAAGCCTTGATTTACGGGCCTTTCAGAGAATGGAGGATCACCCGTTGCCCCCTGTTTGAACCCAACCTGCTCCCACTCCCGGCCCCACTACCGACCCCAATGGTGATGGCGCCGAGCCTATGCCTGCCCTGACCAAGATTTCTATCGGTGTTGTATAACATATTAATATCATAGCAAAATATTATTGCAGGTGCGAATAGTGGCAAGGTATCTTTTGTCAGCAGGGAAAACTTCTTTCTTTTTTAGTTTTGGGGGTATGCACTTGACTCAAGTGACCCCAATATGTAGTATGCGGGTATGGAAGATTACCCGCGGACTATAATGGAGTTTGAAAGTAAATTTGCCAGCGAAAGGTCCTGAATAGATTACCTAATCG